>JAABUZ0100003278.1_pt1 | contig 24451 bp, 27 predicted proteins | sample 5562091 | NCBI WGS metagenome assembly JAABUZ01 (sample SAMN12813069, study PRJNA571459) | rock metagenome | isolation source: Antarctica rocks | place: Antarctica: Victoria Land, Linnaeus Terrace sud | collected 2015-12-21
GCTTGACCACGGCGCCGTCGGCGTCGCGGACCGCGGTGGTCACGATGCCGTGGCAGATCTGATCGAGGCTGATCTGGTCGCTGTGGCGCTTGAAGCCGAAGGTGCGGCGCGCGACGTACATGAGGACCGTGAACGCGGCGGGGCCGAGCGGGGCCATGACCTCATCGAAATAGGCGTCGGGGATCTGCGTGCCGTTGAGCGTCTCGACGCCCGCGAAGGTCCAGGCCGCCGGCGGAGATGGTGTGTCCGTCATGCACGTGCTCATCGTGCATCCCCCGGCGCGCGAGAGCGCAGGGCGCGGAGACGCCAGTAGCGGTACGCGGCGAGCTCGCGCGGTGTGGCCGTGGCGACGGCGTGGCGCCGGTCGTCGGCGTGGCGCGGGCGAGGGGCGCGCCCACCCAGAATGGCCCGCGCGCCGGCGAGCGTCCGTTGCGGCGCCGTGTCGTCGGCTAGGGCCGCGACGACGCGCGCGCGGCTGTTGACGATCGTGGTGTGGTCGGCACGCCCTAACGCCCGTGCCGCGGCCTTGTTGGTCAGGTGATAGTCCGCGACGAGCAGGTAGGCGCAGAGATGCCGCGCGTGGGCCACGTGAGGGGTGCGACCCGGGCGGACGATCACGTCGGCTGTCACGTCGGCTGTGGGGTGGACGTCGTTATAGGCGCGCGCGACGGCCGCGATGACGGGGCGTGTCTCGACCAATCCCGTGCGTGTCCACACGGGGGATGTGCTATCCCATTGACACGCGCGCGGGTCCGCGCTATCCTGTCGGGAGAGCATGGGTGTGCTTCGAAGCATAAAAGCCTCCTGTGCAGGCCCGCAACCCGGTTCGGAGCTGCTAACTCCTTCGGGCGACGGCCTCCGGTTGGTGGCTCTGGTGATTCCTTGGTTCGGAGTGGCACCAGCGCCGGGTAATATAGGTAGTTAGTCTCTGGCAAGCAAGAGGCTCACCGGTTCCCGCCGGTGGGCCTCTTGCTTTTGCAGCCGCTACGGCCGCGCATCGTCCTACATGGCACGCTCCTTCATGATGCCCATTGTAGCCCACACCCTCCCCTGGCGTAAAGGCGGCGCGCGGGCGCACGCCCTGTCCTTCTCTCCACGGCGCTATCCGGCGCGTTGCAGGTGCGGTCATGGGAGCCCCGTCCAATCGTAGGCCGTGCCATGCTTCACGGGAGCGGTCGGCAGCCGCGCCGGCCTCGATGCGGACGCTCCCGCCGCTGGGGCTGGCTCCGTCGCCGCCGCTGGCGTGGAGGCCACAGGCGCGACCGCTGTCGGGGCCGTGGGCGTTGATGGGGGTGTCGCCGGGGCCGGCTTCGCCACCACACGCACCGGCGCGCTGGGTGTCACGGCCGGCATGGCTCCCCACGCGGGGGATGGAGTCGGCGCCGAGACCACCCGTGCCTCCGCACGCGCGGGAGTCCGTGCGGTTGTGGCGGACACCGGCGCGGGCGCGGCCGGCGTGGGGCGGGACGGCGCGGGTGACGGCTGTGCGGGGGCTTCGGCGCACGCAGGGGGGGCCGGCCGCGTCATCAGCCGGCGCATGGCCCGCACGGACCACACCAGCCGCGTGCGCAGGTCCATCGGCCGCGCCTCGCGGGCGATGGCGACGACACGCCGCCGCGAGCTGGCCGCCAGGTCGTCAGGGAACAGGAGGGGCACGCCGGTCTCGCTCACCGACTGACTGCCCCGCTCGGGACTCTTTCCGAACAGGCCGGCCGTCCGTGACTCACCCTCCCCATGGGCCAGCACGGTGTGATTGCCCAGCGCGTCGCTCGCCCACTTCGCATCGTCCCCGCGCGTCCCGCCCAGCCAGGCCAGCACGTTGCACGAGTCGATGATGGCCTTGGCCCCCAGCTCCCCGTAGTCGTCCACGAGCTGCGCGAAGGACTGGAAGCTGATGACGCGGGAGATGCGCGGCTGCCGACAAATATTGAACCACTTGGGCGCATTGGGCACGGCACCCATGGTCCCGAACTCGTCCAGCAGCATCCGCACCTCGCGCGCCAACTCCCCATGAGGAAGCGTGCGCGCCCGATCAAGCAGCACGGTGAACATCGTTGTGAAGAGCGCCGCGACGAGCGGGCGCAGGGTGTCGTCGCCGGCCGGGATCACGATGTAGAGCGCCACCGGCCGCCGGCCCACGCGTCCCAGGCGGTCGAGGTCGAGCGTGCCCTGGCCGCCGACGACGGCCTTGATGGCGGGGTCGGCGAGCGCGGAGAGGCGCGGGGCCAACCCCGAGGGGATGGAGGAGCGCAGGTCGCGGTGCTCGGCGATCAGGCCAAGGAACTGCGCCGCCGGCCCCGTTTCCGCGCCGCTCGGCCCCTTCTTGAGTGCCCGCTCGATGGCCTCCACGTTCGGTTGCAGCAGCAGGGCCAGCAGTTCGTCCAGCGTGCCGGAGGGCCGGCCGGCCGCGGCGGCGACGGCGTGAACGTGCATCACGCCCGCCGCCATCAAGAGGAGGACGGCCTGCTCGAAGTAGGGCTGCGGCGGGGCGCTGTCGGCGGGCTTGGAATTGTGCAGCCAGGCCCGCGCCCAATCCTCGGCCTTGGCCGACGTGCGCACCAGGGAGAGCGGCGCCCACGTCACGCTGTCGGCGGGGTTCTGCATGTCGAGTCGGTAGACATCGTGCGTGCGGGAGAGGGCCGCGGCCGTCTGCGTCCAGCCGTCGCCCTTGTTGTCCGTGGCGACGTAATCCACCCCTGGGTCGGGCTCCAACAATTGCGTCTTGAAGAACGCGTTGCTCTTGCCCAGGCCGGTCGGCGCGTCGATGGCGACGCCTTCGAGCAGCAGCGCCGACGACACACCGACAGTCACGCGCCGGAGCCCGCGCCGCGCCGTGCCCAGCACCATATCGCCAGGCCGGGCACGTCGCCGCCGCAGCTCGTCCCAGGTCTGCCAGCGCGACCCACCGTAGGTGTTGGCCCGCGTGGGGTCGAGGGCGCGCTGGCGTCGGCCAATGAGGATGAACACGCCGAACAGGGCCAGGAACCCGAGGACGCCGCCCAGCTCCACGGGGAGCGCCGCGCGCACGGGCGCCCCGCTGGGGCTGTGCAGGGTGGTGTAGCGCCAGGCCGCGCCGTGGCGCATCCAGAACGCCCAGGTGCTCGTGTGGATCGTCGGGGCGAGCCCGTGGTAGCCGTGGCGCGCCCACGCCCGCGTCGCGCGCAGCGCGGTCAACCCAGTGGCTGCCGGCCAGGCCACGGCGTCGTAGGCCGTCTGATACCACAGCGTCACCGCCGCGGCGGCGTGGCGGTAGAGGGTCGTGGCCTGGCCGGCGATCCAGCGCGCGCCGGCGAGCGGCCCGAGCCAGAGGGCCAGCACGGCGAGCGTGCCGGCGATGAGGCCGGCCCAGCCGCGCAGCAGCCACAGCGCGCGCGCGAGCAGCCGGCATCCAGCGTGCAGCAAGGCGCGCACGCGCGCGCGTGGGAGCCGCGCCAGGCGACGCGCGGCGACGCCGACGCGCGCCCACGGGCGAGCGGCGAGGGGAGGGCTGGCGGGTGTGCGCGGGGTGCTCATGGTGTGTCTCCTGTCTCCTACAGATCGAGGGCGGGCGTCAGGTCCCGGTCGAGGTCCGCAGAGGGGGCAGGCTCCTGGGAGGGGGTCGCCGCCGCCTCATAGTAGTCGGCCGGGTTGGTGATCTCGACGCCGGACGGCTCGGGGTGCGCCTCCACGTAGGCGGCAATCACGACCGGATCGGTCACCTCGTAGAGCTGGCCCTCGCCGACGGCGGGACCGGTCTGCTCCCAGGCGTACACGGTCGGCCCCTCCTCTGTCGGGGTCAGGTCTCCGGGGACGAGCGCGGCCGGGGCCTGGTCCACCCACACCTCGTAGGGCGGGTCGATGCCCTGGGCCAGCGCCCCTTCGATGGCGGCGATCTCGGCCGGGTCGGTGATCGGTTGCCAGCGATAGTCGTCCGGGCCATAGCCGTCCGGTTCCCGCGTGTCGTACGTCACCTCCTGGTCGAGGCCAGGGTCCGGCGGTGACGTGTCGATCGCGAGCGCCTGCCCCTCGGGGCCGCCGGCGAGTGTCCCGTCGTACGGCGCGATATCCCTCTCGTCACGGGCTGCGTGTGTCATCGTGTGCTCCTTCGTCGTCGTGGCGTCGGGGGGCGTGTCGCCGCCCGGCAGGTGTCGAGCAGTTCGGCCGCGGTCATCCCCTCGCGCGCGCCCCAAGCGAGCAGGCGCTGCACCGGCTCCCACGTCAGCGGGGTCACCAGGGTCCGCAGCGCGATGGGCGGCGCGGCGTCCGCGCGTGCTGTGGCCAGGTCAGGGGGCGTCGCCTCCCGCACGGAGAGCACGAGGCCCTGACCATCGACGGTATAGGCGAGACGACCCCCTGCCCTCTGATCCATCTTTCCCTCCCTTCTCTCGTGTCTCTCGTGCGGTCAGGCCGCCGTGCCGTCGCCGTTGAGCGCGCGGATCTCGGCCGCGCGCACGTCCCCCCGCTGGCGTATGAAGCCACCGGGGACGTAATGGACGCGGCGCAGTTCCACGCCCCGCACCGTCCCCTCATGCGGCCAGTGGGTCCGCTTGGCCGCGCCGGCAAGCAGCACATGGACGTGCGGCTCGTCGGTGTTGCGGTGAACGGCGGCCACCCACACGAGCTGCTGGCCCAGGTCGTGGCCCAGGTCCATCAGGAGGAGCCGCGTCCAGGTGCGCAGGTCGAGGGGGCGCGCCACCCCCGAGCGCGCCCCCGGCGAGAGAACGAGCCGATGGAACGCGACCTTGGGGCCGATCGCGGCCGTCAGGAGGGCGCGCGCCGCCGCTTGGCCGGCCACGTCGCCGTAGGCGTCGAAGATCGCCCGGCCCGCGGCCTCGCGCCGCTCGCCCGCGCGGTAGTCGGCGACGAGGTGCTGCACCTGCCGCGCGATTTTGCGCGCGGCCCACGGCCCGGCGGGCACGTAGCGCCCCTCCACGAATGTCCGCGTCGGCGTCGTCATCACGCCACCTGCTCCTCGGTCACGCGCCTGTACAGCCGCGCGACCTCGCCCGCCGCGCGGGCCGCCGTGGCGCGCTCCTCGGCCGCTGCTTCGAGCCGTTCGGCGACCTCCGCTCCGTAGTCGTTGTACATGTGGGCGAACCCTTCCAGGCGGGCCAGCGTCGCCTCGTGGTGGATCGCCGCCAACTCCGCGCCGAACGGCTGCACGACGAGCGCGCGCAGCAGCTCTTCCACCGTCCGGCCCACGGCTGCTGTGATAGCGGGGACCGCCTGCGCGCCCGCCGCCTGCGCCGCGGCGGTGGCCGCGCCGCGCGCGATCAGGTCCTCGGCCGCCGCCGACTCGGAGAGGCCCCCGCGCGTGGCGTGGTCCTTGACCACCTGGATCATCTCGTCGGAGAAGTAGTACCCCGGCCGCTTCTTGCCGGCCGCGGCCCCCGCCTTCTCGCCCTTCTCGTCCGCCATGTGCCCGCTCCTTTCTCCGCTCTCCCTGTGTCCCTGGCGTGCGTCCTGGCGGCGCGCTACGCCGCCTCGTCGCGGCGCAGCAGTCCCGCGCCGGTGGTGATGACCGTGGCCACCGCGCCCGTCGTCCAGGCCGCGCCGCCCGCGCCCAGCAGGAGCAGCAGGCCGCCCGTGGCCGCGCCCCACGTCACGCCGAACGACACCGCGCCGCGCCAGGGGGGTGTGTCGTCGGGCCGGTAGGGCGGCCGCGCCGCGAGGGCCAGGCGGGCCTCCTCCCCGCGCGCCGTGCCGCGAAAATGCCGGCGCGGCACGGCGGGATTGACGGCCGGATCGGGCCGTTCCCCGGCCTCGACCACCAGGCCAGCGGCGCGCAGGGCATCGAGGGTGCGGTCGGCCGTCCCGGTCCCGACGCGCCCCGCGCTGTCGGGGTCCGCGCGCAGGGCCGCGCGGAGGCCATCGGCATGCTGCTCCTGGCCGTCGGCAAGGGCGCAGAGCACGGCGTACTGGCGCTGCTGGGCGGCGGTGCGCGGGGGCAGGGGCAGCAACCCCGGCGTGCGCAGGGCCTCCGCCCCCTGGGGCGTGATGCGGTAATAGTCGCGCGGCTCGCCGCCCAGCGCGGGGTCGGGCTGCACCGCGCCCTCCGCGACGAAGCCGTTGGTGCGCAGGCGGCGCAGCGTGACGTAGAGCGTGGTCGGGCCGAGGGGGGCGGCCCCCGGCAACGCCGAGACCGCGCGCAGGAGGGCGTGCCCGTGGCGCTCCTGGCCGTCGGCGAGCACGCGCAGCACGTCGTACTGGCGCTGGGCCGGGCCGAGATCGTCGGACGACGGCGGCGGGGCGAGCGGGGGGAGGGGCGTCCCCGGCCGGGCGAGCAGGGCGCGACCGCGCGGGGTGATGCGGTAGTAGCGCCGGCGCGTGTCCTCCAGCAGGGGGTCGGGCCGCCGATCGGTCTGCACGATCAGGCCGTCGTCCAGCAGGCGCCCCATGGCGCGGTACAGCGTGCCGGGCGCCAGGATCACGTTGCCGCTGGTGTGCTCCTCGACGGCGCACATGAGGGCGTAGCCGTGGCGCTCCTCCCCGTCGGCGAGCGCCTGCAAGATGTCGTGGCAGCGATCCGTCATGGACATGTCTCTCTCCTTCCCTTTCTTGCGTGTAGGAGTCCGGCCGGGACCCTCTCTCCCGGCCGGCGCTCCTCTCTCGTTACTGCTGTGGCGTTTGCACGGGCCGCTCGAACACGTAGAGCAGCCGCCCCGACGATCCGAGCGACATCTTGGCGATGACAGGTGGGCCAATTAACCGCCATCCCTCTTGACCTAACTCGTTGAGGCGTGGGGGCTGGCAATTGAACTCCTGCCAATACGCCCACTTCTGCGGGGCTTCCACGACCATTGAGATGCGTGGGCGTTGTGGGTCGTTTTGGTTAGCGTTGGCTGTCATTGATCTTGCCCTTCTCTTTTCCCAACGTGGCAGGTTCTAAGCGCCGCGCGAGGGCGCGGAAGAGGCGGCCCCGCCACGTCAATCCTCGACGGCCGGCCTCCCGCTTCGCATAAACCAGCAAGAGCCGCCCCAACAGTCGGCCTTGCGGCGCGAGCGCCCCCGAGAGAGCCAGCATCACGACAGCGCCGAGCAGCAGCAGGGCGTCGCGGGCGAAGCCCAGGAGGGGATGCCCGACGGCGTGGACGGCCAGGACCGTCCCCGCGAGCACGAGGAGCGCGGCCAGGCGCAGCACGAGACCCAACGCCGGCGACATCTCGACCTGGCGCAACTCGTCTGTCGAGTGACGCACTGTCTTGGGGACGGCCAGGACAAATAGGCCCCGCCCTGTCGCACGCGCCGCCCGTTTGATTTCGTGCGTGACCCTCATTCGATTAGCCCCCACTCAGCGTTGATTGGCGGCGCGATCGACGCGATCTCGGCAACACTGGCGGTAGGTGCCTCCGTCACGGTAGGCATGGAGGGCGTACCCCTACTCGCGGCGGTTCCTTCGCCACCCGACGCGACGGCCCCGCCTGCGGTCCCCCCGGTGGCGGCCGCCAGGCCCATGCGGGCGGCCGTGCCGAGCAGGGGCACGTTGCCGACGCCCAGGGCGCGCGAGGCCCCGCCGCCGAGGAGCGCGTCGCCCAGGCGCGGGGCGCCGTAGAGCACGAACGCGCCGGCCAGGGCCAGGGCCAGCGATTGCAGCCCGTCGCCCCCGAACGCGGCCACCATCGCCCGCACGGACACGAGCGCGACGGCGTAGCTCACCCCCCACAAGGTGAGCGAGAACCACAGCCGTGCCCAGGCCGTCGCCACGGAACGCGTCAGGGGCGTGACCATGCAGATCGCGCCCACGGGGGCGGCCAGGTAGACCGCCGCGCCGTAGATGGTGCCGATGGTGCGCGTGATGGCGACGAGCACCAGCAGCACGACGAAGACGACGACGAAGCCGACGACGACCAGGAGGAAGATCGGGTCGCCGGTGAGGGCCGAGAGGAGGGCGGGGCCGATGAGGTGGCTGGCCAGCGCGCCGATGGCGGCCCCGCCCTGGTTGTTGGGGTCGGCCAGGATCATCCCCGACGCGGCATTGACCGCGACGATGTAGAGATGCATCAGCCAGGGGAGCGCGGTGGTGAGGGCGAGGCCCAGCCCGCCCTCGACCATCTGCGTGGCCGCCTCCCCGCCCGGTCCCAGGCCCAACCGGCGCGTGTACCAGGTGAGCGCGTCGGCGAGGAACAAGACGCCGAACAGATCGCGCGCGAGCTGCTGCATCGTCGTGAAAGCGGGTTGGAGTTGGGCGATCTGCGTGTAGTCCTTCTGTTCGGTCAGATCCTTGGCGACGAGCGCGCCGACCGCGTTGGCCCCGGCGGTGGCCCCGGTGGTGATCCAGGTGGTGAGGGCGCCGATCGGGTCGAGGCAGACATCCCAGTTGATGAAGGGGACGGTGAAGCCCAGGCCGCCGCACGGGGGCGGGGGCGGCGGCGGCGGGTCCACGGTGAACGAGGCGGACGCGGAGAGCGTCGGGTGGGTGCCCGAGGCGTAGAGGCGATGGCCGCCGACGCCGGGCGTGGGGTCGACGCCGAGCACGATGTCGACGCTGGTATCGCCGTTGTCGTCGGCGGTGCGCGCGCCCAGGGCGGTCCCGCCGCCATGATCCCAGGCGAGGGTCACGCCTTGGTTGGGCGCGAAGCCGGTCACGTCGGCCGTGAGTACGGTGCCGGTCACGACGCGCGCGTGGGTGAGCGAGAGCGCGACGTGGGGGTGGTACACCGGCGGGGGCGGGGTGGCCACGGTGAAGGCCGCGCCGGCGGAGGTGTGGTCGCCGCCGACGGCGCGCACCTCGTGCGGCCCGTCGGCGGCGACGCGGGGGACGGCCGCGCGCAGGGCGACGTACCCGCTGTCGTCGGTGTCGCCGCGCGTCAGGTAGGCGCCGTCCCAGTAGGCCGTGACCGTCCCGTTGGGGGGGAAGTCGCTGGCCACGACGATGAGCGCCGTGCCGGCCGCGCCCTGCGTCGCGGAGAGTTGGAGCGTCGGGTGGTACGTCGGCGTCGCGGTCGGGGTGGGCGGCGGCGCGGATGCGGCGCGTGCGCGGGCCGCGCCCGAGGCGCCCATGGCCCCGAGGACGAACAATAGAAGCACGGCGAGGGGGACGATCACGCGGCGCATGGGGCCTCCTTGTCTCTCGATCAGCGTGCGGCGGTCCATGCCGCACCCCCTGTTTCGCTCGCCACGGCCTCCACGGTGTCTGCGGCCTCCGCGAGGGTCGCGCCGCCGGCCGCCACCAGGGCGGCGCGCTCGGAGGCGGCCCCCGCCGCCGCCACGTCCTCGGGGGTGGCGCCCTCGGCGAGCAGGCACACCGCCTGGTACACCTCCTCGCCGGTGGGCTCCTCCGGGTCGGCGGCCACGGCCCGGACCATGCGCGCCCGGTAGTCCTTGTCGTCGGGGTCGGAGGCGAACAGCCACGCCTCCTCGGGCGACGAGGGGACGTTGACCACGCCGCGCGCCGGCCGGCCGGCCGTCTTGGTGGTGCGGATCATGAACATCCGCGCGTACTCCAGGCGTTTCTTGTCGGCGGCCTGCTTGCCGGCCAAGTCGCCGATGTGCGCGGCCTCATCCTTGGTCAGGCCCAACTTGCGCGCGACCCACAGCCGCGGATCGACGCCCGACTCGTCGTTGGTGTCGTGCATGTTGAACAGGAAATGGAGCGAGGTCTGGTCGAAGTAGGCCGCGGCCGCCTTGTTGGCGGTCAGGTCGGAGAGCTTCTGGCTGACGAACATGGGGACCATGCCGGAGTGCCGCCCGGTGCGGCCAATGCCCGCCACCCAATCCTGGCCGGCCTCGTGGCGCAGGATGTTCCAGCCCTCATCTATCGCCAAGAGGTGTTGCACGGTGCCCCGGCCCGAGCGCCGGCCCCACGCCTGCGCGAGCACGTCGCGGCGGTCGGCGATGTCGGTCATGGCGAACATGACGAAGGCGTAGATCGGCGTGTCGGGGCGCAGCTCCTTGGGGTCGATGTGGAAGGCCAGCAGCCGCGTGTCGAAGCCGAACGAGGTGGGCCGGTCCACGAGCGCGGCGTGCTCGCCGTCGCGCACGTAGGGGTACAGGTCGGCGGCCACGTCCTTGAACAGGCGCTTGTCCTCGTGGTCCTCCTGGCGCGTGGCCTGCCCCTCCAACCAGTCCACCAGGTGGCGCTCCGTGGGGGTCTCGCCGCGGCGGCACGCCCGGTAGACCGCGCGCACGCCCTGGCCGATGACGGAGCGGATGCGGCCGGTGATGGGCCGGCCGCTCTCGGCCAGCAAGACCTCGTGCGCCCGCACCACGAAGCGCACGCGGGCGGCCAACTCCTCCTCGGTCGCGCGGGGGCCGTCCCAGATATTGATCGCGGCGGTCCCCGGCCCGCCCAAGCGAATGGTCTTGCCGCCAGCGATGGCGCACAGGGTCTCGTACCCGCCCACCGTGTCGACGGCCGTGGCCCAGGCGTCCCATAACAGGAACCACAGCATCAGCTTCTGCGCGAAGAACGACTTGCCCTGGCCCGAGCCGCCGAACACGTCGATGAGCCTGTTTTTCAGGGAGCGGTCGCCGATGTCGAGGCGGACGAGGGCGCCGTCGGCGGCGGCGCGGCCGATCAGCACGCCGCCGGCGGTACCCGGTGAGCGCACGATGGCGGGCCACGCGTTGCCCACGGTCTCGGCGTACATCTTGTAGGTTGTGTAGCGCGGGGCGTCATTGCGCCCGAGCGGGCGCGTTGCCCGCAGTAAGGGCTTCTGCACGCCCCTAGCGCGCGCGACCTGGGTATCTAGCGCGCCCGTGCTCGTCAGCAGGCCCCACAGCGCATCGGCGCGCACGGCGAGCGACGCCCGATCGGGCGCGAAGACGGTCACGTAGATGCCGGCCCGGACGACGGCCAGGCCGCCCGTACGCATCTTTTGCGCCTGCGCGCGCGCCTCGGCCCGTGCGCCACCGGTGTCCACGTCGGCCTCGCGGCCCCGCGCACCCGCGCCCACGATGAGGTCGCCCAGGGAGCGCCCGCGCTTCTTGGCCGTCGTGCGCTCCTTGTCCTGGTCGAGGCCCACGACGTGGAAGGCCACGCGCAGCGGGGCGGGGAAGGCGAGCAGGGGCGCGGGCCAGCCGGGCTGCGTGATGATCGAGGGCACGCGAATGTAGAACGTGCAGGCCCAGGAGCGCGCGCCCTGACCGGGCGTGTACACCCCGTCGAGGAGTTCCCGCGCGGCGGGATCGGCGCAGGGGTCGGGGAACTGGGCGACGAGCGCGCGCACGGCTTGGCCGTCGAGGCGGTGGCAGGCGACGCCCAGGCGGTGCAGGGTGCGCTCCACCTCGCCCACCACGCGAGCCAGGGTGGTCCCCTGCGGGGCGCGGGCGGGGCCGGAGATCGCCAGCAGGAAGCGGTGTGTCGGCACGTACGCGCCGCCCAGGTACTCTTCCCACCAGGCGCGCAGACGGCCGCCCAGGTCCCGGAGCGCGGCCGTGGGCGGGCGGGCGTCGGCGAAGGCGCGGGCCACGGCCGCCTCGGCGGAGGTCGGCGTCGAGAGCACGCTGACCTGCAGCGTGTAGGGGACCGGGGGCGTGAAGGCGTCGGCCGTCCCGTTCGTGAACTTGTCGAGCGCGTCGCCGGGCAGGCTGAATAACTGCACCCCGTCGAGTTCGATCCAGATGCACGCCGCCTTGCCCTTGTCGGTGCGCGTCCCGTCATCCGCGATCATCACGCGCTCGGTGCGCGCCGGCGTCGGTCGCGCCATGCGGGGAGGCCGTGAACGGGTATCCCGCTCGGCGCGGGCGGCACGACCGGCGCGGGTCAAACGCTCCCCTAGCGCCCAGCGGACGGGGTACGCGTGCAGCAGCGTGAGCAGTCTAGCCATGCGCGGCGACCTCCCAGCGGGCGGCGCGGCGGCCGGCGCGGGTGCGACCGTCCATGTCCACCTTGCGGACCACGCCGGCCTCGACCAGTTCGCGCCGGCGTGGGCGGGCGGCCGAGGGGTTCATGCCCGCGCCCTCGGCGATCTCCTCGTCGGTGACGCAGGGATGGGCGGTCAGCCAGGTCAGGAGGCGCGCGCGCTGGGTCTGCGCGACGGGCGTCGTCATCAGCACCGGCGCGACGTAGGGCGTCGATGAGGGGATGGCGTGGATGGTCGCGGGCACGGATGCGGCCTCCGCGACGAGGCGGACGCCGCCCTCGTCGGCGACGAGGACCGGGCCGTAGACGGCGGCCGGGGTGTGGTGCGCCGCCCGCAGGCGGCGGGCGAGCCGGGCGGCGCGATAGGCCAGGCGGCGCGGAGTGGCCAGGGCGGTGCGCCACAGGTAGCCGGCGATCTGACGGGCGTAGGGCTCGACGGTCCCGCTGCCGGCGAAGGTCACGACCAGGAGGGTCAGCAGCGCGGGGACGCCCGCGATGAGCAGGAGGTGGAGTTGCCCGAGCCCCGATTGTCCATAGGGCAGCCGACTCGTCTCGTTGATGAGGGCGTAGGTAAGCACGACGATCCCGGCGACGTACACCGCCTGCCGGATCGTGAAGACGCCGGCGACGATCTTCACCGGGTCGTTGATGAAGAGGGCCGTCTGACTATGGCGCGCCATCGGTCTCCTCCCGTCTGGTCGGCCGCGCGGGGACAGTCGCCGCGCGGGCGGCGGGGAGGCGCGCTTGCAGCGCCGTGGAGAGGGCGGACCCGTAGAGCGCGAGGAGCGCGCCCGTGAACAGCAGGCTGATGTCGCGACTGACGACGGTGAGCGTCAGGTCGCCGACGACGCCGGCGACCAGGAACGGATAGGTCACCCCGCACGCGAGGCCAACGAGGGCGCGGGCGGTGCGGGGCGAGGAGGCCGCGACGGGCGGCGTGGGCGGCGTATCGTGGGCCATGGTGGTGCTCCCGGCGATAGACAAGACGAGGGCGCGGGGGAGGGCGATGGCCCCGGTGTCCGGGCGCCCCCCTCCCCCATGCCGCGCGCACAGCGAACGACGGACTGTTACTTGATGTTGGCCTGGAGATAGGAGGCCATGCCGGTGCTCCCGAACATGAACACGCTGGCGAGGGTCGCGGTGATCCACGCGCCCGTTGCGCGCGGGTTGTGCAGGGCCTGCATCGCGCCGGCGATGATGAAGGCGATGGCGGCGAAGGGGACCTTGATCGTGTTGGCCACGTCGAGGAGGGCCTGGGCGAGCCCGGCGAAGGGGTCGACGCCGGCCGCGATGACGGGGACGACGGCGGCGAGGGCCGCGAGGGCCGCGAGGTTTGTCAACGCGGCGTGGGCGCTGGTGGCGAGGGCAAGCGTCTCGTGCAACATGTGGGGTATCCTCCGAACGGTTCAATGGGCGTCAGGCGTCCTATTGGCGTGCTTCTTGCCCGATCCGGAGATCGGGTCTAGCGGACCCGCGCGCGGCCGGCTCGTGCTAGGGGGCGGCCGCGCGCTCTATCGTGTGGGCTGCGATCGGTTGGGCTACCGTGGGCGTGTCCGCCGCGCGGCGGCGGTCGAATTGGTCGTGCGAGAGGAGCAGCAGGCGCTCGCCCGTGCGGCGGTCTTCCGCCTCGACGTGCCAGGCCCACATCGCGGACCACGCGCGGCGAACCTCCACGATGCGATAGCCCGGCGTGCGCGTCACCCGCAGCGCCAAGGCGTAGGCTTGCTCCTCATTCAAGTGATCTAACACCTCCCTTTATTCGTTATCACGAGAGGGGCACGTTTGCTTTTACAGCATGTGAGTTGGTACCGTATGTACCAGTACGGCTGCCCTGCCCGTAGCGACTGCTAGCTCTTAATCGCATAAATCTTTTAAAAAAGATTTATGCGATTAAGAGCTAGCATAACGTTGCTATCGTCGTTGTGTCAAGGGGGTGTGAACACGCCGGTGTCTGACCAACAGCAAGATGTGCAGTTGCCATCGGAAGCGACGTTTGCCGATCGCTTGAACTATCTCTTTCGCACGCGCCTGTCTCCGTCCGGTGTCCCCTTCACAAACAAGCAGGTGAGCGAGGCATCGGACGGTAAGCTGTCGCCGCAGTACATTAGTCAGTTGCGGCGCGGGGGTGTTTCATCGCCGGGCATCGATAAGCTCCATGCCTTCGCGCGCGTCTTCGGAGTGGAGGACTCGTTTTTCTTCGCGGGCGTGTCCTCAATTCAGCGGGGGGGGAATCCTCGCGAGGTCGATGAAGATACCCTCCTGCGAGAGGCAATGCAACACCCAATCATGCACGACATCCTCTTAGAGTCGCACGAGTACGGACCTGACGAGTGGGCAATTTTGCTAGAGATGATGGGGTACGTGCGCGCGCAGATCGCGCGAAATCGGCCTCAACGACGAGTGGTACGGGTGCGCACCCGTCGGCGACACAGGAAAGATAAACCGGTCGACCTCGTCAATCCGCGGGACGATGTGTGACCCTATGGCGCATTTCTATGCGCTATCGTCGGGGCCGTTGATATCGAGGGGGGCAGGAAAATAGGGCGCCTTCAATGGTGCGTCCCTATGATGGGCGACGCAATTTAACGCTTCGTACCGTCGGATACGCTTCGTTTCATCAGGGCCAAGGCAGTCCGTGCATTTCAGGTAGTGGACAGGGCTTGGTGTGCCCGTATCCTCATCAAGGATGATTCTTGTCATCACATAGGCGCGCAACACCCCGTGCATCGCGGTGAGACGATCGGGATTAACAGGCCGTCCGCAGATATAACAGACGCATGTGCTCTCTTTGGGTAGTGCAGCGGACATTGTGTATCTCCCTCTGTCTGTGCTGCTGAGGCGCCGGCATCGCCTGTGCTCTCGGCGGTGCGTAGAGCATAGCATACAGATCCTGGGTCAATCCTGTGTCCGGGTGCGGAAGGTCTACCCCAAGCGGATGCGCTCATCCGATGGCAGCGATCTATCACTGTCAGGAAGGGAGAGAGTCGCGCGCGACAAGAATTGGAAGAAGGGGAAGGAGGGAGGGATCAAACTGGGTGCCTGCGCCACGCTGGAGCTCTGCGATCGCGTCGGTGCGCGAGAGCGCCTGCCGATAGGGCCGGCCAGCGCGCATCGTCTCGTAGGCGTCAGCGAGGGCCACGAGGCGCGCGGAGTAAGGAATAGCCTCACCGCTCAGACGATCAGGGTATCCGGTGCCGTCCCATCGCTCGTGATGGTGGCGGATAGCAATAGCAACCGCGCCCAAATCGGGAATGGCGTGTACGATACCCTCGCCGGTAGCCGGGTGTTGTCGGATCACCGCCCATTCGGCTGGGGTCAGCAACTCGTCTTTGCGCAACAATATCGCGGGCACCCCAATCTTGCCGACATCATGTAGGAGTGCGACACGTTCCACCTCAATGAGCAGGGGTAAGGACAGCGCGAGGCCGTCGGCTAAGAGATGCACTAGGCCGCGCACGGCTTGTGAGTGGCGTGCTGTCTCTGCATCATGCGCCGCGAGTGCGCGTAACAGAGCCTCGGCCACGCCGATCGTTGAGGCGCGTTGAATCCGCGCGAACACCAGCGTCTTCTCGATGCGGGCTGCTTGGGCGCGCACCAAGTTCTCGGCTAGAGCGGCGGACTCCCCCGGCACTACGTGCAGTAACAATGCGTAGCGCTGGCCTGGGAGCCCATCGGCGGGTGCCCCGACGATGTCGCCCTGAGTGGCAAATTCCCCCTTCGTCAGGACTACGTCTGCGGCAGCGCGCCATGCCAGACGATTGTCAGGGACCGAAATCAGGGCTTGAAAATTTTCCTTGCCTCGCTGTACAACGAGGCGCGCCCCTCGGCCAGCCTCGGCAGTGTCAGCGACGATAGTATACAGGGAGGCAAAGAGGTCTGGATCGTCGTTCCATGGCTCCTCACCTCGCGAATGTTCAACCGATGGCGACATAGCGGGCCGGCATGGCGGAGGTGTCATGACCGTAAAGGCGCGGGAGCAGGGTCGCGGCGAAGGAGCGTAGGTCGCTCGCCTGAATGTCAGCGACGAGGTTGGCATCGTTGGACGTGAGCCCAAAGGACAGGGCGGTCGCGTGCGGGTTGCTCAATAGATCGTTGCGCACGGTGGCATCAACGACGGCGGTCCCAATGAGACGCTCATAGTCGACATGGATGGAACGATGGCGGGTCATTGTCGTCCTTTCAATTGGGTAGTGAGAGATATGCGACCTAGTTGGAACACGGATAGCCGACGAAGGGGTATTAGAAGATTTGTTGCGTACTCTGTTGCCGCAGAGGTCCGGGGGACATGATGGCTACGCGCTCATGGGACGTGTCGAGAGGTCCAGGGGACATGATGGCTAGCGGAATGGTGAGAGGTCCGGGGGACATGATGGCTAGCGGGTTGACGTTCTTCAAGGGCTGTGTCGCAGCGGAGACGGCGAGACCGAGGGCTGCACATATTGCGAGACGACGAACGGCTATAGACATCGGATCCTCCTCTGACGGTCTTTTGGTTGCTGGCGTCGATATGACAAGAGTATCAAGAGCGCCCTGGCACAAACCTGATACCATTCGCGTATGAATAGCTCCCGTTCTAAAAAGGGGAATGGATGACCGCACAGGGGTGTCACGGCGCGTCGAGGTGGCCTAGGGCGAAGATTCGCCCACCGCGGACGCGCATCATTACCTCGCGTGCTCGACTGCTCGACCCGCTCCGCGTTGCTACGCGCAAGGGGCATATCGTATTGATTGTCGCGCCCGGTGGGACGGGCAAGACGACACTCCTGGCAGATTGGGTGCGCTACGCGACGCATCCTGTCGCGTGGTATGCCGTCGATCGTGCCGACTGTGATCCGCATCGCCTGACCGACGGCTTGTGTACAGCGGTTGCGGAAGTTCTGCCCGACACTGCAGCGCCTGCGCTCGCGGCATTAGCCAGCGGCGCTCAGGAAACGGCGACCATAGGGCTCCTCCTTGGCGCGATCGAAGGGCAACCCCTCACCCTCGTCATCGATGACTTTCATCACCTCGACGATGCGCCCGATTGTCTTGCGCTGTGGGACCATCTGCTGCGTTTCCGTCCGCCGGAATTGGCGCTCGTTGTGTTGTCGCGCACGGTTCCTGCGCTCGGATTCACTGCGTTGGCGGCGTTCGACCAACTGACGGGCCTGGGCGCCACCGATCTGCGCTTCGACGCGGACGAGGCGCGCGCTCTCCTCGACGTCCATGGGCTCGACGTACGTCATGCCTCGGAGTTTGTACGGCGCGGTGGCGGATGGGCAGCCGGTGTGTTGCTCCAGGCACGCACGGCGCTGGACGGACCGTGGATTTTGCGCGCGCGCTCCGAGGTGCTGATGGAGCACCTCGGAGCGGAGATTCTCGGGACATTGCCGTTGGATATGCGGGATTTTTTGCTCGCGAGTGCGTGCCTTGGCCCGGCGCGCACCCAGGATGCCGACGCCATCCTGGTCACTAACGGGAGTGAAGCGCACTATGCCGAGTTAGTTGCCCGTGGCCTATTCATCGATCAGGATGGCGATGTCTACCGTTACCATGATCTCTTTGCCGACTACCTCATCGATTTATTGAAGAGGGAAGATCCGGAGCGACTGCGAGTGGTTCGTCGCGCGACAGCAGACTACTGGGCCGCGCACGACGATCTGCCACGTGCGCTCAGCGTCTTAGCCGTAGACGAAGATTGGGAAGCGCTCGCCAGTCTCCTCGATCGCGAGCGCACGACGCTGTGGACGCGTGGCCTTGGGGGGACGGTCCTCATGCACTTGGATCGATTACCGCAGGAGTATCGCACTCCACGTTTGCTCGCGTTGTGCGGCCACGTCCGTTCGCAGCGTGGCGAACACGCTGAGGCGCTTACTCTTGCGGATGCTGCCGTGGCCGCAGCGGCCGATGACGAGGAATGGTTGAGCGGGGCCATCCTCCGCGTACAGGCGTTGGCGTTTGCTGAGCGCGATGACGACGCGGATCGTAGCGCGACAGCCGCCCTCGATGTCGCGCTTCGTGTCAACCATGGGAGGGCCATGATACATCTGCGCGAGTTGCGCGGGGCGGTACGGTTGCGCTTGGGACGCCTCGTCGAAGGGGAAAGCGATCTGGAGATTGCCTTATCCGCGCATCGGCATGCTGGAGACGAGGAAGGGGAGGCGCGCACGCTCTACAACCTTTCCACCGAGCTCATCGCGGCTGGTCATGCTCGTGGCACGGAGACTTATCTCACGCATGCCGAGGCGCTATGGCGGCGCATCGGGAATGAGGCTGTCAGAAGCTTCGTCTTTCACAGCAAAGCTCTCCTTTCGTGTCTATTAGGAAACTACGAGGGGGCGATCCGAGATGCCGACGCCGCGCGCGCGGCTGCCCACGAGGACGGATATCCGCTTGTTGAATGTGAGGCGACGGCGGCGCTAGCGCATGCGCTGGTGTATGCCGGTAAGGCAGCCGACGCCGAGCGTATCGCCACTGCTGCCATCGCCTTAGCAACGCGTCTGGATTTGAGGGGTGTGCTGAATAACGCGTGGCGGGCACGCATTTCCGTGGCATTGCTCAAGCGCGACCGCGCGACCGCCCGGCAATGGATCGATGAGGCGCGACCGCTCGCCGTCAGGCCGGTGGACGTTGCGCTGCTCGACGTGCTCGATGGGATGCTGGCGCTTCGCTCGAATGCACATCGCCGCGCCGTCGATGTTTTAGGCCGGGCGGCCGAGTGCCTCGAGCGTGTGAATCGCCCGCAACAGGCGGCGCAGGCCCACCTATTGCGGGCGGAGTCCTTCTTGGCGCTAGACCGTATCCGCCGTGCGGAAGAAGCGCTCAATCGCATGGCCCACCTAGTGCTGCCGTTGGGGTCGGAAGGTTATTTACACCCGATGACGCGCATGACTCACCGTGTCGCAACCCACCGACGGCTCCTACGCCATCTCCATCGTGAGGCACGGCTCCTCCTCGATCGCCTAATGGATGTAACCCCGCAGCTTTCCCTCATGCCAATACGAGATGGGGTGCTGCCTCCTCGCTCCTCACTCCTGCTGTCCCCCTTCGGTCAAGGGCACATCGCAATTGGTGATCATGCTATTCCCCTTTCCGCGTTGCCGGCCAAGGCGCGTGAACTGCTCTTTTTCGCTGGACACGCGGATGGACCCCTTTCGCGCGACAAGATCCTCGATGCCTTGTGGGACGGCGACATGGGGTGCGCGTCAGCGTTCTGGAATGCGACGCGTCATTTACGGCGCGTGCTGGGCGACGACGGTTGGGGCCGACACGATGGCACCTATAGCCTCCGCCAGCCTGTCGTCTACGAGGAGCGGCGGTTTGATGTGGCCGCGGCCCGCGCGCGGGCCGCGGCTCCGGCACTCGATCGCATCGCCGCTGGTGAAGAGGCACTGTCGATCGTCGGCGCTGGTGGTTACCTCGATTGGTGCGACAGCCTGTGGGTGATGAGGGCGCGCAATCGCACGACTCGTCAAGCTATTAGAGTGGCGCTGGTGCTCGCAGACCTGTATGGAGAAGCTGGACAGGATGCCGATGTGATCTCCGCGTGTCGTCGAGCGATCGTATTCGATACGTTGGATGAAGTACCGCGTCGCGCGCTTCTACGCCACCTACATCGCATGGGGAAGGAGCACGCAGCCCGACGGGAATATGCGGCCTATAGACGGCTGGTCCGCGCCGAGTTGGCCACCGAGCCGTCGCTCGAGATGCAGACCTTCGCTGCGGCCTTATCGTAAGGCTGCGCCGTCAGCAATTTGTTCTGCTCGTATTACGCGCGGGGCTTGAACTCATAGCCAAGAAAATCTGGCCAATGCGTCCACCCATCGGCCCGATACACCTGCGCAGGGTCACGAGGAATAGTCGGAGGACAGGATCCCGAGGCTGCCCAGGTCGTCCATGCGCGTCGCGAGCGCAGCCCCAAGCCGTGCGCGTAGGCCCGCGCCTCGACGAAGGGTACGAATAGCCGCCGTGGTGGCGTAGCCACTTGCGCTGTGCCGGCATCCAACCAGTCCGCCCAGCCGCGCCACCCCTCGCCCATATACACATGGGATGGATCGGCAGGGATGTCCGTCGGACGCTTCCGCGAGACGCACCATTCGTTCCATGCGCGTCGCGAGCGCAGCCCCAAGCCGTGCGCGTAGGCCCGCGCCTCGACGAAGGGGGCGTGGCGCGACGGGGGTGTAGCCCCCTCGTGGAGGAAGTCGGGCCAGCTAATCCACCCCTCATTTGCATAGACCTGCTGGGGTGCGTGTGGGAGATCGGTAGGCGTATCCGAAGCGCGTACCCACATCCCCCAGTCGCGCTTAGTGCGTAACCTTAGAGTACGTGCGAACAAGCGGGCGTCCGCAAACGCACGGTAGCGTGATGGGGTCTCAGTCAACCCATGTAGGAAATCGAGCCATCCCTGCCACCCTTGATCGGCATACGCGCGGTGAGGATAGCGTGGCATCGTCGCCGGTCGCTCGTTACTGCTCGCCCACGTTTCCCAATCGCGTTTGGTCCGCAAGCCCAATGCCCGTGCATAGCGGCGTGATTTCTCGAATGACCAAGATTTCTCGATATTCAATTCGAGATCAAGTGCATTGGTTGTAACAACTCCACGCCCGTTGGTGAGCGTCACGTCGCGCGCGGGCAAGGTGCGCACGGGCATCGGTCCCCTCCTACTATGTGATTGGGCGTGCAAGGCGCACCACCCCCTAGCATAATATGTCAGGGGCTATGCTGTTGCCGTGTCCGATCCATGGATAGAATAGGGGCGAGCGACGCGGTGGCCTCGGGGTGAGGGGGGGTGTTCGTCGTGGGACGTATCCGCCAAACCGTGCCCATCGCCGCCTTCCTGGTGTGGGCGGCCCTCATCGGGGCCGGGCTCCGCGCCGCGACGGTGCGCGGGGGCGTCGAGCCGGTGGACTACCGGACGTACCACCGGGCGGCGGCGGCCCTCGCGCGCGGGGCGAGCCCCTACCAGACGCCGGCGCGGAGCCGTGCCCTCTGGCGCTCCTACCACCGCCTCGACGCGGCGATCCGGACGGCCCATACCCTCCGCGCGGCGGGGAGCGACCCCTCCACGCGGACGCCGCCTGGCCCCTATCTCTACCTGCCCACGCTGGCGCTACTGGTGTGGCAGTTCCATCTCACGGCCGCGCCGTGGGAGGTGCTGGACCTGGCCTGTGTCGTCGCCTTCCCCCTGCTCCTGCTGCGCTGGGCGCGAGCCTCGCGGTGGTGGCTGCTGCTCGTCACCGGGTCGTGGGACGTGTGGGCCACCTACAGCGGCGGCAACGTCGAGGCCCTGCTGCTCACCGCGACGCTGCTCGCCGCCCGGCTGCTCTGGCCGCCGCGTCCGCTGGGCCGGGGCACGGTCCCGCTCGCCGCCGCGCTCGTCGCGTTCGTCGTGCTGGCCAAGCCGTTCTACGCCCTCTTCTTCGTCGCGTTCGGCCTCATGCTCCTGCTCGCCGCCAGCGAGCCGCGCCGCGTGACGCTGCGCACCCTCGGGGCCGTCGTCGGCTTGGTCGTGGTGCTGCTCACGGGGGAGGCCATCCGCTGGGGGCCGGCGCTGCGCGGGGACGCCGTGCGCTACCTGGCGCACACCCTCGACGCGCAATGGGTCGTGCTGCCCGTCGCGCAGCAGACGCCGATGAGCGCGTGGAACCGCACGCCGCTGCAGGCGCTGATCGTGCTCGGGCTGCCGGCCGCGCCGGCGCAGGTCATCGCCGCCCTGGTGTGGCTGGCCGCGCTCGCCGCGTCGGCCTGGCTCCTGCGCGGCCGCCGCCTGTCCTTCGCGCGGGCGTTCGCCGTGGCGTTCGTGCTGCTCTATCTGGGCCGGCCGGTGGGCTGGACGCTGGTGGACCTGGACCTGGTGGTGTGCGTCGTCGCCTGGCCGCTTCTGCCCCGTGCCGGCCGCGCCGTCCTGCTCGTGGGGGTCGTGGCGCTGCTCACCTCGCACTGGGCGGCGCTCGTGCTGACGGGCCTGGGCGCGGGGCTGCCGCTGCTGACGCTGCAACCGGCCGATCGGCCCTGGGAAACGTGGATCGTGTTGCCCGCTGCCTGGGCGCTCGCCGTGTGGGCGGTGCGGCGATCAAGCGCCGATCAAGGGGCGGTCGGTGCCGATGCTACTCTTGGGGTCGTCGCCGTCAGGCGGTAGGGCCAGAGGCGCGCTCGCGCGGCGCACTTCGACAACGACGTCGGCGGAAATAAGCTGTGGCAACAGGTCAAGGAGGCGTACCCGCGCGCCGAGGCCATCGTGCGCGAGCGGCCGCCATCCGGGGCCAAGGACTGGAACGACGCGCTGCGCGCCGTCCAGGGGCGCGAGGAGGGGCAGCACCAGGGGCAGGAGGACGACCGGGTGCCGGGTCGCGGCCGAGGCCACGGCGGCCGCGACGAGCCTGGCCGGGATTAGAGTGCGCTCGTGGTTGATGGGACGGGATTTGTACCCTGTCGTCGGGCTGGCGCGTTGTAACGAGTAGAAGCAAAAAGAGGCGAGCGAAAGGAGTGGGTCGTGATGGGGACATGCGTGGGATGGAGGCTGACGGCGAGCGCGCTGTTGCTCATTCCCTGTCTAGCACAGTGGACCGTCGCGGACGCTAAAGGTCCGCCCCCTTTAGCCCCGGTGACTCAAAGCTGCCCGGCGAATCCCCTGTTTCATACCAACATGACCGCATATACGGCTGCTCCGGCACGGTGGCTGATGGTCGAGCACCCCAGCATCAACTCGACCAACTATCGCCTATCTATCTACGACGACCGCTACGGGTGGGTTGTCAAGTACGTGTGGTTCATGAAGCCCGGTTTCCGTGGGCGCGTCACAGTTCAAGGCAAAAACCTCAGTGGAGGCCCCCCCTCTGGCTAGGCGATGATCTACACAAGCGCATCACACGGGTCTTGGTCCTGGACGCCGGTCAATTCCTCCGCACGAGTTCGCCGGAAGCCCTAGCGCAGAATGGCATCCACTCCGGCCTGTATCTTCAACGCGCCGGATGCTACTGCCTCGACGCGACATGGCCAAGTGGTCACTGGCATGGCGTGTTTTCTTTCGGGAAATGATCACGCGGGGTGATAACAACTAGTAGGAGAGCGTGAGAGGCGCATAGAGAAGGGGCGCGGGGTTGTCCCTATCCCCCACCCCCCCCCCCCCGCGCCCCTGTACGGCCCTCGTAGCGCGCCTGAGCGCCCCTGGCTAGTGATCCTGTACGGCGACCGCGAACAGAGCATCGGCCGCGTCCGCGTCGGGCTCCTCCGTCACGTCGTCGGCCGCGCCCGCTGTCGCCTCGTCACTGTCGCCGCCCTGACCGCCCGCAGGCGCGCGGCCGGCGTCGTCGGCGCCCTGGCCGGCCAGTTCGTCGTCCTCGTCGAGCGTATCGTCGAACTCGGGGGCCTCCAACGCGCCGCCCTTTCGCGCGGGGCCGAGCGGGGGTATCCAGCTCTCGCCCCGCGCCGGCGCGCGGTCCCGGACATCGGGGGCATCGTCGTCACGGCGCTGCGTGAGGTGCGCGAGTTGTGCTGGCCTTGCCGGCGACGGTCCCCTCCCCGGACCCGGTGAGCGGGGCGACGACGGGCGGCCGCGCCACCGTCACCCTCCGCGAGCGACCGTGAGGGCTGACGCCTGGCCCGTACCCTGCGCCCCGTCGCTGCGCGCGGGGCCGCCCGCGCCAACCGTGCGCGCGGGTGTCTAGCGCGGCGCTGGTACTACGGCGTCGATGGTACTAGAGCTAGGGGTAGCTCCTCGCCCAGGGTAAAGGGTAGCTCCATGGTCGCGCTAAACCCCCGTTTTCCCGTGTGAAACAGAGCTCTGGCGTAGCTCCATGCCTTTGGAGCTAGAGCTACGGATGGTACCACGTTTCGCGGCCCGATGGTACCATGATCCGCGGCCCGTTGGAGCCTCCATAGTACCAAAATAGCGCCACGATCTGAGGCCCCTGGACGGGTCAGTAACGCCACGCCGGAGGGCTGTGTAACGGCGTTCCCAAGAGGGGCTAGGGGCGATCGTCGAGACGGGGCCGCACGACGCGCAGGACGGCGACGATGAGCAGAGCGGCGAGGGACACATAGGCACCGACGAGGGCGGCGGCGAGGGCGGCGGCCACGATGTTGAGGGCCGTCGAGGAGGCATGGGCCAGCGGGGCGACGAGGCCGGCGAGGGGACCGGTGAGAGCCGCGAGCACGAGGGCGGCGAGGCAGAGCGTCCAGACGCGGGCGCGGGCCTGGGTGTCATTCATGCGTCGCCTCCCGTGGCTCGCCTGTCCCAGGGGCGATGCTGCTCGTTTATGTCGTGTGCCATGGCCCCTTCTGTCACTGTCGGTAACCCGTGCCCTGCTGCGTTACCTTTGCCCCGAAGGAGTGCATTGCCTTGGCTTCTCGGGGCGTCGCAGTACTTCGGCGCAACTACTACATGGTCGGTTGGAAAGCCGTAACGTGAGCGGGTCGGCATGCGTTAGCCAGCGTGCCGGTGCGCGCGAAGGGCTGCAACCGGAGCGGAGCCGCGCTACAGGGCACGGCGACGCGTGGAGTATGGATGATTATGCAACGCATCGCATGGACATACATGAACGGCTCACGCAGGGCCGCGCCGGAATGGGCTCCGCGCCACTCCATCGACGATAGAGCACTGGCGTCTGCGAGGCGCGCATGGCTTGCATGGGCCGTTCCACGGCGTCCATCCTCACCGTATCGCGTACGATTTCTGCGGTTGTCTCCGGC
>JAABUZ0100003280.1_pt1 | contig 24441 bp, 18 predicted proteins | sample 5562091 | NCBI WGS metagenome assembly JAABUZ01 (sample SAMN12813069, study PRJNA571459) | rock metagenome | isolation source: Antarctica rocks | place: Antarctica: Victoria Land, Linnaeus Terrace sud | collected 2015-12-21
GGCATTGGATCGATGGTGGTCCCACCCAACTCGACAACCTCACCCTGCAATGCCGATTCCATCATCAACTGATCCATCACGACCAGTGGGAGATCCACATGCGGGAGGGCCGGCCCTGGTTCGTGCCACCCGCCTGGATCGACCCCACCCGAACACCAAGACCCGGCGGACCCCACCCACCCGAGCTGTAGCGAGGAGCTCGCCGGCGCGTCGACGCGCCTGACCCGGACCCTCGCGACGCTACAGCTCGTCGATCACGCCGGTGGTGACGGACGCGGCGGCGAGGAGCTCGGCGATGTCCTCGACGTCCACGAGCTTTCTTCGCGTCGAGGGTGGGATAGGCGCCTCGCCGAAGACACTGGCACGAGGACGGGCGAGAGCAGCTTGCAGGAGACCGTGAGCCTCAGCGTCATGGCCACGACCTCACGGTCCGGGCGATACCAACGGGCTCCGCGCGCCGGCCTTCTGCTCACTCGTCGTGTCCTCCGGTCGCGTGCTGTCCGAGTGCGACGAGGAACGCGCGGAGGTCCTCCGGGCCGGACGAGGCGATCGCGTGCACCCGGCGCAGGTCGAGTCGCCGGTAGGGGTGGACGACGAGTTGCGGAAACCGGCCGCACGCGGCGAGCCGTTCCGCGAGTGCCTGGTCGAGCAGGCCGCGGGTCGCCAGGAGCCGGAAGGCCTCCGCGTAGGTGGTCGAACTGCCGAGCCCGAGACGGACGCGGACCGACATCGCGAGGTCGATCGTCACCTGCACGCCATGCCAAAGGTGCAGCACGACGGTGTCGGTGGTCGAGCCCCGGGCGACGGATCACCGTCCCGGCGTCGCACAGAAGCCGATCGCGTCGAGCCGGAAGTCGAGGAACGCGCCGCTAGGCCGTTCGAGGAGGGCGATCCCGTCCCGGGCGGCGCGGAAGCGCAGGAGCGCGCTCCCGGTGACCAGGTCCACGACGTCGACGGCGTCCGAACCCACGGCGTCGGCGATCGCGCTCCAGTGTGGTCGTGATGTTCGGCGGATGACGTTCGCGAGGGATCTTCAAGACGACGATCACCTCTAGCGTGTCGAAGCCGCGGCCGCCCGTTCGACGCTGGGGCAGTACAGCGGCACGCACCCCACGGAGGCCGTCGCCCACGCCGAATCAGAGTCCGGCCACACGATGTCCACGATCACCCGCACCCACCCCAGCACCACCGCCGTCCGCCCTGCCCGTACCCGCGCGCTCGGGCTCGTCGCCACCGTCGGCGCCGCCCTTGGCGCGTGGCTGATCGGCGCCGCTGCGGGAACCGACTACGCCATCGCCGACCCGACCGGCAGCGCCGTCATCGACCCGATTGCAACCGCCGGCACCACCCTCGTGGTCGGCCTGCTGGGCTGGGCGACCCTCGCCCTGCTCCAGCGCCTCACCCGGGTCGGCACCGCGCTCTGGGTCGGTCTCGCCGTGCTCGTCACCGCCGCCTCGATGGTGCCGGTCGGGTCTCGTCGTCGTACGAAGGTCGCCCTCGTCGCGATCCACCTGGTCGTGGCCACCGCCCTCGTCCCGACGCTCGTCCGGGCGCGATAGTGATCAGCGGTGACGAGCGGTGATCAGCCCGCGCGCAGCGCCGTGACCATGGCCTCGACGGCGATCTGCGGCTTCACGTTGGCCTCCAGCGCCTCGCGGCAGGCGAGCACCGCCTCGAGACGGCGCAGGGTCGACTCGGGCACCGTGTCGCGGGCGGCGGACTCGATCTCCACCGCCCGGTCGGGATGGGTCGCGGCGACCTCGGCGCCGACCGAGCGCACGAGCACGTCGCGGTAGTAACCGGCCAGGTCGACCAGGGCACGGTCGAGGGCGTCGCGCCGCGAGCGGGTGGACCGCGACTTCTGGCGCTTCTCCAGCTCCCGCTCCGCGGCTTTCGCCGAGCGCTGCGCGGCGGCCACGCCCTTGCCCGACCCGCCCGCGCCCATCGACACGGCGAGTTCCTCGCGCTCCGCGGCGTCCCGGTCCGACGACGCCGCGGTCGCCTCGGCATCGGCGGCGGCGAGCATCCCGTCGGAGGCGACGAACACCTCGGCCGCGCCGCGCAGCGCGCGGGGAAGCACGAGCACCGCCTCCCGCCGCTGCCGGGCGTCGGGGTCGCGGGCGAGGCGCCGGGCGCGGCCGATGTGCCCCCCGCACACCGACGCCGCCCACGCCGCGTCGGACTCCCCGACGCCGTCGCGCTCGACGAGGACCCTCGCGATGGCATCGGCCGATGGGGTGCGCAGGCGCACCGGCCGGCAGCGCGAGCGGATGGTGATCGAGACGTCGTCGGGGTGCTCGGACGGGGCGCAGAGCAGGAAGACGGTGCGCTCGCTGGGTTCCTCGACCGCCTTGAGCAGCGCGTTCGATGCGCCCTCGGTGAGCCGGTCGGCGTCCTCGACGATCACGATCTGCCAGCGGGCGGTGGTGGGCATGCGCGCCGCGATCTCCACGAGGGCGCGCATCTCCCGGACCGCGATCGACAGGCCCTCGGGGACGATCTCGCGCACGTCGGCGTGCGTGCCGGCCATGACCGTGTGGCAGGCCGGGCACTCCCCGCACCCCTGCCGCGGGCACTGCAGCGCCGCGGCGAAGGCCCGCGCGGCCACCGAGCGCCCCGACCCGGGCGGCCCGGTGATCAGCCAGGCGTGGGTCATCGCCCCGCGCACGGCCGGCTCGTCGAGAGAATCGGAACCCGCGGCGGCGTCGCGGCCGAAGGGCACCCGCGTCGCGTGCTCGGCCGCCGCGCGCAGTTCTTCGACGACCTCGGGCTGGCCGACGACCTGGCTCCAGACTCTCGTGGCGGAGATGCTCGGCGTGCTCACGGCTCGATGATGCCGCAACGGGCGGACGCGCGAGGACGGCCCGGGGAGAGGGCGCCCGGCGCCTTCCGGGCGGCGGGGCCAACGGTTAACATCGGCGTCCTAGTGAATCGCGATTCTCTCAGGAGGCGGAGTGGACTTCCTCGAGGACGAGGAGCGACGCGCCCTGCGCGAAGCCGTCCACAGCATCGCCAAGCCCTACGGCGGCCGCTACTACAGCGAGCACGCGGCCGCCCACGAACCGTGCCGGGAGCTGTGGGACGAGCTCGCCCGCGGCGGCTACATCGGGGTGAACGTCCCGGAACAGTACGGCGGCGGAGGCGGGGGTCTCGGGGAGCTCACCGTCGTGTGCGAGGAGACCGCCGCGGCGGGTGCGCCCCTGCTCCTGCTGCTGGTGTCGAGCGCGATCTCGACGGAGGTGCTCGCCCGGTTCGGCTCGAACGATCAGCGCTCCACCTGGCTGCCCCGCCTCGCCGCGGGGGAGAAGATGGTCTTCGCCGTCACCGAGCCCGAGGCCGGGTCGAACACCCACCAGCTCACCACCAGCGCGACGCGGGACACCGGGGGCGACTGGGTGCTGCGCGGCACGAAGTACTACATCTCGGGGGTCGACGAGGCCGGCGCGGTCCTCGTCGTCGCCCGCACCAGCCGCGACGAGACCACCGGGCGGGGGCGACTGTCGCTCTTCGTGGTGCCGACGGACTCCCCCGGGCTCGCCCGCACTCCCCTGGCGGTGGACGTGATGCTGCCCGAGCGGCAGTTCACCCTGTTCTTCGACGACGTCCGCCTGCCGGCCGAGGCGCTGGTGGGCGAGGAGGGCCAGGGCCTCGCGCACGTCTTCCACGGCCTCAACCCCGAGCGGGTCACGGGCGCGGCGCTGTGCGTGGGGGTCGGGCGCCGGGCCCTGACCCAGGCCGCCGAGTACGCCACCGGTCGCTCGGTGTGGGACGGGCGCCCGATCGGCTCCCACCAGGGGGTCGCCCACCCGCTGGCACAGGCGAAGATCGAGGTCGAGCTCGCCGCACTCATGACCACGAAGGCCGCCTGGGCCCACGACCGGGGCCTCCCGGCCGGCGAGGCGGCGAACATGGCCAAGTACGCCGCGGCTGAGGCCGGGTTGAACGCCCTCACCGCTGCGATCCAGACCCACGGCGGCAACGGCATGGCCACCGAGTACGGCCTGATCCCGCTGTGGGGCCTCGTCCGGCTGCTGCGCATCGCCCCCGTCAGCCGGGAGATGGTGCTCAATCACGTCGCCCAGCACAGCCTGGGCCTGCCCCGCTCCTATTGACCCTCCCGCGCGCTGACCCCTCCCGCGCACGATCCGACACCCTCGGGGGCTGACGATGACCTCGACCGACCCGGCCGTGGCCGAGAACCTCATCCACCGCGTCAACGTCGGCGACTCCCTGACGCGCACGGCCGCGCGCCACGGCGGGCGCACCGCCCTCGTCGAGGGCGAGCGGCGGTGGACCTACCGCGAGCTCAACCGGTGGGTGAACCGCCTGGCCCACGGGCTCGTCGCCCGCGGATACCGGCGGGGGGACGCCCTCGCCCTCGCCGCCGGCAACAGCGCGGAATTCCTCGTCGTCTACTACGCGTGCACGAAGCTCGGCGTCGTCTGCGTGCCGGTCAACCTCGGGTGGCGGTCCGACGAGGTCGCCTACGTGCTGCGCCACTCCGGCGCGCGCGGGCTGGTGGTGGAGGCGCAGCTCGTCGATGTCCTGGCCTCCGCGATCGCCGATGCGCCGGATCTCGCCGACGTCCTCGTCGCGCCGGGGACCGGCGGCGACCCCGCCCGCGAGCCCGCGGACCGTACGTGGGCCTCGCTCGCCGACGTCCTCGCCGACGACGACGCGGAGCCGGAGGTCCTCGTCGAGGACCGCGATCCGATCACGTACCTCTACACCAGCGGCACCACGTCCGCGCCCAAGGGCGTCGTCGGCAACCACACCGCGATCTACCTCGAGTCGTTGACCATGGCGTTCGAGGCGCGGTTCGAGGCCGACGACCGCTTCGTGGCGATGCTGCCGATGTTCCACACCGCCCAGCTCAACACCCACTGCACCCCGGCGATCATGGTCGGGGCGACGATCCACGTGCTGCGGGTCTTCGACCCCGCCGGGCTGCTCGCGCTGGTCGAGCGGGAGCGGATCACCCAGATCTTCGGTCTGCCGATGATGTACCGGGCGATGCTCGACCACCCCGACGTCGCCACCCGCGACCTCTCCAGCCTGCGGCGGGCGTGCTACGCGATGGCGCCCATGCCCGACGCGCAGCTGCGCCGCGCGATCGAGACGTTCGGGTGCGACTTCTACCTGCTGTTCGGCCAGACCGAGATGAGCCCGACGGCCACGCTCTTCCGCCCCGAGCACCAGCTCTCGCACTCCGGTGCCGTCGGCACCCCGGTGGTCAACGTGCAGATGGCGATCATGGGACCGGACGGCGACCTCCTGCCCGACGGGCAGGAAGGAGAGATCGTCTATCGCGGCCCGCACGCCATGACCGGCTACCTGCACGACGGTGACGCCACGGCGCGGGTCTTCGCCGACGGCTGGTTCCACTCCGGCGACATCGGGCGGGTCGATGACGACGGCATCCTCTGGTTCGCCGACCGGTCCAAGGACGTCATCAAGACCGGCGGGGAGAACGTGGCGTCGATCGAGGTGGAGAAGGCCGTCTACGCCGCCGACCCGCAGGTCGCCGAGGCGGTGGTCATCGGCCTGCCGCACGAGCGCTGGAGCGAGGCGATCACCGCGGTCGTCGTCCCGGCCGCGGGTGGTGCCGTCGACCCCGACGCCCTCACCGCCGCGTTGGGCACGACGCTCGACCGCTACAAGATCCCGAAATCGGTGATCGTCGTCGACGAGCTCCCGCGCACGTCCACCGGGAAGATCCAGAAGAACGTCCTGCGCGAGCGCTTCGCCGCCCACTACGGCGTACGTGAGTGAAGTTCGCGGCCATACCCGCGAATTTCACTCACGTGGGCACCCCGTAGAGGTCCGCGTGCGCGGTCCGGAGCTTGTACTTGAGCACCTTGCCGCCGACGGTCACCGGCAGGGCGTCGATGACCACGAGCTGCTTGGGCGTCTCGAACCCGGCGAGGCGCTCGCGGGCGAACGCGATGACCTCGTCGGCGTCGACCTCCGCTCCCGGCGCGGGGACGACCACCGCGGTCACGGCCTCGCCCCAGTCGTCGTGGGGCAGGCCGATCACCGCCGCCTGGGCGACCGCCGGGTGCTGGTGGAGCACCGACTCCACCCGCAGGCTCGACACGTTCTCGCCGCCGGTCTTGATGATGTCCTTGTAGCGGTCGACCATCACGCGCAGGCCGTCGGCGTCGTAGGCGCAGCTGTCCCGAGTGGAACCAGCCGTCGCGGAACGCCTCCCGCGTCGCGTCGGGATCGCGGTAGTAGCCGTGGGTCACCGACGGCGAGCGGTAGACGGCCTCGCCCGGGACGCCCGGCGCCCCGACCAGATCGGCGCCGTCGAGGTCGACGACCTTCGAGGCGAGCAGCGGGTGTGGCAGACCGACGTAGTTCACGGCCGGTGCGCTCGCCCGGTAGGTCTCGACGTGGCGGTCGGGCCAGAACCGGTGGCAGGCGATGGCCTCGGTCTGGCCGAAGATCCCCATTGTGCGCACCTCGGGGCACCGCGCGGTCAGTGACGCGAGGACGGCGGGTTCCAGCGCGCCCCAGCCGTAGACGACCACGCGCAGGCTCGCCGCGTCGACGTCGCCCGCCTCCAGCGCCCCGGTGACGCCCTTGACCAGCTGCGGCGAGCCGCCCCAGAGCACGGTCGGGCGCCCCTGCGCGATGGCCGCGGCGATCGCGCCCGGTTCGGGCCGGCGTCCGACGATCACCGTGCCCCCGCAGGCGAGCACCGAGAGCGTGAAGATCTGATCACCGACGTGGTAGACGACCGGGAGGAACGAGAGCAGCCGGACGTCCTCCTCGGCCGGGACGCCGCGCGAGAGCGAGAGCGCGAAGCCGTGCGCGGACAACGTCGCGTTGGTGTGGGAGAGCATGACGCCCTTGGGCAGGGCGGTCGTGCCAGAGGTGAACAGCAGCTCGTAGATGTCGTCGCCGTGCACCGGGCCGTCGGGCTCGACCGCAGGCTGCGCGTCGGCGAACGCCCCGAACCCGACGCTGCCCTCCGCGACCGGGCCGCCGGTGACGGTCAGGGTGATCCCGATCGGGACGCCGGCGTCGGCGAGGACGGGCCCGGCCGCGGCGACGAGCTCGTCGTCGACGACCGCCAGCCCGGGCTCGGTGAGCGCGGCGAGGTGCGCCAGCACGTCCGGGGCCAGCGACGGGTTCAGCGGCACCGCCACCAGGCCGGCCTTCGCAGTGGCCAGTTTGATCAGGACGGCCTCCACCGAGTTCTCGCACACCAGCAGGACGCGATCGCCGCGCTGCAGGCCACGGGCGAGGAAGCCCTGGGCAAGCTGGTCGCACACCCCGTTCGCCTGCCGGTAGTCCAGGCGGGCGAAGCGGGGCTCGGTACACGCCCCGGGCAGCGCGACGAACGCGTCCTGGTCCGGGCGGCCCCAGACGTTGCGCTCGATCAGGTCGCCGACGCAGACGCGGTTCCACCGGTCCTCGGCCCGCCGCCCGACCAGCGCGGTGACGTCGACGTCCATGGGTCCTCCTCGCGGGCGGTCGGTGAGCCGAGTCACACGTCGGCGCGAGAGTGAATGATGGTGCACTACCCCACCGGCCCGTCAACCCTCCTTGTGAGGTGCTCGCCATCGGCGATACGGTGCCGATCGTGAACAGCGAATCACTAAGAGACGTCTCGTGGGCGTACTGAGGTCGCAGCTCTCGACGGCCGACGAGACCTACCGATCCAACCGGACCGCGCAGCTCGCCGTGCTCGACCAGCTCGAGGCCAAGCTCGACGCCGTGCGCGCCGGCGGCGGCGAGCGCTACGTGCAGCGCCACCACGACCGCGGGCGCCTGCTGGTGCGCGAGCGCATCGAGCTGCTCCTCGACCGCGACGCCCCGTTCCTGGAGCTCTCCGCCCTCGCGGCGTGGGGCACCGGGTTCACCGTCGGGGCCAGCATCGTCACCGGCATCGGGGTGGTGTCCGGCGTCGAGTGCATGCTCATCGCCCACGACCCGACGGTGCGCGGCGGCGCGATGAACCCGCACTCGCTGCGCAAGACCCTGCGCGCCCTGGAGATCGCCCGCGTCAACCGGCTGCCGGTCATCAACCTCGTCGAGTCCGGCGGCGCCGACCTCCCCAGCCAGGCAGACCTGTTCGTGAACGCCGGCAAGATCTTCCACGACCTCACCGAGCTGTCCGCGGCCGGCGTCGCCACCCTCGCGCTGGTCTTCGGCAACGCCACCGCGGGCGGGGCCTACGTCCCGGGCATGTGCGACCACGCCGTCCTCGTCGACGGCCAGGCCAAGGTGTTCCTGGGCGGGCCACCGCTGGTCAAGATGGCCACCGGCGAGGACGCCGACGACGAGGCCCTCGGCGGCGCCGACATGCACGCCCGGGTCTCGGGGCTCGCCGACCACTTCGCTCTCGACGAGCACGACGCGATCCGCATCGGCCGGGAGATCGTCGCCGACCTGCGCTGGCGCAAGCGGGGGCCCGGCCCGACGATGCCTGCCGACGAGCCGCGGCACGACCCCGACGAACTGCTCGGCATCGCGCCCTCGGACATCCGCGTCCCCTTCGACCCGCACGAGGTGCTGGCCCGCGTCGTCGACGGGTCCCGCTTCGACGAGTACAAGACCGCTTACGGGACGAGCCTGGTCACCGGGTGGGCCTCAGTGCACGGCTTCCCGGTGGGGGTGCTCGCCAACGCACGCGGCGTGCTGTTCAGCGAGGAGGCGAAGAAGGCCAGCGAGTTCATCCTGCTGGCCAACCAGAACGACACCCCGCTGGTCTTCCTGCAGAACACCACGGGCTACATGGTCGGCACGTCCTATGAGCAGGGCGGGATCATCAAGGACGGTGCCAAAATGATCAACGCCGTCACCAACAGCACCGTCCCGCACATCACGATCAACACCGCGGCGTCCTTCGGCGCCGGCAACTACGGCATGTCCGGGCGCGCCTACGACCCGCGCCTGATGTTCGCGTGGCCCGGCGCGAAGCTCGCCGTGATGGGCGCCGCGCAGCTGGCCGGCGTGCTCTCCATCGTCGGGCGACAGGCCGCCGAGGCGGGTGGACGCCCGTTCGACGAGGAGGCCGACGAGGCCCGGCGGCGGACGATCGAGGCGCAGATCGAGGAGGAGTCGCACAGCTTCTTCGTCACCTCCCGCCTCTACGACGACGGTCTCGTCGACCCACGCGACACCCGCAGCGTGCTCGGGATCGCCCTGTCCGCCGCGCACTCGGCGCCCGTCGAGGGGCGCCGGGGCTTCGGCGTCTTCCGGATGTGAACTCTCGGGGGCTCCGCCCCCGAGCACCCCCGAGAGGAGTGCACCCTGATCAGGAAGCTCCTGGTGGCCAACCGCGGGGAGATTGCCGCCCGCGTCGTGCGCACCGCCCGCGCGATGGACATAGCTACGGTCGCGGTGTTCTCCGACCCCGACGCCGACGCGCCCTTCGTCGCGGCGGCCGACGAGGCGGTGCGCCTGCCCGGCGCGACGCCGGCCGAGACCTACCTGCGGGGCGAGGCCGTGCTCGCCGCCGCGGCCCGCACCGGCGCCGACGCGGTGCACCCCGGGTACGGCTTCCTCTCCGAGAACGCCGGCTTCGCCCGCGACTGCGCCGCCGCCGGCGTCACCTTCATCGGGCCCCCGCCCGAGGCCATCGAGGCGATGGGCTCGAAGGTCCGCGCGAAGGAGCTCATGAGCCGGGCCGGGGTGCCGGTCCTGCCCGGGGTCACCCTCGACGCCGACCCGACGCCGGCGGAGCTGCTCGCCGCGGCAGAGCACACCGGCTTCCCGGTCCTGGTCAAGGCGGCCTACGGCGGCGGCGGGCGCGGGATGCGCGTCGTGCACTCCGCCGCCGACCTCGACGAGGCCGTGGCCAGTGCCCAGCGCGAGGCGGCGTCGGCCTTCGGCGATGGGCTGGTGTTCCTCGAGCGGTTCGTCACCGACCCGCGCCACGTCGAGGTCCAGATCCTCGCCGACGGCCAGGGGCAGGTCGTGCACCTCTTCGAGCGCGACTGCTCGATCCAGCGCCGCTACCAGAAGATCGTGGAGGAGGCGCCCTCGCCGGCGGTCGACGAAGCGCTGCGCGCCGAGCTCGGGGCCGCCGCCGTGGCCGCCGCCAAGGCCATCGGCTACGTCGGCGCGGGCACCGTCGAGTTCGTCCTCGACGGAACCGCCGGGTCCGGCTCCGCAGGCTCCGCGTCCCGGGGCCACTTCTCGTTCCTCGAGGTGAACACCCGGCTACAGGTCGAGCACCCGGTCACGGAGATGATCACCGGCCTCGACCTCGTCCGCGCGCAGCTGCTCGTGGCCGAGGGCCGGTCGCTGCCGCCGGAGGTGACCGCGGCGTCCGTCGACGGGCACGCCGTCGAGGTCCGCCTGTACGCCGAGGACCCGGAGGCGGACTTCCGCCCCGACAGCGGTGTCCTGCACCGCGTCCGCGTCCCGGAGCTCCCCGGGGTGCGCGTCGACTCCGGGGTCGCCGACGGCTCGGTGGTCGGGGTGCACTACGACCCGCTGCTCGCGAAGGTCATCGCGCACGCACCCTCGCGCGACGAGGCCGCACGCCTGCTCGCCCGCGCCCTGCGCGAGGCGCAGCTGCACGGGGTGCGGACCAACCGCGACCTGCTCGTCGGGATCCTCACCGAGCCCGAGTTCCTGGCCGGGCGCACCGACACCGGCTACCTCACCCGCCACCCGCCGGCCGAGCTGGTCGCCGCGACCCGCCACCCCGACGCCGACGCGCTGCACGCCGCGGCCGCGGCCCTGGCCGGCGCCGCGGTCCGCCGCGGTGCCGCCGCGGTGCTCGCCGGCGTCCCCCCGGGATGGCGCAACGTCCCGAGCGCCCGGCAGGTCGTCGAGTACGGGCTCGGCGACGCGACCGTCGCCGTCCAGTACGGCGTCACCCGCGACGGCGTCGCCGTGGCCGTCGACGGCCACGAGCTCGACGGCGTCGTGTGCCGGCGCGCCGACGGCGAGCTCGTGGACCTCGAGGTGGGCGGGGTGCGGCGCCGGTGCCGCGTGCACACCGTCGGCGACACGAGCTGGGTCGACAGCGCGCTCGGCGCCACCACCCTCGTCGAGATCCCCCGCTTCGCCGACCCGAGCGCGCGCACGACGCCCGGCTCCCTGCTCGCCCCGATGCCGGGCACGGTGGTGCGAGTGGCCGTCGTTGCCGGGCAGGAGGTCACCACCGGTACCGCCGTCGTCGTCCTGGAGGCCATGAAGATGGAGCACACGATCTCGGCCCCGCACGACGGCGTCGTGGGCGAGCTCGACGTCACGGCGGGCGACACCGTCGGCACCGGCACGGTCCTCGCCGTCGTCACCCCGCACTCCGATCCCGTGGAGGGGTCCGCGTGAGCTACGGTGAGGTGCGCTACGCCGTCGACGACGGCGTCGCCTGGCTGACCATCGACCGTCCGGAAGCGCGCAACGCGCTCTCCGCCGCGGTGCGCGCCGGCCTGCACGCCGGGGTCGAGCGGTTCGTCGCCGACCACACCGCCGCCGTCCTGGTGCTCACCGGCGCCGGGGACTGCGCCTTCTGTGCCGGCGGCGACCTCGAGGAGATGGCGTCGACCGGGCTGACCGTCCCGCCGCCGGACTTCGTGCCGCAGTTCGGCCGCACGGTCCGCGTGGACAAGCCGACGATCGCGTCCGTCAACGGCATCGCCTTCGGCGGCGGGTTCCTGCTCGCCCAGTGCTGCGACCTGGTCGTGGCCGCCGAGCACGCGCGGTTCGCGATCTCCGAGGTCACCCTTGGGCGCGGTGCCCCGTGGGCAGCGCCGCTGCCCTGGCTGGTCCCGCCGCGGGTGGCGATGGAGATGCTGCTGACGGGCGAGGAGATCGACGCGGCGCGCGCCCGGGAGGTGGGCCTGGTCAACCGGGTCGTCCCCGCCGGCGAGCTCCGGGTGCGCACCCAGGAGCTGGCGCTGCGGATCGGCGCCAACGCGCCGCTGTCGGTGCGGGCGGCCAAGGCGACCGTGCGGCTCGTCGCCGAGTCCCCGCTCGAGGAGGCGTACGCACGCGCCGAGGAGCTATGGGAGCCGGTGTACCGCAGCGCGGACGCCCAAGAAGGGCCACGCGCGTTCCGGGAGAAGCGCGCGCCCCGCTGGCGGGGTGTCTGATGGCGGTCGCGATGAGCGTGCTGCTGGATGACCTGCGGGCGGAGACCGCCGTCCTCGACGCCCTGCTCACGCCGCTGGCGCCCGACCGCTGGGACAAGCCGACCCCTGCCCCCGGATGGGTCGTGCGCGACCAGGTCAGCCATCTCGCGCACTTCGACGAGGTCACCACCCGGCTGATCGCCACGTTCGCCGCGACCGACCCCTCGGCGTCGCTGCCGTGGTTCGGGCCCCCGATGAGCGCCACGTCGTCGATGACGGCCCGGCTCATGGAGACCTGGGCCCACGGCCAGGACGTCGCCGACGCCCTCGGCGTCACGCGCGAGCCGACCGCGCGCCTGCGCCACGTCGCCCATCTCGGCGTCGCCGCGCGCAGCTTCGCCTTCGCCAACCGCGGCCTCGCCCCGCCCGCCGAGCCGGTGCACGTGGCGCTCACCGCCCCCCACGGCGCGGTCTGGACGTGGGGCCCGCCCGACGCCGCCGCCACCGTCCGTGGACCGGCGGAGGACTTCTGCCTGCTGGTGACCCGGCGTCGCCACCGCGACGACCTCGCCCTCGACGCGCACGGCGACGCCGCGAAGCGGTGGCTGCACGTCGCGCAGGCGTTCGCCGGCCCGCCCGGCCGCGATCGGGTTCCGAGGGGGAAGGCCCCATGAACCGCCCCGTCCGCATCGGCAACGTCTCCGGCTTCTACGGCGACCGCATCGCGGCCGCGCGGGAGATGGTGCACGGCGGGGGTGACCCGGTGGACGTGGTCACCGGCGACTACCTCGCGGAGCTGACGATGCTCATCCTCGCGAAGGCGCGCCGCAAGGACCCCTCGGCCGGGTACGCCCGGACGTTCCTCACCCAACTCGAGGAGATCCTCGGGACCTGCCTCGACCGCGGCACCCGCATCGTCGTCAACGCGGGCGGGCTGAACCCGGCGGGGCTGGCCGAGCAGGTTCACGCCCTGGCCGGACGCCTCGGTCTCTCCCCGCGCGTGGCCCACGTGAGCGGCGACGACCTCACCGACCGCCTCGACGAGCTCGGACCCCTCGTCCGGCACCTCGACACCGGCGTGGCGCTCACGGACGCCGCGATCCGCCCGGTCACCGCCAACGCCTACCTCGGCGGGTGGGGCATCGTCGAGGCCCTCGCCGCCGGCGCGGATGTGGTGCTCTGCGGCCGGGTCACCGACGCCGCGCTGGTCACCGGTCCCACCGCGTGGTGGCACGGGTGGGGTCGCGACGACCTCGACGCGCTGGCCGGAGCGGTCGTGGCCGGCCACGTCATCGAGTGCGGCCCGCAGGCCACCGGCGGCAACTACTCCTGGCTCTCCGAGGTCGTCGACCGCCGCTACCCCGGCTTCCCCATCGCCGAGGTGGACGGGGACGGCTCCTCGACGATCACGAAGCACCCCGACACCGGCGGCCTGGTGTCGGTGGGCACGGTGACCGCGCAGCTGCTCTACGAGATCGGCGCCCCCGCCTACCTCGGCCCCGACGTCGTCGCCCACTTCGACACGTGCGTGCTCACGCAGGCGGGTCCGGACCGGGTCCGGATCACCGGCACCCGCGGCTCGCCGGCCCCCGACACGCTGAAGGTGGCGGTGAACGCCGACGGTGGCCACCGCAACACGATGACCCTGGTGCTGACCGGTCTGGATATCGAGGAGAAGGCGGCCTGGGCCCGCGAGGAGCTCTTCGCCGTCCTCGGCGGCGAGGAGCAGTTCGACGAGGTCGACGTCCGTCTCCTGCGGTTCGACCACCCCGACCCGCCGACCAACGCGGCCGCCACGGCGCACCTGCGGGTCAGCGTCAAGTCCACCGACCCCGAGCTCGTGGGGCGGCGCTTCTCCTCGGCGACCATGGAGCTCGCCCTCGGTGGCTACGCCGGCTTCCACACCACCACGCCCCCGACGCCGTCGAGCGCCTTCGGGGTGTACTGGCCGGCGCTGGTGCCCGCGGAGTGCGTGCACCCCCAGGTGACGCTGCCCGACGGCTCCCGAAGCGACGTCGCCCCCACCTCCGGCGGACCCCGGACGGATCCGGGCCCGACGCCGCGCGTGGTCGCGGCCGAGCGGCCCGATGCCCCCGGGGATCCCGGGACCGGGCCGACGCGACGGGCCCCCCTCGGACGGGTCTGCGCAGCCCGCTCCGGGGACAAGGGCGGGGACGCGAACGTCGGCGTATGGACGCGGGACGACGCCGGGTTCTCCTGGCTGCGTGCGCACCTGAGCGTCGAGCGCCTGCGCGAGCTGCTGCCCGAGGCGCGCGGGCTGCGCGTCGAGCGACACGAGCTGCCGAACCTGCGTGCGCTCAACTTCGTCGTCCACGGACTGCTCGGTGACGGCGTCGCCTCCTCGACGCGGCCCGACCCGCAGGCCAAGGGACTCGGCGAGTGGTTGCGCAGCCGCGTCACCGATGTCCCGACCCCCCTCCTCGACGATGCGGCCACCTAGAGTCGGAGGTTATCGCCCGAGGAGGTCGACGCTGGTGGTCCAGCAGTCGCAGTCGCAGACGCCGACGCGCCGACGCGACCCGCGCCGCAAGGACCGCATCCTCGACGCCGCCGCCGACCTGATCGCCCGGCAGAGCTACCACGCGGTGGGGATGGCCGACATCGGCGCCGCCGCGGGCATCGTCGGTTCCGGGATCTACCGCCATTTCGGCAGCAAGTCCGCGATCCTGGTCGCGCTCTTCGACCGCGTCCTCGACCCCCTCGCGGCCGACGCGGCCGGCATCGTGCAGACCCACCCCGATCGCGAGGCCCTCGCCCACCTCATCGACTCACACGTCGCCTTCGCGGTGGACCAGCGCCGGCTGCTCCAGGTCTATCACCAGGAGCTGCGCAACGTGCCCGAGGAGGACCGCAGTCGTCTGCGGCGCAAGCAGCGCCTCTACCTCGAGGAATGGGTCCACGTGGTCTCCACCCAGCGTCCCGACCTCACCGACGCCGAGATCCGCGTCGTGGTGCGGTCGGCCATCGGAGCGATCCAGTCGGTGCTGTTCTTCCGCAGCGGCCTCGAGCGCGAACAGCTCTGCGCGCTGCTGCGCGCCGTCGCGTGGTCCTGCATCCACCACAGCGCGCGGGACGAGTCCTGAGGGTGGGCGGGCTCAGGCGTCGGGGGACGCGCCGGACCGCGAGGCAGGCCGGGTGGGTCCGCGGAGGTCCGCGGCCCGGGCCGCGTCGAGGACCGGCGCGAGCACGGCCCGGACCCGCTCGTGCACGGCCTCGGGAGTGCCGTCACGGTCGAGCCGGACCGTGACGTCGGGGCGGGGCCAACCGGCGGCCCAGGCACCGAGGTGTTCGAGGTCGGCTGCCGTGACATCCTCCCCGGTGGCCGCATCGGGGCCGGTCCCCTCGCGGGCGAGCGGGTCGGGATGGCCCGCGACAACCACGACGCCCCCCTCGCGCAGCGCGGACAGCACCTGGTGATCGCCGCCGGCGACGGTGACGTCGGTGCTGCGCTCGGTGCGCAACCAGGCGGCGAGCCGCTCGGCCTGGTCGTCGGTGGCGGTGCGGGACGCGCCCTCGAGGGCGACAAGCAGGCCCCGCTCGGCGTAGCGGTGGGGGCGCAGCGCGGCCCGGGCGTCGGCGAGGATGGTGCCTTGGCGCCGGTCGTCCATCTGCCGGTACGCCAGCACACCGATGGCCGCGGCGACCAGCCCGGCGCCGAGGAGCACGAAGCGGGTGCCGTCGACGCGGGTGGCCCGGCCCGCGAGGTCGAGCGTGCGGGCCTGCACGAGCCCGACGACCAGCGGCACCACCGCCATCGACGCGAGCAGGTCGACCCGGACGATGGCCTGCACGAACGCCACGACCCGCCCGCGGACGGCGTCCTCGACCTGCGCGCCGATGATCGTCAGACCGGTGAGCAGCGCCATCCCGGCGAAGGCCCCGACGACGGCGACGACGACGAGCGCGAGGTAGAGATGCCACGCCACGGCCACCGCGATCAGCGACAGGCCCGCGCCGACGATGCTCACGCCGAAGAGCCGCTCGTGGGGCATCCGGCGCGCGAGGCGCGGTACGACACCCATCCCGACGGCGAGCCCGGTGAACAGCGCGACGAACAGCAGCGAGTACGCGGCGTCGCCACCCCCGAGGGACGCGGCGTAGAGGCGGGCCGTGGCGATCACCGCGCCGCCCGCGGCGAACGCCCCCACGATGCCGATGACCAGCCCGCGCACCAGCGGCGTCGACCCGACGAACTGGGCCCCGTCGCGGAGCATGGCCAGCAGCCCGGGCGCGGCGTCGCGTCGTTCCTTCGCGCGGCCGGAGATCTCGGGGATGCGGAACGCGACGGTGCCGGCGGTGAGGAGCGCGGCGCCGCCGTTGACGCAGAGGGCGAGGTAGACCGTCTCGGTCGGCGTCGGGCGCCAGACGCCGAGGTTGCCGAGCTTGGAGATCAGCGCGAAGACCCCGGCCGCGCTGATGACGGCGATGCCGTAGGTCATGACCACGCTGAGCTGGTTGGCCGTCTCGACCTGGTCGGAGCGCTTGAGCAGATTGGGGACCGAGGAGTCCTTGGCCGGGATCCAGCACAGCGCGCACAGCTCGATGAGGAAGGTGGCGGCGAAGAGCCACCACAGCGACCCGGCGAGCGGGATCGACAGGAAGAGACCGGCCTTGAGCAGGTCGCAGGTGACCATGACGGTGCGCCGGTCGAACTTGTCGGCCAGCACGCCGCCGAGCGGGGCCATCAGGAGGGCGGGCAGCAGCTTGGTGGCGACGACCCCGCCGAGCGCGAAGCTCTGCGCCTGATAACCCGACGTGAGCTGCGTGGCGAGCGCGGTGAGCGCGAGCAGGGAGAGCCAGTCACCGAAGCTCGCGACGGCGGTGACCGCCCACAGCCGCCGGAACGGCCGGATCGCGAGGACGCCGCGGATGCGGTGCCCCGCCGACACCGCGGCGTCCACGCCCGCACCGTCCCCAGCCTGCCCGTCGATCCCCGATCACCCCTCCACGTCGTGCGGCCAGGATATCGGGGGCGGTACGACGCCGTGGGCGCCGCCGGATCAGCCCACGACGAAGCGGACGAGGACGACGAGCACCGCGACCACGAGTAGGGCACCGACGAGCGTGGGCCCGATCCGCGGGGCCGGCCCCGGCTCCTGCCACGCCCCGAACTGGGCCCGGAACTCGGACTCCTCGCGGAGCTCACGCTTCCACTCGGGTTCGTCCTGGGAGGGCTCGTCGTCGCACGGCTTCTCGCCCACCAGGTCGGGGCCCGCCCGAGGGGTGCGCCGCGCTCGCGGGACCGGGCGCGGCGGAGGGACGTCGCGCGGCGGCCCGAACGGCTCGTCGTCGGCAGCGTCGCCACCGGCGGGATCGTCGCGGGAGGGCACGGTGATGACTTCACACGACGGGAACCGACGACGCCAGGTCAGGTGGTCGGCGACTTCCGTGTCGTCGTACCGGACGCCTTCGTGGTCGACGCCTTCGTGGTCGACGCCTTCTTCGCGGGGGCCTTCTTCGCGGAGGTCTTCGTGGCCGGGGCCTTCCTCGTCGACGCCGCGGCGCGGGCGCCCGGCTTCTTCGCCGCCGGACCCTTGGCCCGCTTCTCGGCGAGGAGCTCGGAGGCCCGCTCGTCGGTCAGCGACTCCACCGCGTCGCCCTTGCGCAGCGAGGCGTTGTAGCCGGTGCCGTCGGTGACGTACGGGCCGAAACGACCGTCCTTGACCACCATCTGCTCGCCGGACACCGGGTCGGCGCCAAGCTCGCGCAGCGGCGGCTTCGCGGCGGCGCGTCCGCGCTGCTTGGGCTGCACGTAGAGCTTCTGCGCCTCCTCCAGCGTCACCGTGAAGAGCCTCTCCTCGCGGTCGAGCGAGCGGGAGTCCTTGCCCTTCTTCAGGTACGGCCCGTAGCGCCCGTTCTGCGCGGTGATCTCCTCGCCGGACTCCGGGTCGGTACCGACGAGCCGCGGCAGGCTGAGCAGCCTGAGCGCATCGTCGAGGACGATCTCCGAAAGCGTCATCGAGGCGAACAGCGAGCCGGTGCGGGGCTTGGCCGTGGAGTCCTCTCCCAGGACCTCGGTGACGTAGGGGCCGTAGCGGCCCTCCTTGGCGAGGACCTCGTGCCCGGTATCCGGGTCGATGCCCAGCGAGCGACCCTCCTGCGGCGTCGCGAAGAGCTCCTCGGCGAGCACGGGGTCGAGCTCGTCGGGTGGGAGGTCGTCGGGCAGGTTGGCGCGCTGCGAGTGCGGCTCGCCGTCCTCGCCGACGGTGACCCGCTCCAGGTACGGCCCGTAGCGCCCGACCCGGACCACGACCTCGCGGCCGGCGTCGTCGGTGTACATGGAGATTGAGTTGATCTCGCGGGCGTCGATGCCCTCGAGCTTGTCGCCGACGAGCTTCTTCAGCCCGCCCACAGCCGACAACGACGCCTCGACGCCGTGCTCGGCGGCGGCACCGTTCGTCGGCGCCGAGGCGTCACCGAAGTAGAAGTGCGAGAGCCAGGTCTGACGCTGGGCGTTGCCCGCGGCGATCGCGTCGAGCTCATCCTCGAGGGAGGCCGTGAAGTCGTAGTCGACGAGGCGACCGAAGTGCTGCTCCATGAGCCCCACGACGGCGAACGCGATCCAGCTGGGGACCAGTGCGCTGCCCTTCTTCCAGACGTACCCGCGCTCCTGGACGGTGTTGATGATCGCCGCGTAGGTCGACGGGCGGCCGATACCGCGCTCCTCGAGCGTCTTCACCAACGACGCCTCGGTGTAGCGGGCGGGCGGGTTGGTCGTGTGTCCCGAGGCGTCGAGGGCGTCGGCGGTGAGCCCGTCGCCCTCGGCCAGGCGCGGCAGCCGGCTCTCGGCGTCGTCGGCCTCGCCGCCGGACTGGTCGTCGACGGTCTCGACATAGGCCCGCAGGAACCCGGGGAAGGTGATGGTGCGCCCCGAGGCGGAGAACGTGCACTCTGAGCGGGCCTCGGCGGCGCCGTCCAACGACACGGAGGCGGTGCCCGTGATGCGGACGCTGAGCGTGGTGCCGCGGGCGTCGCGCATCTGACTGGCGATGGTGCGCTGCCAGATGAGCTCGTAGAGGCGGAACTCGTCGCCCGAGAGCTCGCCCCCGACCTGACCCGGCGTGCGGAACGACTCGCCGGCGGGGCGGATCGCCTCGTGCGCCTCCTGGGCGTTCTTCACCTTGCGCGTGTACTGCCGCGGCTTCTCCGCGACGTTCTCCTCGCCGTAGAGGTCGCGGGCCTGGGTGCGCGCGGCGTTGATCGCGGTCTCCGACAGCGTCGTGGAGTCGGTCCGCATGTAGGTGATGTAGCCGTTCTCGTACAGCCGCTGCGCCGTGCGCATCGTGCGCTCGGCCGAGAAGCGCAGCTTGCGGCCGCCCTCTTGCTGCAACGTGGAGGTCATGAACGGTGCGTACGGCTTGCGCGTGTAGGGCTTCTCATCGACCGAGGAGACGGTGTAGCTCGAGTCGGCCAGCGCCTCGACCAGACGGTGCGCGTCGGCCTCGTCGAGGCGGCGCACGTCGGCACTGCGCAGCTGGCCGCGGGCGTCGAAGTCCCGCCCCGTGGCGACCTTGGCGCCGTCGACGGCCGTGAGCGTGGTCCGGAACGTGGACGGGCTCGCCTCGTCCTGCTTCTGCGCCGTGCGCAGCATCGCCTCGATCCCCCAGTAGCCCGCCGACACGAACGCCATCCGCTCGCGCTCGCGCTCGACGATGACCCGCGTCGCCACCGACTGCACCCGGCCGGCCGAGAGCTTCGGCATGACCTTCTTCCACAGCACGGGGCTGACCTCGTAGCCGTAGAGCCGGTCGAGGATGCGGCGGGTCTCCTGGGCGTCGACGAGGTCCTTGTCGAGCTCGCGCGGGTTCGCGGCGGCGGCCTGGATGGCCGACTCGGTGATCTCGTGGAACACCATGCGCCGGACGGGGACCTTCGGCTTCAGCGTCTCCAGCAGGTGCCAGGCGATGGCCTCGCCCTCGCGGTCGCCGTCCGTCGCGAGGTAGAGCTCGTCGACCTCCTTGAGGGCGTCCTTGAGCTCGGTGACCGTCGACTTCTTGTCGGGGGTGACGATGTAGAGCGGCTCGAAGTCGTGGTCGACGTCGACGCCGAGGCGGGCCCAGGCCTGCCCCTTGTACTTCGCCGGCACGTCGGCGGCGCCGCGGGGGAGGTCGCGGATGTGGCCGCGGCTGGACTCGACGATGTAGCGCGACCCCAGGTAGTCGGCGATCTTGCGGGCCTTCGCGGGCGACTCGACGATGACCAGCCGCCGGGCGCCGTCGCCGGCCGGCTCCGCGCCGTCACCGCCGGTTCGCTTGCCGCCCGCTCCGGGGCGCTTCGACGACGCCGCAGGCGTGGTCGCCGATCTCTCGGCGGTCGCGCTGCGCGCCGTCGTCTTCGACGATGCCACCTGGTCTGCCCCGTCCCCTGTACGTCGTGGCCGAGGGCGGCCACGCCCGCCAGTGTGCCTCACCGGTTCGACGGCCCCGACGAGAACGGGGAGGGCCCACGCGGAGGCCTAACCCGTTCAGGACGCGGAGGAGCCCGAGTGGGCGACCGCTCGCCGTCATCTACTCATGCGTTCGGTGGAGTCGACTGGGCCCGTCGGGGCGCTCAGGTCGGCCAGACCTCGGGGTGCACGGACCGTGGCCGCGCGCCCACGAGTTCAGCCACACGTCGGACCCGCCGCGCCCCGACGACACGCAGCGTGGGCGCGGACCCGTCACCGCCCGGATCGGCCCCGAGGCCGGCGCGGCGAGAGGTGGCGAGGAGGACCTCGTGGGTGTCGGAGGCCTGCGGGTCGAGCCCGAGGGCGTAGGCGCGGCCGTCGCGGTGTCCGGCGGCCAGCACCCAGAGCCGTAGGCGCGGGCCGTCGAGCTCGAATTCCGGTGGGACCGTCTTCCCCGGCCCGCGGGACCACGCCGTCGCGAGGGGCACGAGATCGGCGCGGAAGGCGCTGCCGCCGGCGGGGCTGCCGCCGGGGCCGTGGGTGATCTCGGCGTCGACGCCCCGGGCCCGGAGCGCGCACTGCAGGGCGTGGGCGCGCCAGTCGGCGACGGGATCGACGAGGGGAGTGATCGTCGGTGCGGCGACGCGGACCGCGGCCTCGGCCTCGTCGGCCGGGTGGCCGTCTTCCTCGGCCACGGTCGGATCCGTTCCGGGCACGATTCGAAAGACCCTAGAACAGGCGTTCGATCACGGCCGCCGTCGGGCCGTGTGCGCCCGGCGCGGGTCGGCGTCGACTCGTCGCGGGAATTCGCAGCCGTTCCCGCCACTTGTCGTGGGGAGTCACAGCGACAAGTGGGGCCGGGCGCCGCAGCACCCCGCGACATGTCGAGGGTTGCCGACCGGGCCCGGGTCGTCACGCACGAAGGGCACCGCCGGACGTACCGGGGGTGCCCTTCGGTGCGGGGAACGCGCGGATCAGGCCTGCGCGGTCGCCGGTGCGTCGGTGTTGGTGTCGGCGATCGAGGTCGAGCGCCGCTTCGAGATGTAGATGGCCACCGCGATGGCGAACACGGCCACGACGGCGATGATGATGCGGACCGCCGTGTTCTCGCTCGGCCCGATCGACAGCGCCACCACGGCCGGGGCGATGAGGACCGACACGAGGTTCATGACCTTGATCAACGGGTTGATCGATGGGCCCGCCGTGTCCTTGAACGGGTCGCCGACGGTGTCGCCAATGATCGTCGCCTCGTGGGCGTCGGACCCCTTGCCGCCGTGGTTGCCGTCCTCGACCAGCTTCTTGGCGTTGTCCCACGCGCCACCGGAGTTGGCGAGGAATATGGCCATGAGCGTGCCGGCCGCGATCGCCCCGCCGAGGTAGCCCGCGAGCGGACCGACGCCGAGACCGAAACCGACCGCGATCGGCGCGAGGATCGCGAGCAGGCCGGGGGTGGCGAGCTCGCGCAGCGCGTCCCGCGTGCAGAGGTCGACGACGCGGCCGTACTCTGGGCGCTCGGACCCGTTCATGATGCCGGGCCGGGTGGCGAACTGGCGCCGGACCTCGTAGACCACCGCGCCCGCGGCGCGGGACACGGCGTTGACCGCGAGACCGGAGAACATGAACACCACCGCCGCGCCGAGGATCACGCCGACCAGGATGTTCGGCACCGTGATCTCGTAGGCGAAGGACGTGCCCGCCTGGGCCTGCGGGATACCGACCTGGGCCAGGGCCTGCTCGATCGCGTCGTTGTAGGAGCCGAACAGCGCCGTCGCCGCGAGCACGGCGGTGGCGATCGCGATCCCCTTCGTGATGGCCTTGGTCGTGTTGCCCACCGCATCGAGCTCGGTGAGGATCTCGGCGCCGGCACCCTCGACGTCCCCGGACATCTCCGCGATGCCCTGGGCGTTGTCCGAGACCGGGCCGAACGTGTCCATGGCGACGATGACGCCGACCGTGGTGAGCAGGCCGGTCCCGGCCAGGGCCACGGCGAACAGCGCGACGAACACCGAGCCCGACAGGAGGAAGGCCCCGTACACCGCCGCACCGATGACGACCGCGGTGTACACGGCCGACTCGAAACCGACGGAGACGCCGGCGAGGATCACGGTGGCGGCGCCGGTCAGCGAGCTGGTGCCGACGTCCTTGACCGGCCGCGTCTCGGTGCCGGTGTAGTAGCCGGTCAGCGCGAGGATGATGATCGCGAGGACGATGCCGATCGCGACGGCGACGAAGGCGATGATCTGCGGGTTGCCGGCGTCGGCGATCCCGCCCGCGAGGCCGCGCCCGATGCGCTCGGCGTTCACGCCGGGGAGCGCGGCGAAGGTCGACGGCAGGTAGACGAACGCCGCGACGCTGCACAGCACGAGTGAGATGCCCGCTGAGATGTAGAAGCTGCGGTTGATCGCCTTGAGGGCGTTCTCCCCGGCCCGGGTCCGTGTGATGAAGACCCCGATGATCGCCGTGACGACACCGATGGCCGGGATGATGAGCGGGTAGGTGAGGCCCAGCGTGCCGAAGGCGACCGAGCCCAGGATCAGGGCGGCGACCAGGGTCACCGCGTAGGACTCGAAGAGGTCGGCGGCCATGCCTGCGCAGTCACCGACGTTGTCACCCACGTTGTCGGCGATGGTCGCGGCGTTGCGGGGGTCGTCCTCGGGGATGTTCTGCTCGACCTTGCCCACGAGGTCCGCGCCGACGTCGGCGGCCTTGGTGAAGATGCCGCCGCCGACGCGCATGAACATGGCCAGCAGCGCCGCGCCGAGGCCGAAACCCTCGAGCACGCGCGGGGCCTCGCCGATGAAGATGATCACGACGAGGGCGGCGCCGAGCAGGCCGAGCCCCACGGTGAACATGCCGACGACCCCGCCGGTGCGGAACGCGATCCGCGCGCCCTTGTCCCGGCCGCCTTCGGTCACCGACGCGGCGGCGACGCGGATGTTGGCCCGCGTCGCGAGGTTCATCCCCAGGTAACCGATGGCCATGGAGAACCCGGCGCCGAAGAGGAAGGCCACGGAGCGGCCGATGCGCTCGTCGAGGCTGTTGGCCGGCAGGAAGGACAGCACGACGACCACGACGACGATGAAGGGGGCGAGCGTCTTGAACTGGCGGTTCAGGAACGCCTGCGCACCCTCCTGCACCGCTCGACCGATGTCGCGCATGCCCTGCGTGCCCTCGTCGGCGGCGAGGACCTGCTGGCGCAGGACGAACCCAATGGCGATGGCGACGACGGCGATGACCACCACCGCCCACACCACGGCGTATTCGCTCGAGGAGAACTCGACTCCCTGAGCGAGGACGGACGCTTGCATCCAGCCTCCTGATCGGCACACGGACGCGCCGGGCCGGCAACGCGGCGACCACGGCGCGCAGTTCGACAGCCACCGAGCGTTCTCCGACGGTGGACAGAGGACGAAGTGTATGGGTAGCCCTCCGGCGCGAGTCGCGACGGTTCCCCCGGCGGTGTCCGACGCGGCCCGGTCGGCGGCGTGTGCGAGGCTCGTCGCGCGTGGGGACCGAACAGCGGGGCGGCACGGTGGGCGCGATCGCGCGCTCGGCCGGCGTTCCCGAGGACCCCGGCCGCGGCACCGCGCTCCTGCGCCGCGTCCTGGCCGGGACCCCGCAGGGCGAGTGGCCGCTGACGCACGCCGAGGTCCTCGCCGCCCGCGCTGGCACGCGGGTGCCGTGGCCGGACTGGGTGCCCGACGCCCAGCGCACCCGCCTCGCCGAGCGCGGCGTCACCGCCCCGTGGGCCCACCAGGGGGAGGCCGCCGAGCTCGCGCACGCGGGACGCCACGTCGTCGTCTCCACCGGCACCGCGTCCGGCAAGTCGCTGGCCTACCAGCTCCCGGTGCTCGTCGACCTCACCGCCGACCCCCGCGCGACCGCGCTGTACCTGTCGCCGACGAAGGCGCTCGGCGCCGACCAGCTCCGCGCGATCCGCGCGTTGGACCCGGGCGACGTGCGCGCCGCGACCTATGACGGCGACACCCCGAT
>JAABUZ0100003281.1_pt1 | contig 24434 bp, 19 predicted proteins | sample 5562091 | NCBI WGS metagenome assembly JAABUZ01 (sample SAMN12813069, study PRJNA571459) | rock metagenome | isolation source: Antarctica rocks | place: Antarctica: Victoria Land, Linnaeus Terrace sud | collected 2015-12-21
GCCTCTTGCTCTCCACCGTCCTCAAACGCTACTATTCTCATCGAATGACCTCCTGTGATAGGGTTTTGTTCTCACACACAAAGCCTATCGCACGGGGGTCATTCACCCGTTTGTACGAAATCTAGGTTGATAATGGATATCCAGTAGGAGTATGAGCACATGTCCATCAAAATAGCGATGATCGGGGCGGGGTCGATTGGTTTCACGCGGCGCCTGCTGCACGACGTCCTGGCCGTGCCCGAGTTGGCCGACACCCTCTTTGCCTTCACCGACATCTCACAACACAACTTAGAGATGGTGACGCAGTTGTGCCGGCGCGACATCGCCGCCAACGGGCTCCCGGCGACGGTGGCGTCGACAACGGACCGCCGCGCCGCCCTCGACGGCGCTGACTACGCCCTCTGCACCATCCGCCAGGGTGGCCTCGACGCGTTCGAGACCGATATCGACATTCCCCTGAAGTACGGTGTCGATCAGTGCGTTGGCGACACGCTCTGCGCCGGCGGCCTCATGTACGCCCAGCGCACCATCCCCGCCCTGCTCGACGTCTGTCGCGACATCTGGGAGGTGTCCAAGCGCGGTGCCCTCTTGCTGAACTACGCCAACCCCATGGCCATGAACACCTGGGCCTGCAACGCGTACGGCGGCGTGCCCACGATCGGCCTCTGCCACGGCGTGCAGGGCGCGCACTGGCAGATTGCGCGCGTCATCGAGCGCTGGGCTAAGGGCGAGGGGCTGCTCGGCCCCGAGGAGACCGTGTATCGACGCGACGTGGACGTGGTCGCCGCCGGGATCAACCACCAGACCTGGTTCGTCAAAGTCTCCTGGCGCGGCCTGGACATGGTCCCGCGCCTCCTGGAGCTCTTCGAGGCCCATCCCGACTATCGTCAGACGGAGAAGGTGCGCATTGACGTCTTGCGCCGCTTCGGCTACTACAGTACCGAGTCGAACGGTCACCTCTCCGAGTACCTGCCCTGGTATCGCAAGCGCCCTGAGGAGATCCTCCGCTGGATCGACCTGTCGAGTTGGATCAACGGCGAGACGGGCGGCTACCTGCGCGTCTGCACCGAGGGGCGGCGCTGGTTCGAGACCGGCTTCCCGCGCTGGATGGCCGAGGGGCCCCCACACATCACGCCGGAGGGGCGCAGCGAGGAGCACGGCAGCTACATCATCGAGGCGCTGGAGACGGGCCGGACGTATCGCGGGCACTTCAATGTGGTCAACCGGGGGCACATTGCCAACCTGCCCGACGGTTGCGTCGTCGAGATCCCCGGCTACGTCGACCGCACGGGGATCAACATGCCGGTGGTGGGCGCGCTGCCGCTGGCCTGCGCGGCGACATGCGCGGCGAGCGTGCGCGTGCAGGAGATGGGCATGGAGGCGGCGGTCCACGGCGACGTGACGCTGCTGAAGCAGGCTATGCTGCACGACCCGCTGGTCGGTGCGGTCTGCAACACCAAGGAGGTGTGGCAGATGACGGACGAGCTACTGGTGGCGCAGGCCGAATGGCTGCCGCAATACCAGGACGAGATCCCCGCCGCCCGAGGACGACTGGAGCGGGCCGCATGCGACGGCACGCGTGCCCCGCTGCGCGAGACGCGCGGGGCGGCGCGGCTGCACGTCAAGTCGGTGGAGGAGATGGCGGAGAATGCGGCCGAGGCGCGCGCCAATGCCGGTGCCGCGGATAAGGGGAAGATGACCACGGCGACGCTATGAGCAGGTGGAGGGGGATGGGTAGCCTGGAATGATAGGGGTGGTCGCATCGTTTCCTACTGCTGATGATAGGCATCATCGAGCGTCGTTTGGAGGTAATCGGCTTGTGTGAGGTCATCGTGGACGTTGGGTGCTACGGTGGACGGGCCATGGCCATGGATGCCTGACGAAACGGGTCATGTCTGTCCGAGGACGGGGCGACGCGGTGCCGGGTCGTCGGCGTGACGGGCGCCGCCGGGAGTGGGTGCGGCTAGACCGGCGCCCACAAGGCCGCGCGGTAGGCGCGTGGCGACTGCCCGCACGCCGCTTTGAAGGCGGCGTAGAAGCGGCTGGCGGACCCGAACCCGGCCTCCAACGCGATGTCCAGCACGGTGCCTCGGTCGTAGCCAGGAGTCGCTGCGCCACCACGACGCGGTACTGCGTCAGATACGCCACCACGCTCATCCCGTAGGTCGCGCGGAACAGGCCCATGGCGTAGTTCGGGTGCAGGCCCACGGCGTCGGCGATGTCGGCGAGGCGCAAGGGGCCGGCGTGGTGGTCCGCGATGAAGCGCGCCATGCCCTCCGCTTTGCCGCCCCGCTCCCCGCGCACGACCACCCGCCCATCCTCGGGGACGCCTCCCGTACCACCCCATGCCCCGTCCGCGAACGGTTCCACGAGCGCCAGGCGGCGCAGGCGAGCCTCGATCTCGAGCAGGACAATGCGGCGGCGCTCAACCGAACCCTCGTCCAGGTCGAGGCTCCACTGCCGGAACAGGCCCCAGTCCGACTGGGCGTGTCCCCTGTGAACGCTACTCAATTTACGGCTCATACACACTTTTGATGATGGCGGTTGGTAGCCTGAGCGCTATCTACAGTGAGACCGCCTCCCACACACATTTGAGGAGGCCCGTAAGCCCTGTAGCCCGGCTTTGGGGCGTTCTACCAGCCAATTGTCTCGCCACTCGCCGCAGCCCTGAGCGACGTCAGCGCCCTCATCATCAAAAGTGTGTATGAGCCCAATTTACGGCCACTTGCTACGATAACCGCCGCCATACTCGTCCTGCTTTCTATCGGCTCTACAACGGTATCAGCGAATTTTTTTTTCCAAGCAGCAGGGACTATGACATGGGTATCGGAAATGACGACCCAGAGTGGCCGTTAGTGATCGTATCGAATAGCTGGATTTCGGGATCATGCCCTCTTTTGGTGAGACGGGTGGAGCGATAGGCTGAGGGGACAAGGGGCGCGTCGTTCCTTCGTATTGTTTCGCATCACGTTCCCGGAGCCAGCATTGCATCTCACCCTCACAACCTTTAGGCCTCATCTGCGGGGCCTCCACGTCGACCGTCTCGATGTGAGCGACGAGCGTATCGCGATCACGGTGACCACCGTCCGCCGCTCGGCCCCTTGTCCCCGCTGCCAGCGGCGCTCGACCACCGTCCACAGCCACTACGACCGCCAGGTGGCCGATCTCCCGTGGAGCGGCGTGGCGGTCGCCCTGTCTGTACGGACGCGGAAGTTCTTCTGTCTCAACACGGCCTGCGCCCGCAAGATCTTCTGTGAGCGGCTGCCCGATCTCGTCGCCGTCTACGGGCGGCGCACTCACAAACTCCAGGCCTGGCTCCGGCGCGTCGGCTTCGCGCTGGGTGGGCAGCCGAGCGCACGCCTCGCCGGAGCGCAAGGTATCGTCGCCGGCCGCACGACCTTTCTGCGCACGATCCGGTCGACGGAACTGGGCCCCCTCCCGACGCCGCGCGTGCTCGGGGTGGATGATTGGAGTTGGCGCCGTGGACGCACCTACGGCACGTTGCTGACGGACCTCTTTCTCGGACTTCTTTCATTTCATGCACAGCCACGCCCGTTGCGGCGTCTGCCCTAAACACTCTGGTCTCGTCAACAACCGTTTCGCGCTCCGCGCGATTGCGCCCGAGCCACACCTCTCGGTCTCACTCGCCGCCGCTCGTTCGATTCGAGGCGCGTTCGGGCGCGCGGCCTCATCACGGGTGGTGCTCACGCTCCTGCATCGTGCGCCGTAGGTAGTCGCGGTGTTCGTCGAACTGCGCCAGTTTAGTCCGCAGGGTGAAGATGGTCTGCGCGCATTGCAGATGTTCACGGAGGAGATTCTGGTACTGGCGCGTGGCCTCATCACGCTCGGCACGGGCCGCGTCGCGCTCGGCCTGGGCGGCCCTAACCTTCGCGACGAGCGCGGGTCTTTTGTAAGCCATCAATGGGTCGCGGATCTGCCGGGCGCCTGCCGACGCTGACTGCTCCCGTATCGACCGCGTCGTGCGCTGTCGGCGCTTCTTGGATGCGCCGAGCGCGGGCTTGAAATGGGTAGCGTGCTCTCGGTACAGCGCGTAGGCCGCGTCGTTGCGATAGTAGGCGGAGTAGTCGAGGTTGCCCTCGCGCTTGATCGCGGCGGTCGTGACCGGGTCACCCCGACGCTCAATGGCGGCGATCGCGTCGCGCAGGCGCTCGACGGTGCGCTGTTTCGCCTGGGCGGCGTGCGCGCGTAAGTGGGCATACGGGCCGCCCCCGAGTGCGCTAGTTGGCGTCGACATCCTTCCCCTCCATCGTTGGGCGCGGCACCGTCAGGAAACGTGGCAACTGGCCGTGCGCGCACACCACGGCCTCTTGGTGGCGCATCATGGCGATGTGCCCATCCAGGTGGTCCACCATCCGTCGCTTCTGGCGCGCATCTGTCGAGAGTGCCGCCTGCTCCAGACGATCGAGTTCGATCAGGATCATCCGGCGCCAGCGGAGGGCGAAGCCCAGCATGCGATAGTCCTCCACCAGCCAGGGGCAACCGATGCATTGCCGCCGGTCGTCCCGCACGCACAGGCCGGCGCTGCACCACCCCAGAGCGGTCGGACCCAGCAGGCCGAAGCGCTCCCACACCTCCTGCAACCAGCCGTCCATTGTCGCCAGGTCGCGTGCGACCGGGGCGACCATCGGGAGGTGGGCGCAGCGCGCGGCCAAGGCCGTCTGATACGCCTGCCAGAACGCCAGGGCATCCTGCGGGCGAGGCTTGCTGTAATAGAGGGTCGCCGCCGGAACGGGCGAGCGCTGGTCGCGCGGCATCATCCGCCGGTGCGTCAGCAGGAAGGCGATGACGTCGTAGGGCACGCCCGCGTCGTGGTGGGCCGTCGTGGCCAACACATGCCGACAGAGGTGAACGCCGACGTGGATGGGTTCCCCGGTCGTCGCCGTCGTCAGTTCGACGCCGTAATAGAGGAATCGGAGGAGCCGGCCCAGGTCGCTCGGATGGAGCAGGCCATGCGCCCCATCAGGACTCGCGTTCCACTGCAGCAGGTAGGGTTCGCGACCGAGATGGTCCTCCTTGGTGTTCCAGGCCGGCAGCACCGCCGGGATCATGCCGCCGTGCCGCCGCTCGAGCAGGTCGATGATCTCCTTGAGCAACGGCTGGAGCTGCGGGCTGATCAGCTTGGGTTGGCGCTCCCGGTCCGTGAGCGCACCTTTGGGCAGGACCCACTGGATGAGCGTCGACTGGACGCGCCCTGTCGGCGTCCCGTCCCGCATCTCGGGGACCTCGATCTGATCCCACCGCGCGTCGCTGAGCTGGAGCAACTCGGTCGCTCGCGTCGCGCTCGTCAGCGCGTAGATCGCGATGGCCGCCCCATAGAGCACCCCGCGGTACAGCGCCTCCGCGTCCAGGAGGAGCTCGCCGGGGCGCGTCTGCTGGTGGAGCCAGGCCGTGTCGGAGCGCGCGGGGTTGAGCAGGCCCGACGGTACGGTGCCGAAGCCGGCCGGCTCGCCCAGCCGCGCCGCCGCCTCCCGGCGGGGAGAGGTGGGGTCGATGCGCGCGAGTGCGCCCCCAGCGACGATCTCACCGAACCAGAACAGATCACGCGGCGGGTTGTGACACTGCAGGTAATATCCGTTCACATCAGGCGCGTAGGTCACGCGCCGGTGGCGCAGCCGTCCGCGCGTCGTGTTGGTCGTCAACCGATCAACGTGCGTTTCAGCCCAGGACCAGCGGTCCCAGATGGACAGCCGCAACGCGACACGCCGCCCGGTGATCTGGACCTCGGACACGGCGCGCGCCTCTCGGTTGACCACGGGGACGACGATGGTGTGCTCGAACGTGTGGGGGAGCGCTAAGCCGCGCTCCTCGATGCACGTCACTTCCGTGCGGTACCGTTCGATGAGGTCCTTCACGGCCAGGTGCCGGTAGACGGCGAGTTGCACCAGGACCGCATGCAGGGGCGTGAGCACATCACTGGCGGCTTTGCGCCTGGCCTGCGCCTCCTGGGTGACGCGCTGCTGAATGCCGGACTGCTCGAACCAGCGCGCGGGCATCGCGGGCAGGAACAGGTCCGTCCATCGGACCCGCGCCGTGGGATGCAGCGCGTCGAGAGTCGCCTGCCACGCCCGGATCGTCTCCGCAGTCAGGACGCGCTGCCGATAGTAGGCCAAGTGCGTCTCCGTCAGGCTCGCGTAATCGCTCATCGCTCGGGCCAAGCCCGGCGGGAACGATTGGTCGGCGCGCACGGCCCCCTGAGACGGCGCGGCGGCGACGAGCCGGTCCCACACGGCGGTGTCGCCCAACTGGGCGAGGGTCGTCAGGCCGCACACCCGGCGGAGACGTCGCAAGAGCGTGTTGATGGCGGTGACGGTGGAATACAGGTGCGGCCGCCCCGCGCCTCCATAGGTGCAGAGGCAGCCCATGGCGAGGGCGATGACCAGCGCGTCCGGACCTTGGCCCACCCAGAGGACGAGGTAGCGTTTGACCGCGGCCGGCGCCATGTCCCAGCGGATGCCAGGTGCGCAGGCGACAGCGGCCGGGAGCCAGGCGTCGAAGGCGCGGTCTACCTGTGCGCGCCCCTCCGGCGTGCGCGTGTTGAGCGCCCGGCGCCCACTCCCGCGTGCCCCTTTGGGGTGTACCCGTTGGTGCCGCCATACCGCGCCGGCTGCGGCCGGATCGGCTCCGGGATCGGTAGCCGGCGACGCCCCCATCGTCGCGCCCGCGCCGATCACGGGCCCGCCCTCCCGGTGATACGATCCGCGAACCAGGTGTGCAGGGCGGGCGTCCCATCACCCGCGACGTCGGCCGGGGCGGGCGTCCCATCACTCGCGGCGTCGGCCAGGGCGGGCACCCCACCGTCGCGCGACATGGTGCTCTGCAGAGGCACGCTTAACCGATCTCCCTGTGCGCGCAGACGAGGGCGTCCACGATCACGGATGGACTCTTGCAGCGCGTGGAGGACGCCCAGCGCTTCCAGGCGATCGAGGGAATGGTCGTACACGTCGATGGTCTGGGGGCTGCGCCACCCCATCATGGCCGCGATCGCCAGCTTGAGGTCGAGATACACCGCGCTCGTCTTGTCGCACCGCCCCCGCGCCTCGAGCAGCAGCTCGGTCACGACCAAATGCCGGATTGTGTGCGGCGAGAAGGGGATCGGGCACCGTTTCCGCGCGAAGGGATAGACCTTGCGCCAGTGGCGCATGAAGGCCATACGCGTGTAGGGCGTCCCGTCCTCGGTGAGGAAGAAGGGATCGTCGTCGCTCAAGTCGGAGAGACGGGTGCGGCCCAGGGGATCGTGGGCAGGGCGCTCCTCGCGGAGGTACGCCAGCAGCGCCTGCTGCACCTCCATGATGAAATGGACCGTCTTCACCTCGCGACCGTAGCTGCCTTTGTCGAGGAGGATGACTTGGCCCGGGACACCGTCCTGGGTGTGCGACCGATAGCCGCCGACGGTCATCGCGCAGACTTCGCCGATGCGCGGGCCGGCGTAGCGGAGCAGGATGAGCACGGCCTTGTCGCGCAACGAGAGCGTCGCATCGGGCAGCGTCAGCATGGCATCGAGCGCGGCGTTGAGGCCGGCGATCGCGCGCGGTTGCCCGACTAACAGGTCCACCGTCCACGGCAACCGTCGCTGATCACGGAAAGTCGCGATGGGCCGGAGCGCCGAGTCCAGGCGCGATTCGCCACGGGTGCCGGCATGGTCGGGGGCGCCGCCGCTGGCGAGGTGGCGGACGTGCTCCCGCTTCAAGCCAACAAGGAGATCGCTCAACATCGGATTGCGATATGGATAGTACCCGTGCGCACGCATGACGCGATAGAAGTCGCGGAGCGCCGCCCGCAGGACGCGCAAGCCAGAGTCACTGAGCGGCGTGTCGCGGGTGGCGGCGATGCGATATCCGTCGAGCGCCGTGTCGGCGCTCACGACGAGGTGCAGACGCTCCCGTAGGAAGGCGCATAGATACTGCTCGATCCGATCGGGGGGCTCCTCCCATGACTGGTCATGCTCGTCAAAGAAGGCAAACACGGGGCAGAGCATGCCCAGGTAGGTATCGGCGGTGCTGCGCGGGCCGCGCCCCACGCGCAGGTGGTGGTACAGGGTGAGGGGCATCACCGGCAACCCATCCCGATCGACGACGGTCAGCCTGAACGTATCAGCGGCGTCACCGGTAATGGTGCGATAGCCGCTCAAGGAGGCGTAGCGGCCTCGCTCGCGGTGGGGCGTACCCATACGTCACTCCTGCCCAATCCAAACGCCGTCATGGTTGCTTTATGGTAGCACCGGCGACGCCTGCATAAGGCAGACTTATGAACACGGTGTATCGCGGCTCTTGGGCGAAGGTCTCACTATCATACTCGAACGCCACCGCCCCGTCGATCTCCTCCCCGATCGCACGGCCGACGCCTTCGCGCAGTGGCTGCGGGAGCATCCGGGCGTGGACATCATCAGCCGTGATCGGGCGGGCGCATATGCGGAGGGGGCACGGCGGGGCGCGCCCCAGGCGTTGCAAGTCGCTGACCGCTTCCACGTCGTCAAGAACCTCGGCGATATCGTCGAGCAGGTCGTCGCGCGTCACCACGCCAGCCTGCGTCAGGTGAGCGTGCTGCTGGCGGCTGTGGCCGCGCCGGCTGCGGGAGGCCACACGCTGATGGACACCCTGCCGGTCGCGCCCGTCACGCCGCTGACGCCGCGCGTGCGGCAGCGGCAGGACACCCGTCGGGCGCGTCGTCTCGCCCTCTATGAGGAGGTCAGGGCGTTGCACAGGGACGGCCACAGCCAACGCACAATAACGCGTTCATCAAAATGCCCTCCTATGGCACAGCGTTCGTGGTGTCAAGAGCACCTCTTTCTGGACCCACGAGCGCCAACTTGTGTTGATCTACCGCTGCTACGAAGTGACTCGTCCAGGTCTGCACTATGCGTCACGCTAGTTTCGGCAAAAACTAGCGTGACGGCTATCAATGGGACAAGACCCTGCGGGTCAGCATCTCATATGTTACGCTAGTTTTTGCCGAAACTAGCGTGACAGCCCCTCGCGTGACGTGGTCCCTGCGGGTCAGCGTCATCCCTCTGGCAATGCTGGCCGCGCCCCTTTCTTTCCATGGCGCGCGACGCTGTACACGCCCCCGCCGGGCCGACCAAGAAAGGAACCCGGCGGCGGGACGGTGTACCGCGCCCATGCGACCTGTCGCTGTCGACCTCCGTTTCCTCATGGGACACGCTCGCTGGGGGCCGACAGCACATGCACGCGCTCTTTCATGCGGTCGCTCTGGCCGTTACTGGTGACAACCCGCGCGCGCAACTGGGCGATGAGGGAAGGATCGTCGGCGATGAGGTAGTGTTTGGTCAAGGGATGTTGGCGCGCGGGCAGACGCCCCGACGCAATCTGCCAGTGGATCCAGCGGCGTCCGACGCCCAGCAGACGGGCTAAGCCGCCGACCGTCCAGTCACCGTCGACCTGACCCTGTCGGCGTGCCTGTTCATAGAGCGAGCGATAGCCCTGCGTGGCCCGGATCGCGCGCACCAGGGAGAGCGGCACGGTCGCGCGATGGGCGGACCGCAGCCCTTCCGCGGTTAACGCGCGGGCGATCTCCGGATCCGTGTACCCCTCCGCACTCAACGCGCCTACCCGCGCGACGATCCGCTCATAGTCTTGTAGATGGGCGCTGCGGTTGAGCGGTGGCCGCACCGTCAGCCGACTGAGCGCCCCACTCACCCACACGATGGTGACCTCGACGGTCTCTGGCGCCGGGCGGGTGAGCACGACGCGGCGGATCAAGCAGCGGAGCAGTTCTTTTTGCTGCTCCGGGCGCAGGCGGCCGCTGGCCCACAGGGCGGGTAGGTGAGCGCCCATGTCCTGCAGGTGGTGGCGTAGCGCGGCGTCGGGGGTGGGCGGCGCGGGCGCTTCGGTGTACCGCTGGGCCACGTCGCGCACCGCGGCCAGCGCCCGCAAGGCCACCTCCCAGCGGCGTTCGAGCTCCGCCGCGACCAACCTGTTGTCCGGATCGACCGCCCGGTACTGCCGCTCGGCCAGGCGCGCCTCGTACGCGGCGCGCGTGATCTGGTCCGCCTGCTGCTGCGCCCGTTGCGCCCGCTCCGCGTCCAGGGCCATCAGCCCGTCCTCCAGCAGATCCAGCTCGGCCGGACGGATGGCCTCGAAGAAGGCCGCGACCACCGCGGCCTCAATACTCGCGCCGTCCAGATGGAGGCAGGCGGAGAGCGCATGCGACTCGCGCCGGGCGACGCAAAGGTAGCGCAGCGCCGGCTTGTCGTGCACCCGCATCTGCCGTCCGCAACGGCCACACACAGCCAACCCCGCGAGCAAGGCCACCCCGGAGCGGGGCGCTCCCTGTGCCTGGCGCGCGAAGTGATAGCGATTGTTGGCCAGACGTTCCTGATTCGCCATATACGTCTCCCAACTGATGTATGCAGGATACACATCGTGGCGCAATGCCGTCCACTCCTCAAGCGGGCGGTGGACGATGCGGCGGCGCCCCGCCCGCACCTCGTCCGCTGGCCCCCGCCGTCCATAGGCGAACGCGCCCGCATACGCCGGGTTGTGCAAGATAGACAGGATGGCCGACGTGTGGGGCGGCGACCAGACGAGCTCCCCGGCCTGGGGACCACCCGTCTGCCGGCGTGGCAGGCGGATGTCGTCGGCCTGCAAGCCGCGCACGGTCTGGTGCACGCTGCCCAGCGCCGCAAAGCGCTCGAACACGAGGGCGAGGGTGCGCTGCACCTGTTGATCGGGGTCCATGACGACGTGTCCGGTGGGGAGGCGGACCAACCCCGTCGGCACATGCTGGCGGAACCTCCCCTCCGCCACTTGGCGCAGGCGCCCCGCATCCAGGCGCAGGCGCAACAGGTGGAGCTCGGCCTCGCTGAGCATCCCCCGCAAGCCCAGGAGCAGGCGATCGTTGTAGCTGCGCGGGTCGTAGATAGCCTCGGCATCCGCGATCAGTGCGCCGACGAGCGCGGCGAGGTCGAGCAGCTCATACCAATCGGCATTGTTGCGCGCGAGCCGGCTCGCCTCGTACGCGAGGACGATCCCGACGTGACCGAGCGAGACGTCGGTCACCAGTTGCTGGAACCCCTGGCGCTCGCGGTCGCGCCCCGAGTGGCCCAAGTCGGCGTCGATCACATGGACGCGCTCTGGGATCCAGCCCAAGGCCTGGGCCCGCTCGGCCAGTGCATACTGGTTGTGCAAGCTCTCGCGGTTCTCTTGCACCTGCTTGGGTGACGACTGGCGGATGTAGACGTACGCGGAGCGTTCGCGGTGGCGCGGAAGGATCTTCTCGGTGGCTGCTCCCCCGATCATGGCGTTACTGGACCCGCTCATTGGTCGTCTCCTCCCGTAGCACATCCAGGGCGACCCGCCGGAAGGTGCGCTGGGCCTGTTCCCGCTGCGTCGGGGACAGCGTGCGCCAAATGGTGCGTGGCCGCACACTCATCCGCCTGGCCTCCGCCAGCGGCGAGGGGGGCGGAGAGAACGGGCGCGGCGCCCCGTCGAACGGCAGCGTCAACTGCTGCGGGGAGGGGAGTGGGCGCGGGAGAGCGGAACGTGGGAGCAACATCATAATCCTCCACAGGGCATTGATTAATGGCCTCTGTGAGGGACGCTACCACATCGAGTAAGTGCTGGAGGGCTGGCACCGACAGGCGACACGTCGGTGGCCGTCGCGCGCCCCCAAGACTGGTGGCCGCCAGCGGGACAAAGCACTCAAGGCCGGGATAGAGGCTGACGACGCACAAGGGTCCGAGACGCGCATGCGTCGTGATCCTCATTAAAGGAAGAGCGTATCCGTACAAGCGATGGGCCGGGTCAACGATCTCAACCATGTCGCCAGCGCGCACACTCTGATCTTCGGTGGTCTTTTGCTCATCGGGGTATCGCGCGAACAGTGGGACTCTCCCGTGAGACGGTCCAGCGGTTCGTGGAGGCCGACGAGTTTCCCGAGCGGCGAGAGCGTGCGCCACGGACGCCGCTGTTCGCCCCGTACGAGCCGTACCTGCGCGAGCGATGGGCGGCCGGCTGCCAGGAGTCCGCCACGCTGTGGCGCGAGATCCGCGCCCAGGGCTACACCGGGTCGGCGTCGGGGTTGCGCCAACACCTGCGGCAGTGGCGAACCACGCCAGCTCGCTCGGGTCCCCGACCCAAGCGACTCGCGCGGACACACGCGCCCGCGCCACCCAAGCGCCGGACCTTCTCCGTGCGCCAGGTCAAGTGGCTGCTCTTGCGCGCGCCCGTGGCTCTGGGCGCGGGGGAGGCGGCCTTCCTCGATCATCTCCGTACCTTGTGCCCAGAGATCGACACCACCTATCGCCTCGCGCATGAGTTCAAACGTCTGGTCCGCGAACGGGATCAGGCCGCTCTCGACCTCTGGCTCGCGCAGGCCGCGCATAGTCATATAAAGGAGATGGAGGGGTTCGCCGGGGGTATCCGCAAGGACCGCGCGGCAATTGACGCGGCCCTCACGACGGAGTGGAGCAACGGGCAATTGGAGGGCGGCGTGAACAAGCTAAAAACGCTGAAACGCCAAATGTACGGTAGGGCCGGCTTCGACCTCTTGCGTCAGCGCACGCTGTACGCCGCCTGACTCACCAAAAGAGGGCATGATCCGGATTTCGTGTAGCGAACACATCCCCACCCGTGGTCGACGACGGGCTGCCCGTGGAGCACCTGGAGGATGCGTCAGGACTGGGAACGCAACCAGGCGGTGGGACGTGTGAACGTGCTGGTTGTCGCCCTGCCCTCGCCCTACGCCGCTTGGAGCACCGTGCACACCTCGCCCCAGCGCTCTTGGCATAAGCGGCGCTGTTCGGCCAATGAGACCGTCTCGTTCAGGTGCTGGCGGGAGCGGAGATGGTCACGCCGTTCGTCGTGGGCAGCGCAGAAGCGGGCGGCGGCGTCAAAGGAGCCAGAGCCGCGCATGGGGTCATAGCGTTGCGTGATGCTGCGGTGATCCTGCTCGATGCGATTGTTCATGTCGCGGCGGGTGCGCTGCTGCACGTCCGGGCCGCGTGTCTTGCGGATGGCGCGCGGATAAGCGTCGTGCCCGTCTGTCGTTACCGTCTCCGGCACGTGGCCAACGACGGCGCCCGCCCGCGGGAAGAAACGCGTGGCGGCCGCCATGTCCCGTGTCTCGCTCCGCAGCGAGTCGACGAGGGCGCCCTCGGCGTCGATGACGCGAGACAGATAGCACCAGCGCCCGTCTATCTTTATAGACGTCTCGTCGCAGTGCCTGTCGTGGCTCCCGTCGCCATCCATCACCTCCGTCGTGGGGTATATAGCGGTCATGCCGCCCGTCGATAGTCGTGGTGCAGGCCGCCCAAAACGGGGATGGACACGACGGCTGTCCCCGGTCGATGCCCTGCGCTCTGCTGTTCCGCTACATCGGGGATGGCCTGCCCTACCCCTTGATGCGGCCGGGCCTCGTTGAAGTACCTGCAATACGCCCGGAGCACGCGCCGCAGCTGGCTCTCGTGCAGGATGAGGAGGTGGTCGAGGCACTCCCGCCGGACGCTGCCGAGGAAACGTTCGCAGATGGCGTTCGCGCGGGGCGCCCGTACGGGCGTGCGCAACATCTTGATGCGGCTTCCCGCCGCGACGCGCGCGAACTGAGTCCCGAACGTGCGGTCGTTGTCGCGGATGAGGAAGCGCGGTCCCGCGCCGAAGGGCGTCGCTTCGCGCAGTTGCTGGGCGACCCAGGCATCGGTCGGGTGGCGCGTGACGCCGACGTGGACAACGCGGCGCGAGGCGAGGTCGACGATGAAGAAGGCAAAGAGTGAGCGGAAGCCCACGTCGATGACCGGCAAGACGTCGCAGGCCCACACGTCCTGGGCGTGGTTGTGCAGGAACGTCGCCCACGTCTGGCGGCGCGGGCTAGGCGGGCACGCCGCGCGCATGTGGCGCTGCACTGTGCGCTTGCTGACCCGGACCCCGAGCTTGAGGAGTTCGCCCCGGATGCGCTCGGCACCCCACAATCGGTTCTCCGTCGCCATCCGCTTGATCAGAGCGACCGCTTCCTCGGGCACCTGCGGCCTCTTCGTGGCCGTCGCTGATCGGACACGCCAGACAAGGCGATAGCCTTGGCGATGCCAACGCAACAGCGTGTCCGGTTGGATGATGAGGAGAGCGGTCCGCCAGCCGCGCGCGAGGCGCGCCAGAAGCACAAGCCACAGACGGTCGCGAGGCGTGAGCGCGGGGCGCGTGACGTGGCGGTGGAGCACGATCAACTGCTGCCGGAGGAGTGCGTTCTCGGCCACCAGTGCAGCCTTGGTCATCGCGACATCGGCGATCGCCCCTCGTACGGGCGTCCGCGTCGCGGGCTTGGTCCACCGCAAGAGACGGCTATGGACGGCGCGCGGGATAGCGTCCGCGCGCTTCTGCAGCCTGCCAAGGATCGTGGTCATCGCGTCATATCCTTCCGCTATCTCAAGTCCGGCCCAAGGGGCACAGCACCTTGCCCGGTCACCTTCTCCCTGAGCATATCGGGTTTGCCAACGTACAGCGTGGAAGCGCGGATGGCGACGGGAGCCATGACAGGCGTGCGCCTCAGCGGTTCGGTCGGTGGTCAGGCCGCGACAACACCCACGGGCGGTGTGACGTCACCGACAACGACGCCGCGTCGCGCCGCCGGCGATACCGTGGCCCGCGCCGTGCAGATAGGAGGAAGAGATGCGGTCCGCCGCACCGCCTCACACGATGACCCCAGGGTCTCTCGCCGGCTGCCGCCGCGCCCTGGAGATGTAGACGAAAGGACACCTACACGCTATGGACTACCGCACGCTTGGTCGGACCGGAGTCAAGGTCAGCCCCCTTTGCCTCGGAGCGATGATGTTTGGACAGTGGGGGACGGCGGACCACCAGGAATCGATCCGTATCATCCACCGCGCCCTCGACGCCGGCATTAACTTCATCGATACGGCTGACGTCTACTCGGCTGGCGAGTCGGAAGAGATCGTCGGCAAAGCGCTCGCCGGCGGCAAGCGCGACAACGTCGTGCTCGCCACCAAAGTGCATGGTTCCATGGGCGACGATCCCAACGCTCAGGGGAACTCCCGCCGCTGGATCATGACCGAGTGCGACAATAGCCTGCGCCGCCTGGGAACGGACTGGATCGACCTTTACCAGATCCATCGTCCGGCCCCCGACACCGATATCGACGAGACGCTTGGCGCGCTGAGCGATTTGGTGCGCGCCGGCAAGATCCGCTACTTTGGCAGCTCGACGTACCCGGCGTACGAGATCGTGCAGGCGCAGTGGGTGGCGGAGCGCCGCGGCCGTGAGCGCTTTATGTGCGAGCAGCCGCCCTACTCGATCCTGGTCCGCGCGATCGAAGCCGACGTGCTGCCGGTGTGCCAGGAGTATGGGATGGGCGTGATCCCGTGGAGCCCGCTCGCGGGCGGGTGGCTTTCCGGCCGCTTTGGGTCCGGCAAGGACAACTCCAGCCGCCGCGCGGAACGCATTCCGGCCCGGTACGATATGTCCGACCTGGGCAATCAGCGCAAACTCGAGGCGGTCGATCGACTGGCGGAGGTGGCCGAGCAGGCCGGCTTGAGCATGGTCGAGCTGGCCGTGGCGTTTGTCCTGAACCATCCTGCCGTGACGGCCCCGATCATTGGCCCGCGCACGATGGAGCATTTGGAGTCGCAGCTCAAAACCGCCGAGATCACACTTGATGCCGCGACCCTCGACCGCATCGACGCGATTGTCCCGCCGGGCACGAACGTCAACCCGGTCGATGCCGGGTATCAACCGCTGGCCGTGACCGATGCCCGCGTGCGTCGCCGCGCGTGACAGGCATCGGTGGGCGCTCATGGCGCTAACGACCGACCCGGACTCCGCGTCGGGGGCCGCGCCCTCAGCCACCTCTGGCAGTGAGGGCGCGCTCTCACCCCGCCTGGTCTGGGTCTTTGCCGGGTTCCGTTGGGGCCTGCTGAGATGGCGCATTTTGGCCGAAAGATCATCGGATAAGATCGGATAAGGCGATCGTTCCAGCCCGATCAAGCCCTCGGTTCGACATGGAAACCGTCGCGCGACCGTATGATGGATGGGTAACGGCGTGCATGCCGAAGACTTTTCAACCATCTCAGCAGGCCCCAACGGAACCCGACTGAGCCTCCCTCATTTTCCACATCGACGTGCACAGACGATCGCCGCCTCCCGGCGTGACAGCACGGACCAGCATGATCCACGCCACGGGGATCTGCCAGAACTCAGAACTTGGTCGCCCCACGTTTGGCGATAAAGAGCATCAATCGGGTATAGTAACGGCAATGACCGTAGGCGCACAATGGCGGCGTTTATTATTTAGGTATAGACAGTAGAGAGAGCGTGGGCCAACGCTGGCCGGGAAGCCGAACCCCTACAGCGCTCTGTTCGGACCCGAAAACCGCCTATGACACGTTTCTTGTTGCGCCGCGCTGCTCTGCTCCTGCTCACCCTGTGGTTGATGTCGATCGTGGTGTTCGTGGCCGCACAAATCGTGCCCGGCGATGTGGCGCACACCATCTTAGGTCAGTACGCCACGCCCGACTCGGTGCGGGCGCTGCGCGCACAACTCGGGCTCGATGAACCGGCGCCGGTGCAGTATCTGCGCTGGATCGGCGGGTTCGTGACGGGGCAGTGGGGCGCGTCGCCCAGCTACGACACCCCCATCGCCAGCCTGATTCCGGGACGCCTGGGCAATTCGCTCATCCTCACCGTGGCGGCGCTGGTCGTGATCGTCCCGCTCTCGATCGCCCTGGGTATGGTCGCGGCGCTGCGCCAGGATCGCCTGGCCGACCGGCTCATCTCCATCATCGGCCTCTCCCTGATGGCTATCCCCGAGTTCGTCAGCGGGATCGTGCTGCTTTCCGTGTTCGGGGTGTGGCTGCATGTGCTGCCCACCACGACCGTTTCCGGCGGCGGGAGTCCGCTGACCACGCCGCAGTACTTGATCGCGCCCACCCTCTCGTTAGGTATTGTCTTCTTCGGCTACGTGGCGCGCATGATGCGCGCGAGCACGATCGCCGTGCTCGACAGCCCCTACACACGGACCGCCATCCTCAAAGGATTGCCCCGGCGGACGGTGCTACTGCGCCATGTATTGCGCAACGCGCTCGTCCCGACCATCACCGTGGTCACCTCGCAGATTGGCTACCTCGTCGGCGGTCTCGTCGTGGTCGAAACGCTTTTCGGCTATCCCGGCATTGGCAGCTTGCTGCTCAACGCCGGGTTGCACCACGATATTCCGCTGCTGGAAGATTGTGTCATGATTATCGCCGTCATCTACATGCTGGCCAACCTGGCCGCCGACCTGGTCTACGCCTACCTCAACCCGCAGATCCGCCACAGTTAGCGCCTTGCGCCGGACGTCGCCCTACGGAGGACCCTACCCCGATGATCGAGACACAATCGACACAGCCGGTTTCCGCGCTCGCGGGAGCACGGGAGAGTGTGCCGGGCACCATCGTGGACAGCGCGGGCCAATCGGCGCGGCCGGCCCATTTCGGCGTGGCCCTGCGCGCGCTGCTACGCTCGCCTAGCGCGGTGGTCGGCCTGCTCATCGTCCTCTTCTGGGTCCTCTGTGCGGTCTTCTGGCCGCTGCTCGTGCGCTACGATCCCAACGCCCAGGACTACACCGCGATCCTAGCGCACCCCTCGGCGGCGCACCTCCTTGGCACCGACCAGTATGGACGCGACGTGTGGACGCGCGTGCTTGCTGGCAGCCGCGAGGTGCTCATCCTGGCCCCCGCGGCGACGCTCATCGGCCTTGTCGGAGGCCTCGTGGTGGGGCTCCTGACGTCTTATTATCGTGGTTGGTTCGACGAGATCGTCATGCGCGTGATGGACGCCGTGATGGCCTTTCCTGTCGTGGTGCTCGCGTTGCTGGTCCTGGCCGTCCTGGGCGCCTCCCGGCTGAACGTGATCCTGGTCATCGGCCTGACGTATATCCCGCTCTCCGGTCGCGTCATCCGCGCCGCGGCGCTGAGTGTGCGCGACCTCGACTACGTATCGGCGGCGCGGCTGCGCGGAGCCGGTGGGCTGGCCATCATGCTGACCGAGATCCTGCCCAACATCACCGGCCCGATCATTGTGGAGGGGACGGTGCGCATCGGCTACGCCGTCTTCGCGGCGGCCTCACTCAGCTTCATCGGGCTCGGCATCCAACCGCCCTCGCCCGATTGGGGCGCCATGATCAACGACGCGCACGTCTACATTACCACCGCCCCCTGGATCGTGCTGGCTCCGACCTTGGCGATCGCCTCGCTGGTCGTGGGCATCAACGTGCTAGCCGATGGCCTGCGTCGGGCGCAACGGGCATAACGAGCATAACGACGATGGATAGACAGGATACACAGACGACTCAAGCGGCGCCGGCGCCGCTCCTTGCCGTCGAGAACGTGACGATCTCCTACCGCGGCGAGGACGGGCGCCGCGACGCTGTGCGCGACGTGTCGCTGTCCGTGCACCCGCGTGAGGCCTACGGGCTGGTCGGCGAGTCGGGCTGCGGCAAGAGCACTCTGGCCTATGCCGTGATGCGCCACCTGCCGGCCAACGGGCGTGTCGCGTCGGGGCGCATTCTGTTCGAGGGGCGCGACGTGTTGACGATGCCGGAACGCGAACTGCGGCGGTTGCGCGGTGACCGTATCAGCATGGTCTATCAGGACCCCGGCGCGGCGCTGAACCCGGCCATGACCGTGGGCGACCAAGTCGCGGAGGTCTACCACGCCCACGCGGACATGAGGTCCGCGCGGGCGCGCCGCGCCGCGGTGGAGATGCTCGACCGCGTACGCATGCCGGGAGCCGCGGCGGTGGCGGCGCGCTACCCGCACCAGCTCAGCGGCGGCATGCAGCAACGCGCCATCATCGCCATGGCCCTCGCCACCAACCCCGCGCTGCTGATCCTGGACGAGCCGACGACGGGGCTCGATGCGACGGTCGAAGCGGCCGTGCTTGACCTCATCGCTGCGGTGCGGGCCGAGTTCAATGCCGCCATCCTGTTTATCAGCCACAATCTCGCGGTCGTGGCGCGGCTGTGCGACCGCGTCGGGGTGCTCTACGCCGGCGAGCTGGTCGAGCAGGGACCGACGGAGCAACTTTTTGCCGCCCCACAACACCCCTACACCGCCGGCCTGATCGCATGCGTCCCACGCCGGGGCGCGCGCAAAGGCGTCGATCCCCTCGTTCCCATCGCCGGACGCATGCCGCGGCCGGGTGAGGACCCCGGCGGCTGCCTCTTCGCGCCGCGCTGCACGCTGGCGCGCGAGGTGTGCCGCGCCGAGCATCCGCCACTGGCCGCGACGACGGCGGACCGTCTGGCGCGCTGCTTCTTCTGGCGGGAAACGGCTATACCGATCGCGCCACTCATGGCGCGCGCCGAGAACACTGCCCGCGCCGGGGACACGGCCGCCGCCGGAGTCGGGGCAACGGGGTCAGCGGCGCCGCCGCTGCTCGGCGTGGAGCATGCCGCGCGCCGCTTCGGCCGCGCGGCCCACCCTGTGCGTGCCGTCAACGACGTGTCGTTCACGGTCGAGCGCGGGCAGATCTTCGGCCTTGTCGGAGAGTCGGGCAGCGGCAAGTCCACGCTGGCGCGCTGCGTGGCCGGCCTGCTCCGGCTCAGCGACGGCCGCCTCACGCTCGACGGTGCCGACATTTCGCGTGAGGTAGAGCGGCGTAGCCGCGTGGACATCAAGAAGGTGCAAATGATCTTCCAGAGCCCGGCCGCCACGCTCAACCCGCGCCAGACCGTGCGTCAGATCCTGGGCCGGACGGTCCGGGCGCTGACGGCGCGGCGCGGCGCCGGCGTGGAGCGACGGGTCGACGAGTTGGCCGCGCTCGTGCAGCTCGACCCCGTGCTGCTGGACAGGCGGCCGGAGGCGCTCAGCGGCGGCCAGCGCCAGCGCGTCGCCATCGCCCGCGCCTTCGCCGGCGATCCGGAGATCGTGCTGTGCGACGAGCCGGTCTCCAATCTGGACGTCTCGGTGCAGGCCGCGATTCTCAACCTGCTGGGCGAGCTGCAGCAGCGCCGGCAGGTGTCCTATGTGTTTATCTCGCACGACCTCGCGGTCGTCCGCTATCTGGCCGACGTGGTCGGGGTCATGTATCTGGGTGAATTGGTCGAGGTCGGGCCGGCGGCGCGCGTCTTCGCGCCGCCGTTCCACCCGTACACGGAGACCCTGTTCGCCGCCATGCCCACCCTCGACGGGCGTCCAGCCGGCGCGGCGACAGCGGCGGTTCGCGCCGGCGGCAGCATGCCCAACGCGGCCGACATCCCGCCAGGCTGTCCGTTCCACACGCGCTGCCCGCGCGCGCTGGGTGAGCAGTGCCGTACCATGGCCCCGCCGTGGCGGCAGACCGCCGAGGGCCATGCCTACCGCTGCTGGATAGCGCCGGACGAGCTGTCCGGGCTCCAGGAGCGACAAGAGGAGGCGCCCACGATCGAATCCGCGTAACCCGAGCGCGTATGACGACGCGCCATCACACCGCGCATGTGTCTAGCGCCTATCTTAATGTATGAAGGATGCGGAACTATGGATGATAAAGATCAACACCAACACGCACAGGACCTGACCGCCGCTTATCGGGCCGGCCGTATCGGCCGTCGCGATGCCCTCAAAATGGGCGCGTTGCTAGGGCTTGGTCTCCCGTTCCTCGACGCACTCCCGGCCCGCGCCACGGCCCCGCGCGCGATTCGCCGCGGTGGGACGCTGCGGGTGGCGACGACGTCGCCGACATCGATCGAGCCGCCTCTCCTGATCGACGGGTCCGGCATTGCCCTGGTCCAGCAGGCCTGCGAGTATTTGGTGAAGGTCGGCTCCGATCTGACGCCGCGCCCGTTCCTGGCCACAAGTTGGAAGCCCAGCGCGGGGGGCCGCACATGGACATTCACCCTGCGCCGCGGCGTGACGTTCCACAACGGCCAGGAGATGACGGCCGACGACGTCATCGCCACCTTCAAGCGCCTGGTCAAGCCGCCCTCGACCGCACAGTCGGCCTTCGCGTTCCTCAAGGCCGAGGGCATCAGGAAAGTCGACCGCTACACTGTCGCTTTCCACCTGGACTCCGTACAAGTTGACTTCCCCTCTTATATGGCGTCGTACCAGGCGGTGATCCTGCCGGCTAACTGGCCCGGTCACTTCGCCAAGAACCCGATCGGGACCGGGCCCTACAAGCTCGTCGAGTATGTGCCGCAACAGCGCGCCCGCTTCGTCAAGAATCCGCACTACTGGCAGAAGGGCCTGCCCTACGTCGACAGCGTGGAGATCTTGCTTGGCCTCGCCCCGGAGGCGCAGGTCACGGCGCTCCTGGGCGGCAGCGCCGACGTACTGGTGACGACACAGCCCAATACGCTGCAGACCTTGCGCGCCAGTTCCACAATCAAAGTGCTGACCACCCCGTCGAGCGGCTTCAACGGCCTGTTCGTGCGCACCGATAAGGCGCCCTTCAACGACGTACGCGTGCGGCAGGCCATGGCCCTGTCCATCAACCGCCCTGCCATCGTGAGCGCGGTCGACGCCGGGCTCAGCGTGGTTGGCGACGACTCGGTCATCTCCTCGGTCTTCCCGCTCTACTCACCCCTACCCCAACGCGCCCAGGACTACGCCGCGGCTAAGAAGCTCCTCGCCGCGGCTGGTCACCCCAGCGGCTTCAGCGCCACGCTGAGCACGGCCTCCGATACAGCCAGCCTGGTGGCTCTAGCCACGGTCGTGCAGCAAATGCTCAAGCCGGTCGGCATCGACGTGACGCTCAAGACCGAGCCGGCGAACACCTACTACACCGCTGACTGGCTCGACCAGCCGTTCACGATCACCGAGTGGACGCACCGCGGCACGCCGGGCCAGTTCCTGGATGTCGCCTTCCGCACCGGAGCTAATTTCAACGCATCGCACTACTCGAATCCTCAGTTGGATGCGCTGATCACCAAACTCGACTCGACGCTCGCCGTCGCGGCGCGCAAAGCTATCGCGAAGCAGATCGAGATGATCCTGTACACCGACGTCCCCGCGATCCTGCCCTCGTTTGGCAAGGCCGCGCGCGCGATGCGCGCCAACCTGCAGAATGTCGTCGCCGACCCCTCGTCTTACCTGGATCTATCGGCGGCATACCTGTCGTAACAATGGGCGCGGTGGCTCACAGATCATTGAACAGCATGATATGAAGTGAGAGTGCTCTCAACCGTCGTCGACCGTGAGAGTGCTGAGAGGATAGCCTTATGCGCGCGGATATCGTACCCGGCGCGACGTTCCCGGACTATGAGTTGACCGATCACTTGAAGCGGCCGCGCCGCTTGAGTGAGTTGCAGCGCGAGCACCCCTACGTGCACGCGAGCAATCCCATGGTGCTGGTCCTGGCGCGGGGACATTTCTGCGCCAAGGACCAGCAGCAGCACCACGACTTGGTCGCCTTCTATCCCAAGATCGCCGTGGCGTACACGCAAATCGTGACCATCATGCCCGATGAACTCGCGCGCGTACAGGACTTCCGCGAGGGTGTCGGCGCGCCCTGGACCTTCCTGGCCGACCCTGACCGCGTGGTGCAACGGGATCTCGACATTGCCGAGTACACCGACGGCGGCCACAACGCGCAAATCCCCTATACGCTCGTGCTGGGGCCAGACCTCGTGGTCGATAAGATGTACAACGGCTACTGGTTCTGGGGCCGCCCCTCAATCGACGACCTATGGCGGGACCTGCGCGACCTGACGCGGCGTATCCGTCCCGACTGGGACCTGTCCGCTCCGGGGCTGCGCGAAGCCTGGGAGGCCGGCGAGCGCACGCGCTTTTATCCCTATACGGGGGCGCGGGGATGGTGGACACAGACATGACCGGCGTCGGCGACAGCTGGTATCTCGCTGCCGTGACGCACGGCCATACATTAGGTACCGCTTGACAATGTATAGTGGCCGATGTGATACTGATTGTAGCCGGAGGAACGGGCAACGCCAATGCGCGGTCGGCGCGCGCGAGGGGTGTCCCTCCTGACTACGTCAAATGATTAAATGATTACGCCCAGGGAGACATACCATGGCAACCGACCTCGCAACCCCCGGTATCATCAACGCGACGATAGAGGATGTCGCCGGCTCTCTCCGTGACCACAGCCACCATGGGGTGGTCATAGAAGACTCGCCAAGACGCGTGCGGGTGCTATTCAACAATGAGGTGATCGCCGACAGCCACAGGGTCACGCTGCTCCATGAGACCAAGCATCTTCCCGTCTATTACATCCCCCTCGACGATGTACGCCAGGACCTGCTCGTGCCCACCACGCACACGACTCACTGTCCCTATAAAGGCGACGCGCGCTATTGGACGGTGCGGGTTGGCGATCGTGTGGCCGAGAACGCTGTGTGGAACTACCCCACGCCAATCGAGAGCTGCCCCACTATCAGCGGTCTGGTGGCCTTCTACTGGAATAAGATGGACGCCTGGTTCGAGGAGGATGAAGAAGTCTTCGTCCACCCGCGCGACCCCTATCACCGTGTCGACGTGCTGGAGAGTTCGCGGCACGTCGAGGTGTGGATCAACGGTGTGAGGGTGGCCGATTCCCACCGGCCGCGCATGCTCTTCGAAACCGGGTTGCCGCCCCGCTATTACCTGCCCAAACTCGACGTGCGGCAGGACCTGCTACGCCCGAGCGACACGCACACGGCCTGCCCCTATAAGGGAACAGCCTCGTACTGGTCCATAGAGATTGACGGCACAGTGGCTAAGGATCTGGTCTGGGGCTATCCAAGCCCGCTCGTCGAGGCGTCGAAGATCGCCAATCTGGTCTGTTTCTATAATGAGAAGGTAGACCTTGTGGTGGACGGCGAGCGGCAGGAGCGTCCTGCGACCCCTTGGTCGTAGGACGCCAGCCTGGTTAGGGTCTGTGAAAAGTCCTGGGACCGCCGGCTGCCAGCCGGCCAGCCATGGCGGGCGAGCGGGTCGGTGATGACATGTGTCCTGGTCTCGACCGGGGCCGGCTAGCAGTCGGCGGTCCCAGGAACGGGGGCAGCCGACTTTTCACAGACCCTACCAGCCTGGTGACGGAGCTTGCTTGGCTGAACCTCGTTTCGATTGAGCATGTGCCCGAGCAGCTCGTCGCAGTCAACCAAGTGCCTTGATCATCTCCTCCTGTTGAATGTACGGGACGCGCGCCTGCACTGGCCGTTTGGGCCATCCGTTCGTGCTTTACCGGCGATCTATGCCGCGCGTCGATAGTCGTGGTGTAACCCGCCGAGGATAGGGATGGCCCGCACAGCCCCGTGCCCCTGGATCAGGCGAGTTGGCGTAGATGACGTAGGGATCCGCTGCTGGATGCCTTGATGCGGTCGTACATCGTTGACGGGTTCCGTTGGGTTCTGCTGATGTGCCTGAAAGCTATTAGTTCATCTTAGCAATAACGGGTGAGCGGGTATAGTGAAAGGAAAAAGAGAGGAGAGAGCCGCCGATGATCCTGCGCTATTGCTACCTGTCGCGCCACCCGCGCGTGTTCCTGACCATGACG
>JAABUZ0100003282.1_pt1 | contig 24424 bp, 18 predicted proteins | sample 5562091 | NCBI WGS metagenome assembly JAABUZ01 (sample SAMN12813069, study PRJNA571459) | rock metagenome | isolation source: Antarctica rocks | place: Antarctica: Victoria Land, Linnaeus Terrace sud | collected 2015-12-21
GCGGCCGCTCCGGCGTCGCGCCGAGTTCGAGCAGCCCCGCTGCGATCGCTCGAACGCGCCGCAACGCGTCGCCGTAGCGTAGCGCCGTCCACCCATCCGCCGCGTCCCGTGCGACGAGAAACGCCCGTTGCGGATGAGCGGCTGCTCCGCGCTCGAGAGCGACGTTCGCATTGCGCGGGAGCGGCTCGAGCGACAGCGGGGAACGGAAGACACGCGTACCGCCGGCTTCCATCCGCGATGTCATCCGCTGCGCCGGAAAGCGCACGGGTCTTAGTGCCTCCGGCATGTCTCCGACGTGAACGTCTTCCAATCGCCGTTCTCGCTGCGTTGGAATTCGCGCTCGAATGCGTTCGATCCGAGGGAGCCGTAGACCATGCGCACGGGAACTCGCGAGTTTCCGTGCGGCACGGTGCCCACAAATACCCAATCGGTCCCCTGCCAGGGAGGCGCGACGCCCGCATAGGCGTTGCCCTGCGTCAGGGTATCCCACTGCCCTTTGCTCTTATCGAAGCGGTACACTTCGTCGATACCAAATACTTTTTTGGCAATTACGAGTTCGCTGTGCAATTTGATCGTGCCGTCGGCGGCGCGCGAGTAAACGTGCTTCGCCGGCTGGCCGGATCCCGTCGAACACGACCACGAGCCGCCGACGAGCGAGAGCGCCCGATCGCGCGCGGGTGCCGCAGATCTGGACGGGCGTTCCTTGAGCGCGACGCGCTTGGGTGCTCGAGAAGCGACGGTTGGCGCGGTCATCGGCGTGATCATGGGCGGCCTATGGGTGGGGGCTTCCGTGACGATCGTTAGCGGGACCGGCGTGTCGCGCGGCGCGACGGTGGGCAGTGGTGTCGGCACCTCGGTCGGCAGGGGCGTTGGAGCGACGGTCGGCGCCGGCGTGGGCGTCGCGCTGACTCGGCCCCTGCGCGCCCGGCGCGGTGTCGAAACGCTTGCCGGCGGGCCGGCGAGGGTCACGTCGGTAGAGCGCGCGGGCGTCGCGGTCGGCACCACGGTCGCGGCGAGCGTGGGGGCCGGCGTCGGCGGAGGCGGCAACGTGGGCAGCGGCGTGAAGACCGGGTGCGGGGTCGGCGTCGGGCGCGGCGTCGGAACGGGCGTGGGTTCCGGGGTCGGGCGGGGCGTCGCAGTCGGCCGTGGCGTCGGGATGGGGGTCGGCAGGGGCGTCGGGCGCGGGGTCGCGGTCGGGCGTGGCGTCGGGATTGGCGTTGGCAGGGGCGTCGGGCGCGGGGTCGCAGTCGGGCGTGGCGTCGGGATTGGCGTTGGCAGGGGCGTCGGGCGCGGCGTCGCGGTTGGCCGCGGCGTCGGGATGGGGGTTGGCACTGGCGTCGGGCGCGGCGTCGCTGTCGGCCGCGGCGTCGGGACGGGTGTCGGAAGGGACGTGGGAGTTGGCCGCGGCGTGGGGACCGGCGTCGGGAGCGGCGTCGGACGCGGCGTAGGAACAGGGGTCGCTGCTACGGCGATGCGCCGGGGTGCCACGGTCTTCGCGGAAGCTACCGGGCTCGGGGATGGGAACGCCGGGTGCGCTTGGGCGACGGCGCTCGTGCGATGGCAGATGTACTCGCCGTCGTCGACCCAGCTGCCGTCTTGTTGACGCTGGTGCTCGCGCCGGAACTGGTCGCCGCTGACGAGCGTGTAGACGATGCGCACCGGGCGCGACGCACGGCGAACGACCTCGCTGCCGGTGAAGATCCACTGCGCGCCCGTCCACGACGGAGCCGTAAGCTGCATGCCGTCGAAAAAGCGGTTCGCGGGCGCGCTAAGGCGCCAGGCCTGACTCCCGCGATCGTAGACGAAGCTTTCTTGGACGATTCCCACGGCGCCGGTCGATGTGTGCACGTCGTTGTCGAGCAGCAGCGACCCGTCGGCGGCGCGCGAGTACGTTTCGATCGCGCTACTCCCGGGCGTCGAGCCGAAGCACTCCCAGGCCCCGGCGAGGCGGGTGACTTCCAAGCTCACCGCTTGCGGACGTCCGGCCGCGGAACCCGCGACGGGTAAGGCGACGAGCGCCAAGACGACGAGAAGATGTAACGCTCGCATGCTCTGGCTAACGTTCGATACTCGCAAAGTATTCCCGCACGTCGCCGAACCCGCGGGCGTGGACCATACGTTCGACCTTACAACGCAGCTTGGGGACGCAATCGTGCAGCTCCGGCTTCCGATGGCCGGTAGCCCGCTGCGGTACGTCAATTCCTACCTGCTCGAGGACGACGGTGCCTACACGCTCGTCGATTGCGGCTGGAACTGCGGCGACGTCCTCGCGGCGTTGCATGAAGGTCTCGCACGTTGCGGCATCGCGCTCAAAGACGTGACGCGCGTGCTCGTCACGCACGCCCACTACGATCATTACGGTTTGGCCGGAACACTGCGCCGCTCGGGGTTGGGCGAGCTGCTGTTGCACCGCTTGGATTGGGCATTCGCGCGTTTGCTTTTGACCGATCCGGCCGCGACCGATCGGGCGGCCGACGAGTGGATCGCGCGCAACGGCCTGCGCATCGACGAACCTTTCGACGACGTCCACGGTCGCCTGAGCGAATTGACCGAACCGACGCAGCTGCTCGAAGATGGCGATCGCATCGGCCGTTTACGCGCGGTGTGGACGCCCGGGCATACGCCGGGCCATCTGTGTTTCCTAGATACGCGCAGCGGTAAGATGCTCACGGGCGACCATATCCTCGATCCGATCACGCCGCACGTCGGCGTCTGGGGCGAGCGCGGCGAAAACCCGCTCGACGCCTACGTCGCGTCGTTGCACAAAGTCGCCGCGCTCGGCGCGAGCGGCGTGCTCCCGGCCCACGGCGAGCCCTTTGCGGATCTGCAACGCCGCGTGGACGAACTGCTCGCGCACGAGGCGGGCCGGCAGGCGCAGGTGCTCGCGGCCCTGACGCGCGGAGCCGGCGATGCGACGACGGTCGCACGCGCAATTCCGTGGACGCGCCGCGAGCGTCCTTTCGACGAGCTCGCGCCGGCGCACCAGCAGTTTGCGGTCGCCGAAACGCTCGCGCACCTCGAAGCGGCGCGCGCACGCGGGCTCGTCGCCCGCGATGCCGATGCGACGCCTTACGCGTACGCCCTCGCTTAGCCGGCGCCGCGCGACGAAGAATGCTCGGGTGGTCCGCGAACGCGTAGCGACGATGACCGAACGTTTCTTCGAACGCGCGACCGCACCGTTTACTGCGGTGCTCTTCGCGTGTGCTGCGCTCGCGCTTTCATCCGGTACCGCCGGGGCCGTCGCCCTCGATCCGCCGCCCTCGCCGGACGTAACGTCCGCGCCTTCGCCCAGCGCGAGCCCGACGGCGCTAGCGACGGCAAGTGCGACGCCCGCGACGCCCGCGACGCCCGCGACGCCGAGTTCCGGGCCGACGCAGGCACCGCGCGTTCCGGCGCGACCCCTGCACCTCGATCGCTCGCGTGCGGGTATCGCGCCGGGGACGTCGCTTGCGATCGCGATTTCGGGCGGAGCGGGAACGCTCGGCGTTCGCTCGTCCAGCGCGAGCGTGGATGCGACCTACGACGGCCCCTCACATCGCGTGCGGCTTTTTGCGCGCATGCCCGGTACCGCGATCGTAACCGTTTTCGATGCCACCGGCCAGCGGGCCGATATCGCGGTGCTCGTCGCGCCCCCAGCGGGAGTCATACCCGGCGACGTAACCGTGCAGCTCGGGGGCAACGTTTCCGCGGCGTTCGCGCTCGCGCGCGCGAACGCGCTCGTCGTGCGCGACGCGCAGCTGCAGCCGGGCGCGACGATCGACGTGCATGGCGTAACGGTCCCGAACGGCCTGCGCGCCGGCGACCGGCTCGATGCGGTGGCCCGCGTAAAGATCGACGGCGGCGGTACGTTCGTCGATACGATCGGAACCACGAACGTCCACCTGCGCGTCGACGCGTACCCGAAACTCGATCCGCAGGTGCTGCTCTACAGCGACGATCCCGAGCGGCTGGATGCCGCGGCGGACGGCGTGCTCTATCGCGCGACCGTCGAGGCGGGCCGCTCCGCGCGCGCCTACGTGTATCACGTCTCCGACGCCCCGGATCGGCGGCTCTTTCTCGTGCTGCAAAGTGCCGGCGCGCCGGAACGCGTACAGGTGCTCGGGTATAGTGCGGGACCGGAAAACGCGTTTAGTTTCGTCGGACATCGCTCCACGCTGCAGTACTTGCTGGAACGCGGCGCGCAGGAGAGCTACGTGCTCGACGTGCCGGGCGGGGATGCACCCATCCTCGTGCCGCTTTCCCGGCGCGCCATGCGCGCGGGCGATCTTGTTGCCTCCATCTTCGATTTGCGCGCGCTCGACGGCGCCGCGCTCACCGTCAGCGTCGTCGCGGTGACCGGCGATCGCGATCCGCTCGAAGTCGTCGCGGGCCCGGAATTGACGGGTGACGGTCACGGGCGGCGAGGCGAGTTCTCGCTCGTCGACGTGCCGCCGCTCGCACTGAGCTATACTGCAGGCGCGCCGGAAACCGCACCACCTGCGGCTCAATCGATATTTTCGATCGGCGCGCCGACGCTCGCGAATCTGCGGCCCGGCGGTCGCGCTCTCGGCGGCGATTACGGCGTTTTGCGCGAGGTCGCATTGCAATTACGCAATCCGACCGCGAACGTGGCGAACGTGTACTTTTACGAAGCGCCCGCCGGTGGGAACGCGACGACGACCATGTGGTTCACGGGCGACCCCGCGCCGACGGAGATCGCGTGCGTGCGCGTTCCGACCAGTCGCTACGCTATTAAAGAGTTCGAACTCGCGGCGGGCGAGATGCGTACGGTCACGGGCGAATACATGACCGACGGCACGTCGTATTTTCCGTTGCTGTTCGGGCTGACCGCGACGCCGCCGTCGCCGCCGCCGGGGCCGTATTCGCCCGACGCCTGTACGCCGAAGACACCGCCGGCTGCGACGGCGGCCCCCGTGCCCTCTGCTTCGCAGGCGGCGCCCGCGGCCGTATCGCCGACGCCTACTGCGGCAGCGCCGGCGCCCACCCCGCCGGCAGCCTCGGCGACGCCGTGATTGCCGCCCCGGCCGATGGCCTTTTTTACGGCAACGAGCCGGAAAACTATGCGATCGCGCTCGGACGTTTCTCGCGCTCTCCATCGCGATCGCGCTGCTCGCTCGGTATGGCCCGCTCGCGCAGTCTCTACGCCGCCGCCGCGAGCGCGGAAGCGCGCGCCCCTTCGATACGTATCTGCTCGGACAGATCGAAACGACGTTCGTGCCGCTCGCTTACGTGGTGGCGGTCTTCGTTGCGTTTTCGACGCTGCATCTCGATAACGCGGCGCGGCACGTGCTGCGCCAAGTCGGCATCGGCGTCGGGGCGTGGGCGCTCGTGCGCATCGGCATCGGACTCTTTCGCTTCTGGGTCGAAGCGTCGATCGCACGCAGCGCCGAACGTGGGCTGTCGGGTGCGAATCTGCGTTCGTTCGTGCCGTTCGTCACGATCATCGGCTGGGGGGTCGCCGTCGTGTTCGTACTCGACCAGTGGGGCTTCCACGTGTCCACCATCGTCGCGGGCTTGGGAATCGGCGGCGTGGCCGTCGCGCTCGCGGCTCAGTCCATCTTACGCGATTGGTTCGGCTATATCGCCCTGGTCTCGGACCGGCCGTTTGAAATCGGTCACTTCGTGCAAGTCGGCCCGGAGTACACCGGCACGGTCGACGCGATCGGCATGCGTTCGATTCGGATGCGCAGTCTCTCGGGTGAAGAAGTGACGATCCCCAATAGCGACGTCGCGAACGCACGGTTGCGTAACTATACGCGCATGCAGGAACGGCGTATCGTCTTCACGTTTACCGTTTCGCACGCGACGCCGGCGGAGCACCTCCGCGAACTTCCCGGATTGGTGCGCGCGGCGATCGAAGCGCAGGAGCTCGTGCGTTTCGACCGGTCGCACTGGCTATCGTTTACCGAAGCCGGCTTCGTGTTCGAAAACGTGTACTTCGTGCTTTCGCCGGAATACAATCTCTACATGGACGTGCAGCACGCGGTCAACCTCGCGCTCGTCGCGTCGCTGCACGCGCGCGAAATCGAACTCGCGGGACCGCCGATGCTCTCGCCCGTTACGAATCCGGCGGGGTCCGCGTAACGGCGTGCAGCACGTCGTCCCACGCCGCAAGAAACTTTGGGAGACCGTAGTGGGCGAGCACGTGGGAGCGCGCGCGCGCGCCCACCGCACGTGCGTCGGCGGGGTCGCTCATGAAGCGCCGGATGCCGCTTGCGATCGCGTCGAGCCGGTTGCTCACGACACCGCAGTCCGGCGGCACGGCGGCGGGCACTTCCGTCGTCGCGAGCGCGACGGCCGGCATCCCGCACGCCATCGCTTCCAATAGCGCCAGGCCGAGCGACGTCCAGCGAAACGGATGCACGTACACGCGTCGCCGCGACATGTCGGCGTAAAGCTCGCGTTGCGGTAGGTCGCGTTCGGTGCCGATGCCGTAGAGATCGACCGGTGCGACGGCGTCGATGGCCGGGAGGAGATCGGTCCCCGTCACGCGTCCGCGCCGCTTCGCTTCGTTGATCACGATGGCGCAGCGCGCGAGTTCGCCCGTATAGAGGGTTCCGGGATCGGCGACGCCGTGCTCGACGACGACCGTGCGCGTCGAGCCCGTCGCCCAAAAGAGCGCGTTGAAATGCGTCACGTGCACGATCGTGACGTCGTCGCGATCTGCGAACGGATGAACCATCTCGTTGATGCGGCCTTGCGGCGCATTGTGTTCCAGGAAGATCGTCGGCACGTCGCGGCCGGGAATGCGGCCGCCCAAATAGGCGACGACGTCAGCGACTTCTTCCCGGCGCTGCAAAACGACGACGTCGATCGTTTCTTCGCGGGCGGCCTCCGGCGTGATTTCGACGACGTTGCGCGGCCAGTGCCCGCGGCGCCGGCCTGCCGGGCTGCCGTCGCGCACCGGCAAGAGATAGCGGTGCTTGCCGCGGACGAACGTTTCAAGATACGAGCCGTGCACGTGCCAGATCAGAACGCCGAGCGAACGCATCGGCCGGGCTGCGGCTAGTCTTCGACTTTGAGGACGAGCTTGCCGAAATTCTCGCCCTTGAAGAGCATGAGCAGCGTCTCGGGAAACGTGTCGAGACCGGCAACGATATCTTCCCGGGTTTTCAATTTGCCGCTCGCGAGCCAGCCGCCGAGTTCGCGCACGCCATCGGCATAGCGCTGCGCGTAGTCGAAGACGACCATGCCCGTCATCGAAGCCCGGTTCACGAGCAGCGAGAGATAGTTGCTCGGGCCCTTGACCGGCGTCGTGTTGTTGTATTGCGAGATCGCGCCGCAGACGACCACGCGCGCGTGCAGCGAGAGTCGGGCGAGACACGCATCGAGCGTTTCGCCGCCGACGTTGTCGAAATACACGTCGATGCCGCTGGGGCAGTGGGCCCGCAGCGCCGCATCGAGCGCTTCGGATTTGTAGTCGATGGCCGCGTCGAAGCCGAGCTCCTTCGTGAGATACGCGCACTTCTCCGAGCCGCCCGCGATGCCGACGACGCGACAGCCTTTGAGCTTCGCGATCTGACCGACGACGGAGCCGACGGCACCCGAGGCGCCCGAGACGACGACCGTCTGTCCCGGCTCGGGTTTCGCGATATCGAGCAGACCGAAGTAGGCGGTCATGCCCGGCATGCCGAGCGTACTTAAATACACGGGCAGCGCTGCGACCTTCGGATCGATTTTCGCGAATCCGGCAGCTCGCCCGACGGCGTAACGCTGAACGCCCGTCATGCCGACGACGCTATCGCCGATCGAAAAACCCGGATCGTTGCTCGCGATCACCCCGCCCACGCCGCCGGCGCGCATGACGTCGCCGATCTTCACCGGGGCGATATACGATTTGCCCTCGTTCATCCAACCGCGCATCGCGGGATCGAGCGAGATATACGCGACTTTAACGAGCACCTCGCCCGGGCCCGGTTCGCCGACGGGAGCGTCCGCGATCTCCCAATCGCTGCGCTTAGGCATCCCGACGGGACGCGCGGCGAGTTTGATTTGGCGGTTCGTTGCGCTGGCGATCATCGCCGGGGCGTTCGTGCGGCCTGGCTCGTTGCCTCCGGCTCGGAAAGCTTCGAGCGAGTGCATCCGAAAGCTAGCCGCATGTCGACTGCCTTCGCTACGAGCAACATCGTCCGCATCCGGGCCGCATTTCCCGCTTTGGCTCGCGAGATCGCGGGCGTCCCGGTCGCCTATTTCGACGGACCCGGCGGCACGCAGGTGCCGCAAGCGGTTGTCGCTGCGATCGCGGCATACTTGACCGGAACCAATGCGAACGACGGGTGGGCGTACGCGACGAGTCGCGAGACCGACACCGTCGTTTCGGGCGCGCGCACCAAGGTTGCCGCGTTTCTCAACGCGTCGAGCCTCAACGAAATCGTGTTCGGTGCGAACATGACGACGTTGACGTTCGCGCTCGCGCGTGCGGTCGGACGGTCGCTCGCGCCGGGCGACGAAATCGTCGTTACCGATCTAGACCACCACGCGAACGTCGATCCGTGGGTCGCGCTCGCGCGCGACTATGGGGCGACGATCGTGCGCGTACCGCTACGCGGGGTGCAGCCCCTGCTCGACCTCCGAGCGTATCGCGCCGCGCTCTCGTCGCGCACGAAGCTCGTCGCCGTCGGTATGTCTTCCAACGCGTTCGGTACGATCAATCCCGTGGGGGAGATGATCGCGGACGCGCACGCCGTCGGCGCGCTGGTCTACGTCGATGCGGTGCACGCGGCGGCCCACGCGCCGCTCGACGTCCGCGGGCTCGATGCGGATTTCCTGGCCTGCTCGGCGTACAAATTCTACGGCCCGCACGTCGGGATCGCGTACGTGCGCGATGCCGTGCTCGCACGGCTCGACGTTCCAAAACTCGCCCCGCAGGCATCGTACGGTGCCAAACGTGCCGAGAGCGGGACGCAGAACTTCGAAGGCATCGCCGGTGTCGGTGCGGCACTCGATTTCATCGCGAGCCTCGCACCGAATGCTGCCGGATCGTTTCGCGAGCGGATCGTCACGGCGCTGCAGGCCCTCGCGACGGAAGAAGCGGCACTCTTTGGTTCGCTCGTCGGCGGCTTGCGTGCGAGCGACGGCGTGACCGTGTTCGGGCCGCCCGAGGGTGTCCCGTGCCATCCGACGGTCGCCTTCGCAGTCGATGGCATCGCCGCCGACGTCGTGGCGCGGCGTTTGAGCGACGAGCGCGGCGTTTTCGTGTCGCACGGTAACTTTTATGCAGCGACGGCCGTCGCGACCGTCGCCCCGGCACTGGCGGCAGGCGAAGGCGTCGTACGCGCGGGCATCGCGATGTATACGACCTCGGCGGAAACCGCCCGCCTCGTGGCGGGAGTCGCGGCTCTGCGTTAAGCCGGGCGCGGTCGGCGTTCGCGTTTGAGGATCAGCGTCGCGAGCGGCGGCAACGTCAGCGAGAGCGAAAACGGCTTATCGTGAGCGCCGAAGGGCTCGGCCTCGAGTGGCGCGTTGCGCACACCGCTGCCGCCGTAGTCGCCGGAATCCGTGTTGAGCGCTTCGACGTAACGGCCGCCTGCCGGAACGCCGATGCGGTAGCGCTCGCGAACGACGGGCGTGAAGTTGCTGATCGCGACGACGAAATCGTCGGAATCCGTGCCGCGCCGAACGAACGCGATGACGCTCGCATCGGCGTCGGAGAGAATCCATTCGAAGCCGGCAGGATCGGCATCGCGGTGCAACGCGGTTAGGCCGCGATACGTCCGATTGAGATCGCCGACCAGCCGTAGTACCCCGGCATGTTCGGCCCATTGCGTCAGGTGCCAATCGAGGCTCGCGTCGTGGTTCCATTCGGCGACTTGCGCGAACTCGCAGCCCATGAAGAGCAATTTTTTTCCCGGATGTGCGAACATGTAGCCGTAGTAAGCGCGCAGATTCGCGAAGCGCTGCCAGGCGTCGCCCGGCATCTTCCCGAGCAGCGATCCCTTGCCGTGAACGACTTCGTCGTGCGAGAGCGGCAAGACGAAATTTTCGCTGAAGGCGTACACGAAACCGAACGTCAACTCGCTCGCGTGATGGCGCCGGTAGAGGGGATCGGCGTGCATGTACGCGAGCGTATCGTGCATCCAACCCATGTTCCACTTGTAGCCGAAGCCGAGGCCGCCGGCGTAGACCGGTTGGGAAACCTGCGGCCACGACGTCGATTCTTCCGCCACCGTAATGGCGCCCGGTTCCGCGCCGTAGACCGCCGTGTTGGTACGCCGGAGAAATTCGACCGCGCCGAGATTCTCGCGTCCACCGTGCGTATTGGGAATCCACTCTCCGGCGTTGCGGCTGTAGTCGAGATAGAGCATCGACGCGACGGCATCGACGCGGAGACCGTCGACGTGATAGCAATCGAGCCAAAAAAGGGCGTTCGTGACGAGGTAATTCACGACTTCGTTGCGATCGAAATTGTAGATGAGCGTGTTCCAGTCGGGCTGGAAGCCTTGCCGCGGGTCGGCGTGCTCGTAGAGGTGCGTGCCGTCGAAACTACCGAGGCCGAACGTGTCGGTCGGGAAATGCCCGGGCACCCAATCGAGTAAGACGCCGAGCCCGGCCCGATGCGCGCGGTCCACGAAATACGCGAAGTCTTCGGGCGTGCCGAAGCGGCTCGTCGGTGCGAACATTCCGATCACCTGATAGCCCCACGAGCCGTCGAAGGGATGTTCGGCGATCGGTAACAGTTCGATATGGGTGAATCCCAGCGACGACGCATACGGCACGAGGTCGTCGGCTAATTCGCGATACGTCAGATAGCGATTGCCGTCCGCGCGCTTCCACGATCCGAGATGCACTTCGTAGATACTCATCGGCGCGTCGCGACGCTGCGCACCGGCGCGCAGCGCGAGCCACTCCGCGTCGTGCCAGGCCGGCGCTCCCGGCCGCGCGACGATCGACGCCGTTCCGGGCAGCCGTTCCGCCGCGAACCCGTACGGATCCGAGCGTAGCGGCAGCAGCGCCCCGTCGCGGGCCAGTAGTTCGTATTTGTAGACGCTACCCAAGCGCGCGGCGGGGACGAAAAGTTCCCACACCCCGGCGCCGGGATGGAAGCGCATCGGATTGCGGCGCCCGTCCCATGCGTTCCAATCGCCGACGACGCTCGCGCGGCGAGCGTTGGGCGCCCAGAGCGCGAACGCCACGCCCTCGACGCCGTCGAGACGCATCGGATGGGCGCCGAACTTTTCCCAGAGCCTGGCATGGCGGCCCTCGCCGATGAGATGCAGATCGAGTTCGCCGAGCACGGGCGCGAAGCGATACGGATCTTCGATGTCGCTCGTCGTCGTGCCTGACGTTACGCGCAGCCGATAGGCGAACGGTGCGAGCGCCGCACCATCGCCTGCAAAGAAGCCCGCGCCGTCGATGCGCGTCAAGTCGAACGCGACGGTATTCGAAGCGAGGGCGACGACGGCGACGCGCGTCGCGTCGGGGAGAAACGCGCGCACCGTCACGGCGCCGCCGCGCGTCGCGTGCATGCCGAGCACCGCAAACGGATCGCCGTGCGTGCCGCGAACGATCGAGGCGATCGCTGCGGTGTCGAGGTCAGCGTACATGTGCGAGTTCCGCCGCGTCGCGGCCATCGAGCAGCCCGCGAATGCCTTCGAGCGGGATGCGTACCCACCCGGGACGATTCGCGAGTTCGTACGACATTTCGTAGAACGCCTTTTCGAGCACGAAGAGTTCGAGTAGCCGCTCCGCAAGCGCGGCGTCTGCCGGATAGGACGGCGAGCCGACGATCGTCTCGCGGTAGCCGGCGAGAAACGCTTCGACGGTGCGGCGTTCCCAATCGTGCGCGAGCGGTTCGAGCGCGCTCGTATCCTCGGCGCGCCCGCTCGCGGCACCGCGCATGCCGCTCACGGCCGCGTAATCGATCGAACGCAACATGCCCGCGACGTCGCGCAGGGGCGATGATTTGCGGCGCCGTTCGTCGAGCGGGCGACCGGGTTCGCCTTCGAAATCGACGATCATGAAGTCGTCGGCGAGTACGAGGACTTGACCGAGATGATAATCGCCGTGGAATCGCGTTTTCAAGACGGACGTATCGCCCAGCGGCGGCAACGTCAGCCGCTCGGCTATTTCGCCGCGACGTGGGAGCAACCCATGGGCGAATTCGCGCAGATCGGCCGGGACGCGGTCGAGCGCAAGCGCGAGCGTATCGAGCGCTCGTTGTGCGCTCGTGCGGGCTTGGGCGCTCCAGGTATCGAGATCGGCTTGCGTAGCGGGCTCGGGTTCGAAGGCCGGATCGCCGGTCGACGTTGCGAACGCGCGATGAACTTCCGCGGTCCGCACGCCCAGACGGTGCGCGCGCTGCATGAAGATCGCATGGTAATCGTCGGGAGCGGGCGCCGCGGGCGTCCCCATCGTTTCGCGTTGCCGGTCGAAGAAGCGTTCGAGATAGGCGGTCGTCGCCGCCCAGCCGTCGCCTTGACTCTCGACGTACTGCTGCACGATTGCGACGGCAGTCGAAGAGCCGGCGGCGTCGCGATATTCGACGTAGCCGTAGAGTGCCGGCGTGTTGTCGTAGCCGACGACATCGAGGAAACGCGCGATCTCGAGTTCGGGTTGCGCGCCCGCATGCACGCGCCGGTACCCCTTGATGACGAGCCGCTCGTCGACGACGACGGAGGTATTGCTCTGTTCTACGTCCATGCGGCGCACGCGCGGCCGCTCGCTACGTTCCACGCCGGCGAGGGCGCGCGAGGGAGTCGCGACGAAGGTGCCGCCGCGCGTGGATACGGTTTCGCGTCCCGCACGGACGTCGTCCAACAGCGCGACGACGAACGCATCGATCGCGAAGGCGTCGTAGAGATAACCGCTCTGCGCTCCGCGCCGCGTTCGCGCGAGCGTCGCGCGCGCGAGCGCGGCCGTGCGTTCGTCGTCATCGCTTTCGTCGTCGATCACCATCGGAACGAAATAGCGCTGATGCGCGTCGACGATCGCAAAATACGCGGCGACGTCCTTACCCTCGAGCCGTACGACGTCGATCAGCTCCGCGTCCGTAACGGTCGCGTCCTTATCTGCAAACCAGCGCTGTTTGGGCAAATAGGCGGGCAAAATATCGCGTTCGAAGAGCGCTAGCGCTTTGCCGCCGAGATGCGACGCATCGACCTCGCGGGGCAGAACCAGCGTATGTAACTCCGGCAATTGCCCCGGCAATTCGGCCGCCCAGGCCGGCGCGAGCGCCGTTTCCGAGAGGAAGAACCAAAAGAATCCATGGCCCGGCAACGTCAGCACGTATCGCTCGTCGCCGATGGCCGCAAAGGGGCTCCACCCGATCATTTCGACCGGAACGAGGCCGGCGTACGCGCTGAGGTCGAGCGCGACTTGCTGCGCCGTGCGTGAGAGGTTGGCGACGCAGAGGACGCGTTCGTTTCCGTGGGCGCGTACGTAGGCGATCACTTTGCGATTGGTCGGTGTCAGGAAATCGAGGGTGCCGCGCCCAAAGACTTTGTAGCCTTGGCGCACGGCGATCAGCTTGCGCAGCCAATTGATGAGCGACGACGGGCTGCGTCCTTGCGACTCGACGTTGACGCTCTGGAATCCGTACACCGGATCCATGATCGGCGGCAAGAAGAGCCGCGCGGGATCGGCCCGCGAGAAGCCGCCGTTGCGGTCGATCGACCATTGCATCGGCGTGCGCACGCCGTCGCGATCGCTTAAAAAGATGTTGTCCCCCATGCCCAGTTCGTCGCCGTAATACACGATCGGCGTCCCCGGCATCGAAAGCAGCAATCCCAGTAGGAGTTCGATACGGCGTCGATCGTTTTCCATAAGCGGCGCGAGGCGCCGGCGAATGCCGACGTTGATGCGCGCGCGTGCTTCGGTCGCGTAGATCGCATACATCTTATCGCGTTCGCGCTCGGTGACCATTTCGAGCGTCATCTCGTCGTGGTTGCGCAGGAAGATCGCCCACTGGCACGTCGCCGGAATTTCCGGCGTTTGACGCATGATGTCGATGATCGGGTAGCGGTCTTCTTCCGCGATCGCCATAAACATGCGCGGCATCAATGGGAAGTGAAACGCCATGTGGCATTCGTCGCCGTCGCCGAAATAGGGACGTACGTCTTCGGGCCACTGGTTCGCTTCGGCGAGGAAGACTTTGTCTGCGTATTCGTTATCGAGTACCGCGCGCATGATCTTGATCACGCCGTGCGTCTCGGGAAGGTTTTCGTTATTGGTGCCTTCGCGTTCGCAGAGATACGGAACGGCGTCGAGCCGCAAGCCGTCGACGCCGGTATCGAGCCAAAAGCGCATCACGTTCAAAAGCGCTTCGATTACGCGCGGATTGTCGAAATTGAGATCGGGCTGATGGGAGAAGAAGCGATGCCAATAGTACTGGCCGGCGATCGGATCCCACGTCCAATTCGACGTCTCGGTATCGGTGAAGATGATGCGCGTGCCCGCGTACTTTTGGTCCGTGTCGCTCCAGACGTAGAAATCGCGCCAAACGGACCCGGGTTTGGCGCGGCGCGCGCGTTGAAACCACGCATGCTGATCCGACGTATGATTGACGACGAGCTCGATGAGCACGCGGATATCCCGTTCGTGCGCGGCTTTGACGAAGGCCCGGAAATCGTGCATCGTGCCGAAGGCCGGATTGACGTTGCGGTAATCCGCGATGTCGTAGCCGTCGTCGCGCATGGGTGACGGAAAGAACGGCAAGAGCCAAACGCACGTCGCGCCGAGATCTTTGATGTAGTCCAGTTTCTCCGTCAGCCCGCGGAAGTCGCCGATGCCGTCGCCGCTCGCATCGAAGAACGCCTTGACGTGGACTTGATAGATCACGGCGTCCTTAAACCACAGCGGATCGTTCGCGTCGTTCATTTGGGCGTCACGTCGATGCGGAAGATCGCCGCGGGGTTGGTTTGCGGGTCGAGCCGCCAGCGGTGCGCCGAGCCGCGCCACACGTGCCGGGTCTGCGCGAGGAGCTCGCCGACCGCGTACGGCTCGTCGTCCGCGATGCCGAGTTCGCCCGTCGGAAGCCAGAGTACCGCGTCGCGCGCCGCAAACGGATCGAGGTTGATCGCAACGAGAATGACGTTGCGGCCGGTTCGTTTTCCGTAGAATAGCACCGCATCGTCGTCCGCGCGGTAGAACGTGACGTTGCGCCAATCCTGGAGGGCCGCGTTCTCGCGCCGGATCGCATTAATGCGTGCGATTTCCGCTGAAAGATTGCCGGGTGCGTCGTACGCGCGCTGACGGATCTCGTATTTTTCGGAATCGGCGTATTCTTCGCGCTCGGGCAGCGCCGCATTTTCACAAAGTTCGAAACCGCTGTAGATCCCGTACGAACTCGAGAGGGTCGCTGCGAGCGCCAGGCGGATGCGGAATGCGGCCCGGCCGCCCGTCTGCAGGAACGGTGGCAGAATATCGGGCGTGTTCGGCCAGAAGTTTGGCCGGAAATAGTCGGCCATTTCGGTTCCGGCGACTTCGGTCGTATAAGCGGTCAGTTCGTCCTTCGTGTTGCGCCACGTAAAATAGGTGTAGGATTGCGAGAAGCCGGCTTTCGCGAGACGCGCCATGACTTTGGGTCGGGTGAACGCTTCGGCGAGAAAGAGCGTTTCGGGATGACGCGAGCGCACGTCGGCGATCATCCATTCCCAGAATGCGAACGGCTTGGTGTGCGGGTTGTCGACGCGGAAGACGCGCACGCCGCTCGCAATCCAGAATTCGACGACGTCGCGAAGTTCGGCGAAGAGGGCCGGAACCGCAGGCCCGTACCAATCGAAGTTGACGATGTCCTGATACTTTTTCGGGGGATTCTCAGCGTATTTGATCGTGCCGTCGCTGCGGAACGCGAACCACTCGGGATGCTCGCGTACGTAGGGATGGTCGGGCGAGCATTGCAGGGCATAGTCGAGTGCCACGTCGAGACCGTTCGCGCGCGCCGCGGCGACGAAGCGCCGGAAATCCGCAAGCGTGCCGAGTTTGGGTTCGATCGCGGTATGTCCGCCGTCGGCGTTGCCGATCGCCCAGGGACTGCCGGGGTCGTCCGGCCCGACCGCGAGCGTATTATTCGGTCCCTTACGAAAGGCGTGCCCGATCGGGTGAATCGGCGGTAGATACACGATATCGAAGCCCATCGCCGCGATGGCGGGCAGTCGCCGCGCCGCATCCGCAAAGGTGCCGTGCCGCCCCGGCGTGGTGCTCTGCGACCGCGGGAAAAGCTCGTACCACGCGGAAAAGCGCGCCGCCGTACGGTCGACATCCACGTCGAATGCGGGAACGTGGCGCGTCGCGAGCGACCGGTCGGGGGCGCGCGCGACGAGCGCGGCGAGCGCGTCGCTGCAGAGCACGTCGGCGCGAGCTCCGTCGCTTGCGAGCGCATCTAGGTCGCGGTCGAAGGTCCGCAGCGTCGCCGCGTCGCTCGGCACGGCCCGCCGTGCGGCTGCGGCGACGAGCGTTCGGCCTTCCGCGAGTTCGGTTTGAAGCGTCTGACCTGCGGCGCGTTTCAACGCGACATCGTGGCGCCACGTCGCGAACGCATCGGGCCACGCTTCGATCGTATACGTATAGCGTCCGATCTGCGCGACCTCGAACGATCCGCGGTAGCGATCGTCCGTAAGATAGGAGAGCTCGCTTTCGTGCCATTCGGGGGCACCGGCTTCGCGAAAGAGCAGCCGAGCCGCGAGCGCGTCGTGACCTTCGCGGAAGACGTCGGCCTCGACGACGACCGTCTCGCCTAAGACCCGTTTGATCGGAAAGCGCCCGCCGTCGAGTTGCGGCGTAACGCGTTCGATGACGACCGGGCGTACCCGGTCTTGCGGCGCCATATCGCAGGCCGGTTCTCGCGCGGCCGGCTCTTCGCGAGCGAACACGCGCATCTCCCACGGTTGCAATGCGACGGCGCCATCGCCGCTGCGGCGTTTCGCGCTGACGTGCGGCGTCACGTCGCGCGGCGTTCCCGCGAGCGTCTCGGCCAGGACGGTCCACTCGACGAGCGCCGTTACGTCGTCGGACGGATTGAGCACCGCGACCGTAACATCGCCCGCGGCTGCGCCGGAGCGCACGAGCGCGATCGCATCGCCTCCGAGCGGCCGCAGCCGTTCCGCGCCTTCTTCGTTGAGGGCGGGGAGCGCGGCTTTCATCGCATTGACGTCGGCGATGAACGGCTGCAGATCGAAGCGCGGCGTTTCCCAATCGCTCGGGCGCGTCGTTACGACGTCGAGCTTGCGCGCGAAGCCGAATTCGAAGCCCATCGGTATCATCACGCCGCTGGAGAAGAACGCCGAGAAGAGATAGCGGAAGCGATACTCCGCTTCGATCGTGGCATCGTCGCGGCCGGTCAGCTCGGCGGCGACGCGCGGCGTGTCGTGACTTTCGGGAAAAGCGATCGACGGCGCGACGTGCCGAAAAAGTTCGTACTGCTCGAGCAGCCAGCTCGAGCGAAAATCCCACCACTTCGAGCTGTTGAAGAAGAAATCGAAGCCGGCGGGCCCGAGTTGCGCGACCTCCTCGAGCCGCGCGCCGAGCGTTTCGGCGGCGAACACCGTGGCCGGTTCGGTCTCGCGCGCCGCCGCGATGAGCGCCGACCACACGTCGCCCGGAACCTGATAAGCGGCATCGCAGCGGAAGCCCCGCACGCCGAGGCCGATGTAGTGCCGCACGACCGCGGCGAAATAGGCGACGATCTCCGCCCGCTCGGGCCGTGCGCCGAAATCGAGCTCCGCAAGATCGCCCCACACCGTGGCGTCGCCCGTTTCGGAATCGACTGCGGAGGGGGCGCGTACGGCGCCCGCGGCGTCGCGTGCGTACCAAGCGGGATGCTCGCGCACGAGGTGCGAGTCGTTCGCGGTGTGATTCATGACGAGATCGAACATGATGGCGAGTCCGCGTTCGCGGGCCGCGCCGACCATCGCGCGAATCTGATCGTCGTCATCGCGCAGGCTCGCGCCGCGCAAAAGTGGATTGAGTTTATAGTAGTCTGCGACCGCGTAGAGACTCCCCGAGCCCCCCGTCGCGTGAATCGGATTGACATACACCCAATCGAAGCCCATGGCCGCGATTCGCTCGAAGTGCGACGGCCATATCGCAAGCGGCCCGGCTAAGGTCGGGAACAGATTGTACACGCGCGGTCCCATTACACGGGCCATACTCCGCACCACCGCGATACTCCGCGCCGTTTCCCCGACGTTCGTCGTCTGACGAGCGTGATGGAAACTTTACGGTGAAGCCGGTAGCGCGAACGGCGCTCGTCGGGACGGCGGCCGGCGTGGCTGCGGCGTTCGCGATGGACGTCGTGCAAGACGGCTTGGCGACGCTCCTCGAACGCGATCGTGCGAGCGACGATCGCGACGAAGAGGTCGAGGCGATCGAGGCCGTCGTCCGGCTCGTCGGAACGTTCGTACCCGGGCTCGCGAGCGAACGACGTTCCCACGTGACCGCTCGTGCGTTGCACTACGGGTTCGGCATCGCGTTCGCATGCGCGTACGTGGCGGCGACGCGACCGTTGGGATGGCTCGCTGCCGGCGGCGGCGTCGCCTTCGGCACCGGTCTTTTCGTCCTATCGGACCGGATTCTGATTCCGATGCTCAAACTCGGCCGGAGTTGGGATCGCTACTCGCGCAGCGAACGCCTCAACGCCTGGGCGTCGCACGTCGCGTACGGCGTCGTCTTGGAATACGTCCGGCGACGCGCGCTGAAGCGGCTCTGACGCCGACGCCCACACGCCCGCACGCGATGCCTCTACGTGATGGCAGGTCTAACGGGACGTAAGCGGGATTCTCACGCCGTTGCACGCGAGTTCGGCAAGGGACGGTATGTACGCCACGGTCATTCGGCGCCGATCGAGGAGCGCTGCCAATCGCAAGCGCGCGCGCAGGGGCGGGTCGAGGTCGCAAACGTGAATGCCGGCTTGCCGTTCGGCTGCTATCCCCAGCAGCTCGTGTTCCGCGCCGGCAACGGTTGATGCGGCCGATTCCCATCGGCATCTCGCATACCGTGGAAATCGTCGTCGCCGAACGGTTTACCGTTCCGGGTCTGCTTCCGGAAATTCCAAGCTGGGCCGGGATGCCGCGCGTGCTCGCCACCGCGATGCTCGTCGCGATCATGGAGTGGGCGGCACTCGAGACGATCTTGCCGTACCTCGCTGAAGACGAACACAGTTTGGGCGTCCGGGTCGACATGACGCACACCGCGCCGACCGCCTCCGGCATTCCGGTGCGAGCCGTCGCCAGGGTCGTCGCCGTCGATGAAACGGGCGTCGAGTTCGAGATCGTCGCATCCGATGCGACCGGCGTCGTGGGAGCCGCGCGCCATCGGCGCACGATCGTGAGCGGCGCACGGTTCGCACGCCGCGTCGCCGCCGGGCGCGAAGCGTTCTTACGGGCCGGCCCAGCGGGCATCCACGGCGACGTTTCATGATCGACGTTCACACGCATCTGCATCCGCCGACATTGTTTGCGGCGATCCGGCGCTGGTTCGCGGAGCACAGCTCGTGGGATCTGAGCGCGCAGCCGAGCGAGCCTGGCGAGGTTGCGGCCGTCCTGCGTGCGCACGGCTGCGAGCGCTTCGTCTTCTGCAGCTACGCTCACAAACCGGGCATGGCGCGCGACCTCAACGCGTGGCTCGCTCAAACGTCGCGCGCGCTGGATCGCTTCGGATTGCCCCTTGCGACCGTCCATCTCGACGACGTTGCGTACGTGCACGATGTGCGGGCCGCGCTCGACGACGGCTGCATCGGGCTAAAACTGCACGAAGACGTGCAGCGGCTCGCCGCCGACGACGTGCGTTTCGCGCCCGTCTATGACGAGCTCGCGCGGCGCGGAGCGTTCTTACTCGTGCACGCCGGGCCGATTCCGTGGCGTCACGAGCCTGGCGCCGGTATCGCACGCATCGAGCGCGTACTCGAGGCGCATCCGGCGTTAAACGTGGTCGTCGCCCATTTCGGCGCTCCCGATACCGCCGGCTATTTCGCGCTGATGAAACTCTATCCGCAGCTGCATCTCGATACGACGATGGTCTTCGCGCCCGATTCCCCGATGCACGGAACGCTCGATCTCGCGTCGTTTCGAACGCGCATCGAGGAGCATGCCGAGCGCGTGCTCTACGGCACGGATTTTCCGGTCTTTCCGCACGCCTACGCGAGCGAGTCGCACGGTATCGCGGCGCTAGGTTTGGGCCCGGCGGTTGTGCGGGCGATCATGCACGGCAATGCCGCGCGCCTCATCGCGACTGCGACGCACGGGAGCGTTTAGCCGGTCGACGGCGCGCACGAACGACGCCATGTTGGGCGCCGATCGACCGCTCGGTGGGCAGAGGCAACGCGTACGTTCGGCGGCGCTTTGGGTACGAGGCGCTCATGCATAACGACGATATCGAACGCCTGACCCCTGAAACCGAGCGCGAGGATGACGCCCGGGAAGCGGTGACGGCCGCCGACGACACGGGCATGGTCACCCAGCAGGTCACGCTCGTCGACGCAAGCATCGGCGATGCCGATAGCGGAACGGTATGAACGATACCGATATCCACGGCCACATCGAGCAACTCGTCGCCGAAGAGCACCGGCTCTTCGACGCGGCTGCGGAGCGCGCGCTCGACGCCACCGAACGAAAGCGTCTGAGCGACGTTCAAGTCGAACTCGACCGGTACTACGATCTGTTGCGCCAACGGCGCGCGCGCGCAGAATTCGGTCAGGATACTGAGGCCGCGAAGCTTCGCGCTGAGGGCACGGTCGAAACCTACTTGCAGTAGCCTCACGCGGCGACGACGAATTGCAACAGCCAATGAAGGTGCTGCGCGCTCTCGTCGTCGTCGCGCTGCTCGCCGTCGCCGTATTCATCGGGTATCGGTTCGTCGTCCGTTCCACTGCAGATGAAGCCGGCCGGTCGGTCGCGGTCTATTACGTAAAGCCCCAATCCGATACGCTCGCGAAGTGGTCGGTATCGCTCAGTCCCAAAGCTACCGATATAGATAGTGTGGCTTTCTACGCGACTGCCCAAGTTCTCGCCGGCCCGCCGGCCGAAACGCCCGCCGTACGTTTTCCAACGGGAACCATCGCGCGCTCCGTGCGCGTTGCCGGTACGACTGCGACCGTCGATCTCGGCGGTGCCGTCGCAACTCCGCAAAGCGGAAGCTACGGTGAGAGCGGCGAGTTCAAAGCGCTGGTTTGGACGTTGACGTCGCTGTCCGGCATTACGGCCGTACAGGTACGCGTCGATGGAGCGCGCGTTTCCACGCTTCCTGGAGGTCACCTTGAGCTCGATGAACCGCTCACGCGTCAGAGCTTTTAGCGCTCTTTCCGTCTTCGCAACGCTCGTAGCGTCGAGCGTTCTTCCGGCGCGTGCTGCGACCGGAAACGCGGCCGCGAGCTTCTGGTATGCGGGAACGCAATTGCTCTTCGAACGTCCACAACTGCGCGCCGGGGCGCTCGCGATCGGCAGCGACGACCCCGGTCTGGGACGCTTCTTAAGCAAACTCGGTGCCACGCTCGCGTATCAGCCGGGGCAAAAATACGTTATCGTTACGGGCGGCGATCGTAAGACCGTCACGTTGACGATCGGCGACACACGTTACAGCGTCGACGGCATCACCCAGGCCGCACCGTTTGCGCCGTACGTCTCGGGCGGCGTCGTCTTCATGCCGTTTCTGGACCTCGCACGAGCGCTTCACGTCGTACCTGTCGACGACGGCACGACGACGGTACTCCAGCCGCAGCTCGCGGGTCTCGACGTCCGCACGGAGAGCCGCGTCACGATCCTAACTTTTCACGGCGCGTCTCCGTTGCATTTCAAACGTCTCTCCGATGCTACCGACGATAACGTTTCGCTCGCGTTCCTGGGCATCGGATCGACTCTGGAACGCGACCGTGGAATTGCCGGAGCTGGGCTCAAGGGCGTCTCGGTCGCCGTCGGCGGAACTCCCAAGAATCCGATGACCATCGTCGATTTCGCGACCGCGCCCGGCAGTACGCACGTCCTCGTGCCGAGCGATTCGGCCAACACCGTTTCGCTGGCGTTCGCGCCGCCGGGCGTCGCGCTCGGCGGGACCAACATCCCGGCCGACGGCGGGTCGACGGTCGCGCTTACCCCGCTCGTCGTGCGCGATGCGCGCGGCGTCGCGCCGGCTTCGCCGCCACCCGTCGTCTCCGGACCCGTGCGCGGCGGCCTGCGTCAGACGCTGCCGCCGGTCGCGGTCGCGTCGGCAGCGACGCCGACCGCCGCGGGTCTCGGCGTCGCGCAGATCACCGATTTTTCGTCCGACGATACCGATGACGGATTGCGCGTGCATCTCAAGATTTCGGGCGACGTCACGTACGAGTGGCATCGGCTGCCCGATAGCCGCTGGTACGTCGATCTAAAGCCGGCTACGCTCACCATCCCGACGCAGGAACTGCCCTTACAGAATTCTGCCGTGCAATCGTTGCGCATGAAATCGTTCGTCGGTCCGACCGATCGGCTGCAAACGGTTCGCCTGGCCTTCACCCTTGCGACGCCGCGCGTCGTAACGATCGTGCCGGAACCGGGCGGCCTGACCGTTGCCGTCGATGCACGCGACGATACGAACGGGCAACGCGTCGGATACGGCGAGGTTACCAACGGCAAGATCGTCTCGTCGATCGTTCCGCCGCCGACGCCCGCTCCGGAGGCCGGCGATACGCCCGGCCCTGCGTGGAAGTTCGCGCCCGGGCCCGCGCCGATGGCGGCCGGAAACGGCAGACTCATCGTCATCGACCCGGGTCACGGCGGAAGCGATGGGGGTGCGGCGCAAAATGGGCTCGTCGAAAAAGATCTCAACCTCGATCTCTCCAAGCGCTTGCGCAACGTGCTCGTAGCCCGCGGCTGGCAGGTAAAGCTGACGCGCGAGACCGACGTCGATGTCTTCGCCCCCAACGACTCGGCGCACGACGAACTGCAGGCGCGCGACGACATCGCCAATGCCGCCGGCGCGCGGCTTTTCATCAGCATGCACACGAACAGTTTTACCTCCGGTTCGCTCAACGGGACGACGACGTACTACTACACGGCGGCGTCCTTCCCGCTTGCCCAATTCGTTCACGCGCGTTTCGCTGCCACGCTGCCGACCAAAGACGACGGCATTCGCAAGGAAAACTTCTACGTGATCCACCACGCGTCGATGCCGTCGATCTTGATCGAGACGGCTTTCATGTCGAATCGATCCGACGCCGAGTTCCTGCGTTCGAGCGCGTTCATGGCCAAAATCGCGACGGCGATCGCCGACGGCGTCGGCGATTACGCCGCGTCCCCGACGTCGGTATCGTCGGCAACCTCCGTGGACGACCGGTAACATTCTCGGCATCTTCGATTCCGGACTCGGCGGGCTGACCGTCCTGCGTCACGTTCGCGCGCAGTTGCCGGATCAAGACGTGGTCTATTTGGCGGATCAGGCGCACGTTCCATACGGCGATAAGTCGCCGGAGGCGATCGTCGCGTTGACCCGCGACAACGTCGCGATGCTGGAAGCGGCCGGCGTCGATGCGATCGTCATGGGGTGTAACACGACGTGCGCGGTGGCCGCGAAGCACGGCTGGCCACCGTCGCGCGTGCCGATTCTCGATCTGATCGTCGCGGCCGCGGATGACGTCGTCGCAACCGGGGCACGCCGTATCGGCATCATCGCGACCAATGCGACGGCGTCGTCGGGGGCCTATGGCGACGCGATCCGCGCGCGCGCAAACGATGCCGTCGTGCAAGAAGTCGGCGCTCCCGCGCTCGTGCCGCTGGTCGAAGCCGGAATCCTCACGGGTCCCGCGGTACGCGCAGCTGTAGCAGCCGCGCTCGTTCCTTTCCTCGTGCCCCTCGATACGCTCGTTCTCGGATGCACCCATTACCCGCTGTTGGAAACGCACTTCGCGGCGTTACTCCCGCCCGACGTGCGCGTCATCGATCCCGCGCTCGCGCAGACCGCCCGCGCGGCGGCGTTCGTTCGCTCGAACGCGAACCTTCGAGGTTCCGGTCGCACGCGGTTTCTGACGACGGGCTCGCTTAGGGCCTTCCGTCACGCCTTAATCGAGACGTTGGCCGTCGTGCGCGAGGGCGATAGCGTCGACAGCGCCGCGCCCGTCGGAGTGCGCACCCTGGGCTGAGCGCGCTCTAAAAAAGCCGGAACACGCGTAGGAAGAAGAGGACGGAGAGAGCGCCGAGCGCCGTGCCCGCGACGACTTGTAAGAGCGTGTGCGCTTTGAGCCAGATGCGGGACCAGCCGACGATCGGGATCAGCACGAGAAACGGCAGCGGCTGCGGACCGTACATATAGATCAGCACGACGAGGGGGGCGGTGATGCCGAGCGCATGCGTCGAGATCTTCCACGTTCGCGTGATGAACTGGACGATGAGGGAAGCCGCGGTGTAGCCCGCCATCGAGGCCGTCATGAGCGCCGGTGCGTGGGTTACGTAGAGCGCGACCGTGCCGGCCGCGTAGAAAATAACGAACGCCCCGAACACCTTCTGCCGCTCGGCGCGGACCGACATAT
>JAABUZ0100003283.1_pt1 | contig 24417 bp, 19 predicted proteins | sample 5562091 | NCBI WGS metagenome assembly JAABUZ01 (sample SAMN12813069, study PRJNA571459) | rock metagenome | isolation source: Antarctica rocks | place: Antarctica: Victoria Land, Linnaeus Terrace sud | collected 2015-12-21
TCCGCGCCGCCCGCGATCGACCCGCGACGCCCTCAACTGGCCCCACCCCGCGGCGACCACTGCCGCAAATGCCGCCGACACGCCACAGCACTCAAATCACGCCGACTCGTGCACGATCCGGGCTAGGTCCGGGTGTAAGCGTGCAGAACCGAGCGTGCTACGTCGCGTTGGGGCGGGCACGATGGGGGGCTTGCCAGGGCCTAGTGGGAGGCGGCTGCTTGTCTTCGAGCGCCTATGGGTTTATGGGTGGGAAGAGTGCTTCGAACAGGTCGGGCCACGCTGTCAGTGGCACGGCGTCGGGGTCGACGTAGCGCTGGATGGCTAGCCCTAGGTTGAGCGCGATCATTGCTGTAGCGACCAGGTTCGGGTCGGCGGGCGGTGGCTTGCCCGCTTGGGCGTGCGCACGATCTGTCAGCTCGGCGACCAGCGCCCGGTTGCGGCTCCAGAACTGGGCGGCCAGTGCGCGGAACTCGTCGTGGCGTGTGGCGTGGGCGAGGACCTCGAGGAAGAGGCGAAAGAGCCACTCGTTCTCGCGTTCTACTTGCAGGGCGGCGAGCTCCTCGCCGGTTTCGCGCAGGCTGGGCAGGTGATCGAGGTCAGCGAGCCGTCGCTCGGACATGCGCTCGTAGTAGGAGAACACCCGGTCTTTGAGCAGCTCCACAAAGAGTTGCTCTTTGGACTCGAAGTGCGAGTAGAACGCGCCGCGCGTGAACCCGGCCTCTGCGGTGATCTTCTCGACGGTCGCGCCGGTGAACCCACGGCTCAGGAACACGGTCTGGGCGGCGTCGACGAGCGCCCGGCGGGTCTGGGCCCGCTTCTCGGAGCGCGTCAGCCTTGGGGCCATGGGCTCAGCGACAGAAGCGGCGGATCGATGGAGAACCCTCCTGCACCAAGGCATCTTCTCACGAGCCGTCGCGAGCAGGCTAGCCGTGGACGTTCTCGAGGGCTGCCAGAGGCGCCGTGGCTACTACGGCCGCCCCGCTACGCGCGCGCGGAGGCGGCGACGGCGTCTTCTCGATGCGGGCTCCTGGGTGATCGTGTCAGCCATCACCACCCGACGCTCGACGCGGGAACCGCCGAGGGCGGACATCTCAAGGAGGGTTGGGTTATGGCCTAGGAACGACCACTGGCTCGGGGGCGTCATGGGGCTGATAGGCGCCGAGCGGTTCGGCAGATGCGGTTGGTCCTTGACAAATATCCATTTTTGTATTTAGATACGGTGCCGTTAGCGAGCGGGGGATCGAGTGGCTTGCGATCGATGTTCGCGAGGATCATTCTGGTCGTCTAGGAGGAACGTATGCTCCGCTTCCCTGTCTCTCTGTCGCTCGTGTCGGTGCTACCCAATGCGCGCGGGCGGAGAGTGGGGGCGGTCCTCATAGCCGTCGTCTCGTGCTGGCTCGCCGCGATCGCGCCTGCGGCGAGGGCGAACGAGCACGCGTTCACTGCCGACCTCGTCGGCGACTTCGTGTTCGGGGCCTGCCCGGCAGAAGCGCCATCGGGCGCACAATGCCTGCACGACCACTTGTCCGGAACGATGACCGACGTCGGGAAGGCTGCTGGCGAGTTCGACGTGGTGATCGACAGCGCTCACGTGGGCCCCGACGGCTGCGCTCCGGCGGACAAGAACGGCTCGTTTGTCGCCCCCGATGGCGGACGACTCGGAGTCATGGCTCGGGGGAGCTACTGCTTCGCCACGTCGAGCGCGAGCTACCACTACGTCCTGAAGGGGCTCACAGGACGGTTTGCCGGTGCGAGCGGCAACGGCAGCTGGACCGTGCCTGCACCGAGCAGCCTCAACGGGATGGGGGGTTCAGGCGCCGAGCAGCTCCGGGGCGTGATCGCGGGGGTCGGCTCCGCCGGACCGTCAGGGAAACCCGCTCCGCCGTCGACACCGCCCGCCACGACGACCCAACCCGCCGCCAACGGTCACGCGATCAAAACTCGCCTGCGCGTGACGAGCGCGGCCCTGAGCGGGCGTTGCGGACACATCCGAGTGATCGGGAACGCTCCTCTGCGCGGCCTCGTAATTCGGGTCCACGCCCGGACCGCGCGCGGTCCGGTTCAAGGCCTTTCCCGCCGTATCGAGCTCCGCGGCGCGCGCACGGTGGGCATCTGCCTGCGGGCCAGAGCGAGGGGCCGCGCTCGGTACGCGGCCGTGGCCACGGGGTACGACGCGGCCGGACATCGTGTCACGGCATCTAGAGACTTTCGGGCCGGCCGCCGCTGACGCACAGGGTCATACCCTGCATGCACACCGCGAGCGACCGTCGACGCCCGCCAAGGCGCCCGAGCCGACTCGACCTCGCCCGACGACCACCTCGAGCCCAGCCAGTTCGTCCACGAGACTCGAGCAGTTCCTGCATACCCGCCTCCCGCCGAGAGATGGAGGTGCTTACGAGTAGCTGATCCACCACATGACGAGAGGGGAGAGCACCGATCTGATGTATGGGCACAAGCGCCAGCACATTCACCTTTATTTGCAAGGAATTCTCAGGTCGGACGAAAAGACGCCCTTACAGACCCTTACTTTTCCGCAGGAAGTCACATAATGCGTATGGTGGAGGCGACTACGATGGGGCCCGTCAGGGTAATGCGCGAATCTGGGCTTGGGTACTCTGGTAACTGCATGCCCGGGACGATCGAGGAGTTCTGACGTGAACCGCAGCAGTGTCGTCCTCGGTGAGCGCTCAGACTCGCCGCTCTGCTCAAGGGGGGCAAGCGGCGCCGCGCGTACTGCTGAGCTGGCTGGGCTCGGACTGCTGGGCGTCGAGCTGATCGGATCACTGGCCTTATGGGCTCCGGTACCAGTCGCTTGGATGTGGGTAGGCGGGCGCGTTTTCGACGTTACGGGTTCGATAGCGGCTGACCTGGGAGTCGCGCTGCTAGGATTTTTCTTCAGCATCAGCCTGGCGATCATGGCTCTCGGGAAGGTCGACCGGATGTGGATGACTTTGCGGCGCCGAGCTGGTCATAAGCAGTCCGAAGGTGCGCTGACCCAGGTGGTAGTTGCCTCCGCAACGTTTGGACTCCTAGGCTTCTTCCTGTGGTTTTACGTCCTGAGCGGGGGCGCCTTCATCATCCCGTTCATGCCCAACGACTGAGTTCGTGGGCCTTGAGCACCTGCTCTTTGACTGACGCCCAGGCGACAGCCCTCTCCGACGCATCGCGGCACGGTCTACGTCAAGGGCGTCGATCGCGGTGTCGTCTTCGTCTGCCGCCACCCAAGACGACGCCCAGCCCTGGGTAGCCTGTGCCGTCGTGCGCGCACCTTTGACCAGGCCGGGGGTTCGCAGCTCTGCGCGCAACGCCGCGTCATCGTCAGTCGTCTTGGGCTCGTGACGAGCTTCGCCACGCCGCCGGCCCTGGGCGCCCGACGCTTGCGAGCTGGAGCACGGCAGTCGTCGAGCTCGCGGGGCTCAAGAGCACGGCGGAGGCGCGCGAACTCATCCGCGAGCTGCGTGTCCTGCTCGCGGGCGATCCCGCGCCTGAGCGGAGGGAGCGCGCCCGTCAAAAGTGCTTGATTTGCAGGTAACTTGTCATAAGCTACATTATCGGGCGTCGTAGGTCTGCCGATTCAATTCTCGCTGCGTGCTCGCCAGCGCCCCCGGCCTCCGGCCGCTAGCTAGGTGGCGCAGGCCATCCCTCAGAGGGAGATTCTGGGGGGCGCCGGCTGCAACAGCAGCGCCACTATCGCCATGACCTCGACGTCGCCCCCACAACGCGCCGCCTGGGTGCAGGCCTACACGGAAGAACCGGCCAAGCGGCCGGTGGACTACTCCGAACTCGACGAGCATAGTGGTGTCCCTCGTTAGCAGAACGCCTTGATGTACGGTGCGTCGGAACGCAGTAATGCGACCGAAACGTCCGAGGCACGCTCGCTCAGCGTTCCGTCACTTGAGACGCGCTCACGCTTCCGACGACGTCCCGCGTCGCGCCCCGCTTTAACGCCGCTGTGTCCGGCCGGGCAAACGTCGTAGTCAACCCCGGAGAACCGGTCCAGGGTGACGTTCACGCCGTCGTGGCCGGCCGGCAGCGCCGACGGGAAACAGCGGGTCGGGCCGCAGGTGCCAGCCGCGCAGCTGGTTGCGGCCCTGCGCAAGCGTGGCGCCGTGCCCGAGCGCCGGCATAAGGACGAGAGCGAGCGATGCGGCGCGCGCTCAGCACTGCTCGCTGCGCAGGCCTGCGGCGTGAGCACGGACGAGAGAAGGACCAATCGAACATGACCCCGAACTTCGACCCCACCCAGACGGCGAACGCATCACAGCGGACAGATGGCGAGGTACGTAGCGTGCGTTCTCGTGGTGTTGATGTGCCGCAGCGGCTAGCGTCGGGTTGTGCCGATGTACGACACTCTGGAGCAGGCGTTGGACGGGTTGCGGGATCCGCAGACGTTTGCCCAGCTGGCGAGCGTTCTTCTGCTGGACGAGTTTCCCGAGCTGGTTATGGGCGCGCGGACTGGAGATCTCGGGCGCGATGCGCGTGTGCAGCGGGGGATTTGGGGGGAGGAGTTCGTCGTCATTCAGTATTCGCTCGAGCGCAAGTGGCAGACGAAGATCGACCGTGAGCTCAAGCGGTACGAGACGGATTCGTCACTGCCGAAGCGGATGATCTATGTGACCCATCTGACAGCGACGGAGAAGGCCCAAAGGGTCCGAGTCGACAACGCCGCCGGCCAGGGCGTCGATTTGAGGATCTATGACCGCGGGTGGCTGTGGCCGCGACTGCAGAAAGATCACCGCAAGCTCGCGGAGGAGCTGCTCGGCCTGCGGCCGTCGCTTCCGGCGCGCTTCGTGGAAGCCGATGAGCGGCGGGCGGAACTCCAACGGCGGATTCCCGGCTTCGGCGCGCCGCTCGTGCCGACGCCGGGTCTCGCGCAGCTTCGGGAGGCGCTCAGTACGCGCGAGCGGCGGGTGTTGTTGCTCGCCGGGCCGGGGGGTTCAGGCAAGACTAGGGCTGCGCTGAGCTGTCTTCCGGGCGCAGTGCGAGCGCTCGTCCTGAAGGCAGCGCAGCGTTTTGACCGCGACGCGGCTGGGGCGCTCGGCGCCTATGAGGCTGGTGTTCTCCTGATCGATGATGCGCACCGGCTTGATGATCTGAGTGGCTTGCGGGCGTTGCTCGATGATGCCGCTTGGAAGGATTGGATGGTCGTCATGACGCTTCGCCCTGGGTTCGCGGAGGATGTGCTCGAGCGTGCTGGCGTGGAGGCAGATGAGATCGCTCAGCTTGCGTTCGGTGCGCTGGGGCGGCCGCAGGCCGCTCAGTTGCTCGCGGGCGAGCCGTATGCGATCACGCAGCCCGAGCTTGCGCGCCACCTGATCGAGCTCGCGGAGGGCAATCCGCTGATGCTCCACCTCGCGGCCGAGGCGGCGAAGCGGCGCGAGTTGACGCCGCGGGGACAGGCGGATCTACTGCGCGGGTACGCGCGGCGACTTCGGCGTTCTTTGCCGGAGTGCTTGCACAGCGATCTTGTCGCGATCGCCGCGTTCTACGGGCGTCTGTCGGTGTCGGAGCGACTGCCGATTATCCGCCATCTACATCCCGCGGCGGGTCTGCCGGAGATCCGCAGCGCGTTGGCTGATGTCGCGGACGCGGGGTTAGGGCTGACTGACGGCGATACGTTCACCGTCGCGCCGGATGCGATCGCGCCGATCATGGTCCTTGACGGGCTTTTGCGAACCGGCGGCTCCGCGAGGCTGCGGCTCGCCGATTTGGACTTGCGCCTAGACGCCGCAGACCGCGAGCGCGTGCTCCCGGTGTTTGCCGCGGCAGTGACCTACGGCGATGGGCAGGGTCGTGAGGATCTCCGTGCGTTCGTCGGCGACGCATGGCCGGCGCCCGGCACGGGGGCAAGCGCGTGGGTGCCTGCGCTGCGCGAAGTCCGGCTATACGCCCGCACGCTCCCGCAGGAGGCCTCGAGGGTGCTCGAGGAGGTGCTTCGGTTTCCGGAAGACGAGCTGGTCGACCAGCCGGCCATGTTGAATGCTGCCGCGGGTGCGGCGCGGGGGCTGGCGGACGAATCGCTACGGGCCGGGCTCCCGCCGCTGCTTTCTTTGATGGCGCTTGCCGGGGACGATGACGAGCGAGCGTTGTCCAGCCCTGGCAAGACGGTCTCGGATTTGCTGCAGCGCTCGCCGAGTCACGGCGGGTCGATGCTCACCGACCGGACGGTAACGGCGCTTGGTGTGACGCGTGCGTGGCTCGCCGAAAGGGCTGAGTCGCCAGCGCGGCAGCGTGTCGCGCTGCGCGTCGCGCTGATGCTGATCGCGGTTGCCTACGAGTTCATTGGGCCGTCGGCCTCTGACGCTATGGCGATCCACCTCGGGGCCGTTCCGGCGCCGGACACGAGAGAGCACCGTGCGGCCGTTCGCTCGGCGGCGTCCTACGCCGCCGAGCTCGTGGCAACGGTTGAGGCTGAGGCGCTCGACGCACTGGGAAGCGCTTACCCATCGCTGCTGAGGCGGGCGGCCGGGGTGTCACCCTCGCCGATGGGCGAGCTCCCGAGCGCCCTCAGGGCGGCGATCCGCCCGGCCATGAGCATCGTCCGAAACGCCGTGCTCGGCTCGTGGGAGCGGCTGCCGGCACCCGCGCGGCTGCGCATCATGCAGGCTGACGAGAGCCGTCGTATCGCGAGCCGTTCCGCCTCCGACCCAGAGATCGAGCGGCTCTCGGTCATGCTCGGGATCACGCCAGCGGCCAAGAGCCGCGCGCGCGAGTGGGAGGGGCTGCAGCGTCGCGCGCGGGAGCTAGGGCGCGAGCTCGGGCCTGACGGATCGCTCGAGCTGCTCGCGGAGGCGCTCGGGCACGCGAACGCGGGCTTCCGGGTCTCGGGGGCGCGCAGTCTCCTCACAGGTGCCGGGGAGAGAGCATCCCGGGCGGAGGTCGCGGCCGGCCTGGAGCGCATGAGCGCCGATCCAGCGCTGCATCCGTACCTCGGATGCCTCCTAGTAGGCGCGCTGCAGGGGCCGGGCGTTGCGGCCAAGACCCTCCGCGAGCTGGCAGCCGACGCGAAAACCGCGGCCCAGACAGTCGATGTGCTGAACCTTGTCAAGCCCCCGACGGAGCAGCGACTGACGAAGCTGCTCTTCGGGCAGCCGACCGCGCATCCCGCGCTCGCCGACCACCTGAGGACGTGCCGCCGGCCCGAGGCCGAGAAGGCCGAGGCGCTCGTCGGACTCGCCGAACGGACCGGCACCGATTTGCTGGCCCAGGTCCTTGAGCAGTTCGGCGCACTCGAAACCTCGGTCGCGATTCCTCGCGGGCTTCGCGAGCGCTTTATCGCGCAGATGGAGCGGGTAGCCCGTGAGACGGCACTCGACAAGCGCGAGACGGGCAACGTGAGCGACGCGTTCACGCTCGTGGTACGGGGAGGCGACGACCGCTGGCTCGGAATCCTTGACGTAAGGCGGAACGCGATGCTCGCGGACGCCGCGTCGGGAGACCACCGGTTCTGGGACTTCGTGCCCGACGACTTCGGGCCCGGGCTCGCCGAGCTGTCCGCGCACCAGCGCGACCAAGCGCTGCCCCGGCTTGCTGCCTGGCTTAGTGACGCAGATCGTGATCCCCTCGCATGGCGGGTCGGGCATGGGCTGACCGAGCTGCTGCCCGGGATAGGCGCAGCCCTACCCGCGTTCCCGGAGCTCCTCCAGCGGTGGTACATCGAGCGCGGCACGGCACGCGGCCGAACGCTCCGATTGCTGAGCGCCCTGCTCGCCCGGGGCGCCGCCGCTCCCGTGCTCGACGCGATTCTCGAGCACGCCGCGACGGCCGACGAGGAAAGCGAGCTGATCGGCGCTCTCTCCTTGCCACCGACGTCCTGGGCGGGCGACCTCGAACAGGAGTACACGAAACGGGCCGACGTCTTCGCGAAACGATCACCGCGCGGGACCCAACGCGCACGCGCATTCGCCCGGGCGACCGAGGCGCAGTTGCGGGCGCTAGCCGAGCAGGAGGCGCAGCAGACGCGGCAAAGGAGGGAGGGCTACGAGCGCTAAAATGCTCTGTCGAGACCTGCCAGACCGACAGGCTGAACCGGAAGTCCGGGCCCCTGCAGTCGCGGCGCGGACGAATGCTCTCCTCGCCGCGAGAGCTCCCAGCTCGCGATCGAGGTGGCGACATTTGGGTCCTTGCGGTTCGGCGGTCTCCGCATGACTGCCACTATCGGTCCAAGCGGCAGCGTACGTTCTGGTAGGCGAGGTCGAACTCGGCGGTGATCGATCACAGCGGCAGCGGACATATCGGACGACGCGGGCATAGACTCCGCGGTCGCAGTGCTGGCTATAGGGAAGTTCAATCGGCGTTACATCTTCTCGGTCGCCCAGATGGTCCATGACCACCCCGCGCACTGGCTCTTCGGGCGACTGTTCGAGGTCGCCGGCAAGCGGGCGAGACCCAACTCGCTGTCATATACGGCTAATTACAGGGTCAGTTCGGTGTTGGGCACACCGAAGGATCCACCGGCAATTCAGTCCCCAAACTCACGAACTCCGGGCCGCGCGGATGCACGATCGAGATGCCTTGGCTAAGAGCGAGCTCGACGAGGTTCGGACGCGGCGGCTCTGGTAGGAGTAACGCGCACTCCGCCGGCGGGTCTACGAACCGCGCATAGTCGGCTAGCTGGCCGATGGCCATCCGGATAGCCGGCCGCGACACGCTGCCCTTTGCCTCGTAGATCGTGTTCGCGCTGCGGTCGTATAGGTCGCAAAACAGCGGCGCAGCCTCGTCCTCCGGCCAGAGCTGCAGCCGGCAGGTCTCGATACCGTTCCGTTCGAGGTAGTGCGCGAAGTCCCGGACGAGCTTTTGCTCCCGCCGCTCGGCTTCGTAGGCCTGCCCTCCGCCTTCGATCAGCGTCCGCTCGGTCATCTGCTGCTCCACTGGGATCTCAACCACACGATCGTGTACGAGCCGCTCCAGCCGGCGCCTCGATGGCCCCGCGTCCGTCCCGTCCAGCTGCTCGAGCCGGAACACGATGACCTTCCGCAGGCGGCCGTGATCTCCGACTTCGGGGGCGTCTGCCTGGTAGTCGTCGTGGTAGCTGAAACGACCGACGTACTCCAACTCGGTACCGCTCGCCACGAACAGGTGAAGCTCCCGGCCTTCCTCCTCATGATCGCGGATCGTCCGATTCCCCTGCGTCATCTGTTGATCGCCGTATTGTCCTTCGCCTGTGTAATGGAAGAAGCCGTCCTCTGCGCGCCCGTCATAGATGTAGCCGTAGTGCTCACCGCGGTCAGGAGCGGTGATGACGAACACATTGCTGGTCTGGCTGGAGGGGCTAATCCCTCCCTGCCGCCGACCGCCGTACTGATCATGGAGCTCGACGCGCCGCAGCCGCGAGCCTGGTCTGAGATCCAACATCCTCTAACCCTCGATGTAGTTTAGGTCGCCGAAGAAGCTAAAAGTAGCAGCTACCCCTTGATATAGTCCGTGCATGCCGAGACGACCGCCAGACCGCTGGCTCGCTGTAGGTGCCGCTGTCATGACCTGTGGTGGTGCCGCCGCCGTCGCCTATTGGATCTACGGGCTCCAGGCCAGCCCTCCGCAGAGCTTCTGGCAGCCACCGGGTTTCGTCACACTCGCCGTCACCGCGCTCGGCCTGATGCTGCTCCTGGTCGGATTCTTTGGGCCCGTCGATCGCGAACCTGAAGGCGCGAGTCAGAGCATGACGGCCGGCGACCACTCCACCAACGTGCAGGCCGGCCGTGACATCCGACTCAGCAGCCACAGAAAGGAGACCAAGCCTTGATGCCTCTGCGTCAACTAGGCGGGCAGGCCTCCACCAACGTCCAGGCCGGCCGAGATCTCATCGTGTACGAAGGGCCATCGCTAGAGGAAATCCGCGAGACCGCGCTCGATGTCTTCCGCGAGAACTCCATTGCCCTGCGCGGGATCGCCGAGGAGGTTGCCCTCGCACGGGCCGACAAGATTACAAACGACTTCTTCGAGCAGCTGAACCTCCGGGCTCCCGACGCGCTGAACAACGCAGCGGACCCCGACATGCACCAGTCGCTGCTGAACGCGCAGCGGGAGTTCGCCTGCTCAGGCGAGGAAGACCTCGAGCTCGCCCTGGTGGATCTTCTGGTTGATCGCGCGGAGGAGACCGGACGCGGGATCCGCACGCTCGTGTTGAACGAGGCCATCAAGTCGGCGCCCAAGCTCACGTTGCCGCAGCGCCGCGCCATCGCCGTCTGCTTCTGCGTGAAGTATGCGCGCCCCGCCATCATCCGCGACGGCCTTGAAGCCATCTACACCTACTATCGGACCAACCTCGCGCCTCTCGTCCCGGACCTGCCTACGAAAGACGCGGCCTTTCAGCACATCGAGTACGTGGGGGCAGGCGCGATCAGCATGGGCTCCCTGATGCTGGGGGCCGCCCTTTCCAGTGGCTCTCGGCCTTGGTTCACGGGGGGATTCACTCCCGAGGAGGTTCCCGACCCCGTTCGACATCTGGTCGACGACGCGCGCATCTTTGTCCCCTGTCTGCGGGACCCTCAGAGGCTGCAGCTCAGCTTCTGCGAGGCCGACGACATCCCGGCGACGATGGAGAGGTTGGGCATCCCGCCGGACCTGGCAGGCCATTTCACCTATCTGGACACGGTAGGCGTGATGCCCTTTGACGAGGTCGTCGGGGACCTGATGGCCAACGTGCCCGAAGTTCAAGGTCTCGCCGCTTGGGATGCGTCTCCCTTAAAGCAGCTGACCCTCACGACCGTAGGGATCGCCATCGGTCACGGGTACTGGCGACGCGTCACCGGAGGCAAGGCTCCACTCAGCATCTGGGTCGACGACTAGCGTTGATCTAGGGACGGGCCTCTAATTGTCGCAAGTCTCGCGGGAGGCATTTCCCTTGTACGGGGTTCCTTCTGGCTCGGGCGGCTGGGGGCGAACTTCTGTCCAGTCGAGGGACATTCCTGACTACTCGCCGATACGGCCAAGGACTTTCCCTGAGGACATCGCCAGGAGGATTGACGAGGATCCGCGCCACTACGGTCTGGCGGATCATTATCGCTGCGTGCTCGCCAGCGCCCCCACCCGTCGGCGGCGCACGCGCGAGGAGAGTCTGTTAGGGGGCGCTGGCTGTGACAGCAGCGCCACTGATCGCCATGACCATGACGTCGCCCCCACAACGCTCCGCCTGGGTGCTGGCCTTACACGGCAGAACCCGCGGGTGGGTCGCGCTGTCGCGCCAGCGCCAGCATCCCGAGCGGCCCCCGGGGCCGTGGCTGAGCTCGTGGCGTGAGCTTGACGGGACCCCGCAGGCCCTGGCCTCGCTGTGCGCCAAGCTCGATCGCCTGGCGGCCGGCAGGGTGAGTGTCTTTCTCAGCGCACTTTCGTTCTCTGAGCCCCAACGTCAAGCCCGTCTGGCCTACCCGGCCTACAGCGCCTGGGTAGATGTCGACCTCGAGCCCGCCCGACAGGCCCTGCAGAGCTTCACGCCTGTCCCCCACTGGGTCATCCAGACCAGCCCGGGGCGCGTGCAGGCCGGCTGGACCCTCACCGATCCCACCGTCCCAGAAGTCTTGCATGAGGCTCACAGGCGCCTCGCGCGCCACCTCGGAGCCGACCTCCAGGCCACCGACCCATCGCGTCAGCTGCGCGTCCCCGCTAGCCCTAACGGCAAATATCCCAGAGCACCCGTCACCGAGCTCCTCTCGATCGAGCCTGGGGCGTCGATCGCCCTCGCCGAGCTCCTGTCAACCCTCCCACGCGACCAGCCGCGCTCAGCGTCGATGTCGGTTGACCCGCCGATGCGTAGGCCGCCGGCGGGGGCCAGGGCCGGCGTCGTCAACCGCAGCGGTCTGCGCGACGCTGTCGAGGCGCTGCGGGCCCTCCCGCTCGCCGAGGCCGTGGCCGACCTCCTGGATCAGCAGCCGACCCCGGCTGCCTATCTGCTTTGCCCGCTGGCGCATCCTGCCTCACCGACCGGCCGGGACCGTAACCCGTCGCTGAGGATCCACGGTGATCACTGGCACTGCTACGGCTGCGGGCGCCACGGCGACCTGCTCGCCCTCGGAGGTGAGCTCGCCGGCCTCGGTCCCGCACCACGCGGTCAGCAGTTCCGGGACGTCGTCAAGGCCCTCGGGCAGCGCTGCGGGGTTCCCGTGCCGCGGCGCCTACCTTCACGGCGCTTCGAGGAGTCCGACGGGGTCGAAGGGAGGCACGCAAGGACCCCTGCTCATGAGCGAGATGCCTCAGCTGGTCCAGAGTAGCGATCAACCCGCAGGACCTCCTGTAGTTGTCAGGCATCGTGACGTTCTGTCGAGGCTCCTCCCGGTGCCTTGGAAGGGAGTCCTGCGGCTGACCGGAAGGCCCCCGGGCACCGCATGGGATACGACCGGGCGCGGCGCTAGGATCGCGCGCGATGTTGGCGGCAAGCACGGTGGAGTGGGTCGGTGGGATCGGCAGCGCCGTCGCGGCTGCGGCCGCGCTGATCGGGCTGATTCCGTGGCGGCGCCGACGCGATCGGAGGCGCCGTCGCAGCAACCTCGAGATCGACGCCATCGAGTACGTCGGCCACGCTGGTGGCGGCGAACTCGTGATCGGCGAAACACGCCACCTGAAGCACACGCTCACGATCGGCGTCATCAACCGCGGCGAGGCGGCCGCCTTCGCGGCCCAGGTCTGGCTTGAGCCCGAGCGGTCCCTACCACTGCGCGTCAAGGTGCACGACGGCCCGACGCGCGAGGTCGGCGCCGGCAACCGTGCGGACTTCGTGCTCGAGATCGATGGCCGCCAAGCGTTCCCGTGGGACGAGCGCTTCCGTGTTGCCGCGCGTACGGCCGACGGCCGGCGGTTTCACTCGCCGTACGCCGCGCTGGGTCAGCCGCCGCAGCACGACCGGAAGGTCGTGATCCCCTACCCGTATGCCGTGCCCGACAACAGGTCCGCGTCGTGGGCCTCGAGGACCTTGCCCCCCGGCGCCACTAGGCGCTACAGCGGGGGCGGCATGACGCCCTACGGGGGCCGCCGCTCCGACGGCGGGACGTCGTCGCCGAAGGTGGGCGCCGGCCGGGCGCGCTCGACCGCGCCGAGGTCTTGGAGTGCGTAGAGCCGGTGGTTGGCGGGACTGAGGTTGATCCCGAGCGGGCCTGTGAGGTCCGTGGCGGTGAACGGCTCGGGGAGCTCCTGCACCACGGCGCAGGTCTCGCGGACCTTTGGGGTCCAGGAGCGCTGATGGCTTCCTCGGCAGCACCAGCGCGCTGGCCGTTGCGGTTTGTGTCGGCGCGACGCGTGCGGCCGTGAGCGCCACTGACCTCCATTCCAGAGCCGAGCGCGGCTTGCAGCGCCGGATGCTAAGCGACCAGGCGGGGGGTGCGGCTCCACGTCGGGAGCGCGTACAGCGACTTGGCGAGCGCCATCCCGATCATCGCCCGGGTCGGGTAGCCGGGACGCCCCGCCCATCGCGTCGAGCTCAGCGATCAGCCCGGCAATCTCCGGGGAGTCGAGTTGTTAAGGCAAGCTCGGAAACGGCCGAGCGCGCTGATACCTTCGGTGTGGCCACGGAGCCTCAATCTCTGTGGTCCAGACCCCTGGAGGTTGGCGCCTCGCGGGGGTCGCTTTATCGGCATGTGCAGGTCATACTCCGGGTAGCATCGGACGGAAAAGGGCATTGGAATGGGAAGTTCGGCGACTGAGCGGCCAGCAGCGATTGGGCATTACTCACCAAGCGAGGTGGCTCGGTTGGCTGGCGTTTCGCCGCGCCGGATTGGGTCTTGGGCGCGCTACGGCATCGTGCCCCGCGTGTCACGCAAGCCCAGCGTGTACTCCTACGCTGACGCGGGCGAAGCGGTCATCGCCCGCTATCTGATTGACCAAGGGGTCAAGCCGAAAAAGGTGCGCGAGATGGTCGAGGGGCTACGGAATCGGTTCGGGGAATGGCCGCTGGCGAGGGCGCCCCTCGAACACGAGGGCGGCCTGGTCGTCATTCGCGAGGGCGACAAGGTCCTCGTCGATGTCGTCGATCACCCAGGGCACCTTGTGGAAGAGGGAACGTTCCTGTCATTGACCGACGTGCGCGAGGCCCTTGAGCGCGGCGGATGGGTCGCCCTTAATAGCCCCCGGGCACACATCCAGGTCAGCCCACACCGCCTGTCCGGGCGCCCGACGATTCGTGACCGGCGCATCCCCACAACGATGGTCGCCGAGCTTGCGCAGCGGGATGAAGGCCGCGCGATGCTGCGGACCGAGTTCGGACTGACTGACGAAGAGATTGACGAAGCGGTCGCCTACGAGAGGGACGTAGAGACGGCGCTTGCCGCCTGACGAGTGGCAAATCGTTCTCGACGAGAACGTCCCTTGGTCAATCGCTGCGGAGCTAAAGGCTCGCGGGTACGTGGCGACATCGAACTATGCGCTCAATGCGAGCGGTCTTGAAGATCCCCAGTGGCTAGAAGTCGTGGCCAACCTCTCGCCGCCAGCGGTGCTCGTGACGTACGACAACGCGATGCCTGTGGAACACGCGGAGTGGCTAGGAATCTTGGAGATTACGCTCGCCGTCATCGACTCCCGTTACCGACCGCCGAATCTCACCGTCGAGCAGTACTGGCGCGAGGTGATCCATAGGCACGCGCACCAATTCGGAACGCAAGAGCCCGGATCGTGCTGGAAGTACCGCGTTGAAGCTCGCCGTCGCCTTGACCTGGGGTAGCGCCCGGCAATTCGGAGCTATGACCCATGCCACCCGCATCCGCGATCCCCCCCACAACAGGTCTAGCGAGTTTCGCTAGGCCCTCCTAGGAGGCGCTGCGGGCCCCCCCGCTCGCCGAGGCCGCGCCCGATCTCCTAGCTCAGCAGCCAACCTCCGCTGGCTATCTGCGGTGCGGGACCAAAGCTTCATCCGGGCCCGTCAGCTAGCTCCGCTCGCGGTCGCCCGTGGGCGGCTGGATGTCGTAGTCGCGCAGGACCTGGAGGTCAAGCGTCCAGGGGTGGCGGCTGCGGCGCTCCCAGATCCCGAGCGCTTTGGAGATGTGGCCGTCGACCTCGGCGCCGGTCCAGCGGTTGACCTTGGCGAGCTGGTGGCGCGAAGCGACGTCGCGCCCCGATAGGCGGGCGTGGCCGATGTGCTTGACCTCATGGCAGGAGGGGCACAGGGCGATCAGGCGGGCGAGTCGTTGGACGTGGTGCTCGTCATCGAAGTCCCACTGCTCGTGGCACTCGACAGGGTGGTCGTGGCCGCGACCACCACAGACCTCGCACCGGTAGTGCGCCGCCCGGTAGGTCGCCCGCCGCAGGGTGTCCCAGTGGGAGGGGGCAAGGCGGGTGCGCAGGTTCTCACACCAGCTCGTCGAGGGGACCAGCTCGACGGTCAGACGCGGCGCTTTGCGCTCGCGGGAGGGTGGCCCCATGGCCATCGCCTCAGCCTAACCTCGGCGCCCCACACGACCGCCTCGCATCCAAGTCTCCCACCGTCTGAGTCAGACGCCGATCACCGGGTCCACACCACGGCCCTTGCGCCCTCCACCCTAGGCGCACAGGAAACAGCCACAGCGGAGCAGCGCAACCGCAGGACGGCAAGGCCCACACTAGCGGTAGAAGAAACGCCCGAAAAGCAGACAGACCCTTGCATCCTTGATGCTTGGGGGCTAGCCTGAGGGGCGCTGTGATGCGTCCCAAGGCGATCAAAGGGGCGGGCGCGGTCGATTACTACGCCCAGCTTGTGCCGGCCGGGGAAGAGCGGGAGCGGTGGGAGCGCGCGCAGGCCGAGGGCCGCGGGGCGGTCGAGGATTACTACCTCCCGCTGGGTGAGACGCCGGGCCGGTGGTGGGGTGCCGGTGCTGTGCAGTTGGGTCTTGAGGGCGATGGTCATCGTGATCAGATGGGGCGCCTGTTGGACGGGCTTGACCCGGTGAGTGGGGTGGCGTTGGGGCAGCGTCCGAGGCCGGATGGGGTGCGGGCTTATGACTTGACGTTCTCGGCGCCGAAGAGCGTTTCGGTGCTCGCCGGGCTGGTGGGTGGTGAGACTGAGCGTGAGGTGATCGGCGCGCACGACGCGGCCGTGGCGGCTGCCCTGGGGGTGCTTGAGGAGCGCGCGACGACCAGGGGCGGAAAGAACGGGGTGAACCGTCTGGACGCTGGGGGCCTGACGGCGCTGTTGGTGCGTCATCGCACGAGCCGTGAGCGTGACCCGCAGCTGCACACCCATGCGTTGGTGTTCGCCAAGGTCCAGGGGCCGGATGGGCGCTGGCGGGCCTTGGATGCCGGGATCGTCTTTCGGGCCCAGCGGATGTTCGGGGCGGCCTATCAGTCGGCGCTTCGCAGCGAGATGACCGCCCGTCTGGGCGTGGAGTGGGGGCCGGTCGAGAAGGGCCAGGCCGACCTTGTCGGCTTTGACGAGGATCTCCTGCAGTCGTTCTCCAAGCGTTCTGAGCAGGTAGCGCGGGCCGCCGGGGAGGGCCTGGCGGCGTGGCGGGACGCCCACCCGGGGCGGGAGCCGTCTGAGCGTGAGCGGGCGATCATTGTCCGTGACGCCGCCCGGGCCTCGCGGCCCGGTAAGGACCACAGTCGCCCCGGGGAGGAGCTGCGCGTCGATCATCTCGCCGTCGCGGCCGGCCACGGTTGGGATGGCGTCCGTGTCAGCGAGCAGGTCCTGGGGCGGGTCACCGTGGGTCGCGGGAATCCCGAGATCTCGCAGGGTGAGGAGGCGCGGATCGCCGAGGAGGTCCTCGGCGTCCTGGCTGAGCGCCGGTCGGTGTGGAGTGCCGAGCATGTCGAGCGGGAGGTCTATGTCCGTCTCTCCCATCGCGATCGTCGGGACGCCAGGGCTCAGATGCGTGAAGGGCAGCGCCTCGCCGGTGAGATAACCGGGGGGTCCTGCCTTGATCTCGCCGAGCTTGCCGGTGAGACGGCCGGCCGTCGTCTGGACCAGGCGCCCGGGGTGCGGTCGGTCCTTGAAGACTCAGGGGTCGAGCGCTACAGCACCCGGGAGCTGCTTGAGCAGGAGCAGCGCATCATCCGCTGGTTTACCCGGGCGGCGGCCGAGGGCGGCACCCCGGCCACCCCGGACAGCCTCGCCCGAACGTCATGCGCCGGGGCGCTTGACGCCGAGCAGGCCCTGGCGGCCTGCCTGGCCGCCGGTACCGGCCGGGCCGTGGTGATCGTCGGGCCCGCCGGCACGGGCAAGACGACGACCCTCAAACCGGTGGTGGAGGCCCTGCACGCCGACGGGCGTGACGTCCTGGGTCTCGCGCCGACCGCGGTCGCCGCCGAGACCCTCCAGCGCGACACCGGTGTCGCCGCGGAGAACGTCTCCATGTTTCTGACCCTCCACGCCGGGGGTGACCCTCCCCCCCATGTCGCCCTGCGCCCCGGGGGGACGCTGCTGATCGACGAGGCGGGGATGCTCGGCACCGCAGACCTCGAGCGCGTCCTGCGGATCGCGGGTCAGCGAGACCTGCGGGTCGTGATGGTCGGTGATGGGCGCCAGCTCTTCGCCGTCGGCCGTGGGGGCATGTTTGACCAGGCCCGCGAGGTCCTGCCGTGCGTGGAGTTCGGGCAGGTCTACCGCTTCCATGAGCAATGGGAGCGCCCAGCGTCCCTGGGCCTGCGCGCCGGACGCCCCGAGGCCCTGGCTGTCTACGCCGAGCACGGCCGTGTCCGGGCGGGCAACGCGCAGGAGATAAACGCCGCGATGCTCGCCGACTACCTCACCGCCCGCCAGGCGGGTCAGAGCACAGCGTTCTCGGCGCCGACCAACGACCAGGCTCAACACCTCAACCGCCTCGTCCGAGAGCACCTCATCGCCGCTGGGGAGGTAAACGCCGAGCGGGAGGCGACCGTCCGGGGCGGCCAGGCGGTCGGCGTCGGGGATGAGATCGCCACCCGTCAGAACGACTGGGGCCTGCGCAGCGAGCACGGCGGGCATGTCAAGAACCGCCACCGCTGGCGCGTCCAGGCCATCGGTGCCGACGGGTCGCTGACAGTGTCAGACCCCGACCGGGGCCACATCACCCTGCCGCCCAGCTATGTGCGCGACAGCACCGAGCTTGCCTACTTTCGCAGCACCCACGGGGTCCAATCGCTGACCCACGATGTCGGCGGTAGCCTCGTCGACGTAAACAGCGGCCACCGCGATGTCTACGTCGGCATGACCCGCGGACGGATGCGCAACACCGCCTACGTCGTCTGTGAGGCCGACCAGACCACCGAGCAGGTCCTCCACGCAGCGCTGCGTCGTGACCGGGCCGATCTCGGCGTCCTCGCCGTCAGCCAACGCCTCACCGAGGACCTCCGCGTCGAAAGGCAACGCCAGGACGCCGAGCACGCCACGGCGGTCCGGGCGCCCGCCGTAGCTGTCCCTGACCGTCTCGCCGGCTACCGCCGCACGTTGGGCGATCAGCACGCCGCGTGGCTGGCAGACCGTGCCCGAGCGCTCGCGCCGACCGCGGCGTCGATGGACCAGGAGATCCTCTTCAGCGAGCGGGCCAAGCTCGCACCGGCCGCACAGTCCCTTGATCCCAAGGTCGCGATGGAAGCCGGGCGCGCCCAGCGCGACCAAGACCTCGCCCTCAGGCGCGCCCGAGAGGCGCTGGCGGCCGCGCAGGCCCTGCGCGCGGAGGCGATCCAGGCCCGCGGGCTTCGCGATCGACCCCGCCGCCAGCAGCTCGATCAGGCCGCCGGAGTCCAGGAGAGCATCGCCGGACGTGAGCAGGCCGCCGCCGACGGCCATACGGGGACGCTTGACCGCTTCGCCGAGGAGGGTGGTCACCCGGGACGGTGGATCGAAGAGCACGGTGAGCAGGCCGCCCGGTGGCTCGCCGTTCAGGGCGAGCTCGACGCCCGTCGCGCTCGCACGATCGCCCTCACCGCCGACCGGGCCCTAGCCAACCCGCCAGCCCATGTCCGGGAGAGCATCGGTGACCCCCCGGAGCTGGGGCGGCCCGAGCAGGGCGAGTGGGAACGCCTATGCCGAGATCTCGAGCGTGAGCGCCTGGAGCGCGAACGCGACGTCGACGAGGGCCTCACCCCCAGGCCCGACCGCAGCGCCCAGCGTGACCGTCAGCGGCGCATCGACGCGCTGCGCCAGCAGCGTGGCCTACCCGCCCTCGAGCACGGGCGCACCGGTATCGAGCGCGCATAGGCCATCAGCCGCGGCGTGACCTTCAGCTGGGCGAGCAGTGATCGCCTCGCGCTCTTTGGCCGTGGGCTCCTGGGAGCCAGCTTGACAGTGGGAGTAGCGTCGTTTTTAGTCCTCGGCTCTTGTGTTAGCTCGGGGGTTGTCGGGAGGGGAGGTCGCCGTGGGCGACCGTGAGTCGGAGCGGGAGGCTGGGTGCGGACTGCAGGTGTTTGGTGGGAGTGGTCGGCGCATCGTCGCGCTGTTGCTGGGTGCGCTGGCGGGGTTGGCCCTGGTGAACGGCATCGCCCTGGGGGGATCGCCGTCGGGTGCTCCTGCGGCGGGCCCGGGTGTGGTGGTCGAGCCCCCTTCGGTGATGGGTCCGGGGGCGAGCAAGAGTCTGCTCGCGCGCCGGGCGCGGGCCGAGGCGCTGCGGCGTGCTCACAAGCTGAATAGCTCGGCGGCGCGGCGTGCGCGGCGCAGGTCGCGCACGGCTTACCGGCATCTGAGCCCACGCCAGGCGCTCGCCCTCGCTGAGAGACGGTTTCCGGGGTTGGTGGCAGCCCGGGCGTTCAATGCTGCCCATCCGAGTCTCGGGATGACGATGACGCGCATGTTGGGCCCGATGAGTGAGCAGGTGCGCGAGACGCGGCCGGCGGCTGGGCGCAGCCAGGCGCGCACCGCGCGTAGCGGTGACACGGGTAGCGGCCAGCGGATGGTGTTGATGATGTCGGGGATGCCTCTGGCGGTCATGCAGAATGGGGGGTTGGCCCCGATGGATCTGTCGCTGATGGACACTGGCAGTGACTTTCGCCCCAAGCGGGGGATGACGCCTGTTCGCATCGGTAAGCACGTTGCAGAGGGCGTGACCTTTGACCAGGCGGGATTCTCGGTGCGCATGGAGAGTCCCGGCAGCGCGGCGCCGAAGCTGACACCGGCGGGCGCGTTCTTTGCGGGGGTGGGTCCTGACACCGATCTGCAGGTCAACGCCGCGCCTCATGGTGTGGAGAGCTTCTTGCAGCTACGTTCGCCGGCCAGTCCTGAGCACTTTGCCCTTGACTTTACGCTGCCGCCCGGTGGACATCTGGCCCCGGCGGTCACCGATCATCCGATTCCTAACGACCCGCCACGTTCGGTTGAGGTCCAGAAGGCCGATGGCAGCCCCGCTGGTTATGTCTATCCGCCCAGCGCCACCGATGACGACGGCAACGTGGTCGCCTCGTCGATGCGTATCGAGGGCTCGCGTGTAGTCATCCAGGTCAGCCATCACGGCCGCGATCTGCACTATCCCCTGATGGTCGACCCGGCGATCGTCGCATACGGTAACACCACCGCTTTTCCCAACATCGCCTGGACTCAGACGGTTGCTTCTGGCGACAGCTACTTCGGGCAAGCCACCAACGTCTGTGCTTACTACTGTGGGCTGTATGAGAGTCTGCCCACCCACTCATACTTCACCAATTTTGACTACGCCGAGTACTACTACCAGACCCCGCCGAACGTGTACGTCACGGCGGACAACATCTTCGGGTGGAGCCATAACCCGTACTCTACCTATGCCTTTACCGGTTTGCTGCATCCCTATGCCAGCGCTGGCGGTGGATCTTCGGCGTGGCAGAATGGTGCTAGCGGTTTTGTCCTGCAAAATCAGGTGGGGACGAATTTCGCCGACAACCCGTTTGTCGGTTACTATGGGTTCAACGGGGTAACCACCTCTGCCTGCTTTAACCCGCGCTGTGATGTCAGCCAGGGCGATGACCTCGGGAGCCCCGTCATCGGTCTCGGGGTCAACGGCTCGGGTGCCGGCGTATACACAGGCACCCAGCAGGGAACGTCGGTGACCGCCGACGGGGTCGGAACCTACCTAGGAGATCGCCACCCGCCGACGTTTACGACTCCCAACCCGCCCTCGCCACCGTGGGCTGACGACGGGGGCCAAGGCCATCCCATCAACGTCGGGGTAGCAGACCAAGGGCTCGGGCTCTCAAACCTGGTCCTGTCTGGCGCCGCGACCGGAAATGCGACGATCCACAACACGTGTACGGGGGAGCCGGGAAGCGGCAAGCTGACTAGCCCATGCCCGTTGGGTCCGATCACCGTCCCGTTCAACTACACGCTCAACGAGGGTGTGAGTCAGCTCGGCCTCAACGTCATAGACATCGCGGGCAACAGCACTCAGCAGTACTGGACTCAGAAGATCGATAGGACGCCGCCGGCATTTCTGAGCCCTGCTGGGTCGCTGTATGACGCTCGAGATCAAACCGCTGACCACCGCAACGAAGGTCTATACGGCGGCACCTCCCAAGTCCAGTTCAGCGCTTCCGACGGTGACGCTAACAGCGCCCAAAGCGCCCGCTCCGGCGTCAACAACATAGACATCCGGATTCTGGACACCAACGGCAGGCTCGTGCAAGACAATCCCGACCCTGCACCCCAGTCCTGTGACACCTATCTGGGAAGCTGCGCAGAGACCCGCACCTTCACATTCGACCCCGCCCACACCAACGGGCCCGACGGACAGCCGATCGCCGATGGCAGCTACACCATCAAGGCCATCGCCACCGACGAGGCCGGTAACGTCTCCTCCCAGCAGTTCCCCGTGACCGTCTCCCTCCGGGGTGATATCTACCACGGCAACGCATATGCTGGAGACCCAGCCACTGGTGTCGCTAACGACGCTTCGGACTGGGCGATCCCAGGATCTCAAACCGGCAGAGACGTTACCTCAGCATTCGTGTCGACCCGTGACGTTGTCTCTTGTGGCGGCAGCTCCTGTGGTTGTAGCGCTGCATCGTGCGACGAGGTGAGGACCCGCACGCGCTACCGCGAAGCCAATGCTTCTGATAATGACTCCTACACGGTCGACTCGAGCGCAAAGTCTGGTGATCCAAACCTCAACCAGCCATCCGAGCTTTTGCAATCCGTCGAGGACTCTCAGACAACACCGGTTATGGGCACTGGGGCCATCTCCGACGCGCTTGTACCGTGGCAGATTCCTCCACCAAGCCACGGGAGCACCTACGAGATTCACCAGACTGACGTAGAGTCGCAGTACTCGAGCCCTGACCAATCCGGGAGTGACGGACATCCAACCTCCGACGGCGAGACTAGCTCCTCTCACCAGACAGATACTGTCATGCAACTATGGCTTGATCGCGCGACCAAACTCCCGCTCAAGGAGGTTTCAATGAACAATACAACGAACAGCTCGACGGTGCGCTACTGGACTTATGACAAGCTTAGAACAACGCGTGCTCAGCAAAGCGGTGACTTTTTTGCAGTAGGGGCACCGTCGGCTAACCAGTCGGATTACGATCAGCGGCAAACGGAGACGGGCAACGCGCCACAGGGCCAGCAGACCGATCGCCAAACGCGGGCGGCGTTTACCCCGTACTTCTTGGGCCCCCAACCTACCATCAGTTCGAACCTGCTGTGCCTTGCCAAAAGCTCGACTTTCACAGACACTGAGGGAGCCAGTTCGATATCGGCTCCGGTGGCGGCTAATGGTGACAGCCAGTTTAACTTAGGACAAATGACCGATTCGATCAGCGACTACCAGATCATGCTGCCCGGGGTACCATGCACGCCTGGCAATGAGCTGGTTGATACACCAGACTACGAGGTCATCGCCATGGCGCAGGGAAGTGGCCAGGCACAGGAGCTCCGCGATGGCTTTCAGGCCCAAGGCACTGCCATTGCCATGGATCCGCTAAGTGTGGACGCAGCAACCAACGGGATCCAGCCGATAACTGTCGGTACGCCTCAAAGCCCGAGTATTGCCTACGTCATCCCGACAGATAACGGAGAGAGTGCCGCACTGTTCGACTATGGCGCCACGACGATAAAGGTCGTCGGGCCGTTTAGCAAGTCTGACGTACAGCAAATTGCCAATCTCGTTCAGCCACGATGAGGTATCCACGGTCCATACTTTGCTTTGCTGCCGTTTTTGCTTTTATCCTGGCGGTTCGGTTCACGACCGTTGCGACGGCCATGATTGATTCGGGCGTATCCGATGGTCACAAGGGGTTCGCATGGTTCCCACAATCGCACGGTCGTCCGGGGCCTCACCAGCATCCACGGGATGGCGATCCAATTACCCTGATTTTCCGCGGCGGAGGTATCCAGCCTTACAATGCGGTAGCTGACTATATACAATACGATTGGGACCCTGGCTATCCGCTGCCCAATGGCCTCCCGCCCAGTGGCGTCTGGGCCACACATACGACCTTTGACCCCTGCTTGTCGCAGGATTTTCTCACGTTCCGTTGGGCTGGGACCGCTGCCCAGACTGTGCCCGATAGCTTTACAGGCTCGACAAGCGGCACCTGCCTTTTCAATCAGTATCACGGCCGCTTTTGGTCTGACTCAGTGCATGGGTTTCAATCGGGCCAAGGATATGAGAACTGGGTCGTGGGTTCGGTTCATCATGACCATTTTGTGATTCATCGAGCCCATCATCACTTGGATGTGCCATGGGATCTCGCTAGGGTCGTATTTATCCATGCGATGCACAGGCACTGCAGTCAACGGATTTGGCATGTCAACCTCGGGGCTCGGATGACGTACCAAGGGTTTATCAACAGCGGTCGGATCTCACGTATTTCCCGTTACACGGGCCGCCCGTGTAACGGTCAATAGTCCCGGGGGCCCAAGCGGATCAGGATGCGACTTCAATGCTGGGCAGTTCAATGCTTTTTGGGTGCGGTCCTCGTGAGCGGCTGCTCGGTCGATTCGCCAGCAGTGGCTCGGAGTATCCGGGAGACCGACGGCGTCTCAGCAGGTGTATCTCTCGGCTCCCGCGGGGAGAGTGTAGTGAAGCGGTACGGTAAGCCGGCGCTTGACATGGCAAACTTGGCGCCAGCTCATATGTTTCCCGACGACGCTAGGCTTCCTTGGGAATTCGATATTCCAACCTCATTCCGTACTGCTGCGCTACGTTACAAAAATATCAGCGCCGTTGTGAGGTATCGGGGTTCTACCGCGACCGGGGAGTCGTCGCATGTGACGGCGATCATTGTCACTGCAATGGGTAGCGAAACGCTTCGCGGCGTCCGAGTCGGGCAGTCGCTCGGCGCGGCGCGCAGCAAGTATCCGGTAATGCGCTGCGGAATGGCGGGAGGGACGAACGATACACCTGAAAAGTGGCCAGTCTGTGTAGCCCGGGTCCACGGAGAGTATTCCCTAGCGTTTGGCGGGGATCCGATCGTGAGCATCACCCTAGCCGATGTCGCCTTGCGGCCTTAGCTACTTGCCGCGGAAAAGGTGATGGGTGTGAGGGCGTTGTCTGTCCGGCTTGATCGTCAGAATTCCCTGTAAGTGAACGGGTTTCTGGTCGATATGGGAGGCAAGTGTGCTGACGTTGTTGGCGGGTC
>JAABUZ0100003286.1_pt1 | contig 24409 bp, 22 predicted proteins | sample 5562091 | NCBI WGS metagenome assembly JAABUZ01 (sample SAMN12813069, study PRJNA571459) | rock metagenome | isolation source: Antarctica rocks | place: Antarctica: Victoria Land, Linnaeus Terrace sud | collected 2015-12-21
CTTAGGCATAACCCACCGGCAACAAGGACCGACTATTCTCAACATGCGCGCACAGCCCATGAGCAATAAAGCAACAATTCAGGCCTGCAACGTACTATGCGACTTCGGCCTGTCAAGCATAACGTAACGCACGTCAACGATTCCAATTTTGGATTTGAAGTACCAACCCCTATAGTGACTCCGATTTCGCACACGATTCCACAACTGGATTTTCCTGCGAACTATACCGTTTCCCGCTATCCTTTGTGTTGCAGTCCGATGGCAGATGGGAAGGGCGTGCAACTTATCCACAACCTGTCCACATGTTGTCCCACAGCTCAACGTGTGAAATAGCGTGGAGAGACTCAAGGGTGATCACGCACCAGCAGAGGGCTCTGACTTCCCGGCCGCATCGCCACAACGAGTTCGTCCGGAGTCATTCCGCCCCCATCGTCGCACACTTTGATCCAGGAATTGGCCCCGTCCCAGGTGAACGTGATAGAGACCGTGTGGGCGCCAGCGGCAATGCTATTGTCAACGAGGTCGGCGATGGCTGCCTGTGGCGAATATCCGAAGGCACGCAGAGATTCCACGAGCGCGTCGGGATGCGGCGCCACGATATCGTATGTGTCCCTGTCCTCTTCCGGCACGCTCGTTGCCTGACTAACCATTGGGTATCCCTGTTCAAAACCATGGCCGATGAAGCAGGACGATAATGAACGCTCGTGTGTCCACCCCCTGCGCGAACGAGACCTTCGTGACTGTTTAGAAGATCAGCGACCGTGGCCGTAGCCCGCAGCCGTAGCCCGCCGTTCCCAACGTCAGGACCGCACACGCCCGCGCAGGACTATCACGCCTCAGGTAACATGCATAGCTACGGCCACTATAAATGGTGCGACCTGTGTCGTCAACAGGATTTATGGGCCAGCGAAACAAAGGGCCAGTTACCTGTGCCGACATTTCTCTCCAACATCATGGCTGTTCCGTGTCTAACAACAGGGGAATCGTCGGCCGTAGCCAATGCAGACGGGGCCGGGAGCGTTAATCCACCGAGCCAGGATAGGGAAGAGTAGCGTCCTGCTGTCAATGACAGAGACGCAGCGTAACAGAATAGGCGCAGGGGCAACGAGTCGTGACAGGCACGTTCCCTTTGTGCTACCATAAGCTGGCGGTCAGGGCACCCATCCCCAGCGCGTCCTCCACAGCATCCCCGACGCCCGGATCTCACGACGGCTCCCCGCGCCCGGTCCCCACAGCGCCTCTCCGCGCCCGGCGCCTCTCCACATCACTGGACTATGAGAGGGAGTAATGTACCCATGCCGACGCATCGACCCGCGCTCCACCATCTGAGCGACTATCTGGCGCGCCAACCACATGGCGCTGACGCCTGGATGGACGGTGACGACCTGCACGCCCTGATCCGGCTGTGCCTGCTCAAGGCGGACCGGCGCCGAGAGCAGGGGCACGGTTGTGAGGCCGACCGGCTGCACGGGAGGCTGGACGACGCCTACCGGCGTACAGGCTGCCCGGTCGTGATCCAACGCGGTCAGCTGTTCTACCACCTCGATGGCCTGCGCGATGCCCTCCAGCCGCCGCGGCCCGATGGCCGCGCGGGCGACGGGATGCGCTAACGTGTTCGCCTCGGCCCACGTTGTCGCCGTGACGACAGCGTGGTTACGTTTGCGCCGACGATGGCATAGCGCGGGCGTCGTCGAGCGGGCGGAGGCACCCTTACAAGGGTAGGTTTTTTGTGTGGAGGGATGAGCAGCGATGCTGCTCATCCCTCCACAGGCGGGAACACGGAGGGCGTCGCCCTCCGAACCTCCCTCTCTTGTGAAAAACCAACCCCTAAGAGGCGGAGGCGCCCCCCCCGTAGCGTCGGCCCGCGTCATCGTCGCAGGGGTTGCAGCTCTAGCGTGACGGCATGATCGTTCGTCGTTGGATGCAAAAGCCGCGGGCCGTCGCGGCGACGACTGGTACAGCCGGTGCGCCGAGTCGGTAGTGAGAGAGCGATAGGATAGCGTACCTTCTCAACGCCTGTGGAGGAGCCGTAGGCTGACCGGACGAGGCCAGGGTCGACGTTATTCGCGCTTATCCTATCCGCTTCGACGCGCCGGGCCAGTCCTGCCGTTCAAGACCAGGTCGTCATCCTGGTCATGGGCGCCCTACCGGTGTGCCCGTTTTGGGAGCAGCGCTTACCGGTTCAGCAACGCGTTCTGTTGCCGCGGCAGGCGCTTGTGCCACGATCTCCCGCCGAAAACCTTGACGCCCCGCTACTGTGTAGACGGCCGCGGCCCCAATGATGACGACCCCCTGAATCAGGCCCTGATAATTCGCTCCTAGATTCAGGATGTTGAATCCATTTGACAAGGTAAAAAGAATCAAGGCGCCGATCACAGACTTAACGACACTGCCCGCCCCTCCGAATAGCGACGTGCCACCCAGGATGGCTGACGCCAAAACCGTCAGTTCGGTTCCCGTTAAGGCATTTGGATTGATAGCCCCGAAACGGCTGGCGTACAGGATACCAATAAACGCAGCCGATAGCCCGCTCAGGACAAAGGGCACGATCTTATAGCGCGCCACGTTGATACCGGACAGACGGGCCGCTTCAGTGTTCCCCCCAACCGCATACAGGCGACGCCCGACGGTCGTAAAGCGCAGTATGGCCCATGCGATCACCGTCAATGCGACGAGGAAGTACACGGGCATCGTGAGCGACCAGGATGTCGCGAACAACGCGCCTCCACCGATGGCTAGAAGTAGCCCGACGCCGATGAGTATCATAGGGCGGACGCCGCGTTGTCCCTCCCGACGGCGCGCTCGCCACAAGCCCCACGCCCCCGTGGCGATAAAGATGGCGCCGACGATGACGGACGCGACACGCAGGTTCAGGGCCGGCCCCGGTCCCCCAAGGCCGATCAACGCAGTACTTTGCGGCTGCACGGATTGACCGTTGGTCAGGATCAAGACGAGTCCGCGGACGGCCGTGAGTGACCCTAGTGTGACAATAAAGGCGTTGATGCCGACGATTTGCACAAGGATGCCGTTAACGAACCCCAGTACGACACCCGACAGTAGCCCAAGAAGAATGGCCACCGCGACACCGTGCGCATCGAGGACACTGAGCGCCAGGCCACCGGAGAGTGCGGCGATAGACCCGATGGAGAGGTCGAAGTTGCCGCTGATCAACGTGATGGTGGTGAAAATCGCCAGGATGCCGAACAGCGACGTTTGATCCAGCACATTCGCGATATTGATCAGGCCAAGGTAATCCGATCGCCCGTTTAACGCCGAGAGGATCGCCACGGCCGCGACGATGAGCGCGAACGCGTAGACGACCCCCGCATTCTGTAACCGAAAGGGCTCCAGATCCAATCGGCGTGGGGCCCGAGGAGCCGGAGCCGTTGTTTCCGTTGATGTTGTCACCGCGCTACCCCTATTTCCGCAACGAGCCCACCTGCCAGGGCCACCAATTCGTGCTCGGACGTTTCGTTCGCCATCCGCTCGGCCACGATCCGTCCCTGGCGGATGACGAGGATGCGCTCCGCCATAGCCGTGAGTTCCTCGAACTCCGACGATACCACGACAATCGCTCGCCCCGCGCGCGCGAAGCCACGGACGAGCTCCAGGATGTCCGCCTTAGTCCCCACATCGACCCCAACGGTCGGCTCGTCTAGCAAGAAAACGCTCGCGTTGCTATAGATCCACTTGCCAAAGACGACTTTCTGGGCGTTGCCGCCACTGAGGGCCCCGACGACCGTATTCGCTGACGGAGCGATGATGTGCAGGTCGGCAAGGGCCTGCTCCGCCCGTTTCTCTTCCAGCGCATGTACGGGAAATAGGCCACGGCGCGAGAGCGCCGGCAGATCGGGCAGACTGATGTTCCGCCAGATTTCCCATCCGGTCACCAACCCTTGCCGCGTACGGTCCTCAGGGACGAAGGCCATGCCGGCTCGCACGGCGGCGCTGGGCGATCGGCCGACGGTGCGGCCGCCCACGCGAATCGTCCCCGTCGCCCTAGAATCGGCGCCGTAGATACCTTCCAGGATTTCCGACCGGCCCGCGCCCAGCAGTCCCGCCAGTCCGACCACTTCGCCCTGCCGGACGTTGAAACTCACGCCCTGGATCCGCCCCGGCGAGTGGAGGTCGATGACGTCGAGGGCAACCGGCGCCAATGACGTCGTCGGCGCCACCCCGGCCCGATCGAGATGCAACAGCTTCTTGCCCACAATCCCCTCGACCAGCCGGTCCTCCGTCAGGTCGGCGGTGGCCTCATCGGCCACGACGCGGCCGTCGCGCAGGATCGTTACCCGATCCGTGAGGGACAAGACCTCATCCAGGAAGTGCGAGCAGTACAGAAACGTTGTCCCTTCCCGTGCGCTCAAACGGCGCACGGCCGCGAAGACAATATCCCGCTCGGCCTGGGCCAAAGATGCCGTCGGCTCGTCCATGATGACCAACGCGGCGCCCAGGGCCAGAGCCTGAATGATGGCCACCATCTGCCGCTGCCCGATTGACAGGTCCGCAACGAGACGGAGCGGGTCGACCCGGTACCCCACGCGCTCCGACAGCGCCTCGAATTGGGCCAGGCGCCGCCCCTGCGCGCGCCAGAACCCGCCGCGGCCGAGGAAGACGTTGTCGACGACCGACAATGTCGGGACGAGCGGGATATGCTGATAGATGGTGGCGAGGCCGGCGGCATGCGCGTCCGCCGGCCTCTTCCACGCAGTCGCCTGGCCCTTCCACACAAGCTCGCCGCCGGATGGGGACAGCGCACCGGACATGATCTTGATGAGTGTTGATTTGCCGGCCCCGTTCGCGCCCACGAGGCCATGCACATTGCCGCGCCGGACGCGAAGGGTCACGCCGTGCAAGGCAATAGTCCCATTAGGATATACCTTGCTAACCTCGCGCAGCTCCAGCAGCGGGCCCTCGGGCGTCTCCGGATCATGAACGTCGCGCATGCTACGCTACCACTGAGGAATGCAACTGTTGACGTTGGCTTTGGTGATGGCAGGCGTCGTATAGTAGATGAGCTTGTGGTGGTCATGCGCCTTGCCCGTCAACTGCCTGTACATCTCATCCATCGCCTGCTGCCCCTCCGTATAGGGCTTGTAACAAATCGTGCCGTATTCGATGCCGGCCCTGATAGCACTGATGCCGAGCTTCGATCCGCCGACACCGATGACTTTCGCCGCTGAATGCTGCAGTGTGACGGCCTTCGCGCAGCCCACGCCCATGTCGTCTGATTCGCTATAGAAGAGGTCAATCTTCGGATGTGCGGCCAGGATATTCTGGCAGGCGGCCTGTCCCTTCTCGGCCAGCCAGTCGGCCGGTTGCGTGGCGACGATCTGGAACCTGCCTTTTGCGGCAAGAATGCGCTTGAAGTCCTTCTCACGCAGCCCAACCTCCGCGAAGCCAGCCTGGCCCTCGATGATCGCGACCGTACCACCATGCGGCAAAGCCTTCAGCGCAAGCTGGGCCGCGAGGCCGCCAGCCCCGACCTCATTCTCGATGATCAAGGCGGTTAGTTTTGGGTAGACATCCGATAGAGGCCGGTTCGCGCCCACCTGTCCATGCACTGATATGACTGGTATGCCCGCCGCATCGATTTGGTCGACCAGCCTGGCTGACTCCGCCGCGTTGACGGGCATGAGCAGAATGCCATCCGGTTTGAGAGCAATGAGGTCCTGCACGTCACTTGCCTGCTTTTGGGGATCGGACCGGCCGTCGAGATTGGCGACAACTTTGACGCCCAGCTTTTTCGCCTCATCTTGAATGCCCTTCGCCTCCGCGGCGGGGAACGGAAACGCCGATCCGGCGTTCGCAATGGCGACGGTATATTGCTTGGATGACGCGCTGTGAGGAACGTAACCGCCGTACAGAGTTGTTGTCGCGGCGATCAGTAGTGCGGCGAGCATGACCTTCGGGGTTACCTTGATACTCACGACCTGTTCTCCTTTGTGTCACTTGCTCTCAACACGACATTGTGCAGAGCGATATCGTTGCGTCGTATAGTAGCGTCCAGAGGTAGTGGTACGGGCGCTGTTACATGATGTGATATAGGGCAATTACCTCCTCTCGACCGAGTAGATGTGCGTCAAAGCGAGCACGACCTCATTGCGTTGGTTCGTCGTCGTGCATAACTCATGCACAAAACCGTACCCCGAGCGCTTCGGATCGTCACGCTTCTCCTGGATCACCGCATCCACGTGGATCGTGTCACCGATGAAGACCGGGCGTATAAACCGAATGCGGTCATATCCATAGCTGAAGGCGACGGGGTTGATGCGGTCGGCCGTGAGTCCGACCGCGACCGAGAGTATCAACGTGCCATGTGCGATACGCTGTCCAAACGGTTGTGTCTTCGCCCACTCGGCGTCCATGTGATGCGGGAAGAAGTCGCCGGTCTGGCCGGCATGCAGTACGATGTCCGCTTCAGTGATCGTCCGCCCGTTGGTTCGTCTGCTTTCTCCGATTCGGTAGTCGTCGAAATACCGCGGGGTCATAGTCATTCGTCGTCTCCAAACAAGGCGTTGTGCTCGCCCAAGCGCGGCGCGGCGATGGGAGACTTGATCACAGCTCCATCGATGCGCACAGGGCAGCGGGTCGTGACAAAGCTAACGTCATCGCGGCTCACCTGTTGCAGCATGTCGAGCGCCTTAAAGCCCTCGTGCTCTAGGAGTTGCGGCCAACTGTACACATCGGCACACCAGATATCGGCGGGCTCCAGAAGCGCCAGGAACCAGGTGGTCGGTTTCGTGCGCAAGTGGGCCGCCAACTTCTCCTTAATCTCGTCGCGCCTGGTGAACCACGTATCCGGGTCCTTGTACTCCATGAGCGCGGGCAGCCCCAGAATTTCTCCCAAGACCGGGATCGAGCCCATGGCAAGGGCAAGGTACCCATCCGCCGTGGCGTAGATACCGTAGGGAGCGGGGAGGTACGGGTATGCGCCGGCGAGGAGGCTACGCTCCGGCGGAGCGCCCCCATTGAGGTACGTGGTCAAAACCTCGAATTGGAAGTCCATCGCCGACTCCAGGAGGCTTACGTCGACCCGGCCACCCTCTCCTGTAATGCCCCGACGCACGAGCAAGGCCAGGATACCCTGGGTCAGGTGCCCGCCAGCAAGGGTGTCGATGATTGAGAGCCCGAAGGCGAGAGGCGGTTGATCGCGGTTGCCGTTTAGCCAGGGTAAACCGGCCATGGCCTGGACGACGAGGTCCTGACCAGGCTTGTCGCGCCACGGACCCGTTTCGCCAAAACCGCTCACGGAGGCATAGATGAGGCGTGGATTGAGCGTGCGTACGTGCGCGTAGTCCAAGCCGAGCTTCGTCATCACACGCGGCCGGAAACTTTGAATGAGCACATCGGCACGTGCGATGAGGTGACGAACCCTCTCCAGGTCGGCCGGATCCTTTAGGTCGACGGCAAGGCTCTCCTTATTTCGATTGATCGTATGGAAGAGCAGGCTATCGCCGTCCAGATCGAGGTTGGCAAGCCGGAGTTGTCGGCTCGCTTCACCACCCTGGCGGCGCTCTATTTTGACCACGCGCGCGCCCCAATCCGCGAGGCGCAACGCGGCGGAGGGGCCGGCGAGGAACTGACTGAAATCGAGAACCAGTACGTTGTCCAACGGTAGCATCACATCGTCTGGCATATCTAGCGACCTCATTACCGTACAGTAGTTCTCTGTGAGATCGATCCCACTAATTGCCTTGGCACTATGAATATCACAGGTGATAGGGGTCTGTCAATACCCATCGTCGGCGTGAATTCGCGCCGACGATGGGTATTGACAGACCCAGGGACCGATGTTGTATGATGGAGACACCAAATTGTGTAGGAGCGATCCCACATGAGCGAGGCGGTGATCATAGAGAGTTACTCGGGACAACACATGGCGCGAGATATGTCGCTGCAGGGCGATGATAACCACCTAACAATCCAGGATGTTGCACGCCTGGCCGGTGTTTCACGGTCGACGGTGTCGCGCGTTCTGACGAATCATCCCCGTGTAAGCGCCGAGGCCCGTGACGTGGTGCATCGCATCATCGCGGAAACGGGCTACCGCCCTAGCCACGTCGCGCGCGCGCTTGTGCGTGGTCGCTCATCGCTCGTTGGGGTTGTGGTCCCAAGCATCAGTACCGCCTTTTACGCGGAGTTGGTGCGGGGTATTGAGAAGGCTTTGGGGGATGAGTTTACCCTTGCTATCGTCAGCACGGAGGACGACGAGCACCTAGAGAGCCGGGCCTTCGAGCGCCTGTATGCAGCGCGCGTCGCCGGGTTGATTGTGTCCACGTTCCGCCACCAATCACAGGACCTCTTCCCAAAAGACATACCGGTCGTTTTCGCCAACCGGGCGCCCGCGGAACCGCGCCATAGCATCGTGACCTACGACAACTGGCGCATGGGGTATCTGGTGACCTCGTTGCTCCTGCAACAGGGGCATCGCAACATAGGGTACCTCAGCGCCTCGCTCGACCTTCCGACATCGCGGCAGCGTCGCGAGGGGTATCTGCAGGCGATGCGCGATGCCGGGATAGATCCCTCACCCGTATGGAGTCAGACCGGCGGCATCACCATGGAGTTTGGCCTTGAGGCGGGCAGGCGGTTGATCGAGGGCAAGTCTGAGATCACCGGTCTGTTTACCGACAGCGATATCGTCGCCATCGGTGTCATGGAGGCGCTGTGGCAGGTAGGGCTGAGTGTCCCACGCGATCTCAGCGTCATTGCGTGCGACGACAGCCCTCTCGCGGCCTTGACCCCCGTGTCACTCACCGTGATACGGACGCCGCGTACTATGGTGGGCGAGGTTGCGGGCGGCTTAATCAAGGAGGCGATTTATACAGGGCAGTCGATGGATGCGCGCGCAGTCGTGTTGCCCGTCGAGCTTGTCGTACGGAACTCCGTGGCATTTCCGCGTCGGCAGTCACATCTTAACAGACGATCCGCACACTAGCCAGGCGTCGGATTACGGAGCGTTCGATCACGGGTCCGCGAAACCGCCAAGTTGATGAGTGACGCATGCGCCACATGACCATTGTGTTCGACCGGACCGAGGAGGCTACTATGCAGGAGTTACAGGGGATTACCTGGGACCATCCACGTGGGCTCGCGCCCATGCGCGCGACGGCGGTCGCCGTCGCGCGCGAGCATAGCGACGTACACATCACCTGGACCGTGCGCTCCTTGCACGCTTTCGGCGCGCAACCGTTGACGGATATGGTTGACCGGTACGACCTACTCGTCATCGATCATCCGTTCGTTGGTGTCGCCGCACAACACGGGTACCTGCTACCGCTCGATGACTACCTGCCAGCCGCGTTTCTCGCCGCCCAGGCTGGCCAGAGCGTCGGCCCCAGCCACCGTAGCTATGCCTATGCCGGCCACCAGTGGGCCCTGGCCATCGACGCGGCGGCCCAGGTGAGCGCTTACCGTCCGGATCTACTGACGGCGGCTGATGCACCGGTCCCACGAACCTGGAGTGACGTCCTGACACTAGCTGACCGCCGCGCGGGCCCGCGTGTTGCCCTTCCGCTCAAGCCGGTCGACGCTATCTCGTGCTTCTTCACGCTCTGTGCGAACGCGGGTGAACCGGCTTGCCACGATATCACGCGACTGGTCGGTCGCACAACCGGTCGCATGGCGCTGGACCTGCTGCGTCGCGTGGCGGCTGCCTACCCTGACTCGCTGAACCTTAACCCACCGGAGACACTCGACCGTATGGCCGGGAGTGACGAGATCGTCTACGCCCCCCTCATCTTCGGCTACTCGAACTATGCGCGTCCTGGATACGCCCGGCATCTGGTCCGCTTCACCAACATCCCCCTGGCCACCGATGGGGGTAGGCCGCGCGGCGCGCTCCTCGGCGGAGCGGGGCTGGCGCTGTCGGCGTCCTGCCGCGATATTCCGCGTGCGTGCGCCTACGCTGAGTGGGTCGCAAGCGCGGACTGCCAGCGTACCCTATATGTCGAGACAGGCGGTCAACCAGGCAACCGCGTCGCGTGGACGGACACAGCAGTCAACGCTGCCACGAGCAACTTCTTTCGCGACACACTGGAAACGCTCGATCTCTCGTACCTGCGTCCGCGCTACCCTGGCTTCGCGGTCTTCCAGGACGAGGCAGGCCAGGCGTTGAATGAGTGGCTGCGTGGCACGGGAACGGCGGACAACCTCCTGGAACATCTCGACGAGCTGTATATAGAGAACCACGCGCGGGAGCGGGAGGCGAATCCGACGTAAGACACCGGCAGGTCGAACCTAAACGGTAGGTTCGATCTACGGAGGCAACCAAGGCACAGTTGAGGTAAGGGGGCAGACCATGGGCGATGACTGGCGTGTAACGGCGACGGCGCCGATGCCGAAACGCCGCGATTATCCGATTACCATTGTGGGCGCCGGGGGCATCGTGAACGACGCTCACCTGCCGGCCTATCGCAAAGCAGGCTTCACCGTGATCGGTATCTATGATGTCCAGCATGAACGCGCCGCCGCTACCGCGGCGCGGTTCGACATACCCACCGTGTATTCCAGCCTGGACGACGTACTCACCGGGCCAGCCGCGATTGTAGACATCGCGGTGCCCGCGCGAGAGAACCTCGCGATCGCCACGCGCGTCGTGGCCGCGGGCAAGGCATTGCTGATGCAAAAGCCCCTCGCGGAAGACCTGCCCACGGCTCAGGCGATTGTAAACGCCGTCGAGAATGCGAACGTCGTGGCCGCCGTGAATCAGCAGGCGCGTTGGATGCCGGCCGCGGTGGCCATGCGCGATCTTATCGCGCGCGGCCTGCTGGGTGACATCTACCAGGTCACGTTCCTCATCAACGTCACGACGCCCTGGGACCTATGGCCGTGGATTATCACGGGCTCGACCGTCGAGGTCATGTATCACTCTATCCACTACCTCGATACGATCCGCTCGCTGCTCGGCCGTGAGCCACGTCTCGTCCTGGCCGATGGGGCTACGCTGCCGGGTCTTGCCACAGGCGGTGAGACGCGCACGAATATTCAGTTAGTCTTCGACGGCGAGGTACGCGCCACCGTGTTCGACACCCACCACAACACGGGTGGGCTCGACGACCAATTTGCCACCATGCGTGTCGAAGGGACGGATGGGGCGGCAGTGGCTGAGTTAGGTCTGCTCAAGAATTATCCGGTTGGAGCACCGGACAGCTTTCGCTACACGAGCAGGCATCTTGAACCGGGTACCTGGATCAGCCCGCGGTTCTCCGGCACCTGGTTCCCCGACGCCTTCATTGGCACGATGGCCAGCGTCATGCGCGGGCTGGAGGGACAGCCTGGAGCGCCGGAAACCGCGGTGCGCGACAATCTGGGCACGGTGCGAGTGGTCCTGGCGGCCTATCGATCGATGGCGGAGCGGCGCGCCGTCGACCCGGCCTCGATCTAGCGCGCTGCGCGCCCACGACGATAGAGAGGAAATGGATCATGGCGGACAATAGGGGAAAGCGTTTACGCCTGTTGGGGCGCAAATTCGTTGGCTTCGAGGAAGCGTTGAGCATCCAGGCCGCCTCCTTCGAGAAGGAGTATCCCGGCGTCGAGATGGCGCTGGAGTTCCTGGAGCCTCAGGAACTCTATGCCCGCACGATCGCCGACGAAGAGTTACGGGCGGGTGACATTGACGTCACCCTGACGCTTACCGACTGGCTGCCCGAGGCCATGCAGCGGAGGCTCCTGACCCCGCTCGACCCCTTCTTGAAGACGAGCCCGCCGGACGAGTGGCCGGATGGATGGCCGCCAAGCCTACGCCACCTGCAAACCGACGCCGCCGGACACGTCTACGCGCTGCCCTACCACGATGGTCCCATGTTGCTCATCTATCGTCGCGACCTATTCGACGACCCAGTCGAGCAGGCGGCCTTCGAGGCGCGCTACGACCAGCCGTTGCGGCCGCCCGAAACCTGGTCCGACTACCTGCGCGTCGCCCAATTTTTCACGCGCCCCGAACGCGACCTGTACGGGGCGGTCGCGGCTGGTCTGAACGACGCGCACAACAACGTCTACGACTTCATGATCCACACCTGGAGTCGGGGTGGCCGCTTGCTTGACGAACAGGGCTGCCCCACTTTCCACGAGCAGACCGCCGTCGATGCCCTGCAGTATCACATCGACCTGTTCAATCGCTACAAAGTGATGCCGCCCGAGGCCAAAGGGTACGATTCGGTCGCTTCGGGAGAATGCTACGCGGCTGGGCGCGCGGCCATGATGGTCAACTGGTGCGGATTCGCCACGATGGCGGAAGTGCCCGAGCATTCGCGGGTCGTGGGCAAGAACGGCCGAGGCTTGGTGCCACGCGGTGATAAACCCGGAGGCCGTCACACCTCGATCAATGTCTACTGGGTCCTGGCGGTCGCCGCGGGCAGTCGGCAGCCAGATCTAGCCTATGCGTTCCTGCGTTCGACGGCCAGCGCGGCTATGGATGAGGTGACGGCTCGCCACGGCTGCATCGCCACGCGCTACTCCACGTGGCGCGACCCCGCCATCCTGCGGCAGTTTCCGATCTACACAACCATTGAGGCCGTCCACCAGCGCGTCGATAGCCCCCCGGCCATCTCGTCGTGGCCGACGATCAGTGAAGTGTTGAATGTAGCCGTCGACGACGCGTTGCATGAGCGCAAGAGCGTGGGTGAGGCGCTCGCCTGGGCAACCGCCGAGTCGACCAGGATTATGGGTGATGACGTGTCGACCGATGTTTGAGAAACGCGGGCAAGCGGACGAGCATCGAAATGGCTCGCGAATCTCATTTTTTATGTGGACATCTATAGACGGAGCGAAGGCGAGCCGAGGGAAAAGCGGGAGGCGCGTCACGCGTCAGGAATCCTGACGGCCGTACCCTGTTCCGCTGGCTACATGCTTCCAACAAGTAGTTGCGGGATAGATGCCGGCCACCACGCGCGCTCTATCCCGCAATTCCAACGTGGAAGCGTTTAGGGGCGGGACGATTAGGGTCCGAAGGCGTGGCTGGCGCGGTCCAGGCTGACGCGGTCCAGTCTGGCGCCTGTCGCGCGACAGGCGCACGATAACGACAAGGGGTTGAATGGCCGTACCAATAATCGAGCGGGTGGACGTCATCCGCCGACGCTGCCGGCTATACAAGGGGGAAGATTATCATGACTTTGGGCGACCGGTTGGAGAAATGTTACAGTGGCGCCGTGTACGATGTCTTACGAGCCATCGGGTACCCGTGCCAGGTATTGCCGTCCACGATACGCCCGCTCGATCCATCGCGCACGCTCGCGGGACCCGTGTTCACCGTGAGCGGTCACAACGACGGCACGCTTGACGGGCACGAGACGCTCCTCCAATGGACCGCCCTACTGTCGAAAGCGCCCGCCGGTAGTGTCGTACTCTGCCAGCCGAATGACTCGGACCTGGCGCACATGGGAGAACTCTCGGCGGAAACCCTGCAGCACCGCGGGGTACGCGGCTATGTCGTCGATGGGGGCTGCCGCGACAGCAACTTCATTCTGAAGCTGCGATTTCCCGTGTTCTGCCGTTATTTCACACCGCGCGACGTCGTCGGGCGGTGGGTCGCGGACGGGTTCGGCATACCGATCACAATCGGCGATGTCACTATCCAGACCGGCGACTACGTCCTTGCGGATCGCGATGGCGTGGTCATTATACCGGGCGCCGTTGTGGAGCAGGTCGTCGCACGGGTAGAGGAGGTCCTGCAAACCGAGCACCTGGTGCGCAAGGCGATCCTGACAGGCGTCGACCCGCAGGAAGCCTACCTGACGTATGGCAAATTCTAAATGGTACTGTGATGGGCACCTGTCCTGACCATTTCATACATCCGTTCGATATGAGCCACCTGGTTGGGGTACGAGCCGGCCGCTGGCCCGATGCCGCGCCCCGTCCGCGGCCAACGGGCACGGCGAATGCGCCGGGCAGAGGGCGTGCCGCTCGGGGGAGCAGTCTTGAAGCCGCTGTCCGTCACCCATCGTACGAGGTGGGCAACGATGGTAGGAGCTGACCGGGATGCCATCGGAAGGCATGAGGTGGACCTGCTATGATGCAAGCCATGGTGACACCCGATGCGGTCCGCGAGCGCGAGGCTATTTTTGCCCGCTGCGAACGCTTCCTGAACGGGCACCCGCCCCAGCGGCCGCGCGAGGCGCTGCTCGAGCTGGCGGATGCGACGGCGCGGGACGAGGAACCCGACCTCTACGGCAAGGGCGCGCTGATCGAGGACTTCGAGCGCGAGGTCGCCGCCCTGCTGGGCAAGGAAGCGGCCGTGTTCCTGCCCAGCGGTACGATGGCGCAGCAGATCGCCCTGCGCGTCTGGAGCGACCGGCGCGGCAGCCCCGTCGTCGCGTTCCACCCCACGTGCCATCTCGAGATCCACGAGCGCAAGGGCTACGCGCTCTTGCACGGTCTGCGCGGCGAGCCCGTCGGCGAGGCGCACCGCCTGCTGACCCTCGACGACCTCCGCGCGCTGCCCAGCCCACTCGCCGCGCTGCTGCTCGAGCTGCCGCAGCGCGAGATCGGGGGCCAACTGCCCGCATGGGACGATCTGGAGGCGCAGGTGGCGTGGGCGCGCGAGCGGGGCGCGGCCGTGCATATGGACGGGGCGCGGCTCTGGGAGGCTACGCCCTATTATGAGCGGTCGCCCGCCGACGTCGCGGCCCTGTTCGACAGCGTCTACGTGTCCTTCTACAAGGGCGTCGGCGCGAGCGCGGGGGCGGCGCTCGCCGGCCCCGCTGACATGGTCGCCGAGGCGCGGACCTGGCAGCGGCGTCACGGGGGTAACCTGGTGCGCCTCTACCCGTTCGTGCTGTCGGCGCGCCTGAACCTGCGGCGACGCCTGCCTCTATTCCCGGCCTACCACCGACGCGCCCTGGCCGTCGCGCGCGTGCTCGCCACCGTCCCCGGCGTCGCGGTCACGCCGGACCCGCCGCAGACACGCATGATGCACGTCTACCTGCGCGGCGACCCCGTGCGCCTGGCGGAGAATGCCCTGGCCATCGCGCGCGACGAGCGCGTGCTGCTGTTCCGCGCCCTGCGCCCGACCGGTGTTCCGGGCGTCTCCATGTTCGAACTGGCGCTCGGCGACGCGGCGGACGCCCTGACCGACGACGAGATCGGCGCGCTCTTCGCGCGCGTGGCGGCGTCATAGACCTTGCCCCCGCGCACGTCGCCGTCACTCTGGACGGACAGGTCGCCGTCGCGGGAGTGATCCGCATGGGGCATTAACGGCGCGACCGGGACAAGCAGGCTCCGTGAGCCCAATTGATCGGGGGAACAGGATTACAAGCGCACGGTACGCGTCACGACCTTCCCCTCACCCCCGATCGCAGCCCCTGTTTGGTCCCAGTCTCCTGTTTGGTTGGTCCCGGTTATCCATGGCGGCGCTACGACATGATGAGGGTATAGTCGCCGCTACCCGTGTAGTCGTGGCCGCCCTCGGCAGGACACGAGCCCGTCGTGGGCAAGCCGGCGTAGAACAAGCCCTGACACGTATTGCACCAGCGCCAGTTATCCTGCCCGCCGCCCGGTGAGAATGACAAGACATAGTCGGCGCTATTGCTATAGTCGTGACCACCTCCGGCCGGGCATGCTCCCGTGGTCGGATTGCCCGCGTAGAACAAGCCCTGACACGTATTGCACCAGCGCCAGTTATCCTGGATGATGGCGGGCGGGTCCAGCGCGATGCCACCGGTTGGCACCCCCAACCCCGTGTCGACGCCCGTAATGGTGCGGATCGGGGGGGCATCGCCGGTAGCGCCCGCAGCATAGACAGTGATGCTCCCGGCACTGAAATCCGGAGGGAAGTTGCCAGCGTACACCTGACCCGAGGCATCCACGGCCAGATCGAAGCAATCGGAGAGCCCGGTGCTCGGGCCACTGATCGTGCGCATGGGCGCGACATCCCCAGCGGCAGCGGGCGCGAATATCAGGATGCTCAGGCCGTTGGCGACATAGAGGTTGTTGAGCGGGTCGAACGTCATCTTCGACGCCACATCCAACCCGGTGCTCCCGCCGCTAATGGTGCGGATCGGCGTGACGGCGCCGTTCGCGCCCGGGGCAAACACGCTGATGATCGCCGGTACATCTTCGGCGAGGTAGAGATTGTCGAACCGATCGACGGCGATGGCGTTCAGGTTGCCGCTGCCGACTTGAATCCCCGTCAGCGTCCGCAGAGGCGGCGTGTCGCCGTCCGCACCCGGAGGATAGACCGTGATCGTCCTATTAGCAGGGATGCCACCTGTGTTGAGGACATAGAGGCTCCCCGCGCTATCGAGCGCCACTCCTTGAGGCACCGCGAGGCCGGTGCTGGGACCAGCGAGTGTGCGTATGGGCGCCACGTCGCCGCTCGCGCCGGACGCATAGACGTTGACGGTGCTCGATGCGGCATTGCCTTCGTACAGGTTCCCCGCTTGATCGAGCACCACATCGGTCACGCCATCCAGCATGGTGCTAGAGCGCCATTCACTTAACACGCTTGTCCTAATAACTCGTGCAAGGCGGTGGTTTCATCGTCACCTATCCACGCCTAACTGAGGCATCTCGCGCCCGCTAAATGCGCCCACGTTAACCGCTTGGCCGATTACTTGAATGGCGCTCTAGGCCCATTGATCACGCGTAGTGGCGCGGCATCGCCATCCGCGTTCTCGTCGTAGATGTTGATCGTATCAACCAGAATACCCACGTATAGCGCCATGTGCCTCACCCTCTTTATCGCTTGTCATGATAAACGGAGGGCGCACGGGTTTTCGCGTCCGGCGTCACCAGTGCGTCGCCATGGATGGAGGGCCACCTCGTCCTGGTGCGCGCCGCTCACGGTCAGCCGCTCGCGCACCTCCTCGTGGATCGTTTCCAGCATCACGACGCGTGGCCCTCCGCCCACAGCCGTCCCTCGTCGCAGTAGGTTCTTGCGAAGGAATCACGAATCGGTACCGTTTACCTATCCGTCCCATCAGGCGTTGGACGTCCCTTCGTCTAGCCGGGTGATCGACCCATGACGCGCTCTGACCCTCCCTGACCACACGGCCGGACGGACGGCGTCGCGATAAGGCATGCGGACGCCCGGCACGGGGCTCGACCGGCTCCGGCGCGAGCAGCGGGCCCGCCGCCGGCCACGATCATCGGCCGCGTCGCCGGACTACCTGCCGGACGCGCCCCTGTCCTGTAGTGCCCTGTCCTGTAGCGGTTGTGTGCGAGAGTCAGCGCAGTGTGACGGTTGGCTCCTGGCGCGGGCGTCGTCGAGCGGGCGGAGGCGGACCGCCCGCAGCGTCAGCCCACCGCCGCGCCGCTCGACGACGCCCGCGACCCAGAGGAGCGCCTCGCCACGGATGACCGCCCGGTCGCGCGCGTAGACCGGCGGGGGCACGACCACGTTGATGAGACCCGTCTCGTCCGAGAGGGTGAGGAAGACGACGCCGTGCGCCGTGCCGGGCCGCTGCCGCGCGATGGCCTGCCCCCCCCACCTCGACCGCCACGCCCGCCGGGAGCGCGGCCAGGTCCGCCGCCCGCCGCAGGGGGCGATCGGTCAGCTCTGGGCGCAGCGCCTCCAGGACGTGCCGGCCGGGGGCGAGCCCGAGCGCCCGCCGGTCGAGGCGCAGGTCGTCCTCCCACGTGGCGGCGGGGAGCGCGACGGGCGGGTCGATGGCGGCGCGCAGGCCGGGCAGCCAGCGCTCCCGTGCCGCCCGCGCGCTGGCGCGCGCCTGCCACAGGGCCTGGTGGCGATCCGGCAGGTAGCAGCGGAGCGCCCCGGCCCGCGCCAGCGCCACCGCCTCGTCGTCCGCCAGGTGGGCTCGGACGCAGAGGTCGTCCACAGCGCGCGGGAACGGGGTCTCCGCGAGCGCCCGTTCCAGACGCGCCCAGGCATCGGGACCGAGGCCGCGCACGAGCCGCCAACCGAGCCGGACCGCCCCGTCCTCCAGGACACAGTCCGTCCGACTGTGACGCACGTCGACCGGCAGGACGCGCACCCCGTGGCGCGCGGCGTCCTGCACGATCGTCTCGGGGGGATAGAAGCCCATCGGCTGCGCGTCGAGCAGTCCGGCGCAAAACGCCGCCGGGTGATACACCTTGAGCCAGCACGAGAGGTAGGCGAGGTAGGCGAACGCGGCGCTGTGGCCCTTCACGAACCCGTAGCCCGCGAACGCCTGGATCGCGGTCAGGATCTCGGCCCGCGCCGCCGCGTCGAGCCCATGGTCGGCGAGGCCCTGGTCGAGCCGGTCGCGCAAGGCGGCCATGGGCGTCGAGCCGCGGGCGCTGCTCATGGCCCGGCGCAACGCGGCGGCCTCGCCGGGGTCCAGCCCGCAGGCGCGCGCCACGTCGATGCACTGGTCCTGGTACAGGATCACGGCGTAGGTCTCGCCGAGGATCGGCTCCAGCAGGCGGCGCCCGACCTCCCCGCCGGGGTAGCGCACCGGCTCCAGCCCCCGGCGGCGGCGCAGGTACGGATGCGTCGCGTTCCCCTGGAGCGGGCCAGGCCGGATCAGCGCCACCGCGGCGATCAGGTCCTCGTAGCGGCGCGGCTGGAGCGCCGGTAGGCAGGCCGTCATCTGCGCGCGGGATTCGAGATGGAAGACGCCGACGGTGTCCGACCGGCAGAAGGCGTCGTAGACGCGCGGGTCGTCGCAGCGGAACCCGTGCAGGGTGGGGCGCGCGCCGGTGACGCGTGCGACCTGGTCGAAGCAGCGATCGATGGCGGTGAGCATGCCCAAGCCGAGGACGTCGATCTTGGCCAGCCCCGCGTCCTCCGCCGCGTCTTTGTCCCACTGCACGATCACGCGGCCCGCCATGCGCGCCGGCTCAAGGGGAGCGACCGCAGCGAGCGGGCGCCGCGTCACCACCAGCCCGCCGGGGTGCTGCCCCAGGTGGCGCGGCAGCCCGTCGAGGCGCGCGCAGAGGTCGCGCAGCCGGCGCGGGATCGGGCTCGTCGCGGCGGCGTCGTCCTCCGCGCCGGCGCCGCTCCCGCCGCCGATGTGCACGCCGCCGATACGTGCGACGCCGGCGTCGCGGTCCAGGTCGCGGGCGAACAGGTCGATCTGGTCGGGGGAGAGGCCCAGCGCCATCCCCACGTCGCGGACCGCCGAGCGGGCGCGGAAGGTGATCGCGGTGGCGACGAGCGCGGCGTGGCCGTTCCAGCGCGACAGGACGTACTGGATCACGGCCTCCCGCCCCGGACGGTCCCCGCCGCGATCGGAGGGAAAATCGACGTCGATGTCGGGCGGGTCGGTCCGCCCCGGCGCGAGGAACCGCTCGAAGGAGAGGGCGTGCGCCAGGGGTTCGACGGCGGTGATGCCGAGGCAATAGCAGACGAGGGAGCCGACGCTGCTACCGCGCCCCTGGCACAGGATCCCCCGCGCGGTGGCGTACCGGACAATATCCCAGACGATCAGGATGTAGTCGGCCATGCCCAGGGCCGCGATGACGTCCAGTTCGTGCTCCAGCCGCGCGCGCACCGGCACGGTCGCGGCGGCGTCGCCGTACCGGTCGCGCGCGCCCGCGACGGCCAGGCGGCGCAGGTGGGTATCCGCGGTCGCGCCGGGCGGGACGGGGAACGCGGGCAGGCGCGCGTCGACGTGGCCGAGGTCGAAGCCGCAGCGGGCGGCTACCTCCGCCGCGCCGCGCAGCGCGGCGGGGAGGTCGGCGAAGCGGCGCGCCATCTCCGCCGGCGCCGGCAGGCTCCAGGCCCCACCAGGCCGGAGGTGCGGCAGGGCGCGCGCGAGGGGCACGCGCTCACGGATGCAGACGAGCATGTCCTGGAGGCGCCGGTCCTCCGCGCGCGCGTAGTGGGCGTTGCCGGTGGCGACGAGGCCGACCCCCGCCTGGCGGGCGAGGCGGGCGAGGTCGAACGAGAGGCGCGCGTCGTCGGGGAGGCCGGGGCGCTGGACCTCGACCCAGGTGTGGGCCGCGCCGAAGATGTCGCGTAGCGCGGCGAGGGCGGCGCGGGCGCGAGCCTCATCCCCAGCGCGCAGGGCCGCCGGGACCGCGCCGCGGCGGCAGCCGGTCAGGCACTCCAGTCCGGCGGCGTGGGCGGCCAGGTCGGCGAGGGTCGCCCGCGGCTGGCCCGTCGGCCCGGCCAGCCGGGCGGTCGAAACGAGGCGCGCGAGCGCGCGGTAGCCGACGGCGTCGCGGGCCAGCAGCGTGAGATGCCCGGTGTGGTCGCCGTCGGCGAGCGTCACCTCGCAGCCCGCGATGGGCCGGACGCCCGCCGCGCGGCAGGCCGTCGCGTGGGCGACCAGGCCGGCCAGGCTATCGTGGTCGGTCAGCGCGAGGGCGGGATAGCCCAGCGCGGCGGCGCGCGCGGCCATCTCCGCGGGCCGCGACGCGCCGTCCAGCAGGCTATAGCAGGAATGGGCGTGCAGCTCGCACCAGCCCGTCGCCGCCGCGGTCCCCGCCCTAGTCGATGATGCGCTCAAGGTACCATCCGCCCTCCGCCGCGCGAAAAAGTTCGTAGACCAGGACCTCGTCGAGCACGACCCGGTAGTAGGCGCGCTCCCCCGCGAGCGGGTCGCCCGTCCCCCCGACAGCGTCCGCGTCGTCGCCCCACCAGGCCGCGGGCCGGATCCACGTCGCCGTGACACGCGTGACCGTGTGCGCGCGCCAGCCGCGGCGCAGGCGCAGCGGCCGGCCGTCCGGCCCTGCCTGGACCTCCAGCGGGGCGGGCGGGCGGAGGCGACGGGTCACGGCACCGCGTCGGCCGCGTCGACCGCGTCCCACGCCCAGCCGTCGGGACTGAAGGGGTCGGGCCGCGGGCGGCGCAGGACGGGCCGCCCGTGTCGCCGCGCGAGCGCCTGGAGGGCGTCCGCCAGGCGGTCCGCCCCACGACCGCCTGGCCCGTCGTCCCACAAGCGCCCCTGCGCGGCGCGGACGGGCCGGAGGTCGGACGCCGCCAGGGTGACCTCCTCGACCGCGGCGCGGGGGTCGCCCCGCGCCAGGAGGGCGCGCGCCGCCGCCGCGACGCGGGAGGCGTCGCGCAGGGGCGGGGTATGGCGGGAGCGGCGGGCGAGGACGGAGGCATCCGCGCAGGACAGCGTGAGCGCGAGCGTCCCCGCCGCCCGTCCCCGCGCGGCGAGGCGCGCCGCGAGGTGGGCGGCCAGGTCGTCCAGCAGCCGCTCCAGCAGCGTGCGGTCCGCGAGGCCGCCGTCGGGACGCCGGTCCACCGCGAGGACCGCGGGGGCCGTCCACGGGCGGAGGGGGGGATCGTCCAGCAGGGTCGCGCGCTCCCGCGCCGCCAGGACGGGCGCGTCGAAGCGCAGGGCCAGGGCGTCGCGCGGCAGGTCGGCGAGATCCCCCGCGTCGCGGAGCCCGAGGTCCGCGAGCGCCGCGACGGTGGCCGGCGGGAGGCCCAGGGCGGGATCGTGGAGCGGGAGCGCGCGCAGGAAAGGGAGCGCGTCGGCGCGGGTCAGCAGGCGCGGCCCCGCGCGCGTCATGCGCCGAGCCAGCGCCAGCGCCACGGTCCGCGTCGGCCCGGCCCCCGCGCGGCGAGGGCGCGCACCGCCTGGCGCGCCACCGCCGCCCCGTCGCCCCAGAGCGGGTCCAGGCCGTGGGCGTCCAGGTAGGCGAGGCCGCCCGTCCCGTCGGCGGCCTCGACGAGCGGCGACACGGTGGCGAGGGCGTCGAGCAGCGTCTCCCACAGCAGGGACGCCGCCTCACGGTCCGGCGAAATCACGCGGAGGTCGGGACACAGGAGGCGCGCCTGCGCCGCGCCGTGGCCCACCGCGACCCCGCGGGCGGCGGCGCGCGGGCAGACGGCCAGCACCGGCCCGCCGGGCTCCCGCACGGCCAGCGGGTCCGCGCGCGTCACGGGGTCCACGCGCCAGACGGCCTGCACGGGGAGCGGCGGGTCCAGGAGGACCGCGACGAGCGGGCCGTCGTGGGCCGGGGACGGCGCGTGGCCCCCCGGCCCCTGCCGCGACGCGGGTGTGGGAGGGCGTCCGCGCGCGGCCATCAGCGCGCCGCCCCCGCCTGGCCGGACGCGGGGACGGGGACGACACCCCAGGCCGCGCGCACGCGCCGCTCCACCTCCGCCGCGAGGTCCGGGTCGTCCCGCAGGGTCGTCGCCGCGCGCTCCGGGGTCCGCCCGACCAGGCGCTCGTCCAGGAGCAGGCCCAGGCGCGTCTCCGTCAGGCGCCCGGTCAGGAGCCCCAGCGTGACAAGTTCGGCGGCGCGGCGCGGGCCTGCCGGGGTGATATCCAGGAGGAAGGCCGGGTCGCGCGGCAGGCCGCGGTACGTGACGACGCGGGCGTGGGCGCGCAGGGCGACGACATCGCCGTGCGGGCCATAGCGCGGCGGACGCCGGTCCAGCGCGAGTCGCAGGGTCGCGACCTGGGCGACGGCGGAGCCCCCGAGCGGGGCGCGCGGCGTGGCCGGGTCGGACCCGGTCGCGAGCAGGAGCGCGGTCCCGCGTCCGCGCAGGGCGCCGCGCAGCAGGGCCAGCCCGCGATCCGCGCGATAGGGCCGCGCGGCGGCGCCGGGCAGGGTCAAGAGTCCAGGCAGAGAGGCGAGGAGGACGAGGTCCAGGGCATCGGCGCGGCACAGCGCGATCGCGCAGTCCCACGCCTCCAGCGCGGTCGTCGGGCAGGCGAGGAGCAGCCGCCCCACGTCCACGCCCGCCGCGACGAGGCTATCGGGATCGACCGCCCCGTCGGCGTCGACGAGCAGCGCCGCGCCGCCGGCGCGTTGGCAGGCCGCGACCGCGGCCTGCGCGAGCGTGCCGGCGCCACTGCCGTCCAGTCCCGCGAGTTCGGTGATGCCGCCCCGGGGCAGGCCGCCCGTCAGGAGATCGAAGCCGAGGCATCCGGTCGAGAGCGGCGACCCCGCGCCCGCGTGGGGCGCGGACGGGTCCATGAGGTCCGCACCCCACCGGATGATGCGAGCGCCGTAGCGGGCGCGCAGCGCGGCGACGACGTCGTCGAGCCGCGCCGCGCGGCGTGGGGGCGGGGACGGAGGCGGGGACGGGGACAGGGGCGAGACGAGAGGACGAGACGCCATCACAGGAGCCGACCCTTCTATTTATTAGGACGCATGTACTATAATAGAGGGGTGACGGGGGCGTGTCAATGGGATATGCGCCGTGGGCCGACGGGTGGTCCTGTTGGCACGTGTCACCAGGTAGCCAGGTAGCCAGGAGGAGGGACGTATGTGCGGTCGTTTCACCCTCGGCGTCCCGGAGGGGATCGCCGCGCGCTTCGACGCCGTGCTGGACGGCGCGGAGGGGATTGCCCCGCGCTATAACATCGCGCCGACGCAGTGGACGCCGGTCGTGGTCGCGGAGGCGGACGGGCGGCGGGTACGCGGGATGCGCTGGGGTTTCCGCCCAGCGTGGGCGCGACCCAGCGGTGGGGGCGCCGCACCGATCAACGCCCGAGCCGAGACGCTGCGCGAGCGCCCACTGTTCCGCGGCGCGCTCGCGCGGGGCCGCTGCCTCATCCCGGCGGACGGGTTTTACGAGTGGCGCGTGGAGCCGGGACGGCGCGCGACGCAGCCGTACCACATCCGTCGCGCCGACGGCGGCCTATTCGCGTTCGCCGGCCTCTACACGGCGGGCGACGGCAAGGACGAGGCGACGTACGCTATCATCACGACCGCGCCGAACGGGGTGATGGTGCCGATCCACGACCGTATGCCCGCCATCCTGCGTCCGGAGGACGAGGCGCTCTGGCTCGACCGAGACCTCGACGACCCCGCCCCGGCCCTGGGACTGTTACGGCCGTACCCCGACGACCTGCTGGTCGCCTATCCGGTGGCGTCGCGCGTCTCCGTGCCGCGCGCCGACGGGCCCGCCCTGATCGAGCCGCTGTCCGCATAGCGCGTGGGTCCCGTCATCCAGTCGGCTATGACCGACCCATCATGCGTCCATATCGAAGGTATCTATAGTGTCCATGACGGCGGTGAGAAATCTACTCTAAATGTCCCGGAGTATAGCACGAGCGCTGACCAGCGGGCGACGGTCAGCAGCACGAGAAGGTCGTCGTCCTTGTACACCCAATGACGGGATAGATCCCCCCGATGAGGCGATAGAAAAGGCAGTCGCTGTGGTCGGGCGTCATGCGGCCTCCTCCGACAGTGGGGCATGGCCGTTCGACGAGTTGCGCGGCAACGCTAGGTGTGACAGGCGTGGACTCTCGTGACACGCACAGTATGGCAGGGATGCGTCGGGAGGCGCCGGGCGTCGTGAAGAGGCCGATGCCGTTGTCCTGGTGGTGCGTTTCTCCCCATCCTGACCCTTACACATGGTAGGTTTTGTGTGGAGCGGTGAGCAGCGACGCTGCTCCCCCTCCACACAAAAGTGAACACGGAGGGCTTCGCCCTCCGACCCTCCCTCTCTCGTGGAAAACCTACCCCTGAAAGCATCCTGACCGGCCTGGGCCGGTTCATGAGCTGCGCATGGTGAGGAGACCTGTTCGGTTCTCATAGCTGTCCGGCGGACGTGGCCTGACCCCGACGATGC
>JAABUZ0100003287.1_pt1 | contig 24406 bp, 20 predicted proteins | sample 5562091 | NCBI WGS metagenome assembly JAABUZ01 (sample SAMN12813069, study PRJNA571459) | rock metagenome | isolation source: Antarctica rocks | place: Antarctica: Victoria Land, Linnaeus Terrace sud | collected 2015-12-21
TGATCCGCGCCGCCCGGTGCTGTTCGCGGCGTTGCTGCGACGGGCGGTCGGCGCGTTAACGGCGGCGCGATCACGCGGGCTTGTTGTGAACCAGGTCGTGAGCGGCGGACACGCTCGATTTCTAGACCAGCGGACGCTCCAGCCGAACAGCCCGTCCTGCGGTAATCAACCCGCGCGTATCAGTCTGACCGCGCGTCGCCCTGACACGCACGCCCGACTGGCACCGGCCGGCCCCGCAACATGAACGCGACCAGCAACGTCACCAAAACCACTGGCGACGAAATCAGTGCTGGCCCTTGACAAGCAGCCCCTCCATATCAGTTGAGCTAGGCGCGTGGGCACGAAACACGCCCGGCGGGTCCTTCGATTAGTTCCTGATCGTTGTCCTTACGCAGCACCAGCAGCTCGACGTCCTTACTGGCTTCACCCCGCCCCCGCAGGATGACCAGCGCCAAACAGGCGCCCGAACGAGGCGTAGGCGACCGACAACAGCACCAGTCATGGTCCCAGGACGGCCAAGCCGGGGTTCTTGGCACCTACAGGCCCCGACACCGACATGAATCCAACTCACCATGTCAGGACATCTGGAATCGCGAAAAGGTACTGGGTGCTCCGGTCGCTCCGCCGACGGCCCCGAGCTGAGGTCTCCTCGGCCTTTCGGGTCAACCAGGATCGGATGTGGTGAGGACTCAGGACATCGAGCCGATGCTGCCCTAGATCGGGGTCGATATGGAGTATCCAGTTCGAACCGTAGCTGTCGGCAGTTCCTCGACTCAGCCGCTTGACTGCGACCTCGTTGACCAAGGGCGTAGTGATCCACCGATTACCGTATTCCCGCACCGTTGACGACCGGGAGGTGCGAACCGGCAGACCATCCTCGCGTTGGCGGTCGATAACGCGCTTCTTGGCTCGGGCCTCCGTTTCCGTTTTCGCGTAAACCGTTGTGCGCTTCAATCGTCCTTCATCAGATCGGAAGGTAACCTGAGCACACCAGGAGCCGTCCGCTCGTCTGTACACCGTGCCATCGCCTGGCCACGGACAAGTCTGTGGCTATGAAACAGCAGGGTCTCACTTGGCGGCTCGCAGCGCACGGAAATCCTCCGTCCCACGCGTTGAACGAAGGATAATGGCCTTCGGTGCTGCGCCATTGCGCACAGAGGTTGCGTCACCGCGCAAACTTTGGAGGTTCGCATGTCCGCGCTCGATGACATCGGCAGGCGCATCGTGTCCCTGTTGCGCCGGGGATGGGCGCGCTGGGGTGAGCGAGATCGCCTGCGCCGTCGGACTCTCGGCCGCCCCGGTCTCCAGGCAGATTGAGCGGCTCGAGACCTGCCGGTGCGTGCCTGGGCGGATGGCGCCCGGAGGAAGCGCAGGAAGCCGCGGGAGACGGGTGGGCGCCTGAGGCCCGCTCACGCAGTCGTGGCGGTGAGCTCAGCTGCGAGGCGCAGCGCCGCGTCGCCCATGAGTTCGGTGCCCCGGGCGCAGTCCTCGGCCGAGGAGTGCTCCTCGGGGCAGTGACTGAGCCCGCCGCGGGAGGGCACGAAGATCATGCCGCAGGGGATCCCGGCGCCGGCGAGGTTCATCGCGTCGTGACCGGCCATGCTGGGCAGCCGTGCGGTGGCCTGACGTCGATTCGCCGCGACGGCCTCAAGGGTCGCCGTCACATGGGGGTCGAGGCGCACCGGCGTCAGCCGTTTCGCCTCCTCGGCGTCGAGCGCACAGTGGTTGTCCCGCGCCGACTCTCGCACAGCCGCCAGGACGCGTGCCGCCGCGGTCTCGATCTCGGCGGGGTCGGTGCCGCGCACGTCAAGGGTGCACCGAGTTTCGCCCGGCACGATGTTGCTTGCGCCGTCGAGGACAGCCGCGTGACCGACGGTGGCCACGAGGCCGGGGAACTCGTGCATCACTCGGCGAGCCTGCAGCACGGCCACGGCTACCGGGATCAGCGCATCGCGCCGATCCCGCAGCGCGGTCGTGCCCGCGTGGTTGCGTTGACCGCGCACATCGATGTGCCAGCTTCTCAGCCCGGCGATCACTTCCACGATGCCGAGAACCGCTCCCCGCTCCGCCAGCTGCCGGCCCTGCTCGATGTGCAGTTCGAGATAGGCCCCGACCGCCGGGCGCCGTCGAGCTGCCCGCTGCATGAGGCTGGGGTCCAATCCGCGCCGCAGCAGGACGTCCCAGAGCTGTTGTCCGTCCGCGGTTCTCGCCTGGCGTACCTCGGCCTCCGGGAGCATGCCGGCCACTGCCCGGCTTCCGGTCATTCCCGTGCTGAAGCGCACCCCTTCTTCGTCGGTGAAGCACACCAGGGCGAGGCGGTCGGCATGCGGCAGGCCCGCGTCGCGAGCGGCGCTGAGCACCGCGAGGGCGGCCAGGACGCCCAGGGCGCCGTCGAAGCGGCCAGCTCGGGGCACGGTGTCGAGGTGGGAACCCATGACCACGGCCGGGTGCTCGCCGCCCCACGCCCACACGTTGCCGGCTTCGTCGACGTCGGTGCGCAGACCGTGGCCTCGGCATCGCTCAGCGAGCCACTCCCGCGCCGCCACCTCGGCGTCGGTCCAGGCCAGACGCTGCACACCGCCGCTCGGCAGGGCGCCGAACTCGTTGACCTGCGCCAGGAGACCGGCCAGGTGTCCGGGCTCGATCCGCGGGCCACCGGTCACGGCGCCGCGGTCCGTGCAGACCCGGGGACATCGCGACGGCGCGGACCGGACGGCTGGCCGCGGGAGGGGGCAGAGGCGGCAGAGCCAGGGGAGCCGGGAGAGCCGGGTGAGCCCGGCTGCCCCCGGGTGAGCAGCTCGCGTGCCAGCGCGGCGACCGACGCCGGCGCCCGCTCGATCGCGCCGGTGTCGAAGGGAGGCTGCGGGTCGTACTCGATGACGAGCTGGAGAGCTTGCGCGATCTGGTCGCCGGCGACTTCGCGCGCCAGAAGCAACGCCATGTCGATGCCCGCCGAGACTCCGGCGGCGGTGATGACCTTTCCCGTCCGCAGGACGCGTCCTGTGGTGGCCCGCGCCCCGAGTGCGTCCAGGGTTTCGCGGGCGTTCCAGTGCGTGCTCGCGGGCACGCCGTCGAGGATGCCGGCGGCGGCCAGCAGCAGCGCGCCCGTGCACACCGACGTCGTCCAGAGCGAACTTTGGTGGACGGTGCGTATCCAGTCGAGCACGGTGGCGTCGGCCAGCAGGTCCCGGATGCCGGGGCCACCCGGGACGACCAGGATGTCGGGGGCGCGCACGTCGCCGAGGGCGTCGGGGGCGCCCAGCGTCAGAGAGCCGGTGTCGGCGCGTTGCGGGCCCGGGTGCACCGCCACAAACCGGACTCGTGCGCCCGGCAGGCGGCTGAGGACTTCGTAGGGACCGACCGCGTCGAGCGCCGTCACCCCGTTGAAAAGAAGGAACGCGATCTCCATCTGTGTCTCCAACACCTGCTTCGATGTGCTGTCCGGCCGCGTGGCCGAGTGTGCCTGCCGTGAGGGCTCGCTACACCGCGTCCGCGTCCGCGACCCGTGGTCGGAGCCGGAACGGCTGTAGGGCCGGGTCGTATTCGATGTCCTGTCCTCGAGTGTCCGGGGAGAGGTAGGCGGCGACGCTGGTGATGAGCGACACGCCGGCCACGTAGACGGCGATGAAGAGGTAGCGCTGTCCCGCCGCACCCAGCAAGACCGCTGCGATGAGGGGCGCCAGGCCGCCGGTGAACACTCCGGTGACCTGATAGACGATGGACGCGCCGCTGTAGCGGACCCTGGTGTCGAACAGCTCGGCGAAGAATGCGGCCTGCGGCCCATACATCAGGTTGTGCCCGACGTTGACCCCGAGCACCAGAGCGAGCCAGATCAACACCGCCGCTTTCGTGTCGACCAAGGCGAAGAACGGGAACGCGAAAACGGCGGAGAACAATGCCCCGCTGAGATAGACCAGACGCCGCCCGTAGCGGTCGGACAGCGCGGCCCAGAACGGGATACTGACCAACCCGATCACTGAGGAGATGATCACCCCGGTCAAGAGCGTCCCCTGCGGAATGCCCAACCGCTTGCCGTAGGTGAGGATGAACACCGTGTAGACGGGGAAGATGACATTCTCCGCGGCGCGCATGCCCATGCCGACCAGGATCCGGCTGGGATAGCCCTTGAGCACGTCGATCAGCGGCATGCGGATCTCGGTGCCCGTGGCCTTCACCGCCTCGAACGCCGGGGACTCGGCGACCTTCAGGCGCACGACCAGCCCGACCACCACGAGCGCCGAGCTGAGCAGGAACGGAATCCGCCAGCCCCACGCCAAGAAGCTCGCCTCGGACGTCGTTCCCTGCGCCACGCGGTAGACGACGGTCGACAACAGCAGGCCGGCCGGCACCCCCATCTGGGGCCAGCTGCCGAAAAGGCCACGTCGCCCCGGTGGGGCGTGCTCGACGGCCAACAGCACCGCGCCGCCCCACTCGCCGCCAATGCCGATGCCCTGGAGCAACCGCATCGCCACGAGCAGCACGGGCGCCAGCACCCCGACGGAGCCGTAGGTGGGCAGCAGGCCGATGACAAGAGTCCCCACGCCCATGATCAGCAACGAGAGCACGAGCATTCGCTTGCGGCCGACGCGATCGCCGAAGTGACCGAACACGAGTCCCCCGATCGGTCGCGAAGCGTAACCCACCGCGAACGTCGCGAACGCGGCCAGCACGCCGTTCGCCGGGGAGATGGAGGGAAAGAAGAGCTTGTTGAACACCAACGCGGACGCGGTGCCATACAGAAAGAAGTCGTACCACTCGATGGTCGTGCCGATGAAGCTGGCGGCGAGCACCGTCCGGACCGAGGAATCGGCGCCGCCACTGTGCGGCTCCAAGTGCTGGTGTGGGGACATGACGGCCTCCGGGACTGGAACGGCGACTGACCGTGCTAGTACAATAACGTGCATGTCTAGAACGGAACGTAGCTCCGGCTCAATACGCGGTCAAGGGGCCAGCGGCATTGCCGCGAGCATCGAGGCGGGCATCCGTGACGGCGCGCTGCTTCCCGGCGAACAGCTGCCGACGGTCCGCGCGTTGGCCGACCAGCTCGGGATCAGCCCCGCCACCGTGGGCGCGGCTTATCGCGCTCTGCGGGGGCGCGGCCTGATCACGACTGGGGGCCGGCTGGGGACGGCCGTCAGCCTCGGCCCGCCGCTGCCCACCCGCGGGCCCATGCACGTGCCCGCGGGAGTGCGCAACCTCGCCGACGGCAACCCTGATCCCGCGCTGCTGCCTTCGCTGGGGGCCGCCCTCGCCGGGCTGGACCCGACGCCGCTCCTGTACGGCAATGCGCCGAACCTGCCCGCGCTGCTCGAGGTGGCGCGCGATCAGTTCGCCGCGGACGGCATTCCGAGCGAGGCCCTCACCGTCGTCGGGGGTGCGATGGACGCCTTCGAGCGGTTGCTGACCGCCTACGCCGAGCGAGGTGACCGCGTCGCGGTCGAAGACCCCGGCCACGCCAACCTGATCGATCTGGCGGGAGCGCTCGGGCTTGTGATCGAGGCGGTGCGCGTCGACGACGACGGCCCCCGTCCCGAGGACCTTCGCCGAGCCCTGGAGCGCGGCGCCCGGGCAGTCGCCGTCACGCCGAGGGCGCAGAACCCCACCGGCGCCGCGCTGACCGAGCGTCGCGCCACCGAGCTGGCCGAGATTCTCCGGCGCTTCCCGGACACCCTCGTCATCGAAGACGACCACTCCGGCCCGCTGGCGGGCACGCCGACGCACACCCTGGCCGGGGACCTGCAGCGGTGGGCGGTCGTGCGGTCCGCCTCCAAAGCGCTGGGCCCCGACCTGCGACTCGCGGTCATCGCCGGCGACGCGACCACGGTCGGCCGCGTCGAGGGGCGCCGCCTGCTCGGGACCGGATGGGTCAGCAACGTCCTCCAGCACGTCGTCGCCTCCCTCTGGGCAGACCCCCAGGTCCGCCGCCAGCTCGCCGCTGCGGCCGACACCTACCGCCAGCGCCGCACCGCGCTCCTGGACGCCCTGGCCGACTGCAGCATCGCCGCCCACGGCCGCTCCGGCCTCAACGTGTGGGTGCCGGTGGCCGAAGAACACGCCCCGAGCCGGCTGCTCTTCGACGCCGGATGGGCCGTCAGCCCAGGCGAACGCTTTCGACTGGGCAGCCCGCCCGCGTTACGCGTCACGATCGCGACCCTCACGCCCGACGAGGCCGCCCGGTTCGCCGGCGACCTGCGCGACGCGCTGGCACCGCAACGCCGGACCTACGAGGCCTGACCAGAGCAGTTATCGTGCCCGTCCGCTGCGGAGCGGGTTCGATACCGGCGACCTTCAGGATGTTCCAGACCGTCGCCGGGCAGACCGTGACGCCCAGGCCGGTGAGCTCACCGTTGATCCGCCGTATCCCCAGCGGAATTCTCTTTCGCGAGACGCAGCATCAGAGCCTTCACCGCCGCCGCGGTCGGTGGCCGACCCAGACGGCGACCCGTCTGCGGATATGTCCACTTCCGGGTGAGGAGCTGGCGATGCCAACGCAGCAACGTCGCCGGGGTGACGATCCGATGATTCCACGACTGCCGGGGCAGCAGCCGGCTCAGCACCGCCAACACGACCCTGTCGGCCGGTTGCAGATCGGGCCGGCTCACCTGCCGGCGAAGAACCTCAACTTCCTTACGCAGCACCAGCAGCTCGACGTCCTTACTGGCTTCACCCCGCCCCGCAGGATGACCAGCGCCAACAGGCGCCCGAACGAGGCGTAGACCACCGACAACAGCACCAGTCATGGTCCCAGGACGGGCCAAGCCGGGGTTCCTGGCACCTACACCCACCCGCGCCCCGGCGCGCTGGCCCGACCTGGTCGGCCTTCCTACGCGGCCAGGCGGAGACGATTTTGGCGACGACTTCTTCACCGTCGACCTCCTCGACGGCACCAGCGCCTACGTGCTGACCGTCATCGAACACGCCACCCGCCGGATCCGGATCCTCGGCGTGACCGCCTACCCGAACAACGCATGGGTCACCCAGATGGCCCGTAACCTGCTGATGGACCTCGACGGACGCGTTGCGTCGCTGAAGTTCCTACTCCGCGACCGTGACAGCAAGTTCAGCGCAGCCTTCGACGCGGTCTTCACCGCCGCGGGGATCCGCATTCTGCGCAGCCCGATCCGAGCCCCGCGGGCGAACGCGATCGCCGAACGGTGGATCGGTGGTTGCCGCCGTGAACTCCTCGACCAGACGCTGATTTGGAACCAGCGCCACCTCCTGCGGGTGCTTCGCGACTACGAGACCCATCACAACTTTCACCGACCGCACCGCTCGCTCGGTCAAGACGCGCCGCTCCGGCCGCTACCTTCAGCCATCGTTGACGTCGACGCCGTCCGCGTTCGCCGCCACGACCGGCTCGGAGGCGTCATCGGCGAATACACCCTCGTGGCCTGAGCCGAGATTTCAACTCCGCGCGGGCCACGTCCCGACCATGACAGACTGCCTGACCGGCCAACGCCAGTACGCTCACGCACGGCCCGACGACCCGCTCATGCACTCCGCCGAGGACTCCGCGCAAGTGCAAGAGCACGAAGCCCATCCGCCCCTCCCCCACGGACCCGTCGCTCCACAGCCGCGGCGTGCTTCCCGCTGTCGATCGCCCGGCGCCCCTGCACGACTACATCGGCCTCCACTGCGCCCCTGATGACATTTTCGGCACCCACAGCCCATCACCGCCGACGGCGCGCCTCCCCCTGTGCGTGCCAGAGCCACTCCTGGAGGGTGGACCCGGGTTGAGCAGCCGGCGAGACGCCTCCGGGGCTAATCATCGTCTGGTGCCTTCGCCTGCCCTATCCGATCATGGGTGCGGCATGAGGTGCGGTGTTGCGCCGCGAGGTCGCCGCCCGAAACCCGACAACTATGCCGACCGGGCGCTCCGCGCCGCGCTGCGCCCGGCTGCTCGCGACCGAGGTGCGCCCGTTTCTGCTGCTCACGCCCAGAACCCTGACGGCCTGGCCCCGCACGGCTCCTCGCGCGAACGTACATGCCCATGGGTGGGTTCCGCGTGTCACATGGCGACGTCGGGGTGGATGACGGGCACCGCGATCTGGTGCTCGAGGCCGGCCATGCTGCGCAACGGCGGGAAGGATGCGAGATACACCCCAACCACCACCACGAATGAGGTGCCGAGCAGGCCGAGAACGATCGGCACCGAGGTGGCGTCCGCGATCGCCCCCCAGCCCAGCCCGAGAAGGCCCATGCTGCCCGCGTTCAGCATGTTCGAGACGCTGGATACCCGCCCACGCAGATGGTCGGCGGTGAGCGTCTGAATCACCGAGTAGCTTGCCGACATGAAAGCGGCCTGCGCCGCGCTTGCCAAAAACGCGAAGACAAGCCCAATTGTGTAACTGCTGGCCGCGGCAAGGGCGGCCAGCAGCACGCCGCTTGCCACGCCGGACACCACCAACAGCGGGGCGCACTGGAGCCGATGGCTGAACAGGGCAACGGCGAATGCGCCGATGATGGCTCCCAGCCCCAGGGTGGTCACCAGCGGGCCGTAGGCGCTGGTGTCATCCAGTTGACCGGCGGCGAGCGCCGGCAGCATGCCGAGGAAGGCCATCGTCAGTGCGCAATGGAAGCCGGTCAGCGTCAACACCCCTGCAAGGCGTCTGTTGCGACAGATGTAGCTCACCCCCTCGGCTACCCGGCGGAGCACCGTCGCGGGCGCGGCGACCGGGCGCTCCGGGGTGGACAGCCTCAAGGTGAGCGCCCCGGCGGTGGCGTAGGCCGCCGCACAGAACACGAACCCCGGCTTGATCCCCAGCACGGCGACGATCGGGGTGACCGCCAGCGGCCCCACGAACTCGCCGCCCTGCATCGCCACCCGGGTGAATCCGCCGCCGGCCAACAGCTTTCGCTCACCGAGAATGCTCGGGATGAGCGCCTGCCAGGACGGGGAGAACAACGACTGGGCTGACCCCACGACCATGGCCGCGCCGACCACAACGCCGAGACGCACCGTGGCCGATCCCGGTATCAGGGCACCAGCGAGGCAGCCAACAACAGCAACCCCGCAGGCCAGTCGCATGATGAGTTTGCGACTGTGCCGATCCGCGAGCACGCCGGCGATCGGGCCGAACACCAACGTGGGGGCGAGCAGCAGCATCACCACCAGACTCGACCACAGCGATGAATGGGTCGCCTGGAAGGCTTCATCACCGCCGACCAGCACGACGCCGTAGCGTCCGGTGTTGGCCAGCAGCACGCTGGCCCAGGTCCAGGTGAAATCGGGGAGCCGAAACGGCTCAAGAAGGGCGAATCTGCACTGGGGGGCTTGGGCGCTATTCATGGATCAAGCTGCTTGGCTGGCAGCCGTCCGGCCTTCGTGGGACCAGCACCAACACCTGATTCAGGGAGGCTCCGGTCCGTCGCCGGCTAAGTGAGCAGCGTCGATCGCTCGCTGCAGCTGCGTCAGATGGGCCTCCTTGTGCGCCACGACGTACCGTCGCAGGTAATCCGCGAGCGGCTCGTCGCCGTATTTCACGTTACGCACCGGCCGGTTGAGGTCGTCATCGGTGAGACGCGCGAGCACACCGGCCAGCGATGCACAAGACGCGTCAATCTGTTTCCGAAAGCCGTCCACGGTGTGGTCAGCTGCTCGCGCGATCGCGTCGTTACGGTCGGCGGAGTGCTCGGCCACGCGACCCATCACAAGGCGCCCTGAGTCCAGCCACTCCAGCAGCTGGCGAGCGAAATACCGCGGGAACTCGGCGATGTGTGCAAGGTTCTCCGCCAGGCTCCATTCCTGCGGGTCCGGGTGGCGCTCGAGCTGTTCGTCCGCGATGGAGGCGACGAGCTCTACGAGCTGGGAGTCGAGCCACGTGTTGCGCCCGCGCAGCCCGACGATCCCCGGCTGATCGCTGCTCACGGTGCCGGTTCCCGCACGCACTCGTTCACAAGCTCTCCGATGCTGCCGATCCGCGTGCGGACAACCGATCCCGGCCGCAGGAAGACCTGGGGGTCGCGCCCCGCGCCGATGCCGCCCGGAGTGCCCGTGAGGATGAGGTCGCCGGGCTCTAGGGTCATGATGACGCTGACGTACGCGACCACATCGGCGGGACTGAAGAGCAGGTCACCGGTATTTGCCTCCTGGACCGTCTGACCGTCGACCTCGCAGCTGAGCATGAGATCAGGCCGGCCGGGCTGGCCGCCGATCTCGTCCGCGGTCACTAGGTGCGGGCCGATCGGGGTGCTCGCCTCGAAGGTCTTGCCGGCCAGCCACTGCGGGGTGCGCCACTGCCAGTCTCTCATAGAGACGTCGTTGGCCACGGTGTAGCCGGCGATGGCCTGCGCTGCCTGCTGGCGGTCGGCCCGGCGGACCCGCTGGCCGATGATGCACGCGAGCTCGGCCTCCCAGTCGACCTGCTCGGATTCGGGCGGGAGCGCGATCGGATCCTCCGGACCGATGAGTGCGTTGGCGAACTTCGCGAACAAGGTTGGCGCCGCGGGTTCCTCCCGGCCTAGCTCCCGCAGATGCGTTCGGTAGTTCAGCCCGACGCACACCACCTTGGAAGGGGACCGGACCACGGGCGCGAGCCGGACCTGGCCGAGCGCATAGGTAGGGCCAGAGGCGTTCGACACAGCCGTCTGCCAGTCCGGCGATGCGGCGAGCAGCTCACCGACGTCACCGTAGGGGAGTTCGACGAACACGTCACCGTCGCAGCGGGCGGCCCGGGTCGAGCCGTCCGCCCGGCGGATGGTGGCCAGCCTCATCCGCGCAGCTCCTTGGCCGCGAAAATCTCGGTGACTGCCTGCAAGCTGTCTACCTCCTCCTCACGGAACAGCCCCAGCGCCCGATGGATCGGCAGGTCGGAGATCGCGAACAGATCCGCCGGCGCCTCAACCTCGTGCTGGGCCAGGGACCAGGACGGGACGACGAAGATGTCGCCCTGCTGCCAGTCGAACGCGGTTCCTGCGATGACTGTTCTACCGCTGCCCCGGAAGGCGACGAAGACCCGGTTGCCGACCCTGCGGTACGCCCGCGCCGGCGGTCCGGGCAGCAGGCGATGCATCTCACAGGCCAGGGTCGGCAGTACCGGGCCGCCGGTCAGCGGATTGGTGTAGTCCAGGCAGACGTGGGTGCCGCCCTGCTGGCGCACAAGCTCCGACAGCGCACGGTCGGTCGTGTCACCGTCGTAACGCAACAGCGAGGAGGCTCCGTCACACACGTCGGGCCGCGCGGACTGGACCCGCCCGCTGGCCGCCCCGATCAAATGCTGTGAGATGTTGCGTCCCTGTACGGGCTGCAGTTCCTGCGGCCGGAACTCTTCGAAGAAGACCGCGTCGAGGGCTTTTACGCTCGGCAGGTCGAGGCCGTCGAACCAGATCATCGGCTCGTCCGTCGGATTGGTGTGGTCGTGCCAGGACCAGGCCGGAGTAAGCACGAGATCGCCAGCCCGCATGTCACACGCGTCGCCATTGACCGTCGTCCAGACCCCCTCCCCCTCGAGGACGAAGCGGATCGCCCCCGGCGTGTGCCGGTGAGCGGGCGCCGACTCGTGCGCACCGAGGTACTGCACCGCAGCCCATAGGGTGGACGAGGCGAAGGGCGCGCCCCCGAGACCGGGGTTGGTTAAGGCCAGTACTCGGCGGTCTCCCCCGCGCCCGATCGTGACGAGGGAACCTGCCCGCTCCGCGAGGCGACGCACCGTCTCACCGCGCCAGAGCCACGGGCGGGTGGCCGGCCTTGGCGAGGTCGGCATGAGATCCGACTCGAGGAGCCAAAGCGGCGACAGGTCGTACCGTGCCAGATCCTCATAAAGGGCACCCAGCCCTTCTTCGCTGACCTCAACGTTCATCGGCTCCCCCCTGCTTCTTGAGATCCCCACGTACGCCCGACGGCTCGTCGACGTGTCGCAGTTGGCGGCAGGGCGCCGACTGGGCGCCCGCCGAGGCGACGAGCTGTGGCTCGTGCCGCACCCAGACCTCGATGGCGTCGCCCGGAAGGCCTCGCTGTCCGGGCGGACGGAGCGCCGGCAGAAAGCCTGCTCCGGCGTAGGCTCGAGGAACCTGCCGCGGTACATCACGGCGAACCGGCGCACTCATGACCCACCATGCCGAGTTCGACCCCGCGCACCGCGGGCGCCTCCGACCGATACCCCACGCGTCAGGGGCTTGCGATGGGTCACGTCGCTCCCCGGAGATGTCGACACCGAATTCTGTACCGCCGACCCAGATTCTGTTAGGCCGCAGGGGCGCTGTCAAGGTCCCGGGCGCGGCGACAGCACCGCGAAAGGGCCTCGGTCGCATGGCCCATCTCACCTCAACCACCAAATCGTCGTGCCACCGGCCCCTGCGTCCCAGGTCGTAACCGGAAGACTCCTCCGGCATGCGGTTGTCGGGCCCTTTGGTCGGTGGTGAGGCCCTCGCCGGCCGAGGTGACGTAGAGCTCATTGAGATTCTCGCCGCCGAAGGCGCAGCTCGTCACCCGCGCGACGGGAAGGTCGACGCGCCTGCGGAGCCTGCCGTCGGGCTCGTAGCACCGCACTGCCCAGCCGCCCCAGAGGGCGATCCAAAGACAGCCGTCGACGTCGATGGACATGCCGTCGGGCAGGCCGTCCTGCTGTGGAATCTCGATCAGCCGACGGCGGTGGTCAATCGTCCCGGCCTCGGCGTTGAAGTCGAAGGCGTCGACGCAGTGTTCGCCGCTGTCGACCAGGTACATCGTCCGGTCGTCAGGCGACCAGGCGATACCGTTGGGGACGGTCAGCCGGTCGAGCAACTTCACGGCGCTCAGGTCGCGGTCGAGACGATAAAGTGAACCCGCACCCGAGCGCATATCGAGGGCCATCGTCCCCGCCCAGAACCTGCCAGCGCTGTCGCACCTACCGTCGTTCATGCGGGTCCGCGGATCTCGCGCCTCCACCTCGCGTACCACTCGAATTTCCGGTCCGGTGGGGTCGAGAAGCGCGAAGCCGTCGCGCAGCGCCAGGACGTAGCCGCCCGCTTCGCGCAGCACGATGGCGCCCACCGGCTGTCCGACGTCGATCGACTCGTCGCGCCCGCTGGCCGGGTCGAGCCGGTGCACGAGGCCGACCGGGATATCAACCCACACCAGCTGGCCGCCGGTCTCGTCCCAGACCGCTCCCTCACCAACCGCTGCACGCGCGTCGAGCACCAATTCGACATCGTCACTAATCCGGGGCTGACTCACCGGACCCCTTGAAGCCGACGACCTCGACCGGCACCAGGGCCACTCATGGACCGGCACGCAGCCGGGGGCTGCTGGCACTACCCCGGATGAGGCCACGGGGATCATGCCGGAAGAGCCAGCCACCACCCCAGCTCACCTCAGGGCGCTGTGCTCGGTCGAAGCAGGGTCGAAGTACGCCCGCACCGACTCGAACTTCCCGTCTCGGACCCGGACGACGTTGACCCCACGGAACGGATAGCGCAGGCCGGCATGGTCGGTCAAGACCGCCTCCCACTCCAGCGTTGCGTCAACGCCGTCCCGAATCTCCTGGGTGATCGTCACCTCGAGGCCGGGGTAGTCCCGGATCTCATCAACGTAGAAAGTCGCAATTTCCCGATGACCGCGCAGCGCCGGGCCGGAGGGAGGCAGCAGGACGGCGTCATCATGAAAGTAGGAAAGCAGGGCCTCAAGGTCGCGGCGGCATTCCGCGGCCCAATAGGACTCGGCTACCTCCCGAGGTGTTGACGGCGTCTGCATGCGCGCCATCGTAGATGCCAGGGTTTGCAGAATCAAGAATAGGTGTCGACTTTACAGAATCGCGTGGTCACCGCAGCGGCAGCAGCAGCCACTCGTGCGTGGCACCCCAGACGAGGGCACGGTTGTCCCCAATCTTCGACCGCCCGTCTTACCCGACGCCTTCGGGCTGGCTGCGGGCACCGCTTCGAGTTCTGGGGCCCTCAGAACACTGCGATGGGGTTCACCGGGGAGCCGGTGCCCCCCCGGACAGCAAGGGGCGCCGCGAAGAACATGAACGCGTAACGCCCGAGAGCCCGACATTGCTGTGCCAAGCTCTCCACGAAGCAGTGGTCGAGCAAGACAAGCCCATCGCGGGAATGCCGATTTGATGAAGCGGCAAAGGGAAACGGGTCGTTTCACTCCCGTCCCGCCCGGCCTCGTCGGAGCCCACCGCATCCGATGAAAGCAGGCCGAGGATTCGTGCGCCGGCCGCGGTAAGACGCTCAGCCGCGTCCCCCGTGTAAATGGCCACTCCCCGCTGGTGCAGCCATTCGATGCATTCGGGCGCCGGCCCAGGGGAGAACGGCGTAAACCCGTTGACCGCCTTGCGGGCCTCGATCCCGGCGCGGACGACGACAACATCCCCGCTCGACACGCGTACGCCGGCGAGTTCTTCGGCGGCCTCGAGATCGGAGATCGAGATGGGGTGCATGGGCTCGAGCCAGTCCACCCCGAGGGCGGCCGCCACGTCGAGTAGCACGCCACGGGAGAGGACACCGCCTCGCTGCGCGTAGATGGAGCCATAGACCAAGCCGGCCTCGGTTGCCACCGCGTCGAAAGCTCGGCCGTTATAGACGAGGCCCTCATGACTGCCGATGTGGCTCACGCAATCGAGGTGCGTCAGCTCTGGCTGGTGCACCTCGAAGCCGAGGTAGTCACCGGCGCTTGGCGGCGGTCGCAATGGATGGTCTGGGGCGTGGTGGTAGCTCAACCGGTGTTCCATCTGCTGGCGGGAGAGCGGCAACGACAGCGAAACCGTCTCGCCGAGGCGCACCAGAGCGGCAGCCTCGCACCGTTTCCCGGGTGTGATGTGGTTGAGCGTTCCAAGCGGCCCGCGTTGCTGACCCTGCCGAACAGCGCGATCAGCTCATCGTCGCTCCAGTCGGCCTGCATAAGCCCGAGACTAATAGTCGCAGCCGTTGGATCGTCATGGGCCCACGGTGTCATCGGCGGCCCCGGGGAGCCGGGCGATCCGCGCCAGCCGCGACAACCACCAAAATGCCATTCCTCAACAGTGTCTGCTGCGTGATCTACGAAAATACCGCGACGGCGCGTGGGGCTGTGCAGTCAACATTCGCACAGCCTGAGTTCAACCCCCGACGAACTATCGGACGAGTCCATTAAGGGACGGGAACGGATACCATCCTCCAGTGGAGAGGTTGCGATCATCAAGAAAGTCCGCCGCGCTGAAGCGCACCGCACCCCCTAAGTCGCAGCGCCCCGCACCCCGAAAGTTGCCGCCCTTGTCCGAGGAAGGCGCCGCTCCCGGTTCCGACGAGCCGCGCTATCCGATCAGCTCGGTCGACAATGCGTTGCGGCTCTTGCTGATGTTCCGCGACCGGCGCCTGGTCCGGGTCGCCGAGGCAAGTGAGTCGCTCGGAGTCGTCCGCTCCACCGCGCATCGGCTGCTGGCCATGCTCCAGTACCACGGTCTCGTCCAGCAGGACCCTCAGACGAAGGCGTACCTCGCCGGTCCGGGACTGGTCGACATCGGGCTGTCGGTGGTTCGCGAGATGGACATCCGCCGGCACCTGCGCCCCTACTTGGAGCAGCTCAGCTCAGAACTCGGGGAGACTGTACAGCTGATGATCCTCGAGGACGCGAACACCCTGTTCATCGACAGCGTCGAGAGCCAGCAGGCGTTGCGCACGAGTTCCCGGATCGGCAGGAGCTACCCGGCACACACGACGTCGGGGGGGAAGGTCCTGCTGGCCCAGCTGCCTGCGGACCGGCTGCGTGAGCTATACCCGTCCGAGCAGCTGACCACCTTGACGACCCGGTCGATGAAGCATCGGGCGGAGCTGTTCCGGGAGCTGAAACGAGTACACAAGCAGGGATATGGCACCAACCGCGGTGAAAGTGAGCCCGACGTCGCCGCCGTCGCGGTGGCCGTCACCAATGCGTTCGGGCACATCCGCGCGGCCATCGCGATGTCCGCCCCGCTCTCGCGGCTGGACGAGGCAGCGGTGCCGCGGGTGGCGGCGACACTGCGCCGCGTCGCCGAGCAGGCTGCGAAGCAGCTGACCTGATATGGAGCGGCAGGTCAAGGTCCGGTGACGGCGCCGTCGCTCGCGGAGCCGACGTGCGCCGCGTACTTGGCCAGGGCGCCGCGTTGATACCGGGCCGGGGGCGGCGCCCAGTCACGCAACCGTTCGGTTAGGTCGACGTCCTCCACGTTCAGAGTCCGAGCGGCGACATCGATGGCCACGACGTCGCCTTCGCGAAGGGCAGCCAACGGGCCGCCCACCGCGGCCTCCGGCGCGGCATGCCCGACCATCAGGCCGTTCGTGGCGCCACTGAAGCGACCGTCGGTCACGAGCGCAACGGATTGGCCCAGCCCCTCGCCCAGGATCGCAGCCGTCACGGCGAGCATTTCGCGCATGCCCGGGCCGCCTCGCGGCCCCTCGTAGCGGATGACCACGACGTCGCCGGCTACTATTCGGCCGCTCGTCACGGCCTCGTAGGCGTCCTCTTCGCGTTCAAAGACTCTCGCCGGTCCCCGGTGCGCGTTGAGCGTATGTGCGGTGATCTTGACTACCGAGCCTTGTGGGGCGAGGTTTCCGTAGAGCACGACCAGCCCGCCCTCGGTGGCCAGCGGGCGGTCGAGCGCGGCCACCACGTCCTGCCCCGGCGTCTCGGTCACGGCCGCGACCTCGTCGGCGAGGGTCTGACCGGTGACGGTGAGCGCCGATCCGTCGATAAAGCCTCCCTCGAGCAGGCGCCGGAGTACGAGGCCGATGCCGCCTGCGCGATGCAGGTCCGCGGAGGCGTAGCGGCCGCCCGGCAGGAGGTCGCAGAGCAACGGGGTGCGTCGGCTTACTCGATCGACGTCCTCCAGGCGCAGGTCGACCCGCGCCTCTCGGGCGATCGCCAGCAGGTGCAAAACCGCGTTCGTCGATCCTCCGCTCGCGGCGACGGCGGCGATGGCGTTCTCGAACGCGCTGCGGGTCAGGATCCGGCTCGGCCGCAGATCGGCGTCGAGAGCCGCCATCACAAGCTCGCCCGCCTTCTCGGCCATGACCGATTTTGCCGAGTCGACCGCCGGGATGGAGTTGAAGCCCACCGGCGATAGACCGAGCGCCTCCATCACCATCGACATGGTGTTGGCGGTGAACTGGCCGCCACAAGAGCCGGCGCCGGGGCAGGCGACCAGTTCAAGCTCGGCGAGGTCCTCGTCGGTCATCGTGCCGGCCGCAACGGCGCCGATCGCCTCGAACACCTCTCCCATCGCCACGTCGCGTCCCCGGAATCGTCCAGGGAGGATGGATCCGCTGTAGAGCACGATCCCTGGCCGGTCGAGCCGGGCGAGGGCCATCGCGGCGGCCGGTACGGTCTTGTCACATCCGACGACACAGGCAAGGGCATCGAACGCGTGGCCCCTTGCGACGAGCTCGATGGAGTCGGCGATGACCTCACGGCTGATCAGTGAGGTCTTCATCCCCTCGGTCCCCATGGTCACGCCGTCGGAGATGGCGATCGTGTTCAACTCCATAGGTGTGCCGCCCGCACGTCGTACTCCCGCCTTCACCCGGCCGGCAAGATCACGATGGGTGAGGTTGCACGGCATTGTCTCGATCCAGGAATGGGAGACGCCCACGATGGGTTGGCGCAGGTCCTCGGGAGTGAAGCCGGTGCCGTACATGTAGGCGCGGGCCGCAGCACGGCTACGTCCCTCGTACAACGACCGGCTGAGCAGGCGACGATCAGTAGATGTTGGCAAGGAGTCCTCCATCAACGACGACATCGATTCCGGTTAGGTAGCTTGCCTCGTCCGAAGCCAGGAACAGGGCAACGTTGGCGACATCGGTCGGCGACGCCAACCTGCGCAGGGGGTAGCGGCCCGCTACGGCAGCACGCGCCGCCTCGGGGTCGGGTTGATGCGCGAAGAAGTCATCGTTCATCTCGGTCGCCACATCTGCAGGACAGATTGTGTTGCAGCGGATGTTCTCAGGACCGTGCGCGGCGGCGATGGCCCGGCACAGCGCCCGCAGGCCGCCCTTCTGAGCCCCGTACGCCGGCAAATCCGCATCGCCGACGATTCCCAGCACCGAAACCGTGATGAGAATCGTCCCACCGCCGCGCGCACGCAGGCAGGGCAGCGCCTGCTTGATGCCCAGGAAAACGCCGCGCAGATTTGTCGCGTGTAGCCGATCCCATTCCTCCTCGCTGGTCTCCTCCAGCCTGCCAAGGAACTGGACCGCGGCGTTCGCGTGCAGGACATCGAGGCCGCCGAAGCGGTTGAGCGTCTCCTGCACCATTCTGCGGTTGCCCTCGACCGTGGAGACGTCGGCGGTGACCGCCAGCACCTGTCCGCCGATCTTCTCGATCGCGGCAGCGGTGCTGGCCGCAGTGCCGGCATCGACGTCGACGCAGGCGACGGCTGCCCCCGCCTCGGCGAAACGCACCGCGGTGGCGTGTCCGATCCCGCGCCCAGCCCCCGTGACGATCGCGACCTTGCCTGCGAGCCTCACCGGCTACCCCCGGACACCAAGCATGGACTCGGCCGCGACGGCACAGGCCCGACCCACGGATTCGCGGGTTCGCGCCAGTTCCTCCTCTCCGTGCGCCGTCGAGACGTAGAGCAGGCCGCGCGGAATCACGTGCACCCCCTCATCGAGCAGTGCCTTTGCGAAGTGGTGGTACGCGCTGCTGTCGGCAGTGAGTGTGTCGGCGTAGGTCTCGACCGGTTCAGAACTCCAAAAGGCGTGTGCGGCTGCACCGATCTGATTCACGACGATCGGCAGGCCATGGGCCGCCGCTTCGCTGCTGAAAATCTGTGCGACGGCCGCGCCGGCAGACTCGAGCTGCGGGTAAAGCTGGCTCTCGCCCTGTTCGAGCTGGGAAATCACCGCGACCGCGGCGGCCGCGCACATCGGGTTGGCATTGTAAGTCCCGACGTGGGCAACGCGACCTGAAGCGGCCTGCGCCATCACCGCCGCCGAGCCACAGACCCCGCTGATCGGCATTCCCCCACCGAGGGCCTTGCCGAGCACGGCTAGGTCAGGGACGACGCCGAGCCGGGCCTGGGCGCCCCCTAGGGCGAGACGGAAACCGGTGATGACCTCATCGAAGATTAGAACCGTGCCCGTCCGACGAGTCAGTTCGCGCACTGCGTCGATGTACCCCGGGGAGGAGACAAGGCAGCCGCCGTTGACGGCGATCGGCTCCATGATCACGGCTGCAACGTCGTCGCCGAGTACAGCCTCGAGGGCGGCTAGGTCGTTCCACGGACAGACAGTGACGGATTCGGAGGCGAGCGGATCCTGGCCAGCCGTCGTCGGGCGACCATCCGGGCGCCCAGGGTTGCCCACCGCAAGCGGGTCGAGCCAGCCGTGGAAGTGGCCGAGGAACTTCACTACCCGGTTTCGGCCGGTCGCTGCGCGGGCGATCCGCAGCGCCGCGTGCACTGCCTCACTACCGCTGTTGGAAAAGACGCAAAGGTCTGCGCACGGTACCGTCCGACACACCGCCTCGGAGAGCTCGGCCTCGAGCAGGTGAGACGCCCCGTAACCAAAACCGTGCCCTAATTGCCGCCGGACCGCGTCACGCACGGGTTCATTCGAGTGACCGAGAAGGATCGGTCCGAACGCCATCGCGTAGTCCACATACTCGTTGCTGTCGATGTCGGTGAGCAGGGCGCCCTGTGCGTCCGCGAATGTGATCGGTACCGGCTGCTGGGATGCACGAAAGGCACTCGCCACGCCTCCGGCCAGCGTGCCGCTCGCCCGGTCGTGCTGCTCACGAGATCTCGCATACCGGTCGGTCACCGCGAAAGCATATGAGACCAGGCCGGCCGCGGTCAAGAACGCCATCGCTCCTTGCAGAACACGGAGGTCGAAATGCCGGCCGCTGGGACCCCCCTACACGGTTATGCGGTGCGGACCAGCTTGCAGATCCGCCCCCTGGAACTGGACTACCATTCCTTCGGGAACCATCACCTGAACCTCCGACGGGTCCCGCGATAACGAGACGGACAACCATCCATGCGGCGTCGGAACTCGTCCTTCGGCGCGGGTTAGGGGACCCAGGTACGGATCGAGAAGAGCCCGCCCGTAGCCCGGCTCGGCCGGTCGCACCCCAAGGATGTAGCTGGTGAGGTCGTAGGTCGGGCTGGCTGACCACCCGTGGCAGCGGCTGGAGGTGCCCGGCGCGGCATCCCAGAACTCCTGAAAGGTTCCCCGCCCAGCATCGATCTCCCAGCGGAGCAGGCTGTCGAGGATCAGGTCCCGCCGGTCATAGCGAAAAAAAGCCTCGTGGAGAAATCGGCAGAACCACGGCTGGGCCGCCACGACGTCCCTCTCGGGGTCGAACCCGCTCGGGTCCCAATACTGGAACACCCCGATCGCACCACGATCACGCATATCGGCGGAGGTAGGGGTAATAACGAGCCGGCCGCCAAGACTCGCGGCGGGATCGCTGATGCGCTCGATGATGGCGGTTACCCGTTCGTTTGGCACAATCCCTGCCAGCAGTGCGGCGGCATTGGTGTGTTGGCTCATCCGGCGGCTCACGCCGTTTGCACCGATTGCATCGAGGTAGACTTTTCGCTCAGGATCCCACAATAACTCGAAGGCGCCGGCGGTGTGCTCGATGAGGCTGCGCACCTCGGCCGCGCCGGGGAGACTCGCATAGCCGGCCAGCGCCGCGGCGTAAAGGGCGTCGTGCGCGCCAATGACGACGTTCCGATCGACCTGCGCCCAATCGAGAAACACCCAACCTGGGAAGTCCTCCAATAGGCCGCTTGAACCTCGCGACCTCTCATAGCATTCGATGATCTTATCGGCGACCGGTACCATTCGACGCACGAAGTTCTCGTCGCCAGAGTGGAGCCAATAGGCGGCGAGAGAGCGCATCCAGTGAAGCGAATACTCGGGCATCGTGACCCCTGCCCTCGCGAAGTCACAGGCGGCAGCTCCCGCGAGGAGCCCGTCTTGTCGCGGGCTGGCCGCCGTTAGTGCCAAGTGGTGGCGGATCAGACGCCAATCGGGGTTGGTCACGAGGGTCACCAGCGTCTCCGTGTAGGCATCCGCGATCCAGGCCCGTTGCTCCCTGCCCGGACAGTCAAGGAAGGCATCCGCCGAGCAAAGCGCCACGGTACGTGCACCTATCGTCCACTGTGCAACGTAACGGGGATCATCGCAGTCGAACTCGGCACCTGGCGCGCACGGGTAGATGGTTTCTTCCACCTCCACGATCGTCTCTATGCCGGGTGGGTGGTGGACGCCGAGGTATCGCAAGCCTATCGGGTCAAAGAATGTGATCTCGTGGTCGCGCCCGCGTCCGACGATGTAGCGGGCAGCCCAGGCACGAGGAGCGATTTCAGGCAATCCGTCGATACCCAAATCCTCACCGGCGACTACGTCCACGGTGCTGCCCTCAGCAGAGGCTTCGCCCGAGTTGATCAGTAGGCGCACGTGCCCCCGGGTGACGCGGCCCATGTCCCATACCGAGAGCCGCCGCTCACCGGCGTCGTCCAGGCGCAAGGTCAGCCAGGACGTCGACGGATCCTCGCTATCGTCGACGCGGACTGTCCGGTCTTCGTCTACCAATCCCTTCGGGCGTCGGAGCAGCGAAGTGAGCTGCGGAATCGGACGGCGGGCAGGGTTGCAATATGGCGCGGCCGGCGGCCCGTCCAGGACGGTTCCTTGTCCCTTGCCGCCGAGGATCACTGCCCGCGGCCACAAATCGCCGCTGAACCCTGGGTTGTGCAGGCCAGCGGGCCCGGCCCGACCATCCACGACCTCTGAGGGGTAGTCGTATCGGCTGAGACCTTCCCTCGGGACCCAAGGCGCAGGTACGGCCTGCCATCTTGCGTCGCTGTCGATGGAAAGGCCGGCCGACGATGAGGTCTCGAAGCAGAAGGATCCGCGACCAAGGGTTCCGACCGGCGAGGCGGGCAGCCACCACGGCCCCGCGGAGCCGTAATAACGGCAGAGAGCCACCACCACGTTCGGTCCGGAGCGGAGATCTTGAGCGAGGTCGTATTCGTCCCAGCCAAGCAGGGTGGGTTCGCCGCGGACCGGTCCCCGGCCGAGCTGGCGGCCGTTGAGGAAGAGCACATATCGAGAGTCGCAGGTGACCCGAGCCGGCACCGATGCAGGAGGAGTGTCAAGCTCGAAGGTGCGCCGAAGATAGAGGAAGTGACTGATTCCGTCTTTGGCCACGCGAAAGACTGGACCCGGTTCTACCGGCTCGTGATCCCAAATCCACCGGCCCCGCCATCGGGTCGGCCAGTCGGTGACGTCGGGATCGCGAGCAAGGGGCGTCACTTCGTTCCGGACCATTCGGGGCTCCTGGGTAAACGTAAGGCCGGCGGGCACCGCACACTTGACTGAATGCATCACCAATCAAGACGCGATTTGCGAATTGGGTCGGCTGCCGACTACCTCTGGATTTCCGAGATGTCCTTGGAACCAGTGCAAGACTCGCGACAAGAAGTCGACCCGCTGATCAGGAGGCCCGGAGACAAAGAACATATGTGATGCCCCCGGATAGCGAGCGAATTCGACTTCACACCCAGCCTTCTTCAAGATAGTGAACATCTGTTCACCCTGCCCGATCGGGCAGCGGTAGTCCGCCTCGCCGTGAATAATCAGAGTGGGAGTGCGGGTTTGATGGGCGAACGTCGAAGGCGAATGGCTAAGGTACCACTCCTGACGAGCGTGCGGAGCACCACCGCCATGCCGCTCGAGGCCGTTGTAGGCAGCGTCACTTGTGCCGTAGTCCGACATAAGGTCGAAGATCGGGGCACCACAGACTGCTGCCGAGAACCGATCGGTCTGGCTGATGGCCCAAGCGGTCATGTATCCCCCGTAGCTGTAGCCGTAGATCCCCACGCGCGTTGGATCGGCGTAAGGTCGCTCGAGCACGGCATCGAGAACCGCGAGTAAGTCGGCGAGGTCGGCACCCCCCCAGTCCTCGATTACGCGCCGGGCAAACGGGCCGCCGTAGGACGTTGAGCCCCCCGGGTTAGGACACACAACCAGAAACCCATGGGTGGCCAGGCACTGTTGGTGCGGCACGAAACCGAGGCTGTGGTGTCCGCTCGGTCCTCCGTGCACGTCGAGGACGACCGGGTAGCGCATCTCCGGATCGAAGTCCGGCGGTTTGAGCAACCAGGCGTCGATGCTGAACCCCGCTCGCCGCACGCTGAGCCGTTCCCAGGTTGCGGGTGGTCGCTCGGCCAGCTGGGCGCCGGTGTAGTCGGTGATCGTCGTCATCACGGACGTGTCGCGGTCGAACACCGAGATTTCGCCGGGCGTTGTGGGCGTCTCGTGCACCTGGACGACGAAACGACCGGATCGATCGAGGCTCGAACCACTGAGCCGCGACGGCTGGCGATAGGGCACGCTGAGTTGCCGGGTTTCTATGTCTATTATTTCAAGGCCGCCTTCGCCACCTTGGACGGTGTTGATCAGTACCTGGTGATCGTTTAGCCACACCGACGGCGCAGCCCCCCCAGGGCCCGCGGCTGGCACGGACAGCAGGCCGGAGGTAAGCCGTTCGGACTTCCCGGAGGCGAGGTGGTAAACAAAGTAATCCGGGTGAAAGGACCGGTCCACATCACACAGATAAAAGACCCGATCTCCGCATGGCGCCCAGGATGGCCCTCCCGCCATTCCAGCCTCCGGGCTGATCGTTCGGCTCTGGCCGGACTCAATGTCCAACAGGACTACGTCCGAACCTACCCGACCTCCTCGGGAAACCTCCATCGCGAGCCAGCGACCGTCGGGTGACCAGAGTGGCCCGGCGTGGTCCACCAATTCGGCGCTCACCCGGCGAGGCCGCCGGTCCGCAACGCCAACGACGAACACATGGCGTCGCGCGTCGCCGACGTAACCTCGGTCATCGTCTTTGTAGTCGATTCGTCTCGTCACCCGCACCGGAGGAGTTGCTGCAGGCGAACGTTCCTCATGGGGATCGTCCGGGTCGTAGGCGGTGGTGTAAGCGACCCGGAGACCGTCCGGCGACCATGCGAGGGATCCGAGCGGTCGGGAGTGGCGCGCGACCTGCTGCGGCAGTATGTCAGGGTCGACGCTCATCACGAAAAGGCCGTGTCCTTCTTCCATGCTGGACGTGAACGCGATCCGCTCCCCGCCCGGGGACCAGCGGGCGCCCGACGCCCTCCGCTCAGGCGATGTCAGCGGACGCGCCTGCGATCCGTCTCTGCGGCACACCCATAGGCGACTAAAGGGCCGTCGCGACACCGCGTCGAAGCCGGCCAGGGCGTAAACGATGCTGGAGCCATCAGGGGAGATCTGAGGATCCCTGGCCGTCAAGAGCTGATAGGCGAGCATCTCCGGTGCAAGACGTGCATTCATACGAACGGGATACCTTTCATCTCGATTCTTGTTGCTGCATAGCGACTCCTGTTTTGAAGAATTCCTCCGCCAACCCGCGACCCGGCGGGCGCAGCGAGAAGACCGGCCTGGCCTCGCCGACGACGGTTTGAGTCACGTCGAGGATGGCTGGGTGCGA
>JAABUZ0100003288.1_pt1 | contig 24405 bp, 23 predicted proteins | sample 5562091 | NCBI WGS metagenome assembly JAABUZ01 (sample SAMN12813069, study PRJNA571459) | rock metagenome | isolation source: Antarctica rocks | place: Antarctica: Victoria Land, Linnaeus Terrace sud | collected 2015-12-21
GGTCGGGGGCGGGAATCAAAGTTGAGGTTGTGGACATAGGTCCCCGGAGGATAGCCACCCCTGCCAGCGAGGTGCGGCCGGCCCGGCGACCCTCCCTATCATCAGCCGCCATGCCCAGACGAGCCACCAAGCGCGGGGCCGATCGCACCCCGCTGCGGCGTGACTGTGACGTGCTCATCTGCGGCGCGAGCTTCGCCGGCCTTGCCGTGGCGCGCGAGCTGGCGGGCAGCGGCGCGGACGTGCTGATCGTGGACCGCTACGAGATCGGCGAACGACAGACCTCGGCCTGCGGTATCCCCACCGCCTGGCTGACCGCGCTGGGGCTGCAGGAGTCACTGCGCCAGACTTTCGGTGAGCTGGTGATCCACTCGCCCCACCGCACGGTCCGTTACGACCTGCCGTGGACGTTCTCGACCTTCGATTACCGGACCCTGTGCGCGGCGCTGACCGCGCAGGGCGCATTTCAGTTCGAGACCGCGACGGTGGGCTCCCGCGCGGGAGACGTGATCACGACCGACCGCGGAGAGATTCGCGCCAAGCTGATCGTCGACGCCCTTGGCTGGCGGAGGATCCTCGGTGCCGGCTCCCCCGTGCAACCTCCCGACGCGCTGCTGTCCCGTGGCCTGGAGGTGCATCCCTTCGGGCACGGGCGTGACCTCGAGATCTGGATCGACCGCCGCTACGTTCCCGCCGGATACGGGTGGAGCTTTCCGGCCGCCGACGAGCTGAGGATTGGCGTCGGATCCTTTGATCCCCGCTTCCACGTCAAGGCGCCTACCGTCCGCCTGGCCGAGGATCTGCAGGCGGACACGGTCCGCTATCAGGGCAACTGGATTCCGCACGCGCTGCGGCCGGCCACCGAGGACGGGATCTTCTTCACCGGCGATTCGGCCGGCCACTGCCTGCCCCTCACCGCGGAGGGAATCCGGACCGCGCTGTACTTCGGTCTCGCCTGTGGCCGCGAGCTGCGCGCCGTCGTCGCCGGTGAGCAGACCCGGGAGCAGGCGCTGGCCCGCTACCACGCGTTCTCAGACGACCATCGGCGCGCTTTCCGCTGGATGCTGCGCGCCCAGCGCCTCGTGCCCCGGATCGCGCCGCGGGCGCTCGGCCCGGCGCTCGGAGCGATGGCCACCAAGCGCTTCGTCGACTGGTCGTTCAACCATTACCTCGGGGTCGCGCACCCGGACTTCGTGGCCGCGGGCCGCGCGGCCACCCCGGCTCGGGCCGCCGCGCTCGCCACGGCCTGACCCGTCCCGGTCGCCACGCTGGCGCGGCTCGCGGTTCGCGGCGCCGGACTGGCCCGTGGTGAGTCTGGACGGTTGCGCCCCAGGGGCGTACGATGCCCCGCCACCTGAGGTCCACAACGAGGAGGGCTCCCTTGTCTGACAGCATCCCGCGCAGGCCGCACCGGCTACGCCGCACCGCTCTCGCGCTCACCGCGGCAGCTGCCCTGGCCGCCTTTGGCGCCGCCGGCACCAGCGTCGCCCGCCCCACCCACGCCGGCCGCACCACCCACACCGGCCGCACCACCCACGCCGGCCGCACCACCCATGCCGCCGGCGTCACCGTGCACGTGATCGAGCACGCGATCACCGACACCGAGATCCCGACCGGCGGCGGCAAGGACGTCAAGGGCAACATCCTGACCTTCGACAACCCCGTCTACAACGCCGCGAACACCAAGCCGGTTGGCCACGACGAGGGCTTCTGCACGCGCGTGGATCCGAAGCTCGGCGTCTTCGAGTGCCTGTGGACGACGTTCCTGCGCGGCGGTCAGATCACCGTCCAGGGCCCCTTCTATGACACTCGCAACTCCGTGCTCTCGATCACCGGCGGCACCGGCGCCTACCGCCGTGCCCGTGGCCAGATGAGGCTCCTGTCCCGCAACGGCGGCAAGGCCTACGACTTCATCTTCCAGCTCAGCTAGAACCTGATCGCTGCGCGGCGGGCGCCCGCGGGGCTCGCCGCGCCGCCGCCGGCCTCACGGGCGCCGGCGGCTACTTGGCCGACAGCCAGTCGGACCCGATCCCCGCCTCGACTGCCAGGGGGGGATCGAGCGGGTACGCGTTGGCCATCTCGTGGACCGCGAGTGCGCGGACCTGCTCGGCCTCGGCCTCGGGCCCCTCGAATAGGAGCTCGTCGTGGATCTGGAGCACGAGCCGGCTCTCCAGCCCGGCCTCGGTGAGCGCCCGGTCGCACTCGACCATCGCCACCTTCATGATGTCGGCTGCGGTCCCCTGGATGACCATGTTGACCGCGAAGCGCTCCCCCTGCTTGCGCAGCTCCCAACGCCGCGCGCGCAGCTCGGGGACCTGACGGCGGCGTCCGAACAGCGTCGACACGTAGCCGTGCTCGGTGCCCTGCTCGATCGTCGCCTCGATGAACCGCTGCACGGCTGGGAAGCCCTCCATGTAGCGCGTGATGAACTCATCCGCCTCGGCCTGGGCGATATGCAGGCGGTCGGCCATCCCGTAGGCCGACAGACCGTAGACGATGCCGTAGTTGATCATCTTGGACTTCGACCTCATGCCCGCGTCGATCTCGTCAGGGGCCACTCCGAACACCCGGCAGGCGGTGGCCGTGTGCACGTCCTCGCCGCGCCGGAAGATCTCCTTGAGCACGTCCTCGCCGGCGATGTGGGCGAGCAGGCGCAACTCGACCTGCGAGTAGTCCGCGGACACCAGCGCATGGCCGGGCTCGGCGATGAAACAGGCTCGGATCTCGCGTCCGAGCGCGGTGCGGATCGGGATGTTCTGCAGGTTGGGATTGTTGGAGGACAGCCGCCCGGTGGTGGCCGCCGTCTGGTTGAAGGTCGTGTGCAGGCGGCTGCGCTCGTCGACCAGCAGCGGCAGCGCATCGAGATAGGTCTGCGCGAGCTTGGTCAGCTCCCGCCAGCGCTCGATCTTGGGGATGATGGGATGCTCGTCGCGGATCGCCTGCAGAACCCGGGCGTCGGTCGAGTAGCCGGTCTTGCCGCGGCGCTTGCGCGACAGCCCGAGCCGGCCGAACAGGACCTCCTCCAGCTGCCGCGGCGACCCGAGCGTGAACTCCTCGCCGGCGATCTCGTAGATCTCGCGCTCGAGCGCGTCCGCCTCGGTCTTGACCCGCCCGGAGATGCCCGTCAACGCCTCGGTGTCGAGCTTGACCCCCGCGAGCTCCATGTCGCGCAGGATGCGAACGATCGGCAGCTCGACGGTCTGCAGCAGGTCCGTGAGGCCACGGCCGCGGATCTCCTCCCGCTGCCAGTCGGCCAGCGCGCCGAGCAGGCGGGCGTCGCACCCGGCCACATCCTCGATCTCGGTGGCCAGACCCCGCTCCTCGCACAACTCGCGAAACGGGTAGGCGCGCCGTGCCGGCTCGAGCAGGTAGGCGGCGACCTCGGAGTCGTGGACCAGCCGGCTCGGCACGAGTCCGAGCGCCTTGGCGTCGTGGGCGACGACCGGCCGGTCGGCGATCGCGCGCACGAGATCCTCGGGTCGTCGTGCCTCGCCGGTGAGCAGGCGGTCGGAGCCGGCGTGATAGACGGCAAAGCGCCATTCGGGCTGCTCGCCGAACAGCGCGCCCTCGGGCGCCCCGGGCGCCCGCACGCTCACGGCGACCTCGCCCTCGGGCAGGTCCCCCGCATCCTGGACCGAGCCCGATGCCACCGTGGCGGTGAGCGCGGTCTCGGCCTCCGGGGCCGGGGCGGCGGCATCCGCGGACCCGAGCGCCTCCTCGAGCCGGCGCAGCGGATCGCGTAACTCGAACTCGCGAAACACCTCGCGCAGCCGCGACCGGTCGGGCGCGGCGGACACGTAGCTGGTCACGTCGAGTTCGACCGGGATGTCGCGCTTGGCCGTGGCCAGCTGCTTGGACAGCCGAGCGTCGTCGGCGTGGTTGGTGAGGTTCTCCTTGCGCTTGGCGCCGCTGATCTCGTCGACGCTCGCGAGCACCGACTCGAGCGTGCCGAAGCGCTGCAGCAGATCGGCGGCGGTCTTGTCCCCGATCCCGGGGACGCCGGGGATGTTGTCGCTCGTGTCCCCCTTGAGGCCGATGAAGTCGGGCACCAGCTCGGGTGGGATCCCGTAGCGGTCGATCACGCCGTCGCGGTCATACACGCGGGTGTCGGTGATGCCCCGGGAGGTGGTCATGATCCGTACGCGGTCATCCACGAGCTGGTAGGCGTCGCGGTCCCCGGTCACCACCATCACGTCCACGGGCGGATCACACATCTTGGCCCGCTCGGCGATCGAGGCGATCACGTCGTCGGCCTCGAACCCGTCGACCTTCAGGTTGCGGTAGCCGAAGGCATCGACCAGCGGCTCGAGGTGGGGCCACTGCTCCTTGAGCAGATCAGGGCGGCTGGAGCGCTGGGCCTTGTACTCGGCGTAGACCTCCTTGCGCCCGCTCGAGCCCGCGTCCCAGACGACGACCGTCGCCTTGGGTCCGTAGTCGGTGAGGATCTTGACCAGCATCGACGCGAAGCCGAAGATCGCGTTGGTCGGGACCCCCGTCGAGGTCGCGATCGACTCCGGCAGCGCGAAGAAAGCGCGGTAGGCGAGGCTATTGCCGTCGATCAGGAAGAGCTCATCGGCCATCGTCGCCTGAGCCTATCTCGCCGCCCGGGCCGCCCCCCGCGGGCGGCTCCCGGTGCCGGCGCCCGGGGAGGGGAGGCCGGCGGGTCAAGCGCGCCTTCGCGCAGGGTGACCAACCTCGAGCTGCGCTCCGGCGGCCCGGTGGACGTGCTCGAAGGCGCTGACGTAGCCCGGGCCGCTCAGCTCGCGGAAGGTGGCGGTGGCGGTGAGGACGACGGCGGTGAGGATCGGACCGGGGGTGACGTCTCGGCCGGCTCCGGTCCGGAGCGCCGGCGGCGGGGCAGCGGCCCCTCGCGCTTCCAGGCCGAGCCGGGGCGGGCCGGCAGGAGCAGCACGATGAAGAACCCGACGAACGTCAGCACGAGCCCGAAGGTGAGCCCGACGCGCTCTGTGTAGCCCTTGCGCTCGGACAGCCAGGCCGCGCCGGCCGCCGAGGCGAGCCAGACGAAGAGCAGATACAGCGCCTCCGAGCCGATCGCACCCTGGACGCCCAGGACGATCACCGTGTCACCCCCGAGTACGAATCCATCGCGCGCGCCATCTCAGGTCCCCAGGTAGGCACGCTGAACCTCCGGGTCGTCACGCAGCTGATCGGAGTCGTTGGCGAGCACGACGCGTCCGGTTTCGAGCACGTATCCGCGGCCCGAGACGTCCAGTGCGTAGTTGGCGTTCTGCTCGACGAGCAGGATGGTAACCCCATCCCGGTTGATCTGGGCGATCGTCTCGTAAATGCGCTGCACGAGGATCGGGGCGATCCCCATCGAGGGCTCGTCGAGCATCAGCAGGCGCGGGCGGGCCATCAGCGCGCGGCCGATGGCGAGCATCTGCTGCTCCCCGCCGGACATCGTGCCCGCCTTCTGCTTCTCACGTTCCCGCAGGCGGGGGAAGAGATCCAAGACGCGGTCGAGATCCTCGGCGATCGCCGCACCACGGCGGTGATGCGCGCCGAGATCGAGGTTCTCCCGGACGGTCATCCGGGCAAAGCAGTGACGGCCCTCCGGGGCGAGGGCAATCCCGTAGGCGACGACCTCGTGGGCGGGAACGTGAGTGATCTCCTGGCCGGCAAAGCGGATGCTGCCCGCGCGGGTCGGGGTCAGGCCCGAGATCGAGCGCAGGGTGGTCGACTTGCCGGCGCCGTTTGAGCCGATCAGCGTGACCACCTCGCCCTCCTCGACGGTGAGCGAGACACCCTTGAGCGCCTCGATCGAGCCGTAGTAGGTTCGGATCTCGTCGACCTCGAGCAGCGCCATCAGCCCTGCTTTCCCAGGTAGGCCTCGATCACGCGCGGATCGCCTCGGACCTCGGCGGCCGATCCCTCGGCGATCTTCTCGCCGTGGTCAAGCACCGTGACGCGTTCTGAGACCCCCATCACGACCTTCATGTCGTGCTCGATGAGCAGGATCGTGAGCGACAGCTCGTCGCGGAGCTTGCGCATGAAATCGGTCAGAGCGGCGGACTCCTGCGGGTTCATCCCGGCGGTCGGCTCGTCCAGCAGCAGCAGGGCCGGCTCGGACGCCAGGGCGCGCGCGATCTCGACGCGACGCTGGTCCCCGTAGGACAGCTGCGCGGAGAGGTGATCGAACAGGCCCGAGCGCAGGCCGACGTAGGCGAGCAGCTCGCGGGCGCGCTCGCGGGCGAGCTTCTCCTCCCGGCGCACGCGTGGGGGCCGGATGATCGATCCCAGCAGCCCCGCCTTCATCCGGGTGTGACGGCCGATCATCACGTTCTCGACCGCGCTCATGGCCCCGAACAGGCGGATGTTCTGGAAGGTCCGCGCGACGCCGAGGCTGGTGATGACGTCGGGCCGGGAGCGGCTGATGTTGCGCTCGCCGAGGAGGATCCGGCCGGCGCTCGGCCGGTAGAGGCCGGTCAGCATGTTGAAAAGCGTCGTCTTTCCGGCGCCGTTGGGGCCGATCAGCGACACGATGCCGTGGCGTGGGATCGTCAGCGAGACGTCGTTGACCGCGACCAGGCCACCGAACTGCTTGGTTGCACGATCGACGATCATCACCGCCGGGGCGCTCTCGGTCGCCCTCGGGGTGACGGCGGCGGGCCGGGTGTCGCCGGTGGACGAGGTGTCGCCGGTGGGCCGGGTGTCGCCGGTGGACGAGGTGTCGCCGGCGCTCATGGCGTGCTGCTCTCCACCATCTGCGCGTCCTCGGCGGCGATCTCGGAGGTCAGCTCCAGGCGGCGGCGCTGTTCGGGGATCAGCCCCTGCGGTCGGAGGATCATCACGAGCACGAGCAGGAAGCCGAAGATGCCGAACTCGATCTCGGTCAGCGGGAAGTTGAGCCCTAGCTTCGCGGGCAGGCCGTTGAGCACGTCAGGGATCAGGTAGTTGTTGATGTAGCCGAGCAGCATCCCTCCCACGACCGCGCCCCAGATCGAGCCCAGGCCCCCGATGATGACCATCGCGAGGATGAAGATCGAGAAGCCGAACTGAAACTGGCCAGCGTTGACGGTGGTGTAGTAGGTGCCGAGGAAGGCGCCGGACATGCCGCCGAACATCGCTCCGATCGCGTAGGCGGCGAGCTTGGTCCGCACCAGCGGGATGCCCATCGAGACGGCCGCGACCTCGTCCTCCCGCAACGCCACCCACGCCCGGCCCACACGCGAATCGCGCAGCCGGAGGTTGACGAACAGGACCACGAGCAGGACGCCGAGGATCAGCCAGTACCACGGCCGTAGATCGAGCAGGTTGAACTGGCCGATACCCGGGAAGTACGGGGTGTCCACGGCGCTGATGCCGAGGTTGCCGGCCGTCAGGGTCATCCCGTGGCCGATGCTCACGCTCTGCCCGTTGACGGCGAGCACGCCGATGATCTCGCCGAAGGCCAGGGTGACGATCGCGATGTAGTCCCCGCGCAGGCGCAGCGTCGGCAGCCCGATGATCATGCCGGCGATCCCGCAGATCGCCGCGGCGGCGGCGAGGATCAGCAGGAAGTTCAGGTGAATACCGCTCGAGGTGGCCGCGATCCCCGAGACCCCGACGTGGACGTGAGCCTGGAAGAAGAAATCCGAGCCGAACCAGCCCACCGAGTAGGCGCCCAGCGCATAGAAGGCGACGTAGCCGAGGTCGAGCAGGCCGGCGAACCCGACGACGATGTTCAGGCCCAGGGACATGACCGCGAAGGCGACGGCGATGATCGTCGCGTTCATGAAGCCGCTGGTGGTGGAGAAGAAGAAGGGGAGCACGATCCCGATCGCGATCACCACGATCGCCAGGGCGCGTGAGAACCGCGGACCGCCCCCCCAGGGCAGGCGCCGCTTGACGGCGGTTCGCCACTCGGTGATCTGGGCTTCGAGCTCGCTCATCCCGCTTCCCTCGTCTCCTCGCCGAGCAGACCCCGCGGGCGCAGGATCATGATCACGATCAGGTAGGCGAACACGACCGCCTCGGTCCACTGGGGCCCCAGCCGCGAGTCCGATAGCGCCTGGATGACCCCGATAATCAGGCCGCCGAGCACCGCGCCGCGGACGTTGCCGATCCCGCCCATGACCGCGGCGGTGAAGGCGATCAGCCCGGCCTGGAAGCCCTGGAAGTACCAGATGTTCGTTTCGTACAGGGCGTAGATGAGACCCGCCGCGCCGGCCAGCATGCCGCCGAGCAGGAAGGTCAGCGAGATCGTCTGGTTGACGTTGATGCCCATCAGCCGGGCCGCCTCGGGATCCTGGGCGGTGGCGCGCATCGCCCGGCCGGCCCGGGTGCTGGAGATGAACCAGGCGAGCGCGAGCACGAGCGGGATCATCACCAGGATCGCGAGGATGTAGCCGCGCACGATCGGCACGCCGGAGATGCTGAACACCGGCCGACTCTCGTTGATCAGGTCGGGAACGCCCTGGGGCGAGCCGCCCTGCCAGAGCAGGCCGACGTTCTGGAGGATGAAGGAGAAGCCAACCGCGGTGATCAGCGAGGCGAGCTTGGGCGCCGAGCGCAGCGGCCGGTAGGCGACCCGCTCGATCAGCACATTGAGCGCCCCGCACACCGCCATCGCCACCACCAGGGTCACGATCAGGCCGGCGATCAATCCGAGCGGTCCGGTGCTCAGGCCCAGCCCGAGGGTTCCCCACAGCCCCGCTGAGGTGAAGGAGCCGATCATGAACACGTCGCCGTGGGCGAAGTTGATCAGCTCGATGATGCCGTAGACGAGCGTGTACCCGATCGCGATCAGCGCCCAGATGGCGCCGTTGGAGAGTCCCTGGACGAGGTTGAAGCCGAGATGCGACAGGTCGTGATGGACGATCGGGTGGCCGTGGGCCAGCCCGGCCTCATAACCATGGGTGATGTCCCGGATCCCGTAGTAGACCGGAAGGATCGCCAGGGCGACGATCAGTCCCCAGCGGCCCGACACCCGTCGCACGGCGGCCAGCGGCCGCGTCGCGGGACCGGGGAGGCTGGGGAGAGAGTGTGCTTGCACGATGAAGGATCATGGGGAGGGCGCCGGACACGACGCCCTCCCCGCACCATCCGTCCCCGGACGGGCACCCGTCCGCGTCCTACTTGACCGTCTTGGTCGGCGTGATGGTCTTGTAGAACACCGGGTTACCGGTGGAATCGACCTTGTAGAGCCCATATGACTTCAGGGTCGTGTCACCGTTGGCGTCGAACCCGTAGCTGCCGAGCACGGAGCTGCGGCTCCTGGTCGCAAGCAGGGCCTTCAGCACAGCGGCCTTGTCTGACCCCTGGGTCCCGAGCTTTGAGATCGTCTCGAGCCCGAGCTTCATCGCCTCATAGCCATAGATCGCGTACGGATCCGGAGTGGCCCCGCTGTACTTGGCCTTGTACTTGGCGAGGAAGTCCTTGCCGCCGGGGTAGGCGGCGAGGTCCTGGGTGGCGACCGTGCACTGGATCAGCGGATCGATCGCCGCCGGCACGCCACCCATCTTCGGGTTGGTGTAGGAGCCCGTGCAGGCGCCGTCCGGGACGAAGATCTTCGCCTTGGGCAGCGCTGCGTGGACATCCTTGGTCAGCTGAACGGCCCCGTTGGAGACGATTCCGGAGAAGAAGAAGCAGTCGGCTCCCTGTCCCTGGATCGTGCTCGCGTAGCTGCGGAAGTTCGGCGCCGTCGGGTCGATACCGGTGTTGCTGGTGATCGTGTCCCCGTAGAAGCCCTTCTCCAGGCCCAGCAGAGTCGCCAGTCCCTGCCCGTAGGCTTCCTTGTCGTTGGCCACCGCGATCTTGGTGCAGCCCGCGCTCTTCATCGCGATCAGGTCAGCGGCGCCCTGGATCGAGTCGATCGGCACGATCCGCAGGTAGTTGCGCTTGCCGCTGGGGTAGTACTTGTCCGGCTCGCCGGCGGCGCTGCCCGGGAGCTTGGTCGTCAGGCCGACGTACGTGTTGGCCGGGCTGACCATCGGGATGCTCGCCTGGTTGAGGATCGGGATCGAGACCTCCGAGGCGCCGGAGTTGAACTCGCCGATGTAGTAGACGGCCTTGGGATCGGCCGCCGCCTTGCGGGCGTCCGCCGCGGTCTGGCCCGGATCCCACTTGCCGGCGGCGGCGGTCGAATCATCCAGCGACTGGTAGTTGACGCTGAGCTTGCCCGCCTTCCCGCCCGCCTCCGACAGCGCGAGCTTGATCCCGTTGACCAGCGGACTGGTCTGCGCCGTAGAGGCGCCCTGCAGCGGCAGGCTGGAGTAGACATCGATCGCCGAGCCGCCCGACGAACCACCACTGGAGCCGCCGGAACCTCCGGCGCTGCTACTGCTGCTCCCGCAAGCGCTCAGCGCCAGGATCGAGCCGATGATCAGCCCGCCCCGCCAAGCTCTGCCGAGATATCTCATAGACGTCCTCCTCTAAAGGTGCCGGTCCGGGCCCCTGCCCGGTGCGGGCACACTAATGACGCGCGCGGACTGCAACAAGCGCCAGCGGGGAAAGTCCCCGTAACGACGGGCCTCGTAACCGAAACGCAACACCCGCCACCGGGGACAGATCGATCCGCTACCCGGTCAACTGCAGGAACCGGAACGGAGTCAGCGCTCCTGCGTGCACGCGCGCGAATACGAACGGGGCCACGCTGGGATCGCCGCCCTTGATCGTGTAATCGCCGATCGCGCTTCCCGTCCGCTTCAGCGAACGGAAGCGGTTGACCACGAGGGCACGATTGCCGGCGTTGACACCGGCCGACTCAAGGACGGCGATCACGGCCTTCATCGCCTCGTAGCCGAATACCGCCTGCGGAGCGGGATCGTGGTGGTAGGCAGACCGGAACGCCGAGACGAAACCGGCCGCCGCCGCCGGCAGCTTGCCGGGCGTGAACCCGGGCGAGGAGACGACCAGGCGCTGCTGCGCGGCGGCGCTCAGCCCGGTGACGAAGGCCGCGTCATACAGGCCGGAGGACGCGAACAGCTTGGTGGTCGAGCCCGACGCCGCCGCCTGATCGAAGAACCGCGTCGCCGCCGCACGGCCCAAGGCGTCGGCCGGGCTACCTGCGAAGAAGGCCGCCTGAGACGAGTTGAGGCTGCCGGCGAGGGTCAGCCCCGCCGTCCGGGCCGCTGCTCTGAGCTCGAGCGCGAGCACGGCTCCGTAACGCTGCCCGTCATCGGCGACGTACAGGCTCGAGATGTGCTCGGTCCGCATCTCGGAGACCAGCGCCGTGGCCTCCTGGGCGGAGTTGGGGACCACGCGGGCGAACGTCTCGTGGTAGGTGGCGTGCGCCGGGTAGAACGCCTGGACAGAATCGGTGATCGGCAGGACCGGTTGGGTCAGGTAGGCGGCCGTGTCGAGCGGGCTGACCTCGAGCAGGCCCTGCTGGTTGACGATCTCCACCGATACCTGGGATGTCCCGGGTACGAGCTCCCCGAGGTAGGCGATCGAGCTCTGGTCGGCGAGCGCGGCGCGCGCGTTGTCCGACAACGTCGCGCCCCCGAGCCTGCGCAACCGCAGGGTGTATGGGCCGACCTTGGCGCTGTCCGCCGGGAAGGCGAGCTGCTCGGCGGCGAGAACGTCCTGAGCCGGCTCGCTGCGTGCCCCGCCCGGCGGCTGTCCGAGGACCACGGTCAACGTGCGGCCGGCGACGACGACGACGGTGCTGTTGGCGCTCCGGCTCGACGTGCCACAACCGCCCAGGGCAAGAGCCAGAGGCAGCAGTGCACCCGCCACGGCGCGGCGCAGCAGGCGCTTGCGAGCCGGACGCATCAGGAAGTCCGCGAGCGGAGGCTCAGTCCCGCCGGCTGGGCAGGAAGGGAAGCAGGTTGCGCACGCCAATTGCCACCAGGACCATCACGATCGCGAGCATGATCGCGTCGAGGCCGCTCACGTTGAGCGACCAGATGATGATCCACAGGCAGAGGCCGATGGTGGCGGTGATGATCAGGCCCATCGGCAGGGCATCTTACCGGCGCGGCGGCGCAGACCGCTCGCCGGCCGGCAGTCTTACCGGCGCATCGGCGTGGACCGCTGGCGGGCCGGCAGGCTCGGGAGCTACGCCTGCGACAGCGCCGCCGCGAAGCCGCGGACCAACGCCTCGACCTCGGCCGGTGCATCGGCGGCCTCCCCCGCCGCCCGCACGAGCCGGCTGCCGATGATGACCCCGTCGGCACCCGCGGCGGCGGCCGCGGCCGCCTGCTCGGAGGTGCCGATCCCGAACCCGACCGCGACCGGGACCACGGTCCGATCGGAGGTGCGGCGCACCACCCGACGGATGGCTTCGGTTCCCTCCGAGGACACCGCCCGCTCCCCGGTCGTCCCGGTGACCGAGACCGCGTAGACGAAGCCGTGGGCATCGGCCCCGATCTGGGTCAGCCGGTCGTCGGGAGTGGTCGGCGCGACGAGCGGCACGAGCGCCAGCCCGCGCTGCGCGCAGGCGGCGGCGCAGTCCCGCGATTCCTCGTGTGGGAGGTCGGGCACAATCAGGCCGCTCGCCCCGATCGCCACCAGCGAGTCCAAAAAGCGCTCCAGCCCACGTACGAAGATCGGGTTCGCGTAGCACATGACCACGACCGGGACGTGGCGGGCGATCTGCTCGCCGATCGCCAGCACGCCGGGCAGCGTGCTGCCGGCGGTCAGCGCCGCGGTGGCGGCGGCATGGATGACCGGGCCGTCGGCGAGCGGATCGGAGAACGGGACCCCGAGCTCAACGAGGTCGGCGCCGCCGCGCGCGTAGGCCGACCCGATTTCCCGTGAGGTGTCCAGATCGGGAAAGCCACCCATCAGGTAGGGCATCAGGGCCGCGCGCCGGCCGTTGGCGCGGGCGCGGGCGAAGGCCTCGGCGATCCGCTCCCGGCCGGTCGCGATCGGCGCTGCGCTGCTCATGCCGGGTCGGCGCCGAGTGCCGCCAGCGCCTCGGCGAGGTCCTTGTCGCCCCGGCCCGACAGGCAGACGATGTCCAGCTCGGAACCCGACCCGCGCTCCCCGGCCAGCGTCCAGGCGATCGCGTGTGCGCTCTCGAGCGCCGGGATGATCCCCTCCAGGCGGGCCAGGGTGGTGAACGCGCGCAGTGCCGCCTGGTCGTCGACGGCGAGATAGCGCGCGCGTCCCTGGTCGCGCAGCCAGGCGTGCTCGGGTCCGCTGCCGGGGTAGTCCAGGCCGGCGGAGATCGAGTGGGCCTCGAGGATCTGTCCGTCCTCGTCCTGCATCAGCGCCGAATAGGCGCCGTGCAGCACGCCGGGGGTCCCGGCCACGGTCAGCGGGGCCCCGTGGCGGCCGGTGTCGATCCCGGCTCCTGCAGCTTCGACGCCGATCAGCTGCACCTCGGCGTCCGGCACGAAGGGGACAAACACGCCGATCGCGTTGGAGCCGCCGCCGACGCAGGCGATGACCCGGTTCGGCAGGCGGCCCTCGACCTCGAGGATCTGCGCCCGGGCCTCGTCGCCGATCACCCGCTGCAGGTCACGGACCAGCGCCGGATACGGGGCCGGCCCGACGCAGGATCCGATGATGTAGTGGGTGTCTGAGACATTGGCGACCCAGTCGCGAATCGCCGCCGAGACCGCCTCCTTGAGCGTGCGGGCCCCAGCCTCGACGGGCTGCACCCGCGCCCCGAGCAGGCCCATCCGCTCGACGTTGGGCTTCTGGCGGCGCATGTCCTCGGTGCCCATGTAGACGATGCACTCGAGGTCGAGCAGGGCGCACGCGGTGGCGGTGGCGACGCCGTGCTGGCCCGCACCGGTCTCGGCGATGATCCGGGTCTTGCCCATCCGCCGGGCGAGCAGGGCCTGGCCGATCGCGTTGTTGATCTTGTGGGCGCCGGTGTGGTTGAGGTCCTCGCGCTTGAGGTAGACCGAGCGGCCGACGACCTCGCTGAGCCGCCGCGCCCGGTACAGCGGCGAGGGCCGCCCGACGTAGTCGTGCAGCAGCGTGGCGAGCTCGTCCTGATAGGCGGGATCGACGCGCGTGGCCAACCACGCCGTCTCGAGCTCGGCCAGCGCGGGCATCAGCGTCTCGGGGACGTACTGCCCCCCGTAGGGACCGAAGCGATGCTCGATCGGGCTCAACTCACCAGCGCGGCGTCGGCGACGGCGGCGGCGAAGGCGTCGATCAGCGCCGGATCCTTGTGCCCGGGTTGGCCGGGCAGCTCGGTTCCGCTGGAGACATCGACGGCAAACGGCCGCACCGACGCGATCGCGTCGCCGACGTTGGCCGGGGTCAGCCCGCCGGAGAGGATCCGCGGGACGCGGGGCCGGCGCTGGCCGCGGGCCAGCTCCCACGCGAACGTCTCGCCGGTGCCGCCCCGGACGCCGGGGACGAAGCTGTCCAGCAGGTGGAAGTCGGTGTGGAACACACCCAGGGCCTGGATCTCGGCGCCGCTGTGCACCCGGGCGGCCTTGATCACCTTGGCGCCGGTTCGGCGGGCGGCCTCGGCGCAGAACACCGGGCCCTCGTCGCCGTGGAACTGCAGCAGGCTCAGGTGCGCCTCGTCGGCGGCGCGCACGACCTCGTCGAGGGTCGGGTTGACGAACACCCCGGCCAGCTGCACCTGGCGACGGAAGCGGGCGCCGATCTCGGCCGCCCGGCCCGGGGGACAGCAGCGGGGAGAGCCGGACCACAGGATCATGCCCAGCGCCCAGGCGCCGGCCTGCACGGCGTGCTCGGCGTCCTGCGGCCGGGTCAGGCCGCAGAACTTGATCTTGGTGGCGGGGAGATCCACGTTCACCATCCTACGAACCGCCGCCGGTTCATCCCGCGCTCGCCGTCAGCCGGGGCTCGCGGCCCGACCCCGGTCAGCTCGCGCTCGGCGTCAGCCGGGGCTCGCCACGCCGACCCCGGTCAGCTCGCGACAGGCCTGCTCGATGTCGGCCGAGCGCATCAGGGCCTCGCCGATCAGCGCCGCGTCGACGCCGGCGCCGGCCAGCGCCTCGAGCTCGGCCCGGGTGCGAAAGCCCGACTCGGCGACGACGAGCACGCCGGCGGGAACCTCCGGCGCGAGCGCCAGCGTGCGGCCGATGTCGACCCGCAGCGTGGTCAGATCGCGGTTGTTGATGCCGATCACCGCTGCGCCGAGCTCCCGCGCGACCGCGAGCTCGGCCGCGTCATGGACCTCGACGAGCACGTCGAGCCCGAGCCGGGTCGCCTCGGCATACAGAGCCGCCAGGTCGCCGGGGAACAGGGCGGCGACGATCAGCAGGATCGCGTCGGCGCCGGCGGCGACCGCTTCGCTGACCTGGTAGGGATCGACGATGAAGTCCTTGCGCAGGATCGGCAGCGCGGTGACAGCCCGGGCGCGACCCAGATCCTCCAGCGCCCCGCCGAAGCTGTCTGACTCGGTGAGCACCGACAGCGCCGCGGCGCCGGCCCGCTCATAGGCGCAGACAACCTGTTCGAGCGCGACACCCTCCCGGATCGTCCCTGCCGACGGAGAGCGCCGCTTGTGCTCGGCGATGATCGACAGGCCGGGCGCGCGCAGGGCATCGGCGAAGGATCGGACGGGTGTGCTGCCGGCCGCCTCGGAGATCCGGCGCTCCTGGCTCGCGGCCCGCACCTCCCGCAGCGGACGCACGGCGCGGCGATGCTCCACCTCGGCGCGGGCTCGCTGCAGGATCGGCGTCAGCGCGTTCATCGCGTGACCTGCGGCGCCAGCTCGCGGGTGATGGCGACAAAGCGCGCCAGCGTGTCCGCCGCCGCGCCGGAGTCGATCGCCTGTTCAGCCGCCCGGACCCCGGCGGCGAGATTGTCGCTGGCGCCCCCGGCGTAGATCGCCGCGCCGGCGTTGAGCACGGCCAGCCCGCGGGCGGGCTCCCCGCGGTGAAGCTCCCCGTCCAGGATCCGGCGGGTGATGGCGGCGTTCTCGGCGGGGTCACCGCCCGGGATCGCCTCGGCGGGGGCACTGGTCAGCCCGACCTCCTCGGGTACCACGACCGCGCGGGTGATCGCCTCGCCAGTCACCTCGACGACGTCGGTCGGCGCTGAGATGCTCAGCTCGTCCAGGCCGTCGCGGCTGCAGACCAGCAGCGCGTGGTCGGTTCCCAGCAGGGCGAGCGCACCCGCCATCGTCTCCAGGTAGCCCGGGTCCGAGACGCCGATCAGCTGCCGGCGCGCGCCGGCCGGGTTGGTCAGCGGCCCCAGGAAGTTGAAGATCGTCCGCACCCCCAGCCCGCGTCGGACCGGGATCACGTAGCGGGTCGCCTGATGGTGGGCGGGCGCGAACATGAACCCGAAGCCCACCGACTCAATGCACCGCGCCACATCCTCCGGGCGCAGATCGATCCGGGCTCCGAGCGCTTCGAGAACGTCCGCGGAGCCCGACAGGCCGGTCGCCGAGCGGTTGCCGTGCTTGGCCACCGTGCAGCCCGCCCCGGCGGCGATCAGCGCCGCGGTGGTCGAGACGTTGAACGTGCGCCGCCCCCCGCCGGTGCCGGCGGTGTCGAGCAGGTTGGCGCGCGCCGTGGAGACCGGCGCTGCGAGCTTGCGCATCGCCTGCGCCAGACCGGCGAGCTCCGCGGTCGTCTCCCCCTTGGTGCGCAGGGCGATGAGGAAGGCGGCGATCTGGATCTCCGAGGCCTCGCCGGCCATGATCTCCCCGAGCACGGCCGCGCTCTGCTCCAGGCTGAGGTCCTCGCGGTTGGCGAGCATGTCGATTGCGCGGGTCAGCAGCTCGGTGGCGCTCAACGGGTCACGCCCAGGAAGTTGGCCAGCAGCTCCCGCCCCTGCTCGGTGAGCACGGACTCCGGATGAAACTGAACCCCCTCGGCCGGTAGAGTGCGATGGCGCACGGCCATCACCACGCCGTCGGCGACCGCGCTGCGCTGCAGCACCTCGGGCAGCTCCGGATCGGCGATCAGCGAGTGGTAGCGGCCGACCTCGAGCGGGTCGCGCAGGCCGGTGAAGATCGTCCGTCCATCGTGCTCGATCCGCGTCGTCTTGCCGTGCACGGGATGATGGGTGACGACCCGTCCGCCGTAGGCCTGGACGAGCGCCTGATGCCCCAGGCAGACCCCGAGCAGCGGGATGCCCGCCTCGGGGAAGCGCCGGACGGCCTGCAGCGAGACACCGGCGTCATCGGGCGTGCACGGCCCCGGGGAGACGATCACCCGGTCATAGCCGCGCACCAGCAGCTGATCGACCGTCGCGCGGTCATTGCGCACCACCTCGATCTCGGGGGGCGGATCGGTGAGCTCACCGACGTACTGGACGAGGTTGTAGGTGAAGCTGTCGTAGTTGTCGATGACGAGTACGCGCACTACGGCCACTCGGGTTGCGCGACCGCCAGCTCGATCGCCTGGCGCACCGCCCGGGCCTTGGCCTCGGACTCGCGAAACTCAGCGTCGGGGCGCGCGTCGGCGACGGTGCCGCCGCCGGCCTGGATGTGAGCGACGCCGTCCTTGACCACCACGGTGCGGATGTGGATGCAGGTGTCCAGCTCCCCGGTATAGCTGGCGTAGCCGATCGCCCCGCCGTAGCCGCCGCGCTTGACCGGTTCCAGCTCATCGATGATCTGCATCGCGCGCACCTTCGGAGCCCCGGACAGGGTGCCGGCCGGGAGCACGGAGCGCAGCGCGTCGAGCGCCCCGACCCCGGGCCGCAGGCGTCCGGCGACGCTGGAGACGATGTGCATCACGTGGCTGTAGTTCTCCACCGCCATGAAGCTCTCGACCTGCACCGATCCGTACTCGCAGACCCGGCCGAGGTCGTTGCGGCCGAGATCCACGAGCATCACGTGCTCGGCGCGCTCCTTGACATCGGCGAGCAGCTCGGCGGCCATGGCCAGGTCCGCGTCGGGATCGGCGCCGCGTGGACGAGTGCCGGCGATCGGCCGGGTGGTTACCCGGCGCCCGGTGACCGTGATCAACGGCTCGGGACTGGCCCCGGCGATCTCGAAGTCCCCGAAGTCCAGGAAGTACATGTACGGACTCGGATTGACCGCGCGCAGGCCGCGATAGATCGAGAACGCCTGCACCCCAATCGGCGCCGACCAGCGCTGGGACGGCACGACCTGGAAGGCGTCGCCGGCGTAGATGTACTCGATGATCCGGTTGACCATCCCCTCGAAGTGCTCACGGCTCATGTTCGAGGCGAACTCCGGCGGCCGGCGGCCACTCTCCGGCGGGCGGTCGGGGCGGGGCATCGGGCCGCCCAGGCGCCAGCGCACCTCGGCGATCGTCTCCACGGCTCGCCGGTAGGACGCTTCGACGTCATCCCCGGGGTAGACGTTGGCGATCACCGTGACGGTGTGCATCAGGTGATCGAAGACGACGAGCACGTCGGTGAGCATCAGCGCGAGGTCCGGCACGCCGACGGGATCGGGGTTGGGCGCCCCCAGCGGCTCGACGGTGCGGACGAGGTCATAGGCGAACATTCCGACCGCGCCGCCCGCGAACGGGGGCAGCCCCGGGAGCTCGGCGGCATCGAAGCGCCCCAGCTCGGCCGCGGCGAGCGCATAGGGGTCGCCGGGGTCGCCCAGCGACCAGCGCAGCACCTTGCGCGGGCGGTAGCCGATGAACGAGTAGCGCCCGACCCGGCCCTGCTCGGCGGACTCCAGCAGGAACGCCGGACCGTCCTCGCGCAGCTTGAGGAACGCCGAGACCGGCGTCTGGCAGTCGTCGATGAAGGTCTCGGCGAGCGGGATCAGGTTATGACGCCCGGCGAGTGAGCGGACGGTCTCCAAGGTGATCGGTCCTCCGCCACCCGGACGCGCCCCTGCGCCCGGGCCATCCGCCCGGCTGGGGCCGCCCGCAGCCTCAGCCCCGGCGACGGCCATCGAGCACCCGCTCGGCATCGGCGAAGCTCAGATCACGCCCGCGCAGCAGCACCGCGAGGTGATAGAGCAGGTCAGCAGCCTCCTCGGCGACGCGCTCGTCGGGCTCCTCGCGGGCCGCCCGGGCGACCTCCTCGGCCTCCTCCTGGACCTTCTCGCCGGCGCTCGGGGGCCGGGCGAGCAGCGACGCGGTGTAGGACCCGTCAGGACGCTGGTCGGCCCGCGCGGCGATCGTGCGCTCCAGCGCAGGCAGCGTCTCAAAGGGCGCCCCCGGCTCGAGCTCGCCGCGGTGAAAGCAGGTGCGCTCACCGGTGTGACAGGCGGGGCCCACCGGCTCGACGAGCGCCACCACCGCGTCCCCGTCGCAGTCGTAGCGGATCGCCCGCACCGCCTGGGTGTTGCCGGAGGTGGCACCCTTGTGCCACAGCTCCTCACGCGAGCGGCTGAAGAAGTGCGTCTCCCCCGTCTCGCGGGTCAGCCGCAGCGACTCGGCATTCATGTAGGCGACAGTGAGCACCTCGCCCGTGCGCCAATCCTGGACGACACAGGGCACCAGTCCATGCTCGTCGAAAGCCACCTCGCGGTCGTCCACGCGACCGATCTTAGGGGTCCCGACGAAGCAGACGATGGGATCGGCACGGCCGCACAGGCCGTCAGAGGCAATCTCGGGGCCCTTGAGTTTCGGGCGGCGATTTCCGCGGACGTTCGAGCCGCAACCGTTATTCGATCCCGAGACGGTCCAGCAGGCGCTCGTCCGCGCGCCAGTGGCGGCGAACCCGGACCGACAGCTCGAGGTGGACCCGCGAGCCCAGCTCCCGTTCGATCGAACGCCGTGCGGCCACCCCGATCGCCTTGATCATGCGCCCGCCCGAGCCGATCAGGATCCCCTTCTGGGACTCGGTCTCGGTGAGCACGACGGCCTCTATGCGGACGAGATCCGCTCGCGCCGGGGTGATCTCCACGACCTCGACCTCGACCGCGTGGGGCACCTCCTCGCGCGTGCGCGCGAGGATCTGCTCGCGCACGAGCTCCCCCAGCCGGACCGTCTCTGACTGGTCTGAGTGCTCGCTCGCCGGGAAGTAGAACGGTCCCGCCGGCAGCTGCGCGGTGAGGTGCGCGACGAGCGCGTCGACGCCGGCACCGGTCCGCGCCGAGACGGGGAAGATCTCCCCGGCGAGGGCCAGCGCCGCCGCGTCCTGCAGCGTGGCCGCCGTGCGGCCCTGGGGCGCACGGTCGACCTTGTTGACCGCGATCGTCACCGGACAGCGCGCGGCGCCCCCGCGCAGCAGCTCCGCGATGAAGCGGTCCCCCGGGCCGATCCCCTGCTGGGCGTTGACCACGAGCAGGCAGCCGTCGGCGTCGGCGAGCTCGCGCTCGACCCGGTGCTGCATGCGTTCGGTTAGCGCGTCGCGCGGGCGCTGGACGCCCGGCAGATCGACGAGCACGAGCTGCCAGTCGGGACCGCTGGCCACCCCCCGGATCGCGCGGCGGGTGGTCTGCGGCTTGTCGGAGACGATCGCGACCTTGGTCCCCACGATCGTGTTGGCCAGCGTCGACTTGCCGACGTTCGGCCGTCCGGCAAAGGCGATGAAGCCCGACCGGGTGGCGGGCGCCCGCACGCCCCGCGGGGAGGCCGGCGCCGCCATCAGCGGGCGCCGCGATTGGTGGACATCAGCTGACCCAGCGCATCAGCTCGGCCTGCAGCGCGAGCATCTCGCCATCGTCGCCCTCATGGTCCATGCCGCTGAGGTGAAGCGCCCCGTGGACGATCGCCTCGCGCAGGTTCTCGGTATGCGGCGGGCAGATCACGACGTCCCCGAGCTCCCGGGGCCCGATCGGCTCGGAGTCCTCGTCCACGCCGAAGGAGAGCACGTCGGTGGCGCGGTCGATCCTGCGGTGCTCGCGGTTGAGCTCGCGGATCCGGTCCTCCTCCACGAACTCGATCGCGACGTGGCCGTCCTCGATTCCGGCCGAGGCGAACGCCAGCGCACACAGCTCCTCGACCTCCACCGCGGTCGGACCCTCGCTCGAGATCGCCTCGATCCCGATCACCTCGACGTCGAGCACCGCGCGGCTACACGCGCGGGCCGGCGGCCCGCTCGGCATCCGGCCTGACCGATTCGGGCCGAGCGGGTGGGGCGGGCGGGATCCGATTCATCCGGCTGCGGGCGCGCAGCTCCGGAGCCGAGCGCTGGGAGTGCTCGGTGTAGGCCGCGACGATCCGCCGCACGAGCTTGTGACGCACCACGTCCTCTTCGCCGAAGCGCACGAAGTCGATTCCCTCGACCGACTCGAGGATGTCCGAGACGACGACGAGGCCCGAATCCTGCTCCCGGGGCAGATCGACCTGGGTGATGTCACCGGTGACCACCATCTTGGAGTTGAAGCCCAGCCGGGTGAGGAACATCTTCATCTGCTCGGGGCTGGTGTTCTGGGCCTCGTCGAGGATGATGAAGCTGTCGTTCAGCGTGCGGCCGCGCATGAACGCCAACGGAGCGACCTCGATCACCCCTCGCTCGAGGTGCTGGGAGACGCGCTCGGGGTCGAGCATGTCGTGCAGAGCGTCGAACAGCGGCCGCAGGTACGGGTCGACCTTGGCCATCAGATCCCCGGGCAGGAAGCCCAGCCGCTCGCCGGCCTCGACCGCGGGCCGGGTGAGGATGATCCGGTTGACCTCGCGGCGGCTCAGGGCGGCCGCGGCCAGCGCGACGGCCAGGAAGGTCTTACCGGTGCCGGCCGGACCGATCCCGAAGGTGATCGTGTTCTCGCGGATCGAGTCCACGTAGCGCTTCTGGTTGACCGTCTTGGGGGCGACCCGGGTCGCCCGGTGGCGCCACACGACGTCGTCGAGGATCTTCGACGGGGATGCGTGCTCCTCCAGCGCCCGGGTTACCGCCTCGATCGTCCCCGGTGCGATCTCGTGGCCCTGAGCGATCAGCTCAGAGAGCTCGCGCACGATCTCGCCGCCGGCGTCAACCGCGCTCTCCTCGCCCTCCAGCGTGAGACGGTTGCCGCGCAGGAAGACGTCACAGTCCAGGTGATCCTCCAGGCTGCGCAGGACCGCGTCCTGGCTACCCGCCAGCTCGGTGGCGACGGCGTTGTCGAGCTCGATCGCCTTGCGCACTACGCGAGCGCCTCGCGGACTCGCGCAGACGCACGCTTGCCATCGGCCCGTCCCTCCGAGCGGGCCATCACCGCCTTCATCACACGGCCCATGTCCGCCGCGGAGCTCGCGCCGGTCTCGGCCACGGCGGCGGCGACGATCGCGTCCAGCGCGGCGTCGTCGAGCTCGGCCGGGAGGTACCCGGCGATCAGCTCCGCTTCGGACTCCTCGCTTCTCGCCAGCTCGGGCCGGCCGCCGTCACGAAACTGAGCTGCCGCCTCCAACCGCCGCTTGCGCTCGCGCCGCAGCACGGCGAGCTCGTCGTCGCCGCCGTCCTTGGCCGCCTTCTGGAGCTCGGAGAGCACGAGCCGCAGCGCACCGACGCGATCTCGCTCACCCGCCTTCATGGCGGTGGTGATGTCCGCTCTCACCTGTTCGGCAACCGTCACTGCCCTGACAGGATAGCCCCCATACCCGGCGGACCGAAGCGATCCACCGGACCGCCGCGGGGCCGCGCCGGAGAAGATGACGCGCGACCCCGCCTGCGGCTCAGCTGCGATGACCGCTCGCGACCAGCGGACCGTCGTACCCCTCGAGAGATCGCTCGTGTCGCAGTGTCCTCGGGACGGCACGCACAGAGAGGAGAGAGGGCTCTTGCGCATATCCGGCCCGAGGCTTGGGCCGCGGCACGATGACATCGAGGAGCAGGCCACCGAGGGTCATGCCGATCGCGAGCGGGTTGGGCAACTGTCACCTCCTTTGCGTTTCCTCAGATGATCACCAGCGACGACACTGAGGATGCGCGACCGGGGGTCGACCGGCATCGGCCGCGTGGACAAGATTCACGCCTCACGGCTTGGCCATCGGGTCGCGGGTGAGCGGGGCGGGCGAGAACGTGTCCTCAGCGGCGCAGGCGGACCGCCGACCAATCGCCACGCTCCCGGCGCTCGGTCTCCCGCAGGCCGTGGCCGGCGAACGCCGCCGCGACCGCGGAGGCCTCCGCGCGCAGCAACCCGCTGAGGATCACGTGGTCGGCGACATCTCGCTGGGACGCGGCCCAGCCGCGCAACGGGCCGGCGAGCACGTTTGCCGCCCACAGGTCGCATACGGGCACCTGGTCGGTGCGAAGATCCAGGCTGCCGACCCGCAGCCCGATGTCGTTGACGGCCGCGTTGCGCTCCGTCGCGGCCACCGCCAGCGGGTCGTAGTCGAGCGCCACCACGGGCGCGAAGCCCAAGCGGGCGGCCACGATCGCCAGCACCCCCGAGCCGCACCCGACGTCGGCGAAGCTCCCGGGCTCGGACTCCAACAGCAGCTCCAGGCACAGGCGCGTGGTCGCATGCGCGCCGGTGCCGAACGCCTGACCGGGATCGATGACCACGTCCAGGGCCGTGTCCCCGGGCGGCTCCCACGGCGGGCGGACGGTGAGCCGATCGGCCAGCACGAGCGGACGGTGAAACGCGCGCCAGCGCTCTGACCAGTCATCGGCGATCTCCGTGGTCGAGATCTCGACCAGGGCGCCACCGGCCGCCGCCTCGAGATCGGGCAGCTCGGGGAGCTCGCCGGGCGGCCCGTAGACGGCGTACTCGATCACGCCATCGCCGATCGCGGTCTCCTCCACCCCGCCGGGGGCGAGCTCCAGCAGCTCGGCCAGCACCACCTCGGCGTCGGCACGGGTGACCCGGACGGCGAGGCGCAGCACCGCGGCTCAGCCGCCGAACGCGCGGCGCAGCTTGCCGAAGACGCCTTCCTCGGTCCGCAGGTTCTCGTCGCTGAGACTGGCCGACAGCTGCTGGAGCAGCTCGCGCTGATCGCGGCGCAGGCGACGCGGGATGACGACGTTGACCACCACCTGGATGTTGCCGCGCCGGCCCGAGCGCAGGGCGGGCATCCCCTGCCCGCGCACCAGGAAGGTCTCGTTGGGTTGCGTGCCGGCGGGGATCTCGAGCTCGGTCGTGCCGTCGATCGTCGGAACGCTGACCGTGGTCCCCAGCGCCGCCAGCGGAGCGGCGACGTCGACGACGGTGACCAGGTCGTCCTGGTTGCGGACGAAGCGCGGGTCCTCGCGCACGCGGACCTGGACATACAGGTCGCCGGACGGGCCGCCGTGGTCACCGGCGTGGCCGCGGCCGCTGACGCGGATCCGCTGCCCGTCCTCGATCCCGGCGGGAACGTCGACGGCGAGCTTGACCGGCTTGACCGTGCGCCCGCGCCCGGAGCACACGCGGCATGGCTTCTGGGGAATCTTGCCGTCGCCGCCGCAGCGATCACAGACCGCCGCGCGCACGACCTGGCCGAACGGGGTGCGGGTGACCGCGCGCAGCTGACCGGTGCCCTGGCACTGCGGACAGGTCTCGATCGGGGTGCCGGGCTCGGCGCCGTTGCCGCGGCAGTGCTCGCAACGCGCCACCGAGTCGAAGGCGACCTCGACCTTGGCGCCGGCAGCGGCCTGGCCGAGATCGATCTGCGCCGTGGCGGCGACATCGCCGCCGGCCGCCGGACCGCCGGGCCGGGAACCGCCGAACGCGCCACCGAACGCGCCACCGCCGAAGAACGCCTCGAAGATGTCCCCGACGGAGCCGAAGCCGTCGAAGTT
>JAABUZ0100003289.1_pt1 | contig 24393 bp, 16 predicted proteins | sample 5562091 | NCBI WGS metagenome assembly JAABUZ01 (sample SAMN12813069, study PRJNA571459) | rock metagenome | isolation source: Antarctica rocks | place: Antarctica: Victoria Land, Linnaeus Terrace sud | collected 2015-12-21
CATACAGCACCGTGTTGCCAATGATCGTGTTGAGCTGCGGGGCGAAACGCGCCATGTCCGCGGGCATGATGACGATCTCGCCACCGCTCATGCCCTTGCCAACGTAGTCGTTCGCCTCGCCCTCGAGGGTCAGCAGCATCCCGCGCGTCGTGAACGCGCCGAACGATTGTCCGGCGCTGCCGACGAACCTCAGCTCGACGAACGCATGGCCGCTCCTCATGCCTTCGGCCTCGGGCCTGCGCCCCTCCGGGTGGTGGTGCGACAGCCGACCCGCGCCGATCTCGCCCGCGATGCGAGCGCCAACTGTGCGGTCCCGGTTGCGGATCAGGCGCACCGCCTTGAAGCGCGGGCTCGTCGCCAGCGCGACCCGCGCTTCGCGCAGCAGCTGCTCATCCAGCGGCTCAATGTCCTGGATACGGTTGTTCCGCGCCTGCATGCAGCGCCTGGGCTGCTGGTTGTCCGGGTCCGGGTCCACGAGCATCAGCCCGAGGTCCACGCCGTTGACCACCTTCACCTGGCGCAGCAGGTCGACCCGACCGACCGCCTCCGCGACGGAGCGCAGTCCCAGGCCGGCGAGCAGCTCGCGCACCTCCTCGGCAAGGTGGCTGAAGAAGTGCATGACCTGCTCGGGTGTGCCGCTGAACTTCGCCCGCAGCTCGGGCCGCTGGGTCGCGATACCCGTGGGGCAGGTGTTCAGGTGGCACTGCCGCGCCATGTCGCAGCCGATCGCGACCAGCGGGGCCGTCCCGAAGCCAAACTCCTCGGCCCCCAGGAGGGCGGCGATGACAACGTCGCGCGCCCGCTTGAGGCCACCGTCCGTGCGCAGCCGGACGCGGCCACGCAGCCCGTTCCTCACCAGCACCTGCTGCGTCTCGGCAATGCCCAGCTCCCAGGGGCTGCCGGCGTGCTTGATGCTGCTCAGTGGGCTGGCGCCCGTGCCGCCGTCGAACCCGGATACGAGCACGTAGTCGGCGTACGCCTTGGCCACGCCGGCGGCAACCGTGCCGACGCCCGCCTCGGCGACGAGTTTGACGCCGACGGCGGCGGCAGGGTTGGCCCGCTTGAGGTCGTAGATCAGCTGAGCCAGGTCCTCGATGGAGTAGATGTCGTGGTGGGGCGGCGGCGAGATGAGGCTCGTGCCCGGAACCGCGTGCCGGAGCCGGGCGATGAGCTCTGTCACCTTGTGCGCGGGTAGCTGGCCGCCCTCGCCCGGCTTGCTCCCCTGGGCGATCTTGATCTCGAGCTCCTCGGCGTGCGCGAGGTAGGTGGCGCTGACGCCGAAGCGGGCCGACGCCACCTGTTTGATCTTGTTGTCGGCGCGGTCGCCGCCCGGCCGTGGCTCGTAGAAGGTCGGGTCCTCGCCACCCTCGCCGGAGTTCGAGCGAGCGCCCAGGCGGTTCATCCCCACGGCCAACGTCTCGTGCGCTTCGGGGCTCAGAGCCCCCAGAGACATCGCGGTGCAGACGAAGCGCTTCACGATCTCGCTGGCCGGCTCGACCTCGCTCACGGACAGCGGCGCACCGGCCGGCCGGACCGCTAGCAGGTCCCGGAGATTGGCCGGCTGCTCACTCGTGTCGGTCAAGCGGAGGTACTCCTGCCAGTCAGCCCCGTTGGCCGAAGGCGCTTGGAGTCCGTTGTCGCCGGCGATCACCTTGTGCAGCGCCCGGACAACCGGCGGCTCCCAGGCGTGGCGCTCGCCATCGCGGCGGAACCGCACCAGGCCAAGGTCCGGCAGCTTCACCGCGGCGGTGCCAAACGCGGCCGCGTGGGCCGCCAGCACGGCGTTGCCAACGTCGACGAAGCCCAGACCGCCAATGCGACTTGGGGTACCACGGAAACAGCTGTCGACGATAGCGCTGGCGAGCCCCAGGCATTCGAAGATCTGGCCACCCCTGTACGACGCGATCGTCGAGACGCCCATCTTGGACATGATCTTCAGCAGGCCCTTGTTGGCAGCCTTCAGGTAGTTGCGCTCCGCCGTCTCCGGGTCCGGGTAGGACGTCGCCTGTGTTCCGGTGTGGAGGCTGGTGCGGGCAGGGCCGGCTGGACGATTGCCGTTTCGGACCAGGGGGCCGCTTGCCCCATCGCTCGAGCCGTCGGCGATGGCCTGGGCTGACGGGATGCGCCCAGCACGGTCGTCATCGCCCAGCGAGCGGGCGGTGCGCAGCGCCAGCCACGGGCACACGGCTCCGGCTCCGTAGCCGATCAGCGTGGCCAGGTGGTGCACGTCCCAGGCGTCGCCAGCTTCGACGACCAGGTCCACGGCCGTGCGCAGGCCCACCCGCAGCAGCCGCTGGTGCACCGCGCCGAGGGCAAGCAGCATAGGGATGGCGGCCCGATCCGGGCCCAGCTCGCGGTCTGACAGGATCAGGAGCGTCTTGCCACCGCGCGCCGCCGCCTCGGCGCCGTCACACAGAAGCGTGAGACCCACCTCGAGCGCAGCCGGGCCGGTGGTGGCGAACGTCGCGCTCAACTCGCCAACCGACAGGCAGCTCTGGCGGCGGATCGCTGCCAACCCGTCCTCGCTCAGCAGCGGCGACGGCAGGTCCAGAAGCTCGGGATGCGGTCCCGCCAGCGCGAGCAAGCCTGGCTTCGGGCCGAGCCAGGTGCGCAGGCTCATGACCAGGGACTCGCGCAGTGGGTCGATCGGTGGGTTGGTGACCTGGGCGAAGCGCTGCCGGAAGAAGGCGTAGATCGGCCGCGAGACGCGGCCCAGCACGCCAACGGGGGTGTCGTCGCCCATGGACCAGACAGCGTCCTGCGCCTCGGCGCCCATGGGCCGCAGCACGATCTTCAAGTCCTCGCTCGAGTACCCCATGGCACGCTGGAGCACGGAGAGCGGGCGCGCGTCCGCGACCGAGGAGGCGAGCGTGTCGCTGGCCGCGACCACTGGCAAAGACACGTCGGCCGCGTCCCGCCCCACTGGAATCCAGGTGCGCCACGGGCGACTGCCGGCCAGCTCACGTTTGATGTCCGCGTCATGCAGCACTCTGTGCTGCTCGATGTCGACAGCGAACATCTGGCCAGGGCCGAGGCGCCCTTTCTCGACGATGCGGTAATCGTCCAGCTCGATGGCGCCGACCTCCGAGCCGGCCAGCACCAGGCCCTCCTCGGTGACCTTGTAGCGGCACGGCCGCAGGCCGTTCCGGTCGAGCGCCGCGCCGACGATACGCCCATCGGAGAATGCGAGCGCGGCCGGGCCGTCCCAGGGCTCCATGATGGGCGCGTGGTAGCGGTAGAACGCCTCGACGTCTGGCGCCAGCTCCGCGTTGCCCTCCCACGCGGCCGGCATGAGGAGGCTCACGGCATGCAGCAGACCGCGGCCGTTGCGCTCGATCAGGTGCAGCGCTTCGTCCAGGTTCGTGGAATCCGACCCGTGCTCCCACAGGGTGGGCCGAAGCTCCGCGGGCAGGTGGGCCTCGCGGGCGCGCATCCAGAGGCGGTTCCCGAGCCAGGTGTTGATCTCACCGTTGTGCGCCAGCAGGCGGAGCGGCTGCGCCAGCTGCCAGGTCGGGAAGGTGTTGGTGGAGTAGCGCTGGTGAAAGACTGCGAGCGCGCTCTCGTAGTCCGGGTCGCGCAGGTCGGGGTAGAACGCCGGCAGCTGGTGTGCCGCGAACAGACCCTTGTACACCACTGTCTGGCACGACAGCGACGCCACGTAGAAGCCCTCCGCCACCAGGCCGGCGGCCGCGGCGCGGCGCTCGATCTCCTTGCGCGCCAGGTAGAGGGCTCGCTCGAACGCGTCCTGGTCGCGACCGGTGCCTTCGACGAGCACCTGCCGGATGAGGGGCAGGGTGGCGCGCGCGCCGTCGCCGAGCGCGGCCGCGACGACGGGTACCTCGCGCCAACCGAGGACGCGGAGCCCTGAGGTGGCGAGCGCTGCCTCGACGGTGGCCCGGGCCGTCGCCTCATCGTGGGGCCCGCCGGCCGGCGGCAGAAACAGCATGCCAACGCCGACGCTGTCAGTGGGCGCCAGGCGGCGCTGCATACGCTCCGCCTCACGGGCGAGCAGCTTCCGCGGCAGCTGCGTCAGGACGCCCGAGCCGTCACCGCTCTTGCCGTCGGCTGCCACGGCGCCGCGGTGCGACAGGTTGGCCACCGCCTCGACGGCCTTGCGCACGATGTCGTGGCCTGGCTGGCCGCTCAGCCGCGCCACGAAGCCGACACCACACGCATCGTGCTCGAAGCGCGGGTCGTACAACCCCACGGGCGCTGGCACGTTGGTCGACCAAACAGCGGTCTTCGTTCGCATGGTGCTCGGTTCCTTCGCGGGTTAGCTGTGCGGAGCGGGTGTTGAACGGCGAGCGCCAGGGACTGAAGACCGGCGTGCGGCGACACGTCGGCCCGACAGCCTCGACGTCGCCCTGGGCGGCGGGTAGCCACGGGTACGTGCGGGCTCACGCCGCTACCGCGAGGTCACCCTTGATCCGCGCCCCACAATGCTAACCGCATCGCGCCTTCCCGTCTAGTGAAAGTCCCGCCGATCACCCGCTCCGCCCCACTCTCAACCTATACCAAACCAGCGATCGGCGTCCGGTGCCAGAATGTCACAGCATGGTGACCCGCGCGACCGCCCCCGGCCGCTCTCGTCGGCGCCCGACCGCGCCGGAACGTCGCGCGGCGCTCGTCCTCGCGGGCGTGGTGCTGCTCGGCTGCGGTTTCGGGGCCGGCTTCGCCGCCGCGCGCGTCGCGCCACGGTCGAGCGCGCCCAGTCACCAGGTGCCGGCCGACGCCGGCCCGGCGTTCGGCGTCTTCTGGGAAGCCTGGAACCTCGTGCGCCAGCATTATGTCGACCAGTCGGCGGTCGACCCAGCCCGCATGACGCGCGGCGCCACCCAGGGCATGCTGGACTCCCTCGGCGACGCCGGCCATACGCGCTTCTTGACGCCACAAGAGCGCCACGCCGAAGAGGACGCCCTGGCCGGTCGCCTCGACGGTATCGGCGCCACGATAGGCATGCGCGATCGTCGGCCGACCATCCTGGTGCCCCTACCCGGCTCGCCAGCTCAGCGCGCTGGTCTGCGAGCTGGCGATGTCATCCTGCGGGTCGACGGCACCGACACGCTCGGGCTCCCTGTCGAGCAGATCACCAACCGCGTGCGCGGCCCGGCTGGCTCGTCGGTCACGCTCAGCGTGATCCACCAGGGCGACGGCAGCAGCGCGGACGTGACAGTTCTCCGGGAGCAGATCACGGTCCCCAGCGTCACGTGGGCCATGCTGCCGGGCACGACGGTCGCCCACGTGCTGGTCGGCGAGTTCGCCGACCACGCGGGCGCCGACCTCGCCAAAGCGCTCGCGGCCGCGCGTTCGGCCGGTGGGACAGGCGTGGTGCTGGACCTGCGGAACGATCCGGGTGGCCTGCGTGACGAAGCCGTCGCGGTCGCCAGCCAGTTCCTCCGAGACGGCACTGTTCTCATCGAACAGGACGCGCAGGGCCACCGCACCTTCTACCCGGTGCGGGCCGGCGGAGTCGCGCTGGAGACCCCGCTCGTGCTGCTGGTGAACGACGGCACGGCCAGCTCGGCGGAGATCGTGGCCGGAGCGATCAAGGATCACCACCGCGCCTCTCTCGTGGGGACCACGTCGTTCGGGACCGGCACGGTCCTGACGACCTTCCCACTCACCGATGGATCTGCCGTGCTCATTGGCACCCAGGAGTGGCTCACCCCGAGCGGGGCCCAGATCTGGCACCGGGGGATCACACCGGACATCGCGATCGCTCTACCCGCGGGCGCCGCCCCGCTCGTGCCGGACGCGGAGGCCGGCATGACGCCGGAGGGCCTGGGAGGCAGCGGCGACGCGCAGCTGCTGCGGGCGCTCCAGGAGGTGCAGGGCCTCGCCGGTGAGTCGCGCGCCGCGGCCAGCACGGGACGCTGAGCGCGTAGCGCGAACAAGGCAAGGACCCAAGCAGGTGGAGCTCAGGTGATCAGGATGGAGCAAGACCTGTGACCACCTGCTCTAAGCGCGTAGCGCGACCAAAGGCAAGAGCCTAAGCAGGTGGAGCTCAGATGATCGGAATGGAGCAAGACTTATGACCACCTGCTTAGGTCGCCGCCGGCTGGGGGCGTGGCGACAGGTGTGCATTTATACCGATGACGGACCGCGCTACTTGCGGGTATCCTTGGACAGGGCCGTGAGGTCGCGTACCCACGGCTGGCTCTTTTTCCGCGGCCCTGCCGCCTCGTCGGATCGCGCGCCACTGACTGCGCGGACCGGCTGAAGCACGTCACGGACAATCGCCGGCGCATCCTTTGTGTGGTGTTGGGACCCCGGTCGCAGCCAGCCGGCCCGATTGGAGGTTCCACCTGTCAAAAGCTCGCCTCCGCCGACCTTCGCCGGCGACGCCCGCCTCGGCGCGAGACACCGCGAAGACTGACCTGGTGTGTCTGTCGCACCTGCGATGGGACTTCGTCTACCAGCGCCCCCAGCACCTGATGAGTCGCTGCGCCCGGCAGCGGCGCGTGTTCTTCGTCGAAGAGCCGCTGCCTGGCGTTGGGCAGCCGTACCTCGAGGTGGGCGAGACCCCCCAGGGCGTTCACCTGGTGGTGCCGCGTCTGCCGGCTGGTCTGACGGCCGCCCAGTCCGCGGTGGCGCAGAGCGCGCTGCTCGACGAGCTGTTCGCCACGCGGGACATCCGGGAGTACGTCCTCTGGTACTACACGCCGATGGCGCTGGCCTTTACTCAGCATCTCACGCCGGCCGCCGTCGTCTACGACTGCATGGACGAGCTCAGCGCCTTCGCCGGCGCTCCGCCAGCCTTGCGCTTGCGCGAGGCCGAGCTGCTCCAGAAGGCGGACCTGGTGTTCACGGGCGGCCGGAGCCTCTACGAATCGAAGCGGCGCATGTGCCCCCAGGTGCGGCTGTTCCCGAGCAGCGTGGACGCGGCCCACTTTGCCCGGGCCCGCCAGCTGCTGGCGGAGCCGGTCGACCAGACAGGCATCCCGCATCCGCGCCTGGGTTTCTTCGGCGTGCTCGACGAGCGGCTCGACCTGCCCCTGCTCCAGGAGATCGCCGACGCCCGGCCCACCTGGCAGCTCGTCCTGCTCGGGCCAGTGGCGAAGATCGACCCGGCGACGCTGCCGCGGCGGGCCAATGTCCACTATCTCGGGTCGAAGAGCTACGCGGATCTGCCCGCCTACCTCAGCGGCTGGGACGTGGCTATGCTGCCGTTCGCCAGGAACGACGCCACCCGGTTCATAAGCCCCACGAAGACGCCGGAGTACCTGGCGGCCGGCAAACCGGTGGTGTCGACGAGCATTCGCGACGTGGTACGCCCATACGGTGAGCAGGGCCTCGTCCAGATCGCCGATACGCCCACCGCGTTCGTCGCCGCGGTCGAGGTGGCGCTGGACAGCGCGCCGGCCGCGTGGCTGCCCGCGGTGGACGCGTTCCTGGCGGGCACGTCGTGGGAGCGCACCTGGCGGCGCATGGAGCGCCTGATCGACGGCGTCCTGGCCAGTCGCGACGCGGTCACGAGCGCGGTAGCATGAGCCCGCGGTGGCGCGCTGTACCCCGAGGAGCACAGACCGCGCCGGTGCGGCATGTTTGATTACCTCATCGTCGGCGCCGGGTTCGCCGGCACCGTTCTGGCCGAACGGCTGGCCTCCGCGGCAAACCGCCGCGTCCTGCTGGTCGACCGGCGACCGCACATTGGCGGCAATGCCTACGACCGCTACGACGACGCAGGCGTTCTGATCCACCAGTATGGGCCGCACATCTTCCACACCAACTCGGCGGACGTCTTCAGCTACCTGTCCCGATTCACCGAGTGGCGGCCGTACCAGCACCGGGTGTTGGCCAGCGTCGACGGCCACCTGGTGCCGATGCCGATCAACCTGGACACGATCAATCAGCTGTACGGCACGTCGATGACGTCGTTCGAGCTGGAGGCGTTCTTCCAGTCGGTGGCGGAGCCACGCTCGCCGATCGTCACGTCGGAGGACGTGGTCGTCAGCAAGGTTGGCCGTGAGCTGTACGAGAAATTCTTCCGCAACTACACTCGGAAACAGTGGGGCCTCGACGCGTCCGAGCTCGACGCGGCCGTCACGGCCCGCGTGCCGGTGCGCACCAACCGCGATGCCCGCTACTTCACCGACCGCTACCAGGCGATGCCACTCCATGGCTACACGCGCCTGTTCGAGCGGATGGTGGCTCACCCGAACGTCAAGGTGCTGCTCAACTGCGACTACCGCGAGATCCGGGCCATCATCCCGCACACGTCGCTCATCTACACTGGACCGGTAGATGAGTTCTTCGACGAGCGCTTCGGCAAGCTGCCTTACCGGTCGCTCGAATTCCGCTTCGAGACGCACGCCGAAGCACAAGCCCAAACGGCGCCGGTCATCAACTACCCCAACGACTACGCCTACACGCGGGTCACCGAGTTCAAGTATCTGACCGGGCAGCGGCACGACAGTACGACGCTCGTGTACGAGTACCCGCGCGATGGAGGCGACCCCTACTATCCAGTGCCGCGGCCCGAGAACGCCGCGCTGTACCAGCGCTACAAGGCATTAGCCGATGCCACGCCCAACGTGCATTTCGTTGGCCGCCTGGCAACGTACAAGTACTACAACATGGACCAGGTCGTCGCGCAGGCTCTGGCCGAGTTCGAGCGCATCGTCGGCGCCCGGCCACCCCGCACGCGGACGTTGCCGGTCACCGTCGGCCGGACCGCGTCACCGGTCACCAATGGGGCGCGGCCGCACAACGGGACCGGGACGTCAGCAGGCTCGTGGCCGTCGCGAGGGACGGAGCGCTGATGGCCGGCCCGTCTCCGGGGCCACGGCCGCTGGAGCTCTGGGCGGGCATCGAGTGCACCGTCAACCGCGTTGGCGACCTGTACCTGGACCAGGTCGCGCGGAGCGGCCACGCCTCCCGCATCGACGATCTGGACCTCTTTGCGGCGCTCGGCGTGCGAACTGTTCGCTACCCGGTGCTGTGGGAACGCACCGCGCCGGACGGCCTCGACCACGCCGACTGGTCGTGGCCAGACGCCCGGCTCCACCGTTTGCGGAGCCTGGGGATCGCACCCATCGTCGGGCTGGTTCACCACGGCAGCGGGCCGCGCTCGACCAGCCTGCTCGATCCCGGCTTTGCCGCCAAGCTCGCCGCCTATGCCGGGTCTGTGGCGGCCCGCTACCCCTGGGTCGACGCCTACACGCCAGTCAACGAGCCGCTCACGACAGCCCGGTTCAGCGCCCTGTACGGCCACTGGTATCCGCACGCCCGCGATGATCTGGCGTTTGCCCGAGCGCTGTTGGCGCAATGCCGCGCCGTTGTGCTGGCTATGCGAGCCATCCGCGTCGTCAACGCGGGCGCCCGTCTGGTTCAGACCGACGACCTCGGCTACACCTGGAGCACCCCGGCGCTGGCCGCCCAGGCCGCTTTCGAGAACGAGCGGCGCTGGCTAACCTGGGATCTGCTGTGTGGGCGTATGGACCAGCACCACCGGTTGTGGGGCTGGCTGCGGGCCATCGGCGTGGCCGAGGCCGAGCTCACCTGGTTCACCGACAACCCGTGCCCGCCTGACGTCGTCGGCGTCAATCACTACCTCAGCGGCGAGCGTTTCCTGGACGAGCGGATCGAGCGTTACCCGGCAGACTCGCATGGCGGGAATGGGCGCGACAGGTACGCCGACGTGCTCGCGGCCCGGGTGCTCGTCGGCGGCGCGGCCGGCCCGCAGCCGCTGCTGCACCAGGCGTGGCAGCGGTTCCACGTGCCCATCGCGATCACCGAGGCGCACAACGGCTGCACGCGCGAAGAGCAGCTGCGCTGGCTCCTGGAGCTCTGGGACGCCGCGCGCCGCGCCCGCGCGCGCGGCGTGGACGTCAAATCCGTCACCGTGTGGTCCTGGCTGGGCACGCACGGCTGGGACAACCTCGTGACCAGGCCTGGCGGCCAGTACGAGCCCGGCGTCTTCGACGTGCGGGCGCCGCGACCGCGCCCGACGGCCGTGGCGACGCTCGTCCGCGAGCTCGCGACGGGCCAGCGGCCGACGCACCCGGTGCTGGCCTCGCCCGGTTGGTGGCGCCGCCGCGAGCGCCTGCACTTCCCGCCGGTGTCCCTGACTGGCCAGTCGCCGTCCACCCAGTCGCGGACGCCGGCGGCGAGCGGCCGCGGCCGGCCGCGGCCACTCCTGGTCGTGGGTGCCGCTGGGACGCTCGGCCAAGCCACCGTGCGCCTGTGCCAGGAGCGCGGATTGCTCTGTATCCCGCTGCGTCGCGCCGACGTGGACATCACAAACGGGGAGGCGCTGAGCGATCTGGTCGAGCGCCTGAGGCCGTGGGCCATCGTCAACGCGGCCGGCTACGTCCGGGTCGACGACGCGGAAGCTGACCAGGTCCGGTGCCACCGCGAGAATGTGGTGGGCCCGACCGTCCTGGCCGAGACGTGCGCCCGCCACGGCCTGGCGCTGGTGACCTTCTCGTCCGACCTCGTCTTCGACGGCCAGCGATCGACGCCGTACCTCGAGCGCGACACGCCGGCGCCGCTCAACGTCTACGGCCGGACGAAGGCGGAAGCCGAAGCGCGTGTGCTGGCCATCCTGCCGTCGGCGCTGGTCGTCCGCACCAGCGCCTTTTTCGGCCCGTGGGACGCCTACAACTTCGTCCATGCAGCTCTGCGGACGCTCACCTCAGAGAGCGGACCTTTCGTGGCCGCGGACGACGCGGTGGTCTCGCCGACGTACGTGCCCCATCTCGTCCAGACCTATCTCGACCTCCTGATCGACGGCGAGCGCGGCGTGTGGCACCTGGCCAACCTGGGCGCCGTCACCTGGTACCAGCTCGCCCTGAGCGCGGCCCAGGCGGCCGGCGCGGACGCGAGCCGACTGGAAGGGCGCCCGACGGCGGCGCTGCACCTGGCCGCGGCGCGCCCCCGCTACAGCGCGCTCGCCAGCGAGCGCGGGCAGCTTCTCCCCAGCCTCGAGGCCGCCCTGGCGGAGTACGTCGCCGAGCGCCCGTGGGAGGAGCCTGAGGCACGCATCACGCCCGCCGCGGGCTAGCCAGCTCCATCAGGGCCGCGATCAGGCTGGCGTCGTCGTCGCCAGCGTGCCCGAGCGCCCTGCCCAGCTGCACGAACTGGAGCGCGTTCGCCGCGGTGAAGGCAGGCACACCGAGCGCGTGGGCCGTCTCCATGACGAGCGAGAGGTCCTTCAGAAAGATGGCTACGCTGCCACCGGTGCGCAGGTCGCCGTCGAGCACGGCTTTCGCCCGCCGGACGAAGACGTCGCTGCGGCCAAACCCGTGGCACAGGACCTGGTACATCTGGTGCAGGTCCACCCCGGCGGCGGCGCCCATGGCCATGGCTTCGGCCGTGGCCGCGAGGTGGACGCCGACCAGCAGCTGGTTCACCAGTTTCACGAACTGGCCGGCGCCCGGCTCTGCTCCCACGCGGTAGACGACCTCGCTCATCGCCTCGAGTAGTGGGGCGGCGCGGTCCAGAGCGTCCGCGGCGCCCGCCGCGATGATGGTCAACGACCCTCCCTCGGCGCCATGCGTCCCGCCGGTCACGGGAGCGTCCACGACGGCAAAGCCGCGCTCGGCAACGCGGGCGCCGATGTCGCGCATGGCCCCCTGGCCGATCGTGGCCATCACCACCACGAGCCCGCCGGCGCCCAGGGTAGCCAGCGCCCCGTTCTCGCCAAACAGCGCCTCACGGCACTGTGCGTCGTCGAAAGGCATGACGACGACGGTCGACGCCGTGGCCGCGGCGTCGGCTGGCGACGCCGCGCGACGTCCGCCGGCGGCGGCCAGCCCGTCGGCACGGTCGGCGCGCAGATCGTAGCCCACAACCTCGAAGCCGGCCTTGACGAGATTGCGCGCCATGGGCAGGCCCATCTCCCCCAGGCCGAGGAACGCCACCCGCGCAGTCGCGTCGTTCATGAGGCCGCCCTGGCCGCGAAAGTCGCGGTATCGACGCCGAGTGCGCTGGCCACCTGGCGGATCGCCGCCTCAGTGGAATCCTCGACGTAGACGCCCTTCTTCTGGCGATCGGCGCGCGTGCGCGACTCCGGCTCACCAGGAACCAGAACCTCGGGGAACTGCGGCGCGGGCGGCACCGCCTTGGCCTGCCGCAGCGTCTCGTCGACGCCGCCGGCGTGGGCCACGCGCCTGGCCACTGGCTCGGGGGCGCCCACGGCACGGAAGATACTGTCGGTCACGTCTTCGAGATGGCTGGCGTCGAACAGGGGCACGCTGGCACGGTCCTTTCCGGTCCATCGTACTGCTCCACTGCCGCGCCCGGTGGTAGGCTGAGTGGGCCGGCCCTTGCTACCCCCACAGCCTGACAAGGACGCCCGGAGGCGGCCCGGATCGCGGCGCTCCCGGCAGCGACTGTACGAGATAGGCCTCGGCTACGCGTTGCTGGCGCCGGCGGTCGTCCTGCTGGCCGTGTTCGAGCTGTTCCCGATCGCCTACGGGCCGCTCAGCAAGCCGGCGGTCTCGACGGTGGCCCTGCTCAGCTTCATCTGGGCCTGGGACAGCTTCAAGTGGCCGCTGCTGGTCACCCGCGACGCCAGCATGCGCGTCCTCGCGGTAGGCCTGCAGCAGTTCAAGTCGGGCGAGGGCACCAACGTCCAGCTGCTCATGGCGTTCGCCAGCCTGGTGGTGCTGCCCGTCGTCGTCCTGTACTTCCTGGTCCAGAAGCAGTTTCGGGAAGCGATCAAGGTGAACGCCGCGATCTAGGCCGGTCAGCCGCCTGATCTGTCGGTGGCCTATCAGAATCAGGCCGCCTTCTACCGGAGCCAGGGGGCGATCGTCGACCTGACGCCCTTTCTCATGAGCCCGAAGTATGGCCTGAGCCAGGACGACCTGAAGGACTACTTCCAGGCGTTCCTGGACAGCGACCAGAACCCGCAGTACCGCGGCGAGCGGCTCGGGGCAGGGCAAATCTGGCTGGGCGGTGCAGCACGAGGCCTCCACGTTCGCGGCGGTCCTGTTCGGCCACGGCGGCCAGCTGCTGGCGGCCGACGGGCAATCGTACGTTTTCAATAGCCCGGCCGGCGTGGAGAGCCTGGCGATGATGCAGCGGCTGTTCAAGAACAAGTGCGCGACCGAGGTGCCGACCAGCGAGCGCAATGGCGAGCAGAACCGCTTCGGCGCGGCCCAGGCCCTCTTTGCCTTGGGGAGCTCGTCTGGCCTGCCGTTCTACCAACAGGCGGTCGCCGGCGGCGGCGCCTTCAGCTGGAGCATCACCATGCCGCCCCACACCGACCAGCCGGCGATCAATCTGTACGGCGCCAGCGTGTCGGTCTACAAGACGACGCCCGAGCGCGAGCTGGCGGCCTGGCTGGTGCTCAAATATCTCGGCGAGCGGCCCCAGACCACCAAATGGGCCGCGACAACCGGCTATCTGCCAGTGCGCCAGAGCGCCAAGCAGGACGTCATCAACGCCTACCGCAACGACGCCAAGTGGGGTCCGGTCGCCGACTCGTACGCCAAGATGTTCGACTGGGCGCAGTACTCGAAGGTGGAGTCCCCCGTGGCCGGGTACGACCCCGTCCGCGACATCATCGACAAGCAGGTGATGACCCGGGTGATGACGGACTTCGACACCGACCCGAAGTCGATCCTGGACGACGCGGTGGCCAAGTCGAACCAGATCCTCAAGGAGAACGCCCCGAAGACCTGACCAGGCGCACCGGCGGGCTGCCGCTGGCTGGTAGACTGCCGCTCCGTGCCCACTGTCCTGCTCAACACGCTGGTCGTCCGGTCCAGCGATGACCCGTTGCTACAGCCTCTGCTGCGCGACGGCCACGAGATCCGCATCGGCGACCCGTTCGCCGTCCGGACCGAGCCAGCGCTTGCCGAGGCGCTCGCCGGCGTCGAGGCGACGCTCGCCAGCAGCGAGCCGTACACGGCCGCGGTCCTGGCCCAGTCCCCGTCTCTGCGCGTCATCTCCCGACTCGGCGTTGGCTACGACGCCATCGACGTCCCGGCCGCCACCCACCACGGTGTCACCGTGTGCACGACGCCAGGAACGAACCACTTCGCCGTGGCCGACATGGCCGTCACCATGATCCTGGCGTGCGCGCGGCGGCTGGTGCCGAGCAACGCGGCGCTCCACGCCGGTGGCTGGGCGCAGCCCGTCCTGGGCCGCGATCTGCGCGGCACCACGGTCGGCGTCATCGGCACCGGCATGATCGGCCGCGAGGTTGTGAAGCGCCTGTGGGGCTTCGGCCCCCGCATCTTCGTCCACGACGTGGTCCAGACGGCGGAGGTCGTCGAGCGGTACGGGGCCCAGTACGTGGACTCCGTCGACCAGCTGCTGGCCCAGTCAGACTACGTGACGGTCCACGCGCCTCTGATGCCGGCGACCCGCGGCATGATCGGCGCCGCACAGCTGCGCCAGATGAAGCCGTCGGCGTACCTGGTGAACACGGCGCGCGGCCCGCTTGTCGATGAGCGGGCCCTCGTCGACGCGCTCGAGGCCGGGCGGCTGGCGGGCGCGGCGCTGGACGTGTTCGAGATCGAGCCGCTGGCGGCCGACAGCCCGCTGCGGACCATGGACAACGTGATCCTCACCCCGCACATCGCCGGCGTCACGGTGGAGTCGTGCCAGGCCATGGCGGAGATGGCGATCGCCAACGTCGCGCGCGTGCTGCGCGACGAGGACCCCCTCTACTGCGTCAACCCCGAAGCGCGTAGCCTAAACGCATGAGGCTGAAGGACAAGGTCGTCATCGTCACCGGCTCCAGTCGCGGCATCGGGCGCGGCATCGCCAAGCGCCTCGCGGCCGAAGGGGCGAAAGTCGTCGTCAATGGCCGCACTGAGGCGACCATCGAGCCCGTCGCGGCGGCGCTGCGGGCCGATGGCGCCGAGGCGCTCGCCGTCGCTGCCGACGTCGGCTACGCCCAGGACGTCGCCCGCCTGTTCCAGGAGACGGTCGCCGCCTTCGGGACCGTGGACGTCCTGGTGAACAACGCCGGCTGGGCCAGTCCCGTGGCCCACTTCCTCGAGATGGACGAATCGCACTGGGACACTGTGCTGCGGACGAACCTGAAGAGCGTGTTCCTGTGCACGCGCCACGCCATCCGGCTCATGGTCGAGCAGAACAAGCCCGGCAGCATCGTCTCCATAAGCTCGTTCGCCGCCGCCCGCGCCCATCGCCAGCAAGTGGCCTACGACGCCTCGAAGGGCGGCATGGAAGCCTTCACCAGGGCCGTGGCCATCGACATCGCCCCCTTCGGTATCCGGCTGAACGTCGTCGGGCCAGGGGCCATCCACACCGAGGAGTACGACCCTGCCGGCGAGGAGGGCAAGCGCCTGCGCGGCGCCACCGTGCCGCTCGGCCGCGTCGGCTACCCCGAGGACATAGCTGGCGCGGTGGTCTTCCTGGCCTCGGACGACGCCAGCTACATCACGGGCCAGGTCCTGTATGTGGATGGCGGCATGCTGGCTCAGCTGCGCTCGCCCCAGGTGGACCGGCCTTTGCCCGACTCCGTGGCGGCGCGCCCCCGGCCCCGCTCCTGACGGGCCAGGCCGCGCGCGCCGAGACTTCATGGCGGCCGACGCCACGGGAGCGATCCCGCCGGTCCTGCTGTGGGCCGACGTGGACAAGATGTTCTACAGCGTCGAGGTGCTCGAGCGACCCGAGCTGCAACTGGCTGAGGCGGACTACCCAGTCGTCATCGGCTGGGACCCGTCGGAGAGCCCGCGGTCGATCGTCACGACGGCGAACGGGCCGGCACGGGCGCTTGGCATCACCAGCGGGATGAGCACGGCCGTGGCCCGGCGCCGCGCCCCGGGCCGCATCCTGTTCCTGGCGCCGCGACACGACCTGTACCGGCGGTACAGCAAGCGGCTCGTCGACGTTCTGGAGAGCGCCACGCCAGCGCTCGAACAGTGCTCGATAGACGAGGCCGTCCTCGACTGGACGCAGCACGGCTACGACGTCGAGCCAGTGCGGCGGCTGCGTCAGCGCGTCGTCGACGAGGTGGGTCTGTCGGTCTCCTTCGGGCTGGCGCGGAACCGGCTCGTGGCCAAGCTGGGCTCGGAAGCCGCCAAGAGCGAGCCATCGCGCATCTGCGTGGTACTTCCCGGCGAGGAGGCTGCTTTCCTGGCGCCGCGGCCGCTGCGGGCCCTCATCGGCGTGGGCCCAAAGAACGAAAGCCGCATGACGACCCTCGGGCTACGCACGATTGGCGACATCGCCGACCGGCCCCTGGAGTGGCTCGTTGACCAGTTCGGCGCCTCGTACGGCCGCTACCTGTTCGATGCCAGTCGCGGGGTGGGCAGCACACGTGTCACGACGATCCGCGAGAATCGCTCCATCAGTGAGGAGACCACCTTCGACTACGACACGGCCGATCGGGCCGAGATCTGGCGCCGGCTACGCCGGCAAGCCGACGAAGTGTCGACGAAGCTGCGCCGCGCGGGGCTGGTGGCGTCCGAGGTGGCTATCAAGGTGCGCTACGGCGACTGGCAGACGATCACCCGGCAGCAGCGGCTGGGCAGCGCGACGGACGAGGCCGGCGTCCTCGCCGCGGCCGCCGCCGCGCTCATGAAGCGGCACTGGCAGCGCGAACGCGCCATCCGCCTGATCGGCCTGCGCGTCGCCCGCCTCACGACGCCCGACCCGTCGATCCAGCTGCCACTGTTCCAGCGCAGACGAGAGGGAGGCTGAGCGGCTGGCGTTAGCCGACTGTCTCTTTGCTCCGTGCCGCCGCGCGGACGAGTCGGCGGCCGGGGCCCAGCCGCAGACCGGCGCCAGCCAGGAGGAGAAGCGCCCCCAGCACCGCCACAGTGGGGCGTCCTGTGTCGGCGTCGCCCGCGGTGGGCAGGGCGCCAACGCGCGACGGCGGCACCATGACGCTGTCGATCACGTGGATGATGCCGTTGGACGCGCGTAGATCCGCCTCGGTGACCGTCGCATCGTTCAGATGGACCGAGCTGCCATCCACCCTGATCCGCACCGCCTCACCCTCCAGCGTCCGTACGTTCGGCACTTGCACGATCTGCGCGGCGGTGATCGGCGCGGACGCCAGGTGGTACGTCAGGATGTCGCGCAACGCCGGCGGGTTCGCCAGGAGCGAGTCCAGCGTGCCGGCCGGCAGCTTGGCGAAGCCGTCGTTGGTCGGCGCCCAGAGCGTGTACGGGCCCGGCCCCGCGAGCGTGTCGGCCAGCCCGGCCACACGCACCGCGCGGCCGAGTGTGCTCAGCTCTGGTCTGGAATCGACCGCCTGGAGCAGGTTGCCATTCGCCTGCTGCGCCGCCGCGTGGCCGAGTCCGAGCGGGCTCACCAGCGTGAGCGCTAACGCGCCCAAACCCACCAGCGCCCACAGCCAGCCGCGCCGAGCGCGGCTTTCCAACTCCAACCCCAACGCCAACCCCAACCCCAACTCCACGTCCATGATGCTCCCTTTCGACAACTCCGCGCGTCCGTGCCGCCGGACCCGGGCAATACGTTCGCGGCGGTGGTCCGGATCACACGGGCGACGCGCCTGGCCGGGCCCTTGCACGGCTAACCCTAGTGTGCCCCAGGCGGGCCGCGGTTGATACCCGGTGGGGAAACGGTGGAGACGAGTATGCTGCTGCCGCGGCCGTGAAGTCGATCACCGGATTCGTCGCCTTTGTCGTCGTACTGCTGATCTTCATCCGGCTGCTCCTCGGGCTGTGGCTGGACTGGCAGTGGTTCGCTGCCGAGGGCCTGCTCCAGGTGCTCGCGCTGCGGCTGCGCACCGAGCTGATCCTGGGAGTCGGCGCGGCGCTGCTCGCAGGCACCACGCTGTACCTCAACCTCGCCGTCGTGTCGCGCCGCCTACGCTCGGCCGCGGCAGGCTGGAACGCCCCACTGGCCACAGCTCGGCGCGCCATCGGTCCGGCGAGCGTCATCGTCGGTCTGGCGTTCGGGTTGAGCGCCATGGGCCAGTGGAGCACGTACCTCACGGCCATGGCGCGCCGACCGTTCGGTATGACCGACCCCGTCTTCGGGCAGGACGCGTCGTTCTACGTGTGGGTGCTGCCCGCGCTCGAGGCGCTGCACGCCTGGGTCGTCTGGCTAGCGCTCATGCTCATCGTGACCGCCGCCGCCCTGTACAGCGTGGGCTTCGCGCTGATAGCTGGGCCAGCGCACGCTGAGCTCTACGGGCTGCGGGCAGCGACGAGCCGGCCACCGTCGACAGCGGTCATCCTGGGCCACCCGCTTCTCAAGTCGGCGGAGGTCCACGCGTCCCTGCTCGGCGCCATTCTACTGGCGCTGTTCGCGGTCTCGTACGTCTTCGACACGTTCGAGCTGGTGTACTCCGGGCGGGGGGTCGTCTACGGCGCCAGCCGCACCGATCTTGCCGCGGTGATGCCGGCCAACGTGATCCTGCTGCTCCTCACGCTGGGGCTCGCGGCCGTGCTGGGCGTGAACCTCGTGTGGCGCCGTCGCCTGGCCCTGCTTGCGGCCCCGGCCATCTGGGTCGTCGCGGCGTTCCTTCTCGGCGGCCTCTGGCCCGGGGCGTACGAGCAGTTCGCCGTCAAGCCGAACCAGCTGGAGCAGGAGCGCCCCTACCTGGCGAACAACATAGCGATGACACGCCTGGCGTACGGCCTCGACCGAGTCGACACGCGCGACCTCAGCGGCGACGGGACGCTGAAGGCGGACGATCTCAGCCGCAACCAGGACGCTCTGGCCGACCTGCGCATCACCGACTACCGGCCCCTGCTCGACGCGTACCGCCAGCTACAGCGCCTGCGACAGCAGTTCGACTTCGTCGACGTGGACGTGGACCGCTACAACCTCACGGCCGGCCGGCAGCAGGTGATGCTGTCGGCCCGCGAGCTGGACCCGGGCGGACTGCCGGAGGTGGCGCGCACCTGGCAGAACCTGCACCTCGTGTACACACACGGCCAGGGCGTCGTCGCCAGCCCGGTCAATCGGGTGACCGCCCAGGGGCTGCCTGAGCTGCTGGTGCGCGACGTGCCGGCCGTCTCGACCGAGCCCAGGCTTCTACCCGACGTGCCGCAGGTCTACTTCGGGGAGCTGACCACGCAGTACGTCATCGTCGGGACGAAGCTCGCCGAGTTCGACCGCCCAGGGGAGAGTGGGTCGGCCGAAGTCACCAGCCGGTACGAGGGCGGCGGCGGCGTTCCCGTGGGTGGATTGCTCCAGCGCGTGCTGCTGACCCTGTCCCTGGCCGACCTGAACGTGCTGCTGTCCGATGCCGTCACCCCAGACTCGCACGTTCTGCTGCACCGGACGATCACCGACCGCGTTCACCGGACGGCGCCGTTCCTGCTTCTGGACAGCGACCCCTACCTCGTCATCCTCGGCGGTCGCCTGGTCTGGGTCCAGGATGCCTACACCAGGACGCGCCGGTTCCCGCACGCGACGCCGCGTGGTGACCTGAACTACATCCGGAACTCGGTCAAGGTGACTGTCGACGCGTACTCGGGCGAGATGCGGTTCTACGCCTTCGATCCCGACGAGCCGATCTTGCAGGTGTACCGCGCGCTGTACCCGACGCTGTTCGTCCCGCTCAACGCCGCGCCGGCCGGCCTGGCCGACCACTTCCGGTACCCGGAGGACCTGTTCAACACCCAGGCGGCCATGCTCGCGACGTACCACATGACTGACCCACAGCAGTTCTACAACCGCGAGGACCTGTGGAACATTGCCCAGGAGACGTACGGCGACCGGGTGCAGCAGATGGTGGCGTACTTTGCGACGCTGCGCCTGCCGGGCGAGGCGGCGCCGGAGTTCACGACGATCCTGCCGTTCACGCCCGGGGGCGGCGACCGCACCAACATGGTCGCCTGGATGGCGGCCCGCTCGGATGCGCCCCACTACGGCGAGCTGCGCGTGTACCGCTTCCCCCAGGGCAAGCTGGTGTTCGGCCCACAGCAGATCGAAGCGCGCGTGAATCAGGAGCCGAGCATCTCGCAGCAGCTCACCCTGTGGAATCAGCAAGGCTCGAAAGTGATTCGTGGCAACCTGCTGGCCATTCCGATCGAAGAGTCGATCCTGTACGTCCAGCCGCTGTACATCCAGGCCGAGCGAAACCCGCTGCCCGAGCTGAACCGGGTCATCGTCGCCTCGACCGAAGGCGTCGTGATGAGCGACCGGCTCGACGGGGCGCTGGCGGCGCTGGCGCAGGGGCGGCGTGGCGAGGTCGCCGCCGTGGCTGCCCCGCGACCTGATACCAACACTGGGACGCCGCCGGCCACGGCGAGCGGCGACTCAGCCGACCTGGCGCGGCAGGCCCGCGACCGTCTCCGCGAAGCCCAAGCGGCCGCGGGTGCCGGCGATTGGGCGACCTACGGGCAGAAGCTGGCCGAGGTCGACCGCCTCCTCAATCAGCTGGCCGGGGGCTGAACGAGCTGTCGCCGACGAGCCGTCAGCCGTCAGCGGACGAGCCGTCAGTTATCAGCTGTCAGCCGTCAGCACGTGTCAGAGTGAGAGGCCCGCTGCGCCTGGGTCCGACACGGCCATACGCTTCTAGCTGATAGCTGATAGCTGATAGCTTCGTCTACCGCCCCGTCACGTTCTCCCAGGCGTCGCGGATCCCCTCCTTGGCGCGGTCCCACGGGGTATTCGGATTACGGGTCTCCCAGTCCCGGCGGACGTCTGGCTCCACGTCCGCCCAGTTGCGGCCGCGGTAGTCCGATCGCTGGCGCAGGTCGTAGCCGTAGCGGTACGACGGCTCGACGTCCTCCCAGCGGCCGCCGCTGGACCCGACGCGCTGCTGCCAACGCGACCTGTACCCGGACCTGGCGGTGTTCCAGTCGCCCGCGCCCGCGGTCGTGCTGCTCCGAGAGCCCGCGTCACCCGCGTTGACCTGACCCTCGCGCTCGACGGCCAACTCCTCGCGACGCACCGTGCCCGAGACCTGCTGCGTCTCCTGCACGGAGCGCTTGCCAACCTCGACCTCCTCGTAGACCACCGGGCGCTTCTCGAGGGTAACCTCCTCCTGGCGCAGCGGGACTTCGATGACCTCGCCGCGATCGTCGACAGGCCGATCAGACGGTCGCCGGTCCACCGCGTGGCGCTCGACGACCACCTCCTCACGCGTCACGGGCACCTCGAGGGTGCGCTGCTCGGAGACGACCTCCTTGCTGATGCCCACCTCGCCGCTCTGCACGGGCTGCTTCCGTACCTGCAGCTCCTCTTCGCGCAGCTCGATCCGCTGATCGCCTTCGGCCCGGCGCCCGACGTCGCGCCCGACGTCGCTGGCGCGCTCGCGCGGCAGCTCCGTGCGCGTCGTGGTCGTCGGCTGGCGCAGCTCCCCGGTCGTCGCCGGTACGGCGGCCGCGCCGGAGACCTGCCGGCCTCTGCCAGCGTCCTGCGTCTCGATGTCGTACGCGCCGTACTGACGGAGGATCGTGCGCGCCTCCGAGTAGCGGCCGTCAGCGGCAACGGTCACCAGGGTGCGGCCACTCTTGACCTCGCCCTCGTAGTAGGAGGCCTCCTCGTCCGGCACACCCATCCCGGTCAGGGCACCCGCGATGGCGCCGACGCCGGCGCCGATCGCCGCGCCACCCAGGGCCGAGGCAAACGCGCCGGCGGCGATGAAGGGGCCAATGCCGGGGATCGCCAGCGCGCCAATGCCGAGCAGCCAACCGCCCAAACCGCCGAGCACCCCGCCGGCGACAGCGCCGGTGGCGGCCCCGGAGCCGGCATGCGTGCCGGTCTCCTCAGCCATCGTCTCAGTTTCGCGCCGGTCCGGCGACAGGATGCTGATACCGTTGGCAGGAAAGTTTGCGTCCTTCAGCGCGTCGATGGCCGAGCGCGCGTCGTCTCGGCTATGAAAGACACCGACCACGGTCGACCTTTCGGTCATTGTCATTGAGAAGTCCTCCTTCTACGGTACCGAGACCCTTGCAAATGCCGTGCCCACGTGGGCTCAGCCGCCACTGGCCCCGCCGTCGTCCACCATCTGGAGGTCCGATCCGTCCAGGAGCCAGCCCGACGGGCCCCGTACCAGCTGCCACGTGCCCACATACGTCCGGCTCCTGTCCGATCCCGGCCAGATCGTCTCGCGCACCTGCACAGCGACCGTGGCCAGCCGGCCATCCGCGTCCTGGCTGACCAGCTCCGCCCGCTCCACCGTCAGCGACCCCGACGGGATGCGCTGGCGCAGCGCGTCTGGCTGCCACGGCAGCGTGTCGCGCAGCCGCCCGCTCAACAGGCCGGGCAAGCGGTCGTAGTCGCTCTGTCCGAGCAGGCGGTAGAGGCTGCGCACCGTCTGCACCGGGTCCGCGGTACCGATGTCAGACGGCGCGCCGGCCCCCTGATCCGCGGCGACCGGTGACGGTCCGGGTGTCGCGGACGCCACCGATGCCGGTGCGCCCGTCGGCGTGGGCGCCGACGTCGCGGCCACTGTCGGCGCGTCGACCTGGGCGGCAACGGGGGCGACCACAGGTGGCCCGCTCACCGCCGTGGGCGGCGGCTTCGCCGGGCGCGTCGCCTCCCCAGCCGCGACCCGCGGCGACCCATCGACTCCCGGAGCGCCCACGAAAGGCCGGGCCACGGCCAGCCCGACAGCGACGGCGGCGCCCAGGACGACCAGAGCCAGGACCCGACGCGGACGGCCCGAACGGCGCGGCCGCCGGACCACGGCGGCCACCCCGGGCAGTACCGGGACAGGCGGCGCGGCAGGGCGGACCGCGGACGTGTCCGTCCGGCGCGAGCAGCTGAACACCCGCGCACCCATACCAGACGGCAGCGCGCCCCCCGCTAGCCACTCAGCCGCCAGACGATGTGCCGTCGCGCGCAGAGTGTCGGCGGCCGGGTTCGGGTTCGGGTTCGGGTTCGAGCCGGAGCCGGTGACACGGACTACCAGTCCGACGAGCGCTGCCGCTTCGCCCCCCGGCCCACGACAGCGGCGGACAAGAGCGTCGACCTCTATGCGAGCTGCTGGGGCGCCCTCGCCGGCTAGCGCGTGCGCCAGAGCTGTCGCGTAGCGGGCCACTGGCAGGACCGCGTCGCGCGCGCTCAGCCGGGGCCCCGCGGCGACCGGCGGGGCGGAAGGGCTGGTGACGCAGCGCACCGCCAGCACGGTGTCGGCGCCGCCACCGACCGACACCCGGCCGCCGGCTTCGGCCAGCGGAACGCCTCGCCAAGCCTGTGCTCCCACTGGCACAGCCGTATCGCCAGCGTCCTGGCCAGCCTGTGCGGGTCCGCTGCCACTGTGCGTCGTCATCGCCCAACTGCGGCGCTAATGCACGGCGGAGACGGTACGGGGGCTCACACAGAGAATATACGGCCGCGTCTGGCACCTCCGCCCCTCGGCTGCTCGAGCAGCCGAAGCGCTCGCTCCAGCTCAGCCGGGATGGGTCGTCGAGTCCCCAGCGCCCACGGCAGGCCCACGACCGCGGCCCCGAGACCCTGGCGTGCTTCGGCGCTGTGGCATGCTTCGGCGGCCGCGGCGAGCGTCACCGCGACTGCGTGCCGCCACGAGCGGCGCGCCCAGGCCACCCACAGACGGTTGCGCCTGATCAGCCGCCGCCGGCCCCCAGCATCGCGCAACGGTGACGGATAGTGGTGGATCACGACGTCGTCGGCGTACGTCAGCCGCCAGCCGGCGGTCGCGAGGTCGAGCGTCACGAGCTCCTCCTCGCTGCCCAGGAACAGCCGCGGGCAGAAGCCGCCGACGCTCAGGAATGCCGACCGCCGCACCAGCGACGCCCCAGCCAGAAACCCGAGAAGGGCCGGGCCGGGCAGCCCCGCCGCCGGCAATGGACTGCCGCGCATCACCACGCTCGTCGGGTCGAGCCGCTCCTCCGGCCCCACGAGGACGCGACCGCAGACGACCGCCAGGGACGGGTAGGCATCGAGCAGGTTCGCGGCGCGAGTCAGTGAGCCGGGCTGCCACCACGTGTCGTCGTCGCACAGCGCGACGTACTGACGGTCGCACAGCTCGACGCCCACATTGCGCCCGGCGGCCCCGAGGTTGCTGGCCAGACGCACGGGCACGACGTCCTCGGGGGAGAACGTTTGGCGGATCGCTTCGGTGGTCCCGTCGTGGGAGCCGTTGTCCACGACCAGGACGCGGGGCCTCTCCGGCAGGGCGACGAGGCGGCCTATCGTGCGCAGCACCTCCCGCACCCGGTTGTAGGTGAGCACGACGACCCCCACCCGGGCATCGGGCGAACGGGTGGGCGCTGGCTGCCCGTCAGCTGGCATCGACGCGGCAGCCCTCGCCGGTGTGCCCGGCCGCCCCGGCGAGCAGGCCTGAGCAGGTGGTCATGAGTCTTGCTCCATTCTGCTCATCTGAGCTCCACTTGCTTATAGGGCCTTGCTGTTGTTCGCGCTACGCGCTTAGGCGCCAGAAGCGCTCGGGCGCGAGAGCATCGGCGTGTCCCGGCCGCCCCGGCGTGCCGAGCGCCCGCAGCTGCGAGGCGTAGCAGGCGATCGCCGCCGCCTTCGTCTCCACGCCCGCTGACGAGCCGATGTCCGCCCGCCGGG
>JAABUZ0100003292.1_pt1 | contig 24357 bp, 21 predicted proteins | sample 5562091 | NCBI WGS metagenome assembly JAABUZ01 (sample SAMN12813069, study PRJNA571459) | rock metagenome | isolation source: Antarctica rocks | place: Antarctica: Victoria Land, Linnaeus Terrace sud | collected 2015-12-21
CCTGCGTATCTTCCGCGTCGTGATCGACCACCGCCTGCAACATGTTCGCCGCTTCATCAAAGGAGTTGCTTCGCAGCAGAGTTACCCCGAGATTAAAACGATAGATCATATCGTTCGGGTCTCCCTCCGCGGCCTTGCGCAAGTCGATTACCGCGCTTGAAAGGCCCAGTTGTTCCTCAGCCGCGCCCAGGTTGTTGTACACTTCATTGAGCGGCACGGTTTTCGCCACCTCGCGAAAATAGTTCGCCGCGCCCGTATAGTCATTGGCATTGTAAGCGGAAAGCCCCATGCGGAAACGCGCATCCGCGTAGCGGGAGTCATTGGCCGATACGCGCCCGAACCATATCGCGGCCTGCCGGTAATCCTTTTGGTCGTAGGCCAGCTTGCCTAATTCGAATACCGGGCCTGCAAAATGGGGATCGATGATCGCCGCCTGTGTAAACCATTTCTTCTGCTGTTCACCCCGCGACGACAGCAAGCCGCGAATATAACTTTCTTCCGCGTCCAGGCGGATGAATTTCTGCGCTGTCAGGAATTGCTCGGAAGGCAGGTTCGCGCCGGGCTCCAAAAACTTCAGGGACTGCCAAGCCAAATGCTCCTGCAATCTCGATAGGTCGGTCAGCTTGCCCGCTTCGGACTCTTGAGGGCCATCGTGCATTTTGCGCAGATCAATAAAGCGCGACCCAATCTGCACCGAGCTGTTGCGCAACTCCGTATCACCCGGCGGCAACGTAATGTCATACGTGCCGTAGCACACGAAGTCTACATCGAGACTCTGGCCCAGCTTGATCAGCGTGGCTTTGGTGAACTGGGCATCCGCCCGCAACCCCAAGCGGCGAAGACCCTCAGCGCGAGAGTCCCTGCTTAAAACAATTTGATTATTCGCGCTAAACTCTACCCGAAGAGTCTCGGCAATGCTCTCGCCTAGCCAGTTCAAATCTGAGTATTGGGATTCGTTGTGAAATTGAAGAACAAGAACCGTCGCCGGCCGCGCGACACCGGCAAGAAGGACCAAAAGAAACGGAAGGAGACGGCGCGAGCGCACGTCCCCATGCTAACAGCCGCGTGCTGTCTGATTACATACCGCTTGTGGTGGTATTCGTATTGCCAAACACGAGCTTGGTATTGGTGCCGCCCACCCGAATCTCCTGCAGCTTGTTGTTGTCAACATACTGGATTTGGGTGCTGGCGAACTTCGAAGGAGCCGTTTCCTCATGGACAGGCACTTCGACAGTTTGCTTGCCTTTCTTAAGGACAGCGGTGTTGTTGTTTACCTCAACTTTGTAGTCTCCGGCTTTTAGTTCCTGCCCGTTGACTGTTGAGTCCTGGTGTAAAGAAACGCGGTAGGTGGCCGCGCTGGCGGTCATCACTCCAACCGTAAAAAGGCTTAATGCAATTCGATTCAACATGGAATTTTCTCCGATTATGTGAGCACAACTTCGAGGTGGTGCTATTGTTGTGCTTCTCTTAATTATACGGATAAACCGGCTAAAAGTTCCCAAGAATTCTTTAGCCGCCGCAAAATTCGCGGCACAATTGGAGCGCTTTTTGCTGAATCTCCGGCCCTGAACCAAATCCTGGAAGCCACTGCATTTCCGCTTCCGACCGAAACCAAGTCATTTGCCGCTTGGCATACTGCCGTGTTTTTGTCTGGCACTCTTCCATCGCTTTGAGAAGCGAACAGCAGCCGTTGAGAACCTGAACCGCCTGCCGATAACCGAGTGATTGCAGCGGTTTCGACTCAGCCGGAACTCCGGAATCGAGTAAGGCTTGCGTTTCTTCCAGCAATCCATGACCGAACATCCAAGCTGACCGTTGATTCAGCCGCTCGAAAAGCTGGGCGCGGGGAGGATTCAAACCTAGCTTAAAAACCCGTACACCCGCCAGCGCTTCCCGAGGCGCGCTTTGCGTCTCCGTAGCTGATTGTTGAGCCAAGCAAATCAGCTCTATTGCCCGAATCAATTTTTGATGATCGTTCGGATGAATGCGGCGCGCTGCTTCAGGATCAAACCGCTGGACAAAGCGATGAAGCGCCGGCGCTCGCCGACGGCGCAACGCTTCGAGGCGCGCGCGCAAGTCCGCGTCACGCAGCGGCGCCGGTGAAAGGCCGTCAAACAAAGCACGAAAGTAAAAGCCGGTGCCGCCCACCACAACCGGAACCCGGCCCCGCTTCTGAATATCCGCGATAGCTGAGCGGGCCAGCCGCGCATAAGCGCCCGCCGTCAGCTCTTCGCCTGGATCGATAACATCCAGCAGATGATGCGGAACTCCGCGCCTTTCGGAAACCGGCAGCTTGGCTGAACCGATATGGAGCCGTGAGTAGACCTGAACGGAGTCGCAGTTAACGATCTCGCCGCCCAAAGCTTCGGCCAGCGCTAAACCCAGTTGGCTTTTGCCCGCGCCTGTTGGTCCCAAAACCGCAATAATAGGAGCTATACTAATGGCAAACAACTCCAGCCAAGTTGTTTAGCGCCATCCTTACCAAAGCGGTTGAATGCCTTACCCCTACTTGTTTCCTCGTCGCCTTTCCCTTTCACTAACCCGCCCTCCAGCTATCTTACTGTGGGCGTTGGCGGTTGCGCTCCCTAGCGCGGCACAGCGCTCCCCCGTGCCGGCGCCCGTGAAGCAGCCAAGCTCGTCCAAAGCCTCTGCTTATTACCATTACTCGCTAGGTCATCTATACGAGGAACTGGCCGCCGCCGGAGGAAACCGGGGCGACTACATCAACAAGGCTATTGAGAACTACCGGCTGACTATTAAAGAAGATCCGACCGCATCGTTTCTTGTGGAGGATATCGCCGAGTTGTACCGTCTCTCCGGGCGCATCCGAGAAGCGGTAGAAGAAGCCCAGGACGCCATCAAAGCAAATCCAAATGACCTGAATGCGCGGCGCGTGCTGGCGCGTATCTACACGCAGCAGATCGGCGACGCCCAGGCGAACCACATTGACGAAGGCATGGCGCGTCGCGCCGTCGAGCAGTACAAGATCATCTCGGATAAAGATCCAAAAGATACCGACAGCCTTATTATGCTCGGCCGGTTAAACCGGGTCTTGAATAACTCCCTCGACGCGGAAGCGGCCTTCAAGAAAGTTCTCGCGGCGGACCCGGATAATGAAGACGCCACTACCGGCTTGGCCAGCGTCTACGCGGACCACGGCGACGCCCGTGGAGCTTCGGCCTTATTGGAGAAGCTGACCAAGAAGAATCCTTCGGCGAAAAGTTACGTCACTCTGGCCAATAGCTATGAGTCGATGAAGGAGTATTCTCTGGCGGTTGATGCTTACAAAAGGGCTTTAGAGCTTGATTCCACCCACGCGGAACTCAGAAGCGCATTGGCCCAGGACCAGGCGCTCGCGGGCAAATTTGATGATGCGCTAAAAACTTATGGGGAAATGGCGGAGGCTGATCCGAAAAACGCGCAGCCCTACATCGGCATGGCCCAGATCTATCGTGAGCAAAAGGATTACGGGAAAGCGCGCGGAGTTCTGAACAAAGCCAAGGAACTTGACCCGGAAAACCTGGAAATCCGGTATGACGAAACCAGATTGCTTCAGGAAGAAGGAAAAACCGCGGAGGCGATCACGGCGTTGAAATCCGTGCTCGATTCCACGTCCCGCCGCAACTACGACGCCAACCAGCGTACCTTCCGCGCCCAGATGCTTGAACAGTTGGGCGCGCTTTACCGGAACAACGAGCAGTATGAACAAGCCGCCGATGCTTTCCGCCAGATTGGCTCGCTTGATCCGGACCTGACGCCGCGCGCGGAAGCGCAGGTGATTGATACGTACCGGATGGCGCGGGAGTACCCGAAAGCGCAGGCCGCAAGCGATGCCGCCGCGAAAAAGTATCCTAATGACCGCACGCTGCGCGAAGTTCGCTCGCAACTGCTTGCCGACCAGGGCAAGACCGATCAGGCGCTGGCCGAGCTGACCAAGCTTTTGGACGGCAAAAACGACCGGGAAGTCTACGTAGCGATGGCCGATATTGATCAGAAAGCCAAAAAATACTCGGAAGCCAAGGTTGCTTTAGACCAGGCGGAGAAGCTGTCGCAGACAAAGGAAGATAAAACGAACGTCTTGTTCATGCGCGGAGCCATGTATGAGCGCGAGAAAAAGTATGACGAAGCGGAAAAGACATTCCGCCAAGTGCTGGAACTGGATGGGTCCAACGCTTCCGCTCTCAACTATCTTGGCTACATGCTGGCTGACCGGAACACGCGACTGCCGGAAGCGCAGGAATTGATTGAGCGCGCGCTGAAGCTCGATCCGAATAATTATGCGTTCCTGGATAGCTTGGGCTGGGTTTACTTCAAGATGAATAAACTGCCCGAAGCGGAGCAGCAGCTTACCCGATCCGTCCAATTGTCATCGAAAGACGCCACCATTCACGATCACCTCGGCGACGTTTACTTTAAAGAAGGAAAGATTAAAGAAGCGATTGCGCAATGGCAGTCTTCTTTAAAGCAATGGAACAACGGCCCGGCCTCCGATGCTGAGCCGGAAGACATGGCAAAAGTGCAGAAGAAGCTGGACAGTGCGCGCGTGCGGTTAGCCAAAGGTCCTAATCAGAATACGAATCAGTAACGGAAGAAGGCGATTAAATTTTCAGCAGCGCCCGGAGCCGTTTCGTTTGAATCCGGCTGACAGGAATTTCCGTCTGCTTTTTGTCGTCCATCTTCAGCTGAAAGCTGGACTTGAACCAAGGAATGACTTCTTTGATCTTGTTGATGTTGACAAGAAATGACCGGTGTACCCGCCAGAAGAGATTCGGATCGAGATTGGACTGCAATTCTTCAATAGTGCGGTAGTTGGACTGTCCTTCAAAGTGAGAAGTAACCACCGTGATCAGACCATCGTCGATGGTCGCGTAAATCAGATCCTGCGCGTCAACGATGAGGTTCCGGTTATTGGACCTAACCAGCAGCTTGCTGCGCTGCAAAGCCGGTTTGGAAGAAGCTTCTCCCGCTTTCTCCTGCCCTAACGATTTTTCCTCGATAACTTTTTTAGCTCGAGAAATGGTCTCCGCCAGCCGTTCCTTCTCAACCGGCTTGAGCAGATAATCCAACGCTTCCAGCCGGAACGCTTCCAGGGCGTAATGGTCGTAAGCGGTCGTTAAAACGAAATGGGGCAGCAGTCCGGCTTTTTCGCGCAACTGCCGGATCACGCCCAAGCCGTCGAGGCCCGGCATCTGCACATCAAGAAAAACCAGATCGGGCTCCAGTTGTTCAATCAACTTAACCGCTTCGAGCCCATTGGAGGCAGATTCAAGAACTTCCACTTCCGGAAAATCTTCCAGCAAAAAGGCTAACTCTTCGCGCGCGAGTTGCTCATCGTCAACTACGAGAGTCGAAACGGTTCCTATTACACCGTGCGACATCGAATGTTAGTATAACCTAGATTTTGTTGGGCTTCGCGGCATTGAATGTACATCTTCGGCGCTTTCCCGACGTAGTTTCCTTTAGGAGAATTCATAACAGTGTCCCCCAGCAGTATCACAATCAAGCCTGCCACCGGCAAACTGGGCATTTTGATCCCCGGCATGGGCGCCGTGGCTTCCACCTTTATCGCCGGCGTGGAAGCCATCAAACAGGGGCTTGGTGAACCAATCGGTTCCCTGACGCAACTCGGCACGATCAGACTCGGCAAGAGAACCGATGGCCGGACTCCTAGAATCAAGGATTTTGTTCCGCTTGCCCCGCTGGAGTGTCTTGCCTTCGGAACATGGGACATTTTTGAGGATAACGCCTATGAAGCAGCGGCTAGGGCGAGGGTTTTGGATGCTCCCCTTTTGGAACAGTTAAAAGGCCCGCTTTCCGCGATCAAACCGATGAAGGCGGTTTTCGACCAGAATTATGTAAAAAGAATCAACGGCCCCAATGTGAAAAGCGGGGGCAGCAAGATGGAAATGGCGGAAGCCTTGATGGCCGACATCGAGAACTTCAGGAAAGAGAACGACTGCGCCCGCCTGGTCATGATCTGGTGCGGATCAACCGAGGTGTTTCATAAACCGGCGGCGGTTCACCAAACCCTGGCCACCTTCGAGGAGGGGCTGCGGAACAATGATGAAAACATAGCGCCGAGCCAAATCTATGCCTATGCCGCCTTGAAGCAGCGGGTACCATATGCGAACGGCGCTCCTAACCTGACCACTGACGTTCCCGCTTTGCTCGAATTGGCGCGACAAAACGAAGTTCCCATTTGCGGCAAGGACTTCAAAACCGGACAAACGTATATGAAAACGCTGCTAGCGCCGGGGTTTAAGGCCCGCATGCTGGGAGTGAAAGGCTGGTTTTCCACCAACATTCTGGGAAATCGCGATGGCGAGGTGCTGGAAGATCCCGGTTCTTTCAAGACCAAGGAAGAAACCAAACTCTCGGTACTCGAGCAGATTCTGCAGCCGGATCTGTATCCGCAGCTTTATGGGGATCTTTACCACGCTGTCCGAATTAACTACTATCCGCCGCGTGGAGACGCCAAGGAAGGGTGGGACAATATCGACATCTTCGGCTGGCTTGGTTATCCCATGCAGATCAAGATTGACTTTCTTTGCCGCGATTCGATCCTGGCGGCTCCATTGGTGCTTGATTTGGTGCTTTTTTTGGATCTGGCGCAAAGGGCCGGCATGAAAGGTATTCAGGAATGGCTCTCGTTTTACTTTAAAGGACCAATGACGGCTGAGGGATTGTATCCAGAGCATGATATTTTCATCCAATTGATGAAGCTCAAAAATACTCTTCGTTGGATGCAAGGTGAAGACCTCATTACACACTTGGGTCTGGAGTACTACGACTAAGACGCCGGTCGGCTTGGGGCGTCTAACAAAGTAGGATGGGAATGCCCCGCTTAGTTTCGATAGCGCAGAATGGCGCAAAAAACAATGGTGGCCAGGAACGCGGGACCGTTAACCCTAAACGAGTTCTGGTAATTGGCGGAACCCAATTCATCGGCCGTCTGCTGGTGGAAAAATTGGTGAAGGCCGGGCATGAGGTTTCGGTTTTGCACCGCAAGCCTAGTCACAATTTCACCAAACGGGTGAAAAACCTGGTCGGCGACCGGAACGATGCGGCCAGCGTTCGAAAAGCGATTGGCGCGGCGCGTTTTGACGTGGTTTTCGACAATGTTTACGATTGGGAGCATGGAACAACCGGCGCGCAGGTCGAAGGCACCGCCCAGATCTTTGACGGCAGGGTGAGCCGCTACATTTTTATGTCAAGCGTGGCGGCTTATGGCGATGGCCTGAACCACCATGAGGGGGATGCGCTTGCTCCTGACGATCACCCGAACATTTATGCGCGAAACAAGGCCATGAGCGAGCGCGCCTTGTTCCGCCTGCACCAGCGCACGGGTTTTCCGGTTGTCAGCCTCCGGCCGCCGTTTGTTTATGGCCCCGGCAATCCGTTTTATCGGGAAGCGTTCTTTTGGGATCGTTATCGCGCCGGGCGGCCGGTGATTCTGCCCAGCGAAGGCCATCGCCTGATGCAGTTTATCCATGTGAGCGATTTAGTGGAACTGGCCATGAGAACCATGGACCTCAAAAACTGCGTCGGCCATGCGTTCAACACGGCGAACCCGCGAGCCGTCACTCAGCATGAGCTGGTTTTTGATCTGGCGCAAGCCGCCAACGTGAAAGAGCCTCGCATTGTGTCTGTTCCGCGAGAGCTGATTTACCGGGCGGGCGGACAGCCCATGGGCGGCTGCAAGCTTTACTTCGGTGAGTATTATGACGTGCCCGCCATTACGCAAGTGGTTACAAAGGCGCAGCGCATGCTTTCTTTTAAGCCGATGGATTTCGCAACAGGCTTGAAAGCGGAATACCGGACTTATCAAAGGAAGCGCGGTTTTCCGCGTCCTGATTTTTCATTCGAAGACGAACTGCTTCTTCGCGTATCATCCCAACAAATAACTCCTCGTTCCGCTTAGGGCTTCTTCATTTTTTAACAGTTGCTCCTTAAAGGCGCGATAGCCGGGGCGGTTGTGTGCTGCAATGTAAGAATGCAAAGAAAATTGTGGTCGCTTTCATTACTGTTGGCAGGTTCCCTGGCGCTTATGGCAGGGCAGACCGATACCAATAAGAGCGCTGGACAGGATTTAAAAGACGCCGGACAGAATACAACGAGCGCTGTCAAGAAAGGCGTCAAGAAAACAGGCCATGGTATCAAGAAGGGCACGCATAAAGCTGCCGCCGCAACCGAGAAGGGTGCCGATAAATTAAAGGACAAAACCGCGACTACCTCCACTCAGTAGTGAGGGTCAGGGTCGCTTGTCGACCCTACGCTTGTTATATGCTGTATTGCTGGAAGCTTACTAAACTGAGCTGAGCAGGTCGTTAATGGTCTTAACAATCGGAAAAGAATTGGACTGCTGCTTCTGATGTCTCAATACGATCTAGTTGTGATTGGTTCCGGCCCGGCGGGTCAGCGGGCTGCTATACAAGGCGCTAAGTCCGGAAAGCGTGTTGCCTTGATAGAGCGCCGCGAGGTGATCGGCGGCGTTTGTATCAATACCGGAACCATCCCGAGTAAAACGATGCGGGAAGCCGTTCTGCACTTGTCTGGTTATAACTACCAGAACATCTACGGCGTGAGCTATCGAGTGAAAGAGAAAATCACCATGTCTGATCTTGCTTTTCGAGTTCAGCATGTGATTAAAACGGAAATCGATGTCACGCAGGCTCAGCTTTCCCGCAACGGCATCGAAGTTTTGACCGGTATCGCCAGTTTCATGGGTCCGAATAAGATCCAGATTACGAGCGTAAGGGGGTCGGCTGAAATTACGGCCGACACCATCGTGATTGCCACCGGCACAAAACCGGCTGCTTCGGCTAAAGTTCCGATTAATGCGCGCACGATCATTAATAGCGACCAAATCATGGAGATGCAGTCTCTTCCGCGAACGCTGATCGTCGTGGGCGGCGGGGTGATCGGAGTCGAGTACACGTGCATGTTCGCGACTCTGGGCGTGCGGGTGACCTTGATTGAAAAACGGCCGCGGTTGCTTGAATTCGCCGATTCGGAAATTATTGAGGCGCTCTCTTATCATCTGCGCGATCACAGAGTGACGATGCGCCTCAATGAGGAAGTACAGAGCGTGGAAGAGGCTCAGGGCGGAACAGGCGTAACGGCGCTGCTGGAGAGCAACAAAAGGGTGTCAGGCGATGCCTTGCTTTACGCCGTGGGACGGCAGGGCAACGTAGATGAATTAAACCTGCAAGCGGCGGGTCTCGAAGCGGATACACGCGGTCGTATCGCCGTGGATGAAAACTACAAAACCAAGCAGGACAACATTTACGCCGTGGGGGACGTTATCGGTTTTCCCAGCCTGGCGTCTGTTTCGATGGAGCAGGGCCGGATTGCCGTCGCTCACGCGTTTCACCGTCCGATCTCTTCCAATCCAAGCTATTTTCCTTTCGGCATTTATACCATCCCCGAAATCTCATTCATAGGGAAAACGGAAGAACAGCTTACCGACGAAGATGTGCCTTATGAAGTGGGAGTAGCATATTATCGGGAGATTGCAAGAGGGCAGATTCGCGGCGATACAACGGGCCGCCTTAAGCTGATCTTTCATCGTGAAACGCTGGAACTGCTGGGCGTTCACATTATTGGCGAGGGCGCATCCGAGTTGTTGCATATCGGTCAAGCGGTAATGATATTGAAGGGCAAAGTGGACTATTTCGTTGACACTGTTTTCAATTATCCGACGCTGGCGGAGTGCTATAAAGCTGCTGCTTTCAATGGACTAAACAAACTTACTCGCGTGTGAAAAGCAGGAACCACAATGCCCTACGGAATTGGAATATCAGTAACGGAAAGACTGGCGGCTGCAGTGGTCGTTGACCATGCTGTTACCGGAGATTTGGTTGTCGAATCAGAGGAAGGTTTGACTGTAAACAGCTTGCAGGGCGTCCCGGCTGACACGATTATGGGGAGAATTGTAGCTTTGCTACAGCGGCTTGAAGTCACCCAAACGCCCACGCATATCGGGTTAGCTATGCCGGGCATTATTCGCAACGGCATTGTGGAGGACTCCCCGAATCTGTTTCAGTTCAAGGGCATGAATATGCAGATGTCCTTGGCGGATGCTCTCTCCTCCCGCTTCGGCAAAATTCCAGTCTCCATCACCAACGATGCGAATGCTATGGCGGCTGGAATGGCCGCCAGCCGCGGCCATCTGGACCGCCTGATCAGACTTTGGTTTCTGGGCACGGGAATCGGTTTTGGACGGTACCCGCAGGTAGACGGGGTCTGGGAAGCCGGGCACTCGATTGTGACTCTTGACCCCAAGGAACAGTTCTGCGGTTGCGGCGGCAAGGGACATCTGGAAGGCATTATGGGTCTGCGCGCCATGCGTTTGCGCTTCATGGATCTGGAGCCGGACGAAGTATTCGAGCAGGCGGAAGCGGGAGAAAGCCGCTGCGTTGAATTCGTCAAGCTATGGCACCGCGCTTTGGCCGCCGCCACGGCCACCAGCGTCCATATGAGCGGGCCTGGAAAGTTCTTTATCACCGGTCTGAACGCAAAATTCGTGAGTTTGACGCTGTTGAATGAGTATCTGCACGAAATGGTAAAGCTGAGCCCGCTGCAAAGCTATTCGGTTGAAATTGTGCATGGCAGCGAAGATGCGAACGCCACCATCGGCGCGGCGGTGATTGCGTCGCAAGCCGCCGAGCGTGCCTCATAAGCCGCTTCGCTCGCCTCTAGGGAACGCGGTGAACTCCGCTTTTTTCCCGCGCCCCTAGAAATTCGTCACCTGCATTCCAGGTGGGAAGTTTGGGCGTGTTCGCAAAATCCAGCCCGAGCGTGAATCCAAAGTTAGCCATCTGTTCCATTCCGGCGAAATCCCAATCGTCGTGGTATTCATCCGAGGGCTGGTGATAGTGCTTGGCATTGTATTCTTCAAAAATCTTTTTGCCGAAATCCGCCGGTTTGCCCAGGTAGTCCGTGCCTTGGGAAACCGAAAACGCCGGAACGCCCACGCGCGCCAAAGAGAAGTGATCGGAACGGTAATAGTGGCCCTGTTCCGGTTCCGCCTCGGGTGTAATGGTTAGATCAAAACGTTTTGCGTCGCTTCGCACCAGCGGCCAGAGCGTGGTTCTCTCAGCGCCTGTGAGGGACACATCGCGGGTCTTGCCGAATGGATAAAGGGCGTCGAAATTGATATCGGCCGCGGTTTGTCCCGCCGGTATTTCCGGATGTTCGCCATAGTACTCGGAACCAAGCAATCCAGATTCCTCCGCCGTGACAAACACAAACAAGGCGCTTCGTTGCGGCTTTTGCGGCAACCCGGCCCAAACGCGCGCTATCTCCAGAACAACACCGCATCCCGTGGCGTTATCAACCGCGCCGTTATAAATCTTATCCCCGTTGACCGGAACGGCTTCTCCCAGATGGTCCCAGTGCGCGGTAAACAGCACGGCCTGGGACTTCAACCGAGTGTCGGCGCCATCTACCCGGCCTATGACGTTGCGGCTTTCGATTTGGCGCAACTTGACCGGAATGTGCCCTATCACGCGAACTCCTAGCGGAATGGGACGGAAGGATTTCCCATTCGCCATGGCGAGCAGTTCATCCAGCGTCTTGCCCGTGGCCGCAATCAGCCTGGAACCGGCATCTTGCGAAAGCCAGGCAGCTAATTTCAAGCCGTTCTCGCCCGCTTTCAATTTCAGCTCCGGCCGCTCCTGACTCCACGAACCGCTCACTACTCCCCAGCCATAACCGGCAGTGGGCGTGGTGTGAATGATGAGCGCCGCTACGGCGCCTCGGCGGCTCGCCTCCTCAAACTTATAAGTCCAGCGGCCATAGTATGTCAGGGCGCGTCCGCCGAAAAACTTCGGGTCGTCGGAAGGCGGTTCATTCGTGAAATAAACAAGCACTTTGCCCGCGAGATTTTCGCCCTTATAGTCATCCCAGCCAAACTCAGGCGCGGAGATGCCATGCCCGACAAAAACCGCTTCCGCGTTAAAATCGTTGTCAGGTTTCTGCGAGAAGGCGGTTCCAACATAATCCTTAACAAAAGTGAAGGATTCCGGCGATCCTTTTCCGGAGATTTTCAGGGAAGCCGAAGGCAGGGTTGTCGAGCCGACCAACGGAACGTTCTGAAAAAATGTATTGTTGTCTCCGCCCGGTTTCAGGCCCGCTACTTGAAGCTGCGAAGCAAGGTAATTGGTCGCCAGCTTTTCGCCATTTGTGCCGACGCCTCTGCCGCCCAACTCGTCACTCGCGAGATACTTGACATGGGCACGAATTTTCTCGCCCGAGATCCGGCTGTTTTGCGCCCACACGGAGCAGGCTCCCAGGGCAAGGGTGAAAAGAACACGGCACAGCATTCTTTCAGTCTAACGGGCGAAAGCAGCGGACCATAAACCCAGGGCCGTGCTACCAAGACAAACGTAACTGTTTGATGATCTGGCGAGTTGCAGATAGACTTATCAGCCATCAATTTATATTACGCGACGAGTATTACTATAAAAGTAATGGCGATCGGAAGCTTCAAGGATGCCCGCGCCGCTGCTCTTTGGTCGGGCGCTTTTGTAAAAGCCTTTTCGGGGTTTGATCGGCAGGCTTTAAATCGCCTTGTGCAACTAAATGTAGCGGAGAGCTTGAACGATTTAGCGGCTATTCGAGGCAACCGTTTGGAAGCACTAAAAGGCAGCCGCAAAGGCCAGTACAGTATCCGAATCAATGACCAGTACCGTGTTTGCTTCCGCTGGGAAGACCAGGACGCTTGGGATGTTGAAATCGTAGATTATCACTAAAGGAGATTTGCAATGCCCAAAAAGGTTTTGCCGCTGCATCCGGGCGAAATGCTAAAAGAAGAAATGAAGGAACGCGGTCTTAGTATCCAGGCGTTGGCGCGGGCGCTACGCGTTCCTGCTACACGTATTCATGCGATTGTAAATGGCAAGCGCGGCATCACGGCTGATACTTCAGCTCGCTTGGGCTGCTACTTCGAAACCTCAACGAATTTTTGGTTGAAAATCCAGATTGATTATGAAATGCGTCTATTGGACCTGCCAACTATTCAGCGTGAAGTGTTGCCCGCCGCCAGTTAAGGGAGCCGCTTTAAACATCACGTGAGGATTTAAACATCTAGACGATGTAGAGTGTTGGTGGGTGTTGGTCAGTCATAGATAAGCAATGGCGAGCAAGGGCGGCAAGCTGAAAATTTTTTTGGGATACGCGGCGGGCGTCGGCAAGACGTACCAAATGCTGGAGGAAGCTCAGGCGCTTCGCCATAAGGGCGTGGACGTCGTGATCGGGTACTTCGAACCGCATGGGCGCAAGGACACCATCGCGAAAACAGAAGGCTTGGAAATGGTGGCGCGCAAGAGGGTCGAATACCGGGGTTCTTATTTCGAGGAGATGGATACTGAAGCAATCGTAAGCCGCCATCCGAAGATAGCCGTTGTCGATGAATTTCCGCACACCAACATACCTGGATCTCCCCGTGAAAAGCGGTGGGAAGACGTGCTGTTCATGCTGGAGCAGGGCATTGATGTGCTGACGACTATGAACGTTCAGCATCTGGAAAGCCTGAATGATCAGATGGCGCAGATTACCGGCGTAAAGGTGCGGGAAACCATTCCTGATTGGGTGGTGAAGAAAGCGGATGAGGTGGTCATGGTGGACCTGACGCCTCGGGCTCTGCTGAACCGTTTAGAGCGAGGCGTGGTTTATCCTCCTGATAAAGCGCGGCGAGCTTTACAGAACTTCTTCCGCGAATCCACCCTGGTGGCGTTGCGCGAGATGGCTTTGCGGCAGACTGCGCACGAGGTGGAGGAACGTATCGACCAGGATGAGAGCGGCCTGGAACTAGGGATAGAATCTCCTGTTTCCTCGCGGGACCACCGCTTGAATGACGCTGTGATTATCTATGTCAGCGACGATCCTTCCACCGCCATGCTCATCCGGCGCGGAAAACGGGTAGCCGATGTCACGCACGCGGACTGCTTTGCCGTGTTCGTGGCGGAAGGCGCTGACCTGCGGTCCTTGCCGGCCCAGAGACGCGAAGCCATCGAGCGGCACCTGAATTTTGCGCGTAATCTGCACATTGAAACTCGAGTATTGAGCGGATCTGATCACGCGCAAGCGCTGGTGGATTTTGCCAGAGCTCAAAAAGCGCGGCAAATCTTCCTGCCAAGGCTGGTCGGCAAAGGCATGGAGCGGCTGCGCGGCAAGAGCCTTGTGAATCACGTTGTCAGTCTCGCGGACGACATGGAAGTGACGATTGTATCCGACCGCAGGCAAGAGAACAAAACAAGCAAGTAGACCCTTACGGTAAACTGGATACTTCGGGCCGTGGCGCAGCCTGGCTAGCGCGCTTGCTTGGGGTGCAAGAGGTCCCGGGTTCAAATCCCGGCGGCCCGACCATTGGTTTTAACTATTTTTCCTGACTGGTTGAATGATCTTCCTTTCGCGGAACGCTGTAGGGGGTGGCGAGCGGAAACAGTTCGTTCCCGCGAGGACCAACGATATAAGCAAAAATAGTTTTGGTCCGCCATCTTTCTGCTATAAATCCAACCCAGCCGAGAGAAGAAGGATTCGCTAAAGAGCGGACGGAGCGGGGAAATCCTGCTGGAAAGCGGCTGCCGAAACCAATGATAGTGCCGGATTCATCGGTCAGAATGACCCACCGATAGGGAGAATTCCACGCTGACGCATCTGCCCAGCCAATAACGCGCAGACCCGAATCAATCAAAGCGACTTGAGTCATTGCGCCCGGCATGGAATTGCGAATCGGTGAAAACAGACGCACTGGCTGGCCCAGCCAACGGCCGCGAAAACGATAGTAAACAGATAATTTCAATTGCTGAAGACCCGAAAGACCAGCGGAAACCGCCGAAAAATTCGGGTAAAGCTTCAGGAAAATGTCTTTATTTTGGAGGCCATTCTCCACGCTGAGAGTTTCCAGCTGTTGTTCAGCGAAATAATCGGCGTTGTCTGCCAGCCAAGGAGTGAGTTTGGGCAAATAGAGAAAAAGAAAGACGGCGAATCCAAACGCAAGCACGTTGCCGGCCTGTTTAGCGGAAGGCATTCTCCAGGCAATCCATAAGCAGAGAAGCACCACAACTCCCCAATGCATCTGAGGCACTGTTACGTAACGAGCTACTTTGGCGGCGACGAAGCGTGGATCTTCAGGGTCCATGCGTCCTCCCGCGGTAATCAGAGCCGTCAGTAAAGTAAAGACATAATAGCTAAAAAGAGCAACGGCGGGCGGCAACATATTGATTCGTGTACGTGCCGCAAGGAGGAAAAGAGCCGTTGTTCCCAGGATGCTGAACAGGCCTGCCGCCACGCCGAACGCGGGGGTCCCCACGCCGCCGAAAGGCATGCTGAGATACGACGCGACATATTCGACTGCATAGAGAGGATGGATAAAAAAGTTCCTAATATGGAGCGTGCCCGACAACCGATAATTGACGAAGTACAAAGTAAGGTTTACCAGCGCTGAACTGGTGAGAGCAAAAAGCCGAGACCGACTAAGCCTTAAGCAAAAAGCCAGTAAAACCAGTAAAGGCCATAGAACAAGCGCATTGCCTGAAGAGTAGGTTGCCACGGTAGCGGCAACAATGACGCCGAGCAGGGCCAAGCTGGATTTCGCGCCCTGCAAACGGCTTATGCAAACGAAAGAGCACGCCGAGGCAAACTGCATCATGGTCCATTGCAGAAGAAAAGGGCTTGCCAGCACGTTGGCGCAACCTTCCCAAAACACCAGAATGCCCGCGAGCGCAACAGCCGCCAAACGCTCGGATTTTGGGAGGTGACGATCTTCATAAACGGGGAAAGAAAGTACCGCCCAGGTTGCAAAGTAGCAAACGAAGCTCACTGTTAACGGAAGAATCAAGCGGCCATGCAGGAGCAGCATATCCGCCGCGAAAACAAGTTCCGGAAAAACGATTCGATGCTCATTGTGTTGAACCCAAAGAATACTTAAATGAAAAGACCGGTACTCAGTTAAATTAAATACAACCCGCCAATAATCCCATGTGGGTAAAGGAGTGTAGTAGTTGATGATCGTTTGTATTGTGCGGCAACCGTTGCGAAAAAGCCAGCACGCTAAAAGAGTGAGAATGGCCGGTCGTCCGTAAAATCGCGCGAACCATTCGAACTGTTTTGGAAGCGATGCGGCCGGAGCAAACTGGTGTGGAGATAGATTGGAGGGCGTGTCCATGCATCCAGCCGAAGGGGGCGAATTTGGAGTGTAACAGGCGCCAACCGCCGTCAGCGGTCCACGCGCGGAACGGGCGAGCCTTCCTGCGTGGCTTTGAGGGCTGCCTGAATCTGCGGATCAACCTGCGCATGGACCTCATCTCCTTTAGCGACCCCTTGCGCTTGAGTCACTAATTCCTCTTTCAGCCGATGACTGATCCAGGCGCGCTCCTGACTCCACTCCGCAACGCTTGGCTGAATCTGCCTTTCCGATAGGAATACTTTAAATTCATCAATAGTTCCGGAGTTAACGGAAAAGCCGTTCGGCAACGGCGGGTGCCTGTTCAAAAGCTGTGTGGCAAAGGAAGTAACGGCTCCGCTTGCATCCAGCACAGCTTCCAGACGCGTCAACGCGGGATCGCTCACGCCGATGTCGGGCTGAATGCCGCCGCCGCCGTTCACGACGCGGCCGCCGTCAGTCTTGTAAGCGGGCCGATTGGTTGCGGGAGAATTGTTGAATGTCGCGGAAAGCGCGGAGTTCTGAAGCGGGTGTTGAATGGAGCGTCCACTGGGAGTGTAGTAAAAGGCCGTTGTGATTGCCATGCCGGTGCCGCCGGACAAAGGCACTACGCTTTGCACAAGCCCTTTGCCATAGCTGGTTTCTCCCACAATAGCGGCGCGATCATGGTCCTGTAACGCTCCGGACAGAATCTCTGATGCGCTTGCCGTTTTTCCGTTGATAATAACCGCGAGTTTAAACTTATATGGCGTGGCTGTCGAGGGGACATCCGCCGTTTGCATTTCGCGCGCGCGCCCTTTCGCTGTTAAGATCCGTTGTCCAGGCTGCAAGATCATCGAAGCGACCTCAAGCGCCGCGGAGACCACTCCCCCCGGATTGTTGCGCAAATCCAAAACCAAGCCCCGCAGCGAAGTTCCTCCCAACTTTTCCGCTGCTTCGCGGAACTGTTTGGCCGTTTGCAAATCCCAACTGGCAACGCGGATATAGCCATACCCCGGCTGCAGGACAAAAGCGCGATCAACACTGGGCGAATCGACCAGTTCCGGCGTCAATGAAAACGGAAGAATTCTCGCCGATCCTTCCCGTCGAACGAACGCCGTGATTTTCTGCTGCCGGGCTTCGGTCAGAAGCTGAACGATTTGCTCCGGCTCCAAGGAACGGATCGCGATATTGCCGATAGCGACTAGCTCGTCTCCGGGCTGGATGCCTGCTTTGCTGGACGGAGTGCCGGGAAAGGTTTGCAGAAATATAACCTGTCCCGGCAAAATAGATACAATGCTGCCAAAGCCCTTTTGTTCTGACGACTCCATTTGTTTCAACTGGTCAAACTGTCCAGGATCAAAGAACTGAGTATGCGGATCAAGCTGACGCAGCATGGAGGGTATCGCGCCGCCGTAGATGATCTTATCCGTGGATTGCTGGTCCGCGCTTTCACTTTGCACTGTTGAAAAGACGTTGATGAACTGACGCAACAGCCGGTCCAATTCCGCCGCGGAATGGGCGTCGACAGGAGATGGAGATTGGGGCCGCGGAGGATGGCGAGGCGCGCCGATGACAGCTTTACTGACATTTCCTTCTGACTGTGCTCGGACGGCCCAAGCCGAAACTAACAGGAGAAAAGATAATTTTCCGACAATTAATACGCGCTGTTTCAAAGACTCATTGTCTCTCTAGGCGGGGGGAACTAAAAAGCCGCCCAAGCGGTTAGACCTGAGCGGCTGCGAAATGGTTAGACCGGCAAAATTTATTTGCGGGAAGAGATGCGGTCCAGTTCGTGAATTAACGGCTGCGCGGCGGCGGGAACTTTAGGACTGCTGTTCAGGATATCTTTGTTGCTCATCTTGCTTCCATACAGTTCGCGATTAGACTCCTCATCCTCCGTCACCGCTGATCCGCCGATATCGAGTCCGCCGAATACTCCGCGCGAACGTGAATAGGTCAGGATCTCGGCATTCAGCGCGGCATCCGTCATCGCGGATGAATCACGCCCAACCGGACCAGCCGCCGCAGCGGCTTCTCCGCCGATCTGAAACTTGGTGCTCAAAAGGTGCTGCATGCCGTTTTTGTTCATAATCAGCATAATTACGTCGGTTTCTTTGCCGCCAATCAACAAGCCAAATTTGCCGCCTGAAAGCCTGACAGACCCGGGAGCGCCCCAACCCACCCCGCTCGTCTTACGGCAGGTAAAGAATCCTTTTCCATACTGCCCGCCGATAATGAAACCGCCCGCCTTTAGATTAGGCACCACCACTACGCAGGACGCCTTCGCAATTAAATCCTGGGGAATGCCGCTGTCGGAGGCATTCATCATCTCCCGTAAGTCCTCGGTTGCGGCCTTCAGCCGCGAATCCGCGTCTTTTTGGGCCATGGCTGGAAGGGCCAGAACTGCCGCCGCCAGTATGCCTATCAGTATTTTCATTTTTCCTCCTGCCAACCTTGTGAGCTTTTGAATATTATGAAGCTCGTCTCACATAAGACGTACTCAGGGGAAAAGAGTAATCAGTTTGAGTGTTGTTGCCATGGCCTGAAATTAGTGAAAATTCGTTCAGAATAGGCTGTTTGTCAGCAATTGATGCCGAGTATAATGCGCTGTTTTCTCCGCCAGCCTGACGCAATCGGGGATTCCTACTCCGTCCAGGTAATTGGATACTACATGCAAGCCCGGCCATTTTTCCAGGTGAGAAGATATTCGCTGACAGCGCTGCGCATGACCAACCACGTACTGCGGCATGGATTGGGGCCAAGGGGAAACAACCGAACGAACGGGATCGGAAGTAATGCCCATGAATTGCTTTAAATCCGCTTGAACGCAAGAAATAAGCTCGGCTTCCGGCGTGGCGAGGTGAAGCGTTGCTTCAGGATCGACGATAAAGGCTCGAATTCCAATGAACTCAGGCGCGATCCGGGAAGGAAATTTGGTGTTGATCCAGGTGGCGGCTGCAATGGTTTTACGCTCCGGACGTGGCACCAGAAACCCAAACCCATTCAGCGGGTGAGCGAAAGACTTTTGCCGGTATAACAGGGTAACCAGGATGGCGGAAGAGTAAGGGATTGCCTCTAGTTCGCAGGCCAGCGCCGGGTCCAACTCCGCCACTAATCGGCTGCTGACGTGCGCGGGGCAGGCAAGAACCACCGTTGCGGCTTCAATCTGCTCCCCTTGCGTTTGGACGCGCCAACAGTCCCGGCCACGCCTGATTTGCTTCACTTCCGCCTGCAGGAAAGAGACATCCTGGCCGTAGCTTCCCTGCAACGCCTTTACCAGTGTTTCCATGCCGCCGCGAAAGCTCAAAAAAAAGCTTTGCTTCTGACCCGTTCCACCCCGTTCCCGGCGGGCAGCTTTGATGAGGCTGCCGACCTTCTGCTCGTGCTCGACAAATTTCGGAAGAACGCTTCTGGCGCTTAGGCGGGCTGCCTCGCCGCCATACACCCCGGAAAGCAGCGGCTCCGTAAGGTAAGCCAGGGATTCTTCACCGAAGTGATCGACGACCAAATCCCGGATGGAAAAATCACCCGACCTCTCGCGAGGCTTGGAAAAAGTTTCCCATAGGAATCGGCCTTTGGTTTTAACGCTGAACAAAGGCGAACGTAACGCCGAATTCCAATCCGTAGGAACCATCATGACCATTCCCTTCGGCATCGGAGTGAGCGCCCCGTTGCGGATCACGAAGATCCGCCGCTTTTCATCGTTGGAACCCATCAATTGGTCCTGTATCCCCAGATCTTCCGCCAGTTTCCTCACGGCGGGTTTCGTGGCGATAAAGCTGTCAGGTCCCGCTTCCAGTTCACATCCCTCAACGTGATCCGTTTTGATGAAACCTCCGAGACGCTCCGTTTTTTCGACAACAACGGAGCGAATCCCTGCTTTCTGGAGATAGAACGCCGTGGAAAGGCCGGAAATGCCGCCGCCGACAATAACGACGTCAGTTTTGGTCATACTTCTTCGTGCTGAACTCCCTTACGATCTGCACCACAGCTTTTACATTATCGACGGGGGTTTCGGGCAGAATGCCATGCCCAAGATTCACGATGTGCCCTGGGCGACTGCCCGTTCGCTTCAAAAGATCTGTCACTTTCGTGCGGAGTTCCGGTAAAGGGCCAAACAACGCGACTGGGTCCAGATTGCCTTGAATCGCGGAACGATGGCCGATTTCCATCCAAGCCTGGTCGATATTCATGCGCCAGTCAACGCCGATCACGTCTCCGCCGGCGGCATGCAACTCACGCAGAAAACCGCTGGCGCCGGTTCCGAAATGAATTACGGGAACGCCGTTGCCGCGAATTCTTTCAATCAAAGCTCGTGAGTAAGGCTGGACGAAGCGGACGTAGTCTTCCGGGCTTAAAGCGCCCACCCAGCTATCGAATACCTGGATGGCCCGGGCTCCGGCTCCTACTTGAAGACCGGCAAAATCGCCGAGCACGTCAACGATTTTTCCCATCAGCCGCCGCCACATGACTTCATTGCCCAGCATCAATTTCTTGGTCTTGACGAAGGTTTTAGAAGCGCCGCCTTCAATCATGTAACTGGCGAGAGTAAAGGGCGCGCCGACAAAGCCGATTACGGGAACTCGTCCCGCTAAAGCGCGCGTCACGACTTTGATGGCTTCACCAACATAGCCGAGATCGTCGGTTCGCTCCGTCGATAGATCGTCAATATCGCCAGGCTCGGTAATGGAGTTCTCGATCAGAGGTCCTTCGCCGGTCACGTATTCGAGCTTCAAGCCCATCGGCTCCACGGGGAGCAGAAGATCGGCAAAGATAATGGCCGCGTCAACGTCCAGGATCTCGACAGGTTGCAGCGTTACCGCCGCCGCCAGTTCCGCGCTTTTGCACATTTCCAGAATGCTGTGTTTGCTGCGGATATCGCGATATGGTTTTAGATAACGTCCGGCTTGCCGCATAAACCAGACAGGACGCACATCCGTGCTGCGCCGGCGGCAAGCGTCAAGGAACCTGCCGTTTACCGAAGCCATTCGCAGGTAGCCCCCGGCTTATCCTCGCATAGCAGAATGCGAAAATCCTTAGGCTTATGCCGCTGGGCCCAAGCGCGTCCCAAGATGTAATACGGCTTTGCCCAGACTTCGCTGTCGAGAGTTCTTGGACTGACAACGGAAACCGACAGCATTCCTTCCGATGGATAGCCAGTGCGTGGATTCATGATGTGACTATAGAGTTTACCTTCAGCCCAGAAAAACTTCTCATAGTTGCCGGAGGTTGAAACGGAGTTATCCTTCAAATACACTTTCATTATTGCCTTGTTGCCGTCCTTGGGATCACGAATATCGACGCACCAGCCTCGGGCATCATCCGGCGGCGTTCCTATTCCATAGATGCTGCTCCCGCCGCCCGAAATCAGCGCTGAGGCAATTCCGTTGCCGCGAAGAACCGCCGCCATACGATCCACCGCGTATCCTTTTCCGACGCCGCCCGGATCAAGGCTCATGCCTGGTTCGCCCAACCGAACGGTCACCGTCGGGGCGTCAAGCTTGATATGCTCATAGCCGATATGGTTCATGGCGGCGCGAACTTCCGCCCGATGCGGCAAATGTCCTGAACCTTTGTAGAACCCCCAGGTTTTCATGAGCGGGCCCACTGTAATATCGAACGCGCCTTCACTCTCCCGGCTGTAATGGAGACAGTCCTGAAGCAACTGGAAAAATTCCTTCGAGACTCGAACAGGAGCCTGGAACGCGCCCTGATTCACCGCACTTAGCTCGCTGTCCGGCAGGTAGTTGGAAAGCATTTGATCCAATCGTCGAACTTCGTCAAAAGCTCCTTCGGTGGCGGATTCCAGCATGCCTGCGTTCGCGCCGTAAGCGTCAATGGTAAAGGTCGTTCCCATGGCGTCAGCGGAGCGCTCCATTTTGACAAGCGCGGGCTTGGCTGCCCGACGACCGAATGCAGGCCCGCCGAGATACACAACCAGAACGACCAACAGCGCGAACCGGGAAGCCATGTGATAACAATTAGTCGCGTGGCCGTCCACGGCGTATGCGCTTCAATAAGTGCTCCATTCTGTTGAACGACCCAGCCGATACGTCAGCCTCGAAATGAAGATCCGGTATGCGGAACAGATTCAGCCGTTCCGCCAATTTGCGGCGAAGAAAGTGCTTGGCCCCGTTCAGCGCTTGAATGGTGTCCTGTTGCGGCTGGCTGGAAGTCGGAAAATGCAGCCGGACTTGCGCGCGCTTTTTGTCGGGTGAAACCAGAACTTCCGTGACAACAGCTTCGCCTATGCGGGGATCGGAGAGTTCATAGGAGATGATTTCCGCTAACTCTTCCCGTATTGCTTCCGAGACGCGCTCGGCTCGGTGGGTATCCATCTCGGCCTCTTACTTTTAGTGTATGATCTGCAACTTGTAGCATTCGGATTATGATGAACATGGTCCTTTAATTCCGCTGAATGCGATTCCCCCTACTAACCCGCTTGGTAATTGAAAATTACCGCAGCATCGAAAAGTGCTCGGTTGTCTTGCGGGAACTTAATTTCTTGGTTGGTCCGAATGGTTCTGGCAAAAGCAATTTTATGGATGCCTTGGCATTTGTGGCAGAAGCGTTATCCACTTCTCTCAGCGAGAGTATGCGTAAAAGAGGTGGCATTGCCTTCATACCGCATGAGAAAAATGAGACCGCTGATTCATTTGGCTTTAGACTAGAATTCCGCCTGACTGATACGGCAAACGGGCATTACTCTATACGATTCAGAACTGCACAGAAACACTCTTACAGCGTTGAACGGGAAGAGTGTGTTATCGCAGACGAGATCAGCGGAGTATCACGATTCCTTGTACAAGCAGGTACGGTCTTGGAATGCACAGGTCTCGTAGCCGAAAAGCCTGTTGTTTCAGACAATCGTTTATTTTTAGGGATTGCATCTAGTATTCCAGTTTTCCAACCTGTTCACAATTTGCTTTCTCGCATGATGGTCTACAATCCTAACCTAGCAATGATGCAACAACTCTGGCCTCCTGGGGATGATTCCACCCTGCTCAGCGACGGATCGAACTTTGTTGGTGTTTTTGCTCATTTAAAGGAAAATTACCCCAAGCGCACCGAAATTATCTTGTCCTATATAAGTAAAGTGCATCCACTGGTTCTACAAGTAATCACAAATTTTATTAAGGAAGCTAATGTTCAGTGGCTCGGTTTCATTGAGCATTTTTCAGATAAGCGCCGCCTAATAAGCGCCAGTGACTCTTCATCTGGTACTCTACGATCGCTCGCCGTATTGATCGCACTCTTTCAACCTGCTGAGGAATCTGCTTCTCTAGTCTGCATAGAGGAGCCTGAAACAGGTCTCCATCCATATGCTTCCGGTGCAATTCGTGACGCTCTCCGGGAAGCTACTGAATTTCGGCAAGTCATCGTGAGCAGTCACAGCCCCGACTTGCTAGATGATAAAGACATTCCTTCAGACTGCATTCTTGCTGTAATTTCCAGAAATGGATCTACCGAAATAGGACCTTTAGGCTCAGATACTCGGAGCCTTCTTCAAGATCGGCTCTATACGGCTGGAGAACTTCTTCGACAGAATCATCTCAAGCCTAGTATCAGCCTTGCAGAACAGGAACAAGCCTCTGATGCCTCGCTGTTATTTGATGAGTTTTAGGAGTGCCTGTATTCAATCTTGGTTGCATTGTGGAAGGACATGGCGAGGTCGATGCCATTCGCATTTTACTGGAGCGCATTGGCTTCGATATCGATCCAGAATGCTACATCCAATGCTCATACATACTACGAGTTTCAAAAGATAAGCTGATACGACCTGGCGAGCTTGAAAGATCCATTGAGGCTGTAGGGAGATGCGGCAAGCCAGTTAACGGTATCTTCATCCTAATTGATGCCGACAAAGACTGTCCGGCAAATCTCGGCCCTCAACTTTTGCAACGGGCGGAAATGATTCAAACTGACATTCCAAAAGGCTTAGTGCTTGCAAAATATGAGTATGAAGCTTGGTTCATTGCAAGCTTCGAATACATAGCTCAAAAATATGGAGTCCCTATCACATCTAAGCTTTTAGACGCTAATCCTGAAGAAGTTCGGGGCGCAAAAGAATGGCTTGCCGATCATCTCGGGTTCAAGTATGTTGAAACCCGGCATCAAGCCAGTCTAACGCGGCAATTTGATTTAACCCGCGCCCGAGCAGCCTCGTCGTTTGATAAGTGTTATCGCGAAGTGCAGCATCTTATTAA
>JAABUZ0100003294.1_pt1 | contig 24348 bp, 21 predicted proteins | sample 5562091 | NCBI WGS metagenome assembly JAABUZ01 (sample SAMN12813069, study PRJNA571459) | rock metagenome | isolation source: Antarctica rocks | place: Antarctica: Victoria Land, Linnaeus Terrace sud | collected 2015-12-21
GGGGGATCACGTCCCGCAACCGAGCGGTGGCGGGACTGGTGAACCGGGCAAATTGGCGGATACGCGACTGAGCGCAGCGAGTGGGGAAGGGGCAGACTACCCCCTCACTTACTGCGCATGTTATCTAAGTAGTCAGAAATAGGAGTACGGTCATTCCCCCCGCCCAGCGGGCGTGAAACTGCTCCAGTGGATCGCGGCGGCCTGGCCGAGGTCCGGCGCGGTGAGAACGTCCACCGCGATGACCCACTTGACCCACTGGAACCCCCGCCGCCCCGGTGCGACAAGTCGCAGGGGCGCGCCGTGGTCGTGATTCAGTGGTTCATCCCCAACGTGTGTGGCGAGCAGGGCGGCGCGTGCCTCGTCGAGCGGCAGGCTCCAGCGATACCCCGTGACGGAATGGAAGCGCACCCAGCCCGCACCTTCGCGCACCCCGGCGCGATCCAGCAGCGTGCCAACGCGGACACCGTGCCAAATCTGCATGCTGGCAAAGCCGCCGGTACAGTCAAGCGTCGCTTCTCGCGCCGCAGTATGCGTCATCTCGTTGTACGTCGCAGTGAACGGCTGCACGACGTGCCCGCCGACCGCAAGCGTCCAGTCAGCGGGCGGGAGGGGATGCGGTCGATCCGCGACCCAACTCGTCGCCGGGAAGGCATTGCCCGCGTAATTGCCGACCGCGCGGGAGCCGGTAAAGCGGCGGCTGGCGCTCGCGAGCCGTTGTTGCGTGGGCCAGAGCGCCACGCCACTCGCGACGAGGCCAAGCCAGCGGAGTGCCTGACGCCTCCCAGACATATCCCTACGTCGTAATGGCTTGGCGCGGGCGATCATGTGCGCCGAGACGAGCAGGACGAGGAGCAGGCCGAGGGTAATGTGCCAGTTCAACAGGCCGAACCCGGCTGCGTCGAACGTGCCGCCCGCCACCCACGCGATGCCGCTGCCGAGTGTCAGGAGGACGCCGAGCGTCGTCAACAGGCCGATGATCGTCCATCGGTCCCACTGCCGGGTGTGCCGCAAGCGGGGGAGAACACGGCGGAGTTTGCCGATCAGAAAGAGCGTGAGCGCCAGCCCCGCCCCTCCATGCAGCGCGAAAACCCACCAGAGACCCGGTCGGCCCGCGTTGTTCCCCGCAAGCCCGGTTGCGAACGCGACCCCGACGCAAAGGGCGAGACTCCAATCGGTGAGACGTGCAGGCATACGGTTGACTCCGTCAGCAATGAGCAATGCGGATCTCTGTCCGCTTCGCCCTGGAGTGTACCAGCAGGAATAGACCATCGGTGCCCGGCAGGGTGATATGACTGTTCGCCGCGTCCCTCTTATTTGCTCATTCGTCGTTGCTCTTTGCTCTTTCTGACAGAATCGTCATGGAATAACGTCTCCATACGTTATAGTGATGTAAATACATGAATCGTGGTCTAGTAGTGGGGTGTGACATGAATTTGAGGAGACAGATTATTCGAGGCCAGGCACTCTCGTGGATACTCGTGCTCCTTGTTGGTAGCGTCGTGTTCCTCAGTATCAACCGGAATGCGACCTCGACCAATCAGCAGAAACAGGCACAGGCGCAACTGACGCAAATCGAGGTGATTAAGTCCGATGCCGTGGATCTCGAGACGGGGATGCGCGGGTATCTGCTCACGGCGAATACCCAGTTTCTTGAACCGTTCAACCGTGGGCAAGCCACTATCAATCAAGATATCAACGTGGAGCGTGCCCTGCTCACGACGGACGGGCAAAATCCGGAGGCGGCGCGCGCGCAGGGAGAGATGCTCAACACCATCCAGGCGCAAATCAACCTCTGGCTGACTGGCGTCGCTGATCCGGAGATCGCCAACATCCGGGGGAACTCGAATACCGCCGTCAACCTCCCGCTCCAGATGCGCGGCAAGAGCATCATTGATGGTATCCGCACAACGATTGATACCTACCGCGCCGATGAGACCACTATCCTCGATGCGCGCACACATGCCGCGAACCAGACGCTGGCGATCCTCAAGTGGGTAACAGCGGCGGGGTTGCTCGGCGCAGTCGCCGCCTCCTTCCTCACCAGCCTCTGGCTCGCGGGCGCGGTCACCGGGCCGACCGTCCGGCTGGAGCGCGGGGCGCAACGGTTGGCGAATGGCGCGCTCGATGAGCGGGTCGCGGAGACCGGCGCGCGCGAGCTGAAACTGCTGGCGTGCTCATTCAACGATATGGCGGAGAAGTTGGCGGCCTCACAAGCCGATCTCGCCGGGCAGAATGCCATCCTCAGCGAGCAAACGCGCACTCTCGCACGGTCGAGCGACATCGAACATACCTTCAGCGATGTCCTCCGCTCCTTCACCGCTAGTTACGACCGTAACACGATCCTCACGGACTTGCTCGCCCTCCTCGCGGAGCGGCATGGCTTCCTCGTCGGCGCGATCTACCATTACGACGAGTGGGACGGGGCATTCATCGTCGCCGCAACGCACGGCACGGCTCGCGACCTGCAAGCGCGCCTCGGTCTGCACGAAGGCGTCGTCGGCCAGGCCGTACTTGATCGCCGCATCGTCGTCCTGGACGACAGTGGACACTCAGCACTCAGTACTCAGCACTCAGTACTTAGCATCAACACGGGACTGGACCTTATGCCCGCCCGTGCGACGGTGATTGTCCCTGTCTATTATCAGGACCGTATCATGGGCGTGATGACACTCGCGCACGTTGCCGCGCCCGATGAGACAACGCTCACGTTTCTCACACAACTCGGCCAGCAACTCGGCATTGCCCTGCAAAATCTCGATCAATACACGAACCTCCAGACACTCTCCGGCCAGTTGCAGTCGCGGCAGGCGGAGATCGAGACGAAAAACCAGGACCTCGAACGAGCCGACCAGATGAAGAGCGAGTTTTTGGCCAATATGAGCCATGAATTGCGCACGCCCCTCAACGCGATCATCGGCTTCTCCGAACTCCTGCAGGAGCAATTCTACGGGCCGCTCAACACGGAGCAGGATGACTATCTGACGAACATCCGCACAGCGGGCGAGCACCTGCTCGGTCTGATTAACGACATCCTCGATCTCTCGAAAATCGAAGCGGGGCGGATGGAACTTGACCTCGAAGAACTCGATCTGCCGCACGTCCTCGCATCGAGCATCACCATTGTTAAGGAAAAGGCGCACAACAACAGTGTCCAGCTCAGTGTAGATGCAGGCGATACTGGCGTGATCACTGCCGACGCACGCAAACTGAAGCAGATCATCTTCAATCTCCTCTCCAACGCGGTGAAGTTTACGCCGTCCGGCGGCGCGGTCAATCTGACGGCGCATACCGACGGCGCGATGGTCGAGATTGCCGTCACGGATACCGGCACCGGTATCGGCCTGGAGGATCAACAGAAACTCTTCCACGAATTTACGCAGGTGGACGGTTCGCTTTCCCGCCGCCATGAAGGGACGGGTCTCGGCCTCGCCCTCACCAAACGGCTCGTCGAATTGCACGGCGGCACGATCGGTGTCCACAGTGCCCTTGGCGCAGGGAGCACCTTCACCGTACGTATGCCGATCGCGATTCGGAGTTCGGAGTTCGGAGTTCGGAGTGAGACGAATGAAACGAATGAGATATCGCTTGCGGACATCGAACTCCGAACTCCGAACTCCGAACATCCCCGCATTCTCGTGATCGAGGATGACGATCCGACGGCGGAGTTGATCGCGGCATACCTGGAGAGTGCGGGATATGCGACTCAGCGGGCGCGGAACGGCGAGGAGGGTCTCCACATAGCTCGTGAACTGAAGCCGGATGGCATTACGCTCGATGTGATGATGCCCGTGATGGATGGCTGGACCTTCCTCCAGGAATACTTGGCAGACGCGGAACTCTCACAAATTCCGGTGATCGTGCTTAGTCTCGCGAACGATCTGAAGCATGGCTACAGCCTCGGCGCGTCGGCAGTGCTCGGCAAGCCGATCCGGCGCGATGAGTTGTTCGCCGCGCTTGCCAAGGTCAACGTCCTGCCGACGGGGAGTGGCCCGGCCCGCGTCCTCGTCGTAGATGACGATCCGACGGCGGTGGACCTCGTCTCGGACTATCTCGCCTCGTTCGGCCATCAGGTCCACAAAGCGTACGGCGGCGCGCACGGCATCGCCATCGCTGGCGACGAGCATCCTGACCTCGTCATCCTCGATCTGATGATGCCGGAGGTGAATGGCTTCATGGTCGTGGACAAATTGCGTGAGAATCCGCGCACATCGGACATCCCGATCATCATTCTAACGGCGAAGATCGTCAGCGCGGACGAACGGCGGCGCCTAAACGGCCACATCGTTGCTATCGCTGAGAAGAGCGGTATTGATCGCGCCACCTTCCTCTCCGAAGTTAATCGTGCCGTCCGCGCCCACGCGGCAAATGTGGCAGCATAAGGGACTGCGAGAGCGCAGCAGGCAGCACCTATACCCTCGTGGTGTTGGTGCCCAATCCTAACCTCCTGCCGCAGCTACGGGCAGGCGGCGGGACGAGCGGTGGTCCGTCCCGCGCACTTCCGGCGCCCCGCCCGACTGTGCCAGTTGTTGGCATACCAAACCCACTTCCGCCGCGCCGACCGTAGCGTCTGCGGCGAGCCAATGCGGGAGAATGAACGCTGAACGCTGAGATAGAAGGAGTACATCCGACTCTGCCGATATTCCGTACGGGAGGTTCGTGAACCGCCCGTACGAATTGCATCATCGCTATCGTAGAAGCGTGTCAGGGTTTGGCGGTCGCGGTCGGAGCCGGGCCGGGTGTGGCGACAGGGGTTGGCGGTTTTGGCGGTGAGGGGGCTTGCGGACCGGTAACGAGATCGCTGCGGATGAATCCCGTCTTGCCCTCGAATGAGACGCGGAACCACTTCGATGTGCCGTCCGCGCCTGGAACGTTCGCTTCGAGCACGGGGAGTTCCGTGCCGTAATCGGCTGTCACGACGACTTGCCCGTTCGTATCCGGCTTATCGCGCAGGTTCACACCGGAGTCCGCCGTCACTTTTACTACCTGCGTCGCGGCAGATGATGGCACGGCAGACGATGGCGCAACGGCGGGCGCTGTGCCGATGGGTACGGAAGCGGAGCCAGTCGTCACATTCGGCGGGCGTGTCCCCTGCGGTGCGGGGATCAGTAGGCTGGACGATGGAGAACCGACACCCGCCGTCCCACGGGCCACGGCGGAGCCACTCGCCGCGACGGGTGTCAGAACAGTGGAAACCTGCGTCTGTTCGGCGCTCCGCGTCGTCGTCGCGGCGGCATTCGCGGTCGGCGAAGCCGAGCCACCGCCACAGCCAACGAGCAGGAATCCGAGTCCAAGCAAGGAACACCAGCGTCGCATCACAGCACCTCCGGTCATTGATTCTCCGCCACCACAGTCTCGCAATTCACGCAATGATTCCGTACGTACTATACCATCTCTGCGATGGCACGCGTCAGTTTGTCACTTGCATATTCAGGTAAAGCAGTCAAAATAGGCACAGATGCGGTGTTCAGTGTGATCCCCGGCGACGCGGAGGAGTAATGACTCAGACGATTTTGGTCGTGGATGACAACGAGGCGAACCTGCGGCTCATCAACGCGGTGCTCAAGACGCGGGGGTATCATCTCCTGGAAGCGATGAACGGCGAGGCCGCGCTCGAAACTGTGACGAACGAGCGACCTGCATTGGTGCTAATGGACGTGCAGATGCCGGGCCTTTCCGGTATTGAGGTCGCGCGGACGATCCGGGCCATGCCGACGATGGTGGACCTGCCTCTCGTCGCGATCACCGCGATGGCGATGAAGGGCGACCGTGAAGAAATCCTCGCCGCCGGTTTCAATGACTATCTCGCCAAGCCCTACAAAATGGGCGAACTCCTCGCCCTCGTCTCCCGCTGGCTCCCTGCGGAGGCTGAAAAGGGATCTGTTTGAACCACGAATGCTGCCCAAAGGGCCCCCGGAAGAGCACGAAGAAGGGAAAAGACGAACAGGAAACAAATCCTTCTCTTTTCCCTCTTCATGCTCTTCGTGTCTTCGTGGTTAAGGAGTGGTGAATGGCATACGAGAGGGAAGTGGATGTTCTGGTGGGGGCGGTACGAGAGGCAGGGGAAGTGATCGCGCGGCACTATGCGGAGGGCGCGCGGGTGTATACGAAGGCGGACAACAGCCCTGTCACGGATGCCGACCTCGCTGCCAATGCAATCCTGATCGCGCGGCTGACTACCGCCTTCCCGGACGACGCGATCCTTTCCGAGGAAATGCAACCGGATGCGGCGGTCAATGCGGCCGCACGCTGCTGGGTAATTGATCCGCTGGACGGCACGGCGCACTTTGTTGCCCGGCAGCCAATCTTCGCGGTGATGGTCGGACTGGAAATCGGCGGTCGCCCGGTCGTCGGCGCGATCTACTACCCGATGACCGACGAATGCTACGTTGCAGTGCGCGGTGCGGGCGCGACGGTCACGCGGGGTGGGGAAACGTTTCCGCTCCGCTTCACGCCCGTGCCATTCGAGACGGCACGACTCGGCACGACCCCCGGCTCCTTCCAGACGCTGACGACCGGTGCCCCGCGCTGGACGGGCGATGCCGCACGCTTCACGCTCACCGGCCGGGGGTTCGGCTTCCGCCCGAAGGCGCTGGAAACGACGTTCGATGGCTATATCGGCATGATCGCGGACGGTCTCGCCTCCGGCGGCTACCCGTGGGACCTCTGCGCGACGGACCTGATCGTCCATGAAGCGGGTGGCCTGCTCACGACGGTCTTCGGTGAGATGTACCGGTACGAGCGCGCCCACACGCGACTCTACGGCGGCCTCGTTGCGGCGCGCGATGCGAACCTCCACGCCGCGATGCTCGCACGCCTCGCAACGAACGGCTAACAGGGGCGCCTCTACGCCCCTACGTCCCCGTGATCTTGACAAAAGCCTTATACTGAGTAAGGAATGTGTCCGTACACTTCCGGAAAGGGCTTGGGTTGGCATGTCCACACCGATGCGTGCATTGATTGTCATGGTCTTGCTGCTCGTTCTTGGCGCGAGCGATGCCGTGCGCTGGGGACGGCGCTGAGAGGGGAAGCAACATGACGCGACCGGAGCGGATCGCCGGAACGCGGACAACGTGGAACGCGACAGCAGGCATCAGTGTGCCGGAGATTGCCGCGAATCTCCAGGTGCCGGAGTCGGTGGTGCGCATGTATCTCGCCACGCAGACCTTTCGCGGTGTCCGGTTGACCTTCGTCCAGCGGCGGGAGCAACAATCGCGCCACAACGCGCGCCAGTGGCGACAGCGGCCACTGAAAGGAATATAAGAGAAATCATGGCAACACCGGTAGGTCCGCGCGGGCAGATTCGCGACATCGAGCGGCACGAAGTCGTGCGGGAGCGTGGCGCGGCCGCGCCCGGCGTCAAGCGAGGGCTGAACACGCGTGGCCTGCGCTCGCTCAAGGAGGCAAATCGCCCGCCACATCGCTTCAATACGCCTTCCGCGATGCCGCTCACGCAGACAGGCTGGATGGTCGTCTTCGCCATCGTCATGCTCCTCGCACTGCTCGCTATCGTCGGGGCGCTCTTTCTCCGTTGAAAGCAATGAGTGGGAGAGTTCGATGTTCGGAGTTCGGAGTTCGGGGTTCTTCTTCGAACTCCGAACTTTCCCGCTCATTGCTCATTGCTTCTTACTCCTTTATCCTCTCTGCTAGCGAGATGAGATACGCAGAGCAGGAGGGAGAAAATCGTGGCAGAGCAGGAACCGCTTCAGATTGACATCGAGGGGACGCCGAACCCGAACAGTGCGAAGTTCGTCATGAACCGCACCGTCGTGGACGAGACGCGCTCCTACTTCAATGTCGGGATGGTGACGGAAGACGATACAGTGGCCGGTGTCGCGAAGCAACTTTTCGCGATCTCCGGGGTGCGCACGCTGATGTTCCTCAACGACTTCGTTACCGTCTCCAAGGAGGCGAATGCGGACTGGAACATGATCGCCGAGAAGACGCAGGAAATCCTTGAGGCGGCATACCGGTAGAGAGCCGACAGTAGATGGAAGTACTGTGCGCGCTGTTCGGATGCTTCCGGGCAGCGTTTGTGCGTCCGGTGAGCATCTGTTTCACTATTCCCGCGTAAGTATTCTGTAAGAGGGTGATGGTAGACTCATCCTAACCCCCTTCCCGCGAGGAAAGAGGCGTTAACCTCTTTGAGGGCGGGGCGTTATACGATAAGGCACGACCTTTCGATGAGTCACTCCCTCCTCACGGGAGGGGTGGGGGTAGGAAATCAGTGATGCAGCGCATTCTCGTCGTGGATGATGAACCGAGTATCCGTGAGGTCGTCTCGCTCTATCTCAAGCGTGAGGGATACAGCGTGCGTGAGGCGGAAGATGGCGATGAGGCGCTCAAGATCGCGTACGAATTCGCGCCGGATCTGATCGTGCTCGATTTGATGCTGCCCAAAAAAGATGGCATGGAGGTCTTTCGCACGCTCTCCGTCAAGAACCCGGTGCCCGTCATTATGCTGACGGCGCGGGGCGAGGAGACCGACCGCATCGTCGGCCTCACGATCGGTGCGGACGATTATGTGACGAAGCCCTTCAGCCCTGCCGAACTCGTTGCCCGCGTTAAGGCCGTGCTCCGCCGCGCCGGAACGCATGACGCTATCCCCGCCGATCCCGGCGCTCGCGCACTGCTGTTTTCCGGCCTGACGATAGACCCGCGCTCGCGCACCGTCCTTGTCAAAAATGAGGAAGCGACCCTCACCGCGACTGAGTTCGATCTCTTGTACGAACTGGCGCGACACCCCGGTCAGGTCTTCACGCGCGAGCAACTACTCGACCGCGTCTGGGATGAAGAGTTCTACGGCGACGCCAGTACCGTTACCGTTCATATCCGCCGTCTGCGGCAGAAGATCGAACCGGAGCCGGATACTCCCACCTACGTGCAGACCGTCTGGGGTGTCGGCTACCGCTTTCGTGCCCCAAAGGAGGACGTGTAATGCATGGCGGTATAAGACTTGCAGGAAATCTGTCTCGTGAGAGCAATCCGCTGTTAGCAACGATCAGTGCGCTCCCCGGCATAGTGCGCCGCCGGTTTGCGTGGGCATTGGGCGCGGTCTGCGTCGCCTTTGGCATGGTGGAATTGCTCATGGTCGCGATCTTACAGCCACCAGCGGAGGCCCTGTGGAAGATGGCAGAGTTCCTTGCCGTCTCCGGCGCGTTGTCGCTTGGCGTGATGGCTATCGGACTCTGGCTGATGCAGACCGACGTACTGCGGACGATCCGGGCGCGGATCATTGGCGCGCTCGTCGCCGGATCGGTCGTCGCCCTGATTAACGTCCTTTTCTCCGCGCTCTTGATGTTCGCGTCGCGCCACGATGTGCTCCTTCTCTCCCTCCTCTCGTTCTTCGCCGTCGTCGTCAGCGTCGCGCTCGGCGCGGTGCTCGCGGGGTCGCTCACCGATCGTCTCCGCGCCGTCAGTGATGCTGCTACCGCGCTGGCGACCGGCGATTTCGCCGTCCGCGTCCCGCCACCGACCGCCGATACGGCGAGCGAGGTGCGCGCGCTGACCGTCGCCTTCAATAGTATGGCGACGCAGTTGGAGGAGGCCGCGACGCGACGCGCCGACGACAATGAGGCGCGCCGGATGCTCGTTGCCGCCATCTCGCACGATCTCCGCACGCCGCTCGCCTCCATCCGCGCGATGATCGAGGCGATCACCGATGGCGTCGTTACCGATGCGGAAACGATTGGTCGTTTCCACGCGACGATGGGCCGCGAAATCCGCACGCTCTCCGCGCTTATCACCGACCTCTTCGAACTCTCGCAACTCGAAGCGGGCCAACTGGCCCTCTCACTCGTCCCCGCGACGATCCCCGATTTGATCACCGAGGTCGTCGAGGGACTGGCTGCGCAAGCGGCGGCGCGGGAGATTCACATCGCCGGGGGAGTGGAGGGCGCGGTCGGCCCCGTTGTCATGGACACACCCGCCGTTCGTCGCGTACTGACCAATCTCGTCCAGAATGCCTTGCGGCACACCCCGGCTGACGGCGCTATTGCCATTACCGCCCGCGCGGTCGCGGACGGCGTGCAGGTAGACGTGGTGGATACCGGCGAGGGCATCCCGGCGACCGACCTGCCACACGTCTTCGAGCGGTTCTATCGGGGCGAGAAATCCCGCTCGCGCGAGACGGGCGGCGCCGGGCTTGGGCTGGCGATTGCGCGCGGTTTCGTCGAGGCGCACGGCGGGCGCATCTGGGTCGAAAGCGAAACGGGCGGCGGTACGCGCTTCTCCTTTATCCTCCCGCGCACCCCACGCACGACATAGAGAAGTTTGGAGTATTGAGCGTCTTCCCCTCGAACGTCGAACGTCGAACCTTGCCATTATGTGCATGCATAACATTCCTTGTCGTGCTTTAACCAATGTTTGGTTGTGACATTGCTCCGTGTATGCTAGGCTGGAGACACGATGCGTACGCTCGGTTGTCTACGCGATTATGACAATCAGAAGCGCGCGGGGAGAACAGAAGAGGGGGACAGCGATGGTCTATTTGGCGACTCAGGAAGTCGTAGAACGGGTACGCCCGCTGCTGGACCATCTCGCAACGCGCACCATAGACAAAGCGCATCTCTTACAATATCTCTCGGCGATGGCCGGTGTGGAGTGGGACCTCTTTGAAGTCGTACGAGATACACTGACGGATACGGGCGATGTCATCACGATTTGTGATCGTGCGACGTGCGAACTGTTTGTCCTTCCATATCCCATCTGCTTGCCTCGCCGCCTTGAACCGCTGGTTGTCGCGGAATATCTGCGGCTGGCGTCGGCACGAGTCCTCACAACGATGGACGTGCGCCTTTTCGATGCCTTCTATGGTGGTGGGTATTGCGCCGGGTGCTGCTGGCACGGCGAACGGCAAGTATGTCACGAGTGCCATTACGCGGGCAATCCTGTCAACTTCGAGCCGTTCCATCCCGAAGCCGCACCACCGCTTCCACAGGAGCCACCGACATTTACCAGTGATGCGCTCTAACGAAGCAATGAGCAATGAGCAATAAGGAGATCAAACCCTCCTCATTGCTCGTTGCTCATTGCTTGAACGGGAGGGATGGATGGCCGAGTACGAGCATATTCTTGTCGAGCAGAGGGATGGCATTGCGGTCGTACGACTGAATCGGCCGAAGGTGCTCAATGCGCTCAGTACGCCGCTCATGGCCGAACTGATGAACGCGCTGGAGGCGCTTGATGTGGACAACACGGTGCGCTGCATCGTGCTCACGGGCAATGAGCGGGCGTTCGCGGCGGGCGCGGACATCGGGGAGATGGCGGACGTTTCGGCAGTGGAGATGCTGAAACGCAATCAGTTCGCGCGGTGGGAGCGGATACGCAAAGTGCGGAAGCCGCTGATCGCGGCGGTCAGTGGCTACGCGCTTGGCGGCGGCTGCGAGTTGGCGATGATGTGTGACATGATCGTCGCGTCCGAGTCCGCCCGCTTCGGCCAGCCGGAAATCCTCATTGGCATTATTCCCGGTGCGGGCGGCACGCAGCGGCTGACACGCGCCGTCGGTAAGGCGCTGGCGATGGAGATGGTGCTGACCGGGCGGCAAATCACGGCGCGGGAGGCGTTCACTGCCGGGCTTGTTAACCGTGTCGTACCGAACGAACTCTGTCTCGAATCTGCGATGCACCTGGCGAAAGAGGTCGCCGCCCGCCCGCCGCTCGCCGTGATGATGGGCAAGGATGCCGTGCTCAAGACATACGATATGAGTCTTGAAGCAGGCCTCGACGCCGAGCGCAAGAACTTCTTTCTCCTCTTCTCTACCGAGGATATGCGCGAGGGGATAACCGCCTTCCTCGAAAAACGCTCGCCGCAGTGGAAGGGGAAGTAGGGAGTTCGGAGTTCGATGTTCGATGTTCGATGTTCGGAGTAGACTCCGTTTCTTCGAACTCCGAACTCCGAACCTGAAAGGAGATCACAATGACCTATGAAACTCTTCTCTCCGAGATCGTAGATGGCGTGCTCACCCTGACGCTGAACCGGCCGGATGTGCTTAACGCGGTGACGGATACGATGCTCGCGGAGTTGCAGGACGCCCTGCGGAGTGCGGAGCGGGACGCGGCCGTGCGCTGCATCGTTCTGACGGGCGCAGGTCGCGGCTTCTGCGCGGGGCAGGACCTCAATGCTCGGTCGGAAGCGACGGATGAGCGACGGATGTCCGTCGGCGAACATCTCCGCCATGGCTATAACCCGGTGGTGCAGCGAATTCGCAGTATCGAAAAGCCCGTCATCGCGGCGGTCAATGGTGTGGCAGCGGGCGCGGGCGCGAATCTCGCATTAGCGTGCGATCTGCGGATTGCCAGCGAGACAGCGTCATTCGTGCAGGCGTTCGTTAAGATCGGGCTGGTGCCGGATAGCGGCGGTATCCTCTTTCTACCGATGCTCGTCGGTTATGCGAAGGCGGCGGAACTCGCCTTCACGGGCGACCGCATTGGCGCGGAGGAATCGCTCCGCATTGGCCTCGTCAACCAGACCGCGCCAGCGGCGGAATTGATGCAGACGACGCACGCACTGGCAGCCCGACTTGCCGGTCTGCCGACGCGTGCGATCGGGTTAACAAAACGCGCCTTCAACCGGGCGATGATGCCGAATCTCGATGCCATTCTCGAATATGAGGCGGACATGCAGGACCTCGCCAGCCGCACGAGCGACCATACCGAGGGCGTCGCCGCCTTCCGCGAAAAGCGCCCGCCGCATTTCACCGGTCAATAAGTTCCTGGTGTTCATTCCGGCGGTGTGAACCGGTACAATGGGTCGGATGTCCACGGGGTGTGGTTGCGAATCGCCGTCGCACACGGGTCAATGGGTTTGTTTCGGTGGAGCGGGCTAAAGCCTCCTTCACCGTCGAAGTCGTCCGCGACGATGCGGGCGATGAGAAGGGATTGGTGCATGCGTCAACGATGGGGTGTCACACTTTCGGTCGCGATGGTCGCGCTCTGGGTCGGGACGATGGGCGTGCAGGCGGCTGCTGGCTATGCCTCGCCAATGATCGAAGCAGCCTGGCGGCAAGGCGAGGGCATTCAGTCGAACTTCTGGGGGCCGCTTGCCACCGCGCAAGACGGGCAACAAGAGCAATACAAGGAAGCACCGAACGGGAAGCGGACGGTCCAGTATTTCGACAAGGCGCGCATGGAGCAGTTCGACCCGAATGCCCGCGTGACGACAGGCTTGCTCACCGTCGAGTTGAAGAGCGGGAAACTCCAACTCGGTGACAACACGTTCGAGCAGCGCAGCCCGGCGAAGATCAATATCGCGGGCGATCCTGGTACGGAAGGGCTGACGTACGCTGACTTGAGCAAATTCGCCGAATACTACGATCCAAACAGCCCGGAGACATACAGTGGGTACATCTTCGGCGACAATCATCAGGTCACGCCACTCACAGTGGATAATTCGTCACCCTATGGGCCGCAGTTCAATGTCCCGGCGTCGGGCGACACCTTCACATATGTTTCAGATCCATCCAATCGCTATGGACAGGTAGTGTACATACCGTTCCTGGACTTCATCAAACGGTTGACCGATGCGGGGACCGCGATTGACCAGACGCCCGGCTACCCGATCTCGCCGGTAATCATCGCGCAGGTGCCAGTCGGCGGGAAGATGACGACCGTCTTCGTCCAGGCTTTCGAGCGGCGCGTGCTGACCTACAACCCGAACAATGACCCCGCCTTCCGCGTCGAGTTCGGTAACATTGGGCAGCACTACTCCCGCTGGCGTTACGGTAAGTAGGTTTTTAGCGAAACCGTGAACGTGCTGCCGATTTCGGGCGTGCTGGTAAGGATAATTGTGCCGTCCATCAAGTCCACGAGTTGCCGCGCGACGGCGAGGCCAACGCCCGCTCCGGATTGCGTGCGCGTGTAGTCGGTTTCGATGCGTGCGAACGGCTCGAAGATGCGCGCGGCGTGCTCCGGCGCGATACCGATGCCCGTGTCCCGCACGGAGATCGCCACGCTGCCCTCCATTGCCTTCGCTGCGAGCGTCACCGCGCCGCCCGTCGGCGTGAATTTGTAGGCATTGACGAGGAAATTGAGGAGGACTTGCTGCAAGCGCGCTGTGTTCGCGCGGGCCGGGGGGAGGTTTGCGGGGATGACGAGAGCAAATTGCACGTTCTTACTGTGCATCAGGGCTTGGACAGCGCGCTCGCACCATTGAATCACCGTTGTCAGGTCCACCATCTCCAGTGCAACAGTGAGGCGGCCCGCGCCGAGTTGGACGATGTCCAGCAGATCGTTCACCTGCGTGAGGAGCAAGCCGCCGCTTGCGACGATGTCTTCCGCCATGCCACGCCGCCGCGCCGGGCCGAGTGCATCGTTCTCCACGATGATGTGGGCGAAACCGAGGATCGCCGTCAGCGGCGTGCGTAGTTCGTGCGAGACGGTGGCAAGGAAATCGTCCTTCTGTCGCGTTTCCGCTTCGAGGGCATTGAGCCGCGTCGTCAGTTCCTGGTACGCGCGCGCCTTGACGATCGCCCGCCCCGCGTGGGTGGCGGCGCTTGCCAGTGTCTCACGGGACGTTTCGTCGAGTGGCGCGCGCGCTCCGCATGCCGCCGCATAGAGCGTGGCGGCGATTTCTCCTTCGACTACAACCGGCGCGGCGGCGAGTGTGTGATACCGCTGAGCAGCTTTCGCACCACCGAGCGGTATCTCGCGCAGATGGTAGATACTGGGCATGTCAGGGAGAAGAGCATCCTGCCCAGCCAAGCCCGCGCAACCCGTCGCGCACGCCGCGAAGAGCGCGGCGACTGGCCCATCCGCGTCGGCGGTGCGCGATGCATAGGCGACGAGTGCGCTGCCTCCTTCGGTGGTTGTTACCACCCCGGCGCTGTCCGCCCAATCGGCAGTGCATTCCGCCAGCGCAGCGAAGATCGCGTGCTCATCACTGGCAGCGTGACATGCATCGGTGAGGGTCGCGATGTACACCGCGTCCCGCGCGCGCTGCGCTTCCGCAGCGGCCTGCGCAGCTCGTTCCCATTCCTCTATTTTCTGGGCAGAGAGATCCACGAGCGTCATCACAACACCCGTTATCTCTCCCGCTTCGTACCACGGCGCGGCGGAGAGTAGCATACTCGCGCGATGGCCATCTTTATGCATGTGCTCGACGACGCTCGCGATCGTTTCGCCCATCGCGATCCGCTGACGGAAGGCCGCGTACCGTTCTTCTTCCTCCGGCGGGATGGTGAGGAGCTGCTTGCCGAGCGCCTCGCGCGCCGTATAGCCGAAAAGCGTCGTGGCGGCACGGTTCCAGCCCATTACGATGCCGGTACGATCAGTGCAGACGACAGGAATTGCCAGAGCATTGAACGGCGTCGTTGCTGTGTCCGCGTTTCGTTCGTTCGTCACCGCCGCGCTATGTGACTGCTCGCGGGCAAGCCGCTGAGGAAGATCAAGGATCAGATCGGTACGCGGCGTATGCCGCTCGTGTCCGGTATCGTGCTGCCGCAGGGTACGGTCAGTCGCGGTTGTCGGTTCCCGCCATACACTGTCCATTGCCATTGTCACTCCCCATTCCCACTGTTCCGCTGACCCTAGAGAGACGTGAGGTACAATCGGATGAATGACCAAACTGTCGCACTAGCCCTGACCGAGCCGGAGTCACCGCCGCAGTGCGATGCCGTTGTTCCCCGGTCACTGAGGTTAACGAGATGATACAGCATTTTGTGACGAGAGAGCGAAAATATATCAAAGTCTATAGTACGTCATAGTAATAACGCTAATCAGCGGGTTGTCGTCGGTGTGCGGGATCGGTACAATCATCGCTGAATGTGGGAGGTATCGGACTGAACAGGCGCATCGAGCAACGGCGATATCGCGGGGCGGGCGGGGGGAACCGGCGCGCGGGGCGGACACTGCTTGCGCTCGTCCTGATGGGCTTCGTCGTCTCGGTGGCTATCTGGCGCGATTCGCCGTCCGCCCCGATCCTAGGGCCACCGATCGCTCTCTCCACCGCTGTTGTGCCAACGATTGCCGTGCAGCGTAGCACCCCTCCCGCGCGTGATCTCCCGCCCCCTGGACGGAATGGCCTGGCCCAGATTCTTGGCCCACCGATGGATCAGGTGATCGCGCGGTATCAGCTGCAGGGGATTACCGGCGTCGGCCTCGTCATCGCGGACGGCCGGGCGGAGGACACGATCGAGCGCAATGCGGATACTCAGTTCGCGGCAGGGAGCCTGTACAAACTTTTTCTCCTCTGGCGCACGCAGGTGGAAATCCGTCAGCACAAGTTATTCGACGATACGGAACTGATCCTGAACGCGCAGAATGACGATTCGGTGGAGGATGGCTACTCGCTTGGCACATACGGTGACACGGTCAGCGTCACCGACTTGCGGCGGTTGATGATTACGGCGAGCAGTAATACCGCCGCGCAGGTCCTCGGGCAGTATTTTGGCTGGGGAACGGTGGATCAATTACTGCGGGCGCACGGGTTCACGGCGACGGTCATCTCCGGGCAGGCGCGCACGACGCCGCGCGAGATAACGCGCTTCTTCGATGGCCTGGTGAACCGCACGCTCGATCCACTCCTCACGCCGGACGATTACGTGCTGATGCTTCAACTGCTGAAAGACCAGGAGGTCAACACCAAACTCTCTACCGGTTTGCCGGACGGCACGGTTTTCGCGCATAAGACGGGCGATGTACCGGGCGCGCATAACGACGCGGGTGTGATCTTCCTGCCCGATGGCCGAGTCGTCGCGATCACCGTGATGGCGACGGGCGACTACGACGCAAGCGTCCAACTCCAGCATGATCTCGCGGCCTTGCTCTGGAGTAGCCTCAGCCTCGTCTCCGACTGAAAACTACTGAACCGCCAAGACGCCAAGAACGCCAAGGGGAAGAGAAAAAAGACAATCTCTTTCCCTGGTATTTCTTGGCGTTCTTGGCGGTTCATCATTCCGACGACGCGGCAGGCGCGTTTTCGATGGGTGCGTCGTCGGTACGGCGAAGCGCGTCGTGGATAGCGGCGATCGTGCGGGCGCGGAGGGCGTCCATATCGCGGCGGCGGGCCGTCTGGATCGCGTCGAGCAGTGCGTCACCGCGATCCGGCACGTCGGGTGGGAGGGCGGCGAGGAGGGCGGTGCGGTATGCCTCGGCGGCGGTGGCGCGGGCGATCCGCCCCGGCTTGCCCCGTATGCTACCGAGCGCATCGCGTACCTGCGGATCGGCAAGCGGTGGTTGCAGCGCCTCTTGCACCTGGGCACGGGCCTCGATGCGCGGCCGTGCCCGGTTTGCTGCCTGCACTGCTGCTTCCCATGCACTCCCCGCACGCAGGATGCGCGTATGCCCCCATGCGAGTGCGGTATCGTACTGCTCCGGTGCGGGTGGCTCGACGGGGATGCGTCCGATGATGAGCGGCGTCTCGCCCTCCCGCCACATGCCGAGGAGCAGATGCGTTGCGAGGGTAATCAGCACCGCGACATCCACCGAGGCGTCCGCCTCGATCGCTTCGTCCGTCCCTTCAACGAGCGCGCGGGCGAACGGGCCGGTCGCGACCGCTCGGAGTAGATCGGCGCCACGCAGGGAAATCATCACGACATGCGATCGCTCGGGCAGGCGCGGGCGGGGCATCCCATTCGGTCGTGCGCCATCGAGCACCAGATCGTTGAGGATCCGTTGCGGCGTGAGAATGTAGCCGTCCGTTGCGGGCGTCTCCGATGGGGCGAGCGCGGCGATGATCGCCTGGGCGAGCGGGCCGCCCCCAGTGAGGATGCGCGTGGTGGTTTCGGCGGAGACCTGCGCGGCATCCACCGTATCAAGGCCAAGTTTCGCGTCCGCCCCGGCGATGCCGGTCGCATCATCCCGCGTGACGAGAAAGAGAAAATCGGGCTGTCGCAAGCCGCGTGCGGAGCATTCGAGGGCAATCGCCGGATCCGCGCCGAAGGACAGGGCCGCGTGCAGGAGCGCGCCATCCGGTAGAGTCTTGCCGACAAGCGCCGGGACGCGTGGCAGCAGATATTCTTCCCAGCCATAGCCGAGCGCGAGGCTCCCCCCGTAGGCATTGGCACGGTCGCGCACCGCGCGGTCGAGCAGGGCGCGGGCGGCGGCAATTGCAGTGCGGGAAACAGCCAAGCGGGATGCGATCCTTTCTTCGGACTGAGAAAGGATGATTCGCTCATCGTCCTCAGTTCTCGTGTATCCTACCACGATGTCGAATGGACAATGATCGGCTCCTCTCTCCATCGCCAAACGGACCTCTCGATTCCGTGATCTCAGAGCGATGGCTCCGTACGAGAGGGGTTGGGGGTGAGGAAATACTAATGAGTCGCCGTACCCGATTCTCCCTGTTCGGACTCTGTCTCCTCGTCGGTGGGTCCGGCGTCCTGCACTTTGTTGTGCCCACCCCCTATCGCCGCATCATGCCCGCGCCGTTGCGCGCTCATGCCGCCGCTGTCGTCGTCGCAAGCGGTCTCTGCGAACTCGTGTGCGCGGCCCTCCTCGCCATCCCGCGTACGCGGCGGCTCGGCGCGACCGCGACTGCCGCCCTTTTTGTGGCGGTCTTCCCCGCGAATATTCAGATGGCACTCGACAGCCTACATGCCGACATGCCCGTCGCGGTGATCGCCTGGCTGCGCCTGCCCCTGCAAGCGCCGCTCATCTTCTGGGCGCTTCATTTCCGCCGCAGGCAAGAGATGGCGGAGTGATACACGGACGGCTGTTCCCTTCCGCATCGTGATGGTGCATCATGATGGTCGGTTTGCAATCTCTCTAATTCATGTTTCATCCCCTAATCTGGATGGAGGAATTACCCGTGGCGCACGACCCCCGCAATACCCAGTCCCCGGCCGTTGGCACGCCGCCGAGCACGATCACGCATCCCCCGCGCCAGTGGGGGCCGAACGCGCCGCCCAATCTCTACCCGGACCCGGATATCATCGCCATTGACCCGGTATTTGGGCAATGCATCGTCGGCAACACGCCGATCCAGCGTCTCTGGACCGGATCGCTGTGGGCGGAAGGCCCTGCCTGGTCGAGCCAGGGTCGCTATCTCGTCTGGAGCGATGTTGGCGGCGATGTCCAGTACCGCTGGTTGCAGGATGATGGCCGTGTGACCGTCTTCCGCACACCGTCACGCAGCAGTAACGGCAATTCGTTTGATTTCCAGGGCCGTCAACTGACCTGCGAGCATCTCTCCCGTCGCGTCGTTCGCTGGGAGCATGATGGTACGCTGACGGTGATCGCGGACGCCTACAAGGGTACGCGGCTCAATTCGCCGAACGATCTCGTCCCGCATCCCGACGGCAGTATCTGGTTCACCGATCCGCCCTACGGGAATTCGCTCTATGAAGGCCAGCCGGACGCGGCAGGCCCATTCAATCCACGGATCGGCACGGTGGACGCGGGCGGCGAAAAGCAGGAGTTGCCACCCGCCGTCTACCGCGTTGATCCGAGCGGCACGATTGCTCTCGTCACCGACGAACTCAGCCGCCCCAATGGCCTCTGTTTCTCTCCCGACTACACAAAACTCTACGTCTGCGACACCGGGCCGGGGCCGCGCGACATCAAGGTCTACGATGTCACGGACGTGCATCGGGTCACGAACGGCAGAGTCTTCACCGATATGCGGGTGGACGGCGTGCATTGCGGGCCGGACGGCCTGCGTGCCGATGTCGCGGGCAATCTCTGGTGCGCGAGCGCCGCCGGTACCAACGGCCTCGGCTACAACGGCGTCCTCGTCTTCACGCCCGCAGGCAATCTGATCGGGCGCATTCGTCTGCCGGAAGCGTGCGCCAATCTCTGTTTCGGTGGCCCCAAGCGCAACCGGCTCTGTATGACCGCCAGCCAATCGGTGTATGCGCTTTACGTCAACACGCAAGGGGCGACGCCTGGCTGATAATCGGCTCTCTATTCAGCGAAAGTATGTTCTTATCATTGACGTGCCGCGTGCATGCGACGCCGCCGCCCGCGCCGATTCGCGCGTCGCATTGACAATCCTTGGGCGCGTTGCTATCGTATCCGTACGTCCACGATTCCTTTCTTCACTGAGTGCACACGTTGTGTATGAACAGCGGGATTCCGCGTCGCGGGGTAGCGCCGGACGCGCGATATTGGTGTGATGGACAGGGGCGCGTCGGGTATGACGTGGTCAGCGAGTGGGAGGGAACGCAGTGGAACGGAATAATCGGGATGAGGACAATGAGCGAAAGGTCGGACTCCTCTACGCGGGAGCGCTGACCGGGCAACTTTCTCGACGCGCGGTATTGAAGCGGGGCGCGGCCCTCGGGGTGAGCGCATCGGCCCTCGCGTTCTTGCTCGCGGCGTGCGGCGGCGGTACTGCGCCCGCGCCGACCAGCACGGCGGGCGGTGCGACCCCCGTCGGCAACAACGCGGCATCCGGCACACCGACGAAGGCCGCAGTCGCCTCTCCTGCCGCGAGCGGGGCCGCGAAGTCGGCGCTCGGCGCGGACCTCGTTGGCAAGTTGGAAGGACCGGAGGTGATCACCGACCCCGCGCAGATACCCAAGTCCTTCAAGGAAGCGCCCCAGTTGGCGGACATGGTAAAAGCGGGGAAACTGCCGCCCGTCGAGCAACGCGTCAGCCAGGAACCGATGGTCATCAAGCCGCTCAATGAGATCGGCAAGTATGGCGGCACCTGGCGTCGCGCCTTTACTGGCCCCGGCGATGGTGAGAACGGCAACCGGATCAACTCGACCGACAAGATCCTCTTCTGGGACTATACCGGCAACAAGATCATCCCGTCGCTCGCGAAGGGCTGGGAACTGAGCGCGGACGGCACGAGTTGCAAGGTCTTTCTCCGCAAGGGCGCGCGCTGGTCTGATGGCGAGCCGTTCAACGCCGACGACTTCATGTTCTGGTTCCAGGACATCTATCAGAATAAGGACCTCCTCCCGGCCGGGACGAGCGAACTCTCGGTCAATGGCAAGCCCGGCCTGCTCCAGAAGGTTGACGACACCACGGTGGAGTACAAATTCCCCGAAGCGTATCCGGCGATTGTCGAAGTGCTTGCGGGTTCGACGGCGCTCGGTGGCGGCCATGCGTCCAAGGCGCCGAACAATCTGATGGGCAGTTACGCACCCGCGCACTACCTGAAACAGTTTCACCCGAAATATGCCGGGCAGGACAAAGTGGATCAGCTGGCGAAGGATGCCAAGTATGATAACTGGGTCACGTTCTTCAAGTTCAAGAATAACTGGCAACTGAATACCGAACTGCCGGTAATGTGCCCCTGGAAGACGACCTCGGCGATCAACACGCCGACATGGGTGCTGGAGCGCAACCCCTTCTACTGGTCGGTGGACACCGCCGGGAATCAACTGCCATACATTGATAAGATCAGCATGTCGAATGCCGAAAGTATCGAGGTCGTCGGGCTGCGCGGCATCGCCGGTCAGATTGATTACCAGTCCCGCAATATGGAACTGACGAAACTGCCGGTCTTCCTCCAGAACCAGAAACAGGGCGACTACACCGTCCATCTCGACCCGGCAGTGGTCGGCACGGACGCGGCGTTCTACTTCAATCAGTCGTACGACGGCGACGCCGAGATCGTGAAGTGGGTCACGAATAAGGACTTCCGGCATGCGTTCGCGCTTGGCATTGACCGTGACCAGATGAATGAAGCCTTTTGGCTCGGCCTCGGCACACCCGGTTCGCCAATCCCGGAAGATGCTTCCCCGTACAATCCCGGGCCGGAGTGGCGCACGAAGTGGCACGTCAAGGACACGAAGCAGGCAAACGACCTGCTTGACAAGGCCGGGCTGACGAAGAAGGATAGTGAGGGCTACCGGCTCCGGACGGACAACAGTCAGCGGCTCCGGCTGCAAGTGACGACGATCAGCGGCTCGTTCCTCGATTTCGGCCAGATCGGCGAGATGGTCACGCAACAACTGAAGCAGATCGGCTTACAACTCGATATCTCGGTACAGGAGCGGACGCTCGCGACGACGAACGCGCAGGGAAACAAGCATCAGGTCTTCCTGTGGGTATGCGATGGCACCGAGAAGCTCTCTCTTTATCCGCAATTCACGTTGCCGCTCAACGATCCGGGCGCTTATCTGGGGCCGGTGTTTGCCAACTGGTACGCGAGCGGCGGTAAGGTCGGCAAGCAGCCGACCGATCCAGAGTTGCTCAAGGCAATTGCGATGTTTCAGTCGTCGTTCGGCAAGCAGACGGACGAACGGTACAAGATATGCCAGGAGGTCTGGAAGATCGCGGTTGAGCAGTGCTGGACGGTCGGCACTGTCGGGCTTTCGCCGGCGGCGCTGGGCGTGCGGATCGTCAAGAACAATGTCGGCAACGCGCCGTCGCGGCAGGCGAACGGTCAGGCCGTCCGCACGCCGTGCTCATCGCAGCCGACGACATTTTACTTCAAGAGTTAGCAGCGGGAGAATCTGGGGGCTGGATCGGTGGTAGCAATCCTGGCTTGCTACCACCACGAGACATACAGGCAAGGTGGGAGTAGTGCTAGCCTATATCCTCCGACGGGCGCTTATCGCGGTCTTTACGATTTGGGCGATTTCGCTGATCTCATTCTTTATCATCCAGCTGCCGCCCGGTGATTACGTGACCGCGTACATCGGGCAACTGCAAGCGAGCGGGACGCAGGTGACGCAGGAGACGATCACGGCGCTCCGCAGCGAATACGGGCTGGATCAACCCTTTATCGTTCAGTACAGTAAATGGATGCGCCGGATCGTGCATGGAGACCTCGGGGTGTCGCTTCAGTACAAGCGCCCGGTGACGGATATGATCGGCAGCCGTCTCGCCCTGACGATGGTCGTCTCGATCTTCGCGCTGTTGCTGACCTGGGGGATCGCGCTGCCCATCGGCATCTACTCTGCCGTCAAGCACTACTCGATGGGCGACTACCTCTTCACCCTGATCGGCTTTATCGGCCTCGCGGTGCCCAACTTCCTGCTCGCGCTGATCATCATGTACTTTGCCTTCAAGTTCTTCGGTGCGGACATCGGCGGGCTGTTTTCCGCCCAGTATCAGGACGCGCCGTGGAGTTGGGCGCGAGTCGGCAATCTGCTGACGCATATCCCTGTCCCGGCGGTCGTCCTCGGCCTCGCCGGGACGGCGCAGGCGATCCGCATCCTGCGCGCCAATCTGCTGGACGAGTTGCGCAAGCCGTACGTCGTCACCGCACGGGCAAAAGGATTGACCGAGATGCGCGCCATCCTCAAGTACCCGGTGCGCGTCGCGCTCAATCCGTTCGCGAGTACGATCGGCTACACGCTGCCGTACATCGTTTCCGGGAGCATCATCGTCTCGATCGTCCTCAGCCTGCCGACGGTTGGGCCGCTGCTCCTCAGTGCGTTGCAGGCGCAGGACATGTTTCTGGCCGGTGCGATCATCCTGCTGCTCGGCACGCTGACGGTGATCGGGACGTTCTTATCGGACATGCTGCTTTTGTGGATTGATCCACGGATTCGGTTGGTACGCTGATGGCTGAGTTGACGAATATTCCCGGCGGTAAAGTGATTGATGAGGGGTTCCTCGCTCCGAACGCCCCAGACATCCCGGAGATTGCCCTACGCGAAGGCGACCTCGCCGAGGAGCGCATCTCGGTCGCGACACAGCGGCAATTGATGTGGCGGCGATTCCGCAAGCACCGCGTGGCGCTTGTCGCGGGAGTAGTCGTTATTTTCGCCTATCTGGTCGTCATTTTCGCTGGCTTCCTTGCCTATGCCAGCCCGGAAGCATCCGACGCGCAACTGTCGTTGATCCACCCACAAGGCATTCATTTCTTTGACGGGCATCGGTTTAGTCCGTACGTCTACGCACTGGAAGGTGCGCGCGACCCGAAGACATTCAAGCGGGTCTACAAGCCGAACCCGGACAAGAAGATCCCCGTTACCCTCTTCGCGCGCGGCTTCGAGTACAAACTGTTCGGCCTGATTCCGACCGATCGGCACCTGATCGGCCTCAATGCGCGGGACGCCCCGCCCTCGCTCTTCCTCCTCGGCACCGATGTTCAGGGGCGCGATGTCTTCTCCCGGCTCGTCTACGCGACGCGCATTTCGCTGACAATTGGCCTCGTCAGTGTCGCGCTCAGTCTCTTCCTCGGCGTCTTCCTCGGTGGGCTGTCGGGGTTTTATGGTGGCATCGTGGACACGGTGATCCAGCGGGTGATCGAAATTCTCCGTTCGATCCCAACGATCCCGCTCTGGATGGGGTTAGCCGCCGCCGTGCCGAGGGATTGGAGCATCATCCGCGTCTACTTCGTCATCACAATTATTATCTCGCTGATCGGTTGGACGGGGCTGGCACGGGCCGTACGCGGGCGCTTCCTGTCGCTGCGCGAGGAAGATTTCGTCACCGCCGCCGAACTGGCGGGTAGCAGCCAGCTGCGGATTATCTTCGTCCATATGGTGCCGCTCTTTTTGAGCAACA
>JAABUZ0100003295.1_pt1 | contig 24341 bp, 9 predicted proteins | sample 5562091 | NCBI WGS metagenome assembly JAABUZ01 (sample SAMN12813069, study PRJNA571459) | rock metagenome | isolation source: Antarctica rocks | place: Antarctica: Victoria Land, Linnaeus Terrace sud | collected 2015-12-21
CCCACCCCTCCAATTTCCAGCGCCCTAGCCACACAAACCCAATCCCAGATCGCCGCCCTCTCAGCCCGCACCACCACTCTCTCCGACACCCTCACCGCCCTAACAGACGAAATCCTGCGCTGCTCCTCCCGACTAACCTACGAAGTCGAGCTCCTGCGCGGTGAGGCCGTGGGGCTCGTAGAAGCCATGACTTCCGCGGACGGGGAACTCGGGAGCGCAATCCGAAGATTCGTCCCCAACGGCTTTGAATCAGAGCACGAGGTAGCGCAACAAACAGCAGGGGAAGAAGCACCGTCACCCCAGAATCCCAAAAACAGTAGCACGGCATCAGACGAGGAGCAAGCGGAAGAAGTGCAGACCAAGCAAGCGATCGAGCGCCTCCGCACGCTCCAGCACGTCAGATCCCTCCTCCAGCGCACCACCCAAACCTTCAACTCCGCGCTCTCCTTCTCCCTGCCACCCTCTCTCCTCGCCTCGTCCCTCATAGCCATCAACCCCCCGCCCTCTGACCCCAACGCCGAAGAAAAAGGCCAAGCCGCGCTCTTGAACCTCAAGCGAGAAATCGCCGAGCTGCTGGCTTTGGACGAAGGGGGTGCGCGGGGGAGTGACGAAGGGCTGAAGACCGCGCGAGAGAGGGTGGCGGCCTTGCGGGAGGTGGTGGGCGTGTGGAAGGGTACGGGCGAGGAGAGGGCGCGGATGAAGGTCGTGGAGGGGCTGGAGGGAATGGTGGAGGAGCGGCGGAGGGTGTTGGATGTGGGCGGTGGGGCGAGGCGGGAGCAGGCGGAGGCGAGGACGGGGGGTGGGGGTAGGGGCTTTTTGGGGGGATTGCAGAGGTTGAGGGAGGAGATTTATATGGAGTGAGAGGTCAAGTGGAGGAGATTTCGTGATCGTAATCGAGCAATAAAGCGGGGGTATCTAAGCTACAAAGCCTCTCCAGGAAATGATCAAATCGGCCTCCCCCTCGAACTCCCTGCGCTGCGCGATTCAATTTCAATCCCCCCGCTTGATGCCCATGAGCCGCTATTCAGCGTCCAGCACCGAAACTTTTGAGTGCACACCTCGTCCATTAAGTCAAAGTCGAACGACCGAGGTGGCACACATACGAACAAAAGTGTTACGAGCATACTACCGCCCTAGACAACACCCCCCTCAATCCCAAGGCCACTCCCCCTCTTCAACCCTCGTACACGTAAGATAGCCCAACCCCCCACCCCCACTAACATCCAACTCCAGCAAGCTCCTCATCAGCGGCCTTACAATCTCTCGTGCCTGGGCTTTGATCTCATCCAGCTTCCGCTCGAAGCGTTTCAGCGCCTCACGCGTGCTGGTTTCTTTATCTGGGAGAGGCGCGAGGCGGATGAATTTCTTGCATTCGTCGTGCGCGAGATAGGACTGGCTGGCGGTGAAGAGGGCGCGGTAGAAGGATGAGGGTGGGGATTGAGTTTGGGGCGGTGGGGGGGCTTGGGGGGAAGGGGCGGGGGCGCGGTGGCGCGAGGAGAAGGAGGAAGATGTGGTTGGTGGTTTTGATGGTGGAGGCGAGGTTTGGTCTGAGAGGTACTGTCGCCATAGACAGAGGGCGAGCCACTCTGTGTAGCTGTTCGTAGGCGAGACTCGTTCTCCTCTTGAGGTGAGGAGTGTGATCTTGAAGAGCTGGGCCTCGATCTTGGCTTTCTTCTCTGTGAGCTCGTCGACTTTATCTTCTATCAGATCCAACACGGCTTCGGGAACCGCGTGGCTCAGTTGGCGGGATCCAGCGGGCCATTGGCCGACAACGTGGATGAGCGCTTCGGAGAAAATGACTTTGCTGCGGGCTAGATAACCGAGCTTTAAGTACGAGGGCGGGTATTTGGCGATTTGCTTCCAGAGGCGGGATTGGAATTGCAGAAGGTGATGGTCGATGCGCGGGCCGACTACTTCGAGCGCGTCGTACATGTCGGCGAGCGAGAGGAGAGACTTGCATTGTAGGTAGGTCGTCGCGATGTTGATGCTGTCGAGGGACGGAGCGTAATTGTAAAAGATGCGGAAGAGGTTGTCGTAGTCGGTCAAGAGCGAATTATCTGAATGTGTAGTAAGATTTTGAGATGAAGGAATATGTGCAGCAGATTGCATCGCAGGCTGGTTGCGAAAGAAGCTTCCGTTGGCTTGTGGGGGTGGTCGATGAGGGATCGCTGGCAAAGGTAGCGATTGACGCCCGGCGCCGAACAGAGACGAGGGGAGAGGCTGGAGAAATTTAGCTTTATTCCCTTGCGGTCATGAGAAAGAGGGTTACCTTTTGGACTAGCATCGGCATATCCTCTTGGCCATTTCCCCAGTCAAGCTCATATCTCCACACCTGCCTCTGCCCTGTTCCTTCATCTTCCTCTCCAATTCTAGCCAGCGAATTGCTATGCTGCTGCCCCGTTCCAACCGTCTGAGCTCTCGACCAGCCTTCACTCGTGCCCGCTTCGAAGAATCCAGAACATTGGGCCAGTATCAGACGATGAAGGGTATATCGTCTTTCCTGTCCATCCGCCTGGATGATGATCTCCACATCACCGGTCTGCGCGAAGTTGGGAAACTCATTCTGGGGACGGTAGGATTGGCTGCCATGATGCGAACGGCTACTGCGGTGCCGGCGGGTTGTAGAGCGGGAAGAGATTGAAGAGGGGCGGCGAGCGGTAAGGGCGCGGTCGGTGGGAGGGGGCGGAAGCTGAGGTTGGTGATGAGATACCATTGAATTGGGATTCTGGGTATTTGGTGGGCCTATTGCTGTCATCGGGTGGTCTTTGAGTGCATGCTCATAAAGCCTGATTGTGTGCAAAGGGAGACGACCCCGTGAACTTGGGACGCCGGACGTCGTATGTACGATTCTTCCCTTGAGTCGCAAAAAGGCCCGTCTTGTTCGACCCAGCGATCGCGTAAACACACACAGATGGAAGAGAAACTGGAGAAGCGATGGTGCGCGCGATTTGCTACTTGCTGGAGTCACATGAGATGTCCGCCTCCACCTTGGAACGACTCGATGCGCTTCGGCCCTTGTTTGGATCATTTGGCGCTATCGATAAGGTCCCTGCAGTGCCAAGCACTTCCGAGGGCCAATCATGGCAACTGTGTCGAGAGACGAGGAAGCGGGCACGGACGCAGGCTTCAATGTAAAGTACCTTATGTACTTTATTCAGCACTTGTTATTGAATATTGATAGCAGAAAAGTGCTCAAGATGGTTGGGATCATCACTTATAATAATCAAATCGACAAGTTGCCTGATGGAGTATGATTTTTGGACGGTGTCCGGTTTAAAGCTAGAACCGTGAAAGAATTGAAGAGTAGCTCGTGCTATGACATTGAACAACCAAACCTTCTGGGATGCCGGCTGCGGGTGTGCATTATATCATACACGGTAACCCCAAATAAATACGGGTTTCTGCCAAGTCTCATGCTCAGTCGAGCACGTTCTTTGCGACAGTGTCCCCATTTGAGGCGACGTAGAAAACGACCTCCTTGTCGTATTCGAATCACGAGAATGGTATGATTCGGGCAGCTTAACAAGGCTTCTGCGCTCAAGATTTGCTCCAGCTTAACGCATCTTCTCGGCATCTGAGCTAGTAGTGTGCTCGCCGATCACGCAGGTCTTGTTGGACGCCTTGGCGAAGTTTTCATAAAAGTCCTCTTAGACGTCCAAGAATGCCTGGTAACTCTTAGGGTAAATGTCGATGCCGACAATATCGACCATGATCGGGGCCTGGCCACCACCTGGCGCTGATGAGACTCTGTGCATCGCTGGCTTGTTCCGAACACCACAACACATAGATTTTGGGATTGTCCGCCACGGCAGTGGCGATGTCCTTCCAGGTAGCTACGACTCACCGACTGTACCATGAAATGTACAGTCCTGGAAACCAATTCATCTCGTGCCTGTGCCGGTGCTGATCGGACGGGTGGAGGATTGTGGGGCATTGGAAACAATCAAGCTTTCTGGATTTGTCCCATTTAGAAAGCCTCCCGTAGGAAAACCAGTATCGGTGGGAAAGCTACCACCGGTATTTGTAAGGGTTGGATATCGAGGGGATGAATGTCCGCTTGAAGATCCGGGATGTACTGTTGGCTGAGGCTTGTGGGACCACTACTAATTGTAGAATGAGTATTGATACGGAGATGCCGGGTGTTCTTACGAGGTTGGCGGCTTCTGCTTTTCATGGGAAGGATGAGATAGATGAAACCGCCAGGGCGAGGAGCGACAGAGTAAGTGAAAGCTTCAGCCTCCGAAGCAGATAACGAATCGAAATCAAGTCGCAATCAATTGATCAAGTTACTTCACCCAGTTCCGGGACCAGGCTGAAACGAAACTAAATAAGGGATCTTGATATAGGTCCAAATAGAGATTACAACAGAAAGGCGAACATATATAGAGATAACAGAAGTCAGAATACACAGGAACATTATCATTGCACCCTTAAGGTACATAGCTGTACGAGTACACTGAAAGCTGATGTACTCAAGGGATCACGCAGGAATTTTAGATTTGCCTTTGCTGAGCCATCGCATCGTAGGTAGGCCAGAAGACGTTCACAGGACGGCTACGGAAGGGAAAACGGAGAAGCCACTCAGTAGGGTGTCAGGATGTTCGACTACTTGAAATAATAATGTACCTGAAGATCACAGCCAAAAGCTTCAGGGGGAATCAAGGTCGCCGGAGGTCACAAAGTAGCTGCGGATGACGGGAGGGCGGTATTGAATGAGTTATAATGGATACGAGAGCTAGGTGCGGTAGCGCTTGGGGGCTGCTGAAGAGCCTTTTGACATGTTGTTGAGGTGGTACTCGTCAAGCGGCGGCTCTGGGGGTCGCAATGACAGCATACCAATTGGACTTGTATAGTAGATTGTGCTCGAGCAGCGAAGAGGTATACGGTAAGAGGAGAAGTTTTAGCTCTGCTCTTTCGAGGATAGTCGAACCAAGTCCTTGGGGATCAGTTATTTGGGGAAATTTTGATGTTAGTAGGTCGTGTCGACAAGTAGGTCGATCACGTGGATTGGCTTGGCAGGCTACCTCATTCAGAGCCTGAGTGTTTCATACATGGAGATTGTTTCTACGACAAAAGACTTCCATAACCATTCTGCCCCTAAAATGGACCACAATATCCAGCGAGCCGACGAAACCATGAATTGCCCTTGGCAACGCAATTATGCTATGTACATCTACCAAACGCCACCAAATCTAATGTAACTGCTCTGCCTAGTCACTTCTTTTCGATCGACTTTCTTTGTACTTATTATTGCCCACTCCACTACATTATCTCGTCGCTATCGCGTTGATCAAGTATAGTTGTTGTAAAGCCTATCTGATTATCTAATGCCTGCCTGCAAAGCTTCCTCGATCCCTCGATCGACAATGAGTGCAAACGTTCGTTTGCGCGATCGATTTGGACCTCGAATCGAAGCTTTGAAAGATGTGTTTCGAATATGCAGACGCTTTAGAGAGACAGACGAGATAGTACATCAAATCTGATGACATACTAATAATGTTGTGTATACGGAGTATCTTTTACGTCTCTTACGATCAACGAGCGTTACATAATCTCGTCTAAACATCGTGCGAGACGATATATCAAGATTAGTGGCGTTCACTGGTTAAGCAACGTACCTCCTTAATAGCGTTGCTGCCAAGGGCAATACGTGATTCCGTCGGCCCGTTGGTTATTGTGGTCCATTTTAGAGGCGGGTTGGGTACGGTAGTCTTTTGTAGTTGGTTCTAATTACCCTATAAGGTGCGTGACTTCTTTTCGGCCTTTCCACCAATCCAAATTGCTGCTCAAATCGTCCATCGCGCGGTGCAAAGTTCGAGAGAATACAGATTTCGCCATGTGGGATTCCTCTTGTCATCTGATACCCCATGCACAGCTTTCGTACGGCGTCGGACAGTAGTCGCATCGCCCATGCCAGAACAACTGCTCGCGACCCTATCTGTTGAATGGTTTCCGGCAGTTGACAACATTGATAACATTCAACGAGATCACTACCTTGCCAAGACCAACGCGTCAACAATCACTACCTTGGCCGCCCCCCCCTCATGGCATCCACACTCGCTTTTCGCTTCGCGAAAACATGGCTACTGATTCCGGTCTATTGTGAATGCTTGTCAACATGAGGACGGTAGAAAGTAACCCTCAGAAAACCCAAGAGCTTAGGATCCTGGGAACCGATATATATCTCCGATTGAACGATCAACAATGCTCCGTCTAATACTACAGAAATGATATAGTATAGCATACAAAGAACAATCCAGCTGATAGACCAGCACGCCGAGGGAGACAAGACCGCCACCCTTGATCGCTGCTAAGTTGACAGGGCGCTTCCCATTGGGCGCGGTCCTGAAGTGCATTTGTCTTTGACCATGAAAGGATTCAATCGCTGGTTAGTCTGACAGGACAGGGAACGTGACTTGGGGGCTGGGTGACTGCTGCATTACTCTCAATTGTAGGTCTGGAACAGGTTGTGCAGCAAAGATTGGCTGAGGACGTGGCTGTCTTGGCCCTGCAGTCCCTCCGGATTTCATTTGCTAAATGGTGCGGCTATAACGTCTCGTAAACCAACCGACGGGAGCGACGACCGAGAGCAAAACCGGATCAGATTTTTTTACTACGCTCTTTTCCTTGGTCAATGATCCAGGACGCCAGCATGGACGTGGCTTTGACCACGTTGCGCACTGAGGCGGATGACAAGCGTGACCGGAAATCATACCTGCAAATGCAAAGTAGGAGCACACTATTCTCCTTCGGCCATCTCGAAGATTGCTAATTACTATGACCATTCTACCACCGTTTTGGTATTTCTTTGTTGTGATCACGTTGTATAGACTATTCGACGCGGTATTATGTCGCATTGATTTCAGTTATGCTCTGCACTTCGCTGTATGTCTACAATACGTCGCACTTCGTGCTATGTCCGCTGCTCGATCTAGCTTTCGAACGGTCAGCTGTGCCATCTCAATCTGAACATACTTTAGGTTTCTCGTTAACGCAACACTCGTTAGCGTGCTGGCTCAGCAGGTGCAGATGTAGGTTGAATCTGGGGTAAAGTCCAAGCCTTACCAATCGTTCTCCGGCTTCTCCATACTGTCATAATATCACATGTTCGCTTAATGGCTGGCTTTCGGGTGGATCTAGGCAACGCCAGCCTGCCGGTAACACATAAAGTAAGGTTGTCAGGCTAAGGCAGAAAAACCCAGAAGGGGGGTCGCTGGAGTTTTTACACTTGAATTTTGCAGCAATTTGCAAGGTCCACGATCAAGGCATGGAAGACAGTACAATTCACGTATTTGGGCCAGCAAAAGTGTGTTTGGCACCTTGAATACGATGCCCTAAAACAGCAAGCCGACGATTGACACTTGATATCCGTCATATCGAATCTAGCCATCAACCAAATCTCTACGTTCCTAGGAAGTCGAATGCCAACTCAATGTAGGATGAAGCGAAGCCAGGCGGTGTCCAAAATCTCAGCTGCTCTTCGTGCTGCGTTCGTGGCGCTGCTCTAGGACAGGGATAGAACGTGAATCAATTGGGAGTAGTGGTGTATCGTACGATGGCCATCCGTTCTAGAACTCAAGTTGAAGTCAAGTCTGTGATGGTTTCTGCGTTAGCTTTCCTACCCTTACGTGCTTCTATGTTGACACTTCCGTATCCGCGGTGCTTCGAAGGCACTATGGAAGCCACGCAGCTTATGCCTGCAAGTGCGGAATTGCCTTTCCCCTTTCGTCTCCTTCATTTGGTTGCCAAGCCATAGCAATGGTGCAAGGCAATGCGACCAAGCTCCAGTCAAATCGAATATAAAAGCGGGCAACACCTCTCCACTAGCTGCCCGACTGAGCATCGCAAGTTTGAAGCTTTTTGACAGTTGTAATCATGAACTTCTTCAGTGTGTTGGCACTGTGTGCCACGCTGTTCGCCAAGTCACTCTTTACGGATGCTTCACCCCTCCCTGGTGATGATTTTGTCACAGAGCCAGCGTCTCCGATCCTCCCAAGGACTCGGCACAAGCATGTGTCTAAAGTCAACGGAAGGCTGTTCGACATAGGAGGCACCACTCAGTATTTCGCCAGTAGTCCTTTGATATCATTGTTGTCGAAAACATCCGTTCGCTGACAATTGCCAGGAGCCAATGCTTGGTGGCTCGGTCATCTCCGTCAAAATTCAGATGTCGATCATGCAATGTCTCAGATTGCTGCAGTAAGCCGACTCTGATCTTCACTTGCAAGCTTGACGTCGGCCCTACATAGACAGGTTACAAAGTAGTACGAACGTGGGGATTCGGAAGCACCAACAACGCAGCTACGGAGACCAATGTCTACTACCAAGTACTCAACTCCAGTGGCCAGTAATTCAATTACGACCCGTCCAACGGTATCTTCCGGACTACTACTTTGATGCGCATACACTGACTATATCTAGGGATTCCTCGCCTGGACTATGCGGTAGCTACCGCAGACACGTATGGCCTTCAGCTCGTCCTACCATTGCTCAACAACTTCGATGACCTGGGAGGCATCAACACCTATACGAACGCTTTCGGGGGAACCCATGCTTCCTTTTACACTGATGTGGCTTCTCAAGCTGCTTATAAGAAATACATTAAGCTCATCGTCAACCGCTACAAGTCATCGTGCGCCATTTTTGCATGACAGCTCGCAAACGAGCCCGGCTGCAGTACCTGCGATACTTCGGTGATATACAATTGGGCCAAGGACATCTCGGCTTACATCAAGTCGCTGGACCCTAAACATATGGTATCCCTTGGCGATGAGGGCTGGCTAACTCCGCCACAAGGCGACGGTTCATATGCCTACAGTGGGTACGAAGGTGTCGACTTCGTCAAGAACCTGGGCATCCCTACACTCGACTATGGAACATTCCACTTGTATCCGAGTCAATGGGGCTACAACTATACCTGGGGCAACGAGTGGATCGAGCAACACAATGCCATCGGGAAAGCCGCTGGCAAGCCCGTTGTCCTTGAGGAATACGGCGTCCCAGACGCGAGTATCAGACTCGGCGTTGAGCAAGATTGGCAGACCACCATTGTGAACCTGACAAGTGTGGCTTACGATTCGTTCTGGCAGTTTGGCACAAATCTACCGAGTGGAACGAATCCTTTCGATTCTTATGCTACCTATCACGGCAGGGATGAGTTCAAAGTGCTTGGTAATCAGCATGTAGCAGCGATGTGCGCCAAAAAGCCTCAGGCGACGCTGTAAAGCTTCGCTTCGTAAGAGTCGAAATTTGCTTTACCTATTGTTGCTACGGCGCTGGCGTTGAGTTTTCGGCCACCGGTTCTTAATATCGGATTTACTAAGGATGTTTTTACGGGCTGCTGGCAAAAGAATCAATTAATTTATCATGGTAGATACATCGGCCCGGTGCGTGACCGTTGCCAGAGGAGAGGTTTTGGTCACCCCATTTCACCCAAAATTCTAATTACTACTAGGCGTAAACCTTGTCGGCGCTCATACAAGGATCTGACGAATCCAGGATCCAGTCTATCGCATGTCGTGCTAAAGCTAACCCTCCCTGCCTTATCACTCAATTTTGAATGCTGTCGACTAATGATTTGACGAAATCATCTTTGGTTGTGGATCACCACTGGTTAATCTTTAAATCTGAAGTCGCCGTCTCGTGACCCTCGACACTCATAAGGTACAGTAGGCACCCACAGTGGATGGAAGGTGCCCGCTAGCATCGACCTAAGCTTGGCATCAGCGGTGACGTTTAATTGGTCAGAGTCTCGCTACGCTGCCTTGGTCAGGAAAGGCTCGCCGCCAAGAAATAACATCATTGACCGGACGCTTTCCACCAGGTACTTCCTATCCACGGGGTTATATGTTAGCGTCACAGGATTTTATTTTGGTGAGAGCTGGGCAAAATAAACCGTTGTCACGCTAACATATAACCCCTCTGATACGAAGTACCTTCAGCAGCTAAAGGTGACACAAGGCAAGATCTGCCTATCAGCGGCGGGCCGACGACCGTCATCGATTGCTATCCGTGTTCGGGAAGGCGCCAAGCCTGCGGGATTCGTCGATCTTGAGCAATCGATCGTCAATTCTATCTGAAGCGCATAACAGCAGCAGCGGCTCTCTTCCCTTCTTTGTTTCGTCGTTCGTTTCACCAAACGCAAGCAGGTGCCGTCGCTGTCGACTCCGGTCAATCACTCGTTCTTGCCGCGACTGACAGCTGATGAGCCTTGCTCCTGCTTGACCTCGTGCGATTCTCTGTAAATACTTCACGGAAGCACTCGTTGACAGCCACTTTCTCCCCCCAACTCTCATTCGGCTTCAATCGCTCGTTCCTTTTGTGACCGTTACTGGGTTCGTTGAAACGTAGTTACCTACTTTCTTTGACATACCGCGCAATTGACAGCCAACTATTGGCGTTGAACACAATGATCTCCCTTCTCGCAGCTTTCGTTACTTTGCTCGCCAATGTTGCTTTGCTCGCCAATGTCTCTTTTGCGGCGTCCCTGCCCCAGATAACTGCAGTGGGATCCAAGTTCTTTACAAGTAAGGGAGATCAATATTACATAAAAGGGTGAGCGGATCTGGTTTCCACTGCCGCGTTGCTGGGGCTAAGAGAGATGCAGAATTGCCTACCAGCTTGTCTCGACCGATCCACTTCTCGATGAGGGCCAATGCAAACTCGATGCTACCTCGATGCAGAAGTTGGGAGCGAATACCATACGCGTATACCATGTTGACCCTACTGGTGACCATAGCGGCTGTATGAGTGCTTTTGAGGATGCAGGCATCTACTTGTTCGTCGACTTGGACACCTTCGACACCCAAATCGACCAGGTACGAAGTTTCTCATTTCTGTCTCCTTCGCCGGTGTAGAACATCCATTGATAATTGGACGCTGTGCAGACGCAACTGCGCTTCTTTTTTCAAGATACCCTGTCTTACTACGCCTGCTGACTATGGTATACGCACAGGACTCGCCCACATGGAACCAAACACAACTCACGAGGTTCGAAGCCGTCTTGGACGAGTTCCAAAAATTTGGCAACACTGCTGGGTTTTTCGTTGGCAATGAGGTTCTGACGCGAGGTGAGTACTTCCGCAAGAATACACGTGTCGGAGGCGTTAATACGTTTTTCCTTACAGGGAATGGATCTGCAGCTGCCCCTTACATCAAGGCCGCATTGAGAGACGTTAAGGCGTATAGAGATTCAAAGAATTACCGCAAGATCCCAATCGGCTACTCTGCTGGTAAGCGAGTGCAGCTGGCGCGAATTAAACAAGCGTTCTGACATTGCGATAGCGGACATACCTGACCTTCGACCCATGCTTCAGAATTACATGGCGTGCGGTGACGATCCAACCATCAACGCCGATTTCTACTCTCTGAACGTCTATGAATGGTGTGGCCAGTCCTCGTATGACGTTTCCGGTTATTCTATGCTTGAGCAAAATGCAACCAGCTATAACATCCCGATCTTCATATCGGAAACCGGTTGCAGAAAGCCAGCTCACCGGCTATTCCAGGACCAAGCATCTATCTTCGGGTCGGACATGGCGAATACCTGGTCAGGCGCAATCATCTATGAATGGATTGAAGAGGCCAACGACTATGGCCTTATAAGCTACGGGGCAACAGTGGACCCTACCGGCGCAGCTGCAACGACCGCGTTAGATGGGTTTCCTCGTTCGGGTACACCATCGCCAGTCTTACCCGACTATACCAATCTACAAAGCCAATGGTCAACGTTGACCCCGACTGGTGTTAAGCTTTCCGCCTACAAGGCGTCTACGGGGCAGCTTTCCCCACCTGCGTGCCCAACGTCGACCGCGAGTGGTTGGATGGTCAATGGAAACGCCAAGCTTCCTAGCCTTGGACAGACACTTGACGTTGCTGCTACAGCCTCGTCGACGGGCAGCCCAACAACGTCCGCCACTCCTTCGGCATCAGGTAAAGGTGCCGCAGCCGGCGGAAAAGAGATTGCAGGCATGGGGTTAGGCTTGATGGGTGTGATGCTCGGCTTCGTTGTGTGGTTTTGAAAGGCAGAAGCATGGCATAACAGGCGTAAGGTACGCCAGGGCATCAGCAAAAGCATCAGCATTCATCTACATTTGCATTAGCGCTGGAGTACCAAAAGTTCATAAAGATAATGGTAATGTCTAGACATGCATGTATTGCGATACTTCTATTAGACTTATTCAAATGATAACAGTCTAACTCCTCCTCTAGGATGGTATTTCCTGGAGTACATGCAGCTTGCTACCCGATCATGCTTCTTGAGTTCAGAATTGCTCACGTCAAATGCTTTGACTGTTTACCGCTTTAGCTATGATAATCTCACCCGCAGTTTTTCTGTTATAATTCTTTTCACCTCTGTGATCAAACGATTGTCTCAGTGCTCAGTTCTCCTTTGCAGAATTATGTTTGATGCCCGACAAGTCCTAACCCTAGAGTGAACCCTACATTCAATCCTAACTATTTATAAACAACGCTACAAGATATAATGCAATAGCTTCGAACGATTAACGAGCGCTATAATAGATAGTATAAACTATCTATAAAGAGTAAGCGTCGATATTAAAATATAATTTTGCTAGAAGATTTAAGAGCAATATTTAATATTTAAGATAAAAATCGATTACAATAATAAATAAGTCTTATTTGAGTAAAAATACACAATAATATTTATAAATGTATTTAAGAATAATCTTATAACTTGTATAAGATAAAACGTTATAATTAGAATAATTGTATTTGCAAATACTATATACATGTTTATTATATATATTGTATTAATAATTGCTTACGTCTTGTCAATATTTATTAGTCAAAAAGTATTAGAAGTTGCAAAATCGTTTTATTACAAAGTATTACAAACTATAAGATTGCTTTATTATAGAATATTTAAATGCAAATTAAAGTCGCACAAATGCAACTTTAACTTTAAAAATAACTTTAAGAGAAGCAATAATTTTGCTTAATTTGTCGACAAGCTCTCTTTCTAGTATTTAATTCTTTAAGAGACTATAATATGCGTACGTTATTTAATTAGTTTTAATATAAGGAAATTGTAAGTAAAAGCTAAATTAAGATGCTTAACAATTAATCTTCTTTATTTAGCAATCTTTTAATACAAGAGATTATTATATAATAGATAATTAAAGATTACAACATTTTAACTTGTTAAATCAAGAATAACAATAAAGATTGTAACAAAACTTTATTGTTAATACAATTTTAAAATATTATCTTAAGATTTCGAACTTAATTGTAAATTTTTTTTTTAATATATTATTTTACTTTATAAGTATTAATGTTAACAATTAATTATTAATATATCGACAATAAACACAAATCGAAATAATTTATTTAGCGTAGCTTTTTATAACATTGTTAATTTACGTTATATTTAACAAATTATCTTAAACTAAATAAAACAAAGAAGCGAAAAAAAAATTAATAGAGAGAGATCTTAGCAATTTTAAATAAAATAATAAACAAGATCAAGATTGTTAATATTATTGTTAACGAAGTTCTTAATATTATTTGACAAAACAAGTTATAACAAGTAAAGTCGAAATAAACGTACAAAAAAAATACAATAAAAGTAATTTAAACAAAAGGTATAAAAGTTATTAAAATTATTTACGCGAAGTTTCGTAATAAAAAGATAAAGAAAATTAACGAAATTTGCGCTAATTAAGAAGCAAATTTTGATTATTTTTAGCTAGACAATAGCTTCGAATATTAAGTTAAATAAATAATTTTAACAATAACGCAATTTTCTTTTATCGAAGCTAGTTTGCTTTTTACTTAAAATATTATAACTTGTTTGCAAAAAAAAAAAGAGAACAAGATTTTACGCGAGATATTTTGTTGTTTGATTAACAATTTGTTACGCAACTTATATTGTTAAAACAAGAAATGAAGTTTTGCGATATTTTAGTATTTTTTGCAAATAAGTTAAAAGTATTCGAAATAATTTAAGAAGATCTAGCAATTAATAATTCTTCGAAGACGTTAATAATTTTAAAAAGAGAGTAAGATATAAGTTATCAAGATTATTAAGAGCAACAATTGTAGCAATAATAAATAGCGACAAAAAACAAGTAATAATAGTGTGTCTAACAAGATGTTTTTTGAGTTATTTATTTTTATTAAGTGTTCGATAACAAAAGAAATCGAAGAAGTAAAAGATTGCAAATGTTATTTTATAAATATCGATTTTTTAAAACAAATTAATTGCGAGTTAAGAAATAAAATCGAAATATGCATCGAAAGTAAATATCTTTTTACAATTTATCTAATTATCTAATTAATATTAATAAAGAATTTTTCGAACTTGTATTATATTTATATTTATTAGATTTAAGATTTTGCACAGATTGACATCGAGTAATATTTGGGTTTCTTAACAAACTATTCTTTTATAATATATTAACGTGCAAAAAGACAAAAAAAATTTGAATAATATCGAGTTTAATTAGTAAAGCAATCTTGTTATTGCATATATAACTCAAATTGCACTTAAACTTACATTGTTAAATTAATTGTATTAATATATTATCTTATTATAGAAGTTTCTCGCATTAATTTAATTGTATATCGATTTCGTTATAAGTTAGACGTTTGTTTGTTAAATATTTTAAAATAATCTTGTTACGCAAATGCAAGCAAATCAACTCTTAAAAGAAAATCATATAAAAATAATGCAAATAATAGCGTTGTATTAAATAAAGTTTTTGCAAAAGTTCAAGATTGTCTTTAAGAAAATAAAAAACGCAAAAATTATTTACTATAACAACAATAAATATTTTGTAAGTTAAAAAAAAAATCAAAATATAAAGTTGCTCAATAGAAATAAATTAGCAATAACAATAAAGTTTAATGCGTGCAACTAATTAAGCAATAACAAAGCTTATTAATTCGATAATAACAATTATATATTTATCTCTCTTATTTTAATTACGTAACTTAAATATCTTTAATATGTTCAAAATCAAAATTTAATACAAGAATAATGTTAATCTCTACTTAATTTTATAAGAATTATATAATTACTAATTGTATCTTATGCACATTAAAAGAGAGAAACTTAAGATCTATTATTAGCACTTATTGTTAACAATTGTTTATCTTAATTAAAATAAAAATATAACAAAGTTAACAAGACAAAATTGCAAAAATGCAATTTTGCTTATCTTAATTACTTCTTCTTGCTTTCTAAACTAAATAAGTTGTTGTCGAAATTAATTTTCTTTTTAACATACTTTGCATTCGAATCGAATTCTCTCTTGTTATCTTTATCAATATTGTCTTTTAATTTAAGTTTCTTCTTATTTAGTTCTTTCTTGTTATAATTGTTAATTCTCTTTTTATTTGTCTCGCTCTTAGTTAATTAAACAACAATCTTTTTTTGCTTCTTCTTTATTTTAATTAGAATTTTAATCAACTTTAAATTGTTCAACTCGCGAACAAAAATATCGCAAAATCGAATCTTAAAAATAAAATAAAAGTTCTTTTTAACAATATTAATAGAGCAAATAATTTAATTGCTTGTCTTCGACTTTCCTTTTTTAAATTTAAAGATAATAAGTAAGTTTCTTTGTTTAAATATAGTTTTGTTTAATTTCGTAATTTCTTTTGTAAAATCGCAAAAATAATCGATTAATATTTGAACAATAGTTTTAATCGATTTTCTTTAGAGTAATTTGTTGTTATTAGTTATTTAATTTTTATACAAGAAACAAACGAAATATAAATTCTTGTTATGTTCTTTTTTTTTTATTTAATAATAAATATCTTTAGTTTAGTTATAATAATATTTTGCTTAATTCGAATAAATAATATAATTCTTGCAATTTTTATTGCTTACGCAATAAATTTTTTTCGAAATATAATCGAACAAAATATGCGTTGTTTTCGAAAAGTTATTGCTATTAAAGTTGACAAATTATATATTTTTTCAAATGTTAATACTTAATTGTTTAAGCGTAATATTTACAAAATAATTATCGAGACAAACTTTAATTTAAGATATATTAATTGTTTTTTAATTTTCGTAAATATTAACTTTTGATTTTATAATAAGCTAATAATTCTTAAATATTTCAAACTTGCGTTTCGATATTTTCTTTAACTTTTTATATAAGTTTAACTTCTTAATATTGAATATACAATAAATTTTACTATATTATTTTTTCTCTAATTTAGAAGATTTACGATTATAACTAATAATAATATTGCGCTTATTTTTCTTAATTTCCTTCGAAAAAATACTTAATTTCTTATCGATTTCGACGCACTTCTTTTTCTTTGCGTTATTTAATTTTTTTAACAATTAATTTTGCGCAACTACTTCTTCTTTTTATAATAAATTAGCATATAAGCTTGTATCTTCTCGACTTAATTTATACAAGTCTTATCTTTATATCAATATTATTACTCTTTATCGAAATCTTATTACTTATAATCTCTTTTTCTTTATTTATTTTGTTGTCGCCATTTATATGCTTAGTTTCTTTCTCAATTATATTGTTCTAATTAATGTATAAGTCTTTGCTTAACAAGTTTATGTTAATAACATTTAATCTCTTAATTAACAATATTGTTAAGAGTAATATTTGTTATTCTTAAAATTAAAGAACAAGAGCAAAAGATAAGAGCAAAAGCGAGAAAAGCAATTAAGTAAGTAAAGAGAGAGATTGTGCTCGATTGTTATTCGTAAAATAAATTAATTTGTAGCTAAATTTTGTATTCTCAAAAATTCTATTAATAAGATTTAAGTATCGCTTTGTTTGTTCGATAAATAAATTAATATTAACGCATCTATAAATTTTGCTTTATGCTTCTATTACAATATATAAAAGTAGAAAGATAAACAATTTTGTAAATTTGATTGTAATTTGAATTTATAGCAAATAAAAAAAAACAATAATTCTAATAAGTTGAGCTTTATTCGACTTTCTATATCGCTTAAAGTTAAAGAGTTGTCTATAAATACTTAGTCGAATTCGATGTTCTAATGATTTTAACTTAATCTTAAATAATTTTTTTTAGTATTAGATAAAAATAGTACGTAATATATTAGAATATTCGAGTTTGTCTTCTTTTTTAATTGTGCAAAAATAATATCTATTTATTTAGTCTTATACGCTATAATTTATTATTGTATAAGTGCGCTAAGTTACAATACAATTCGACTTGATATATTATATAATTGCTTTCTTGTTGCGCATTGTCGAACGTTAAAAGAAAGAAAAAAGGTTTTTAAATCAATTGTTCTAATAGTTGTTAGCAATAATATTGCAATTAAATTTAATATATTCGACAAAATTGTTGTTAAACAACTTGTTATTATAAATTTAGATTCTTTTCTTAAAAACAACTTTTGCAAATTAATTTTATTTTCTTTTGCAATACTTTTCGATTATTTTAATTATTTTTACGTTATATTGAACGCAAATTAAACAAATCGCAATTTATATAAATTATCTCAATTTTAGTTTTTAATTAATTTTGCTAAGATTAACAATACAATTAGTAATCTAATAAGCGCTTAAATTTTATATAGTTTAGCTTTATTGCTAATATAAATCTTTAAAGTTAATAAAATATATATTTTTTTAATGCGCTAATTTTACAACGCAATCGAATTCTTGTAAAGACAATTTCGCGTTACGCATATTTGCTTATAATATATCTTAATTATTTTTATTTTTATATATATTTTTAATTGTATTAATTTTTGCTTGTCTTATATTTGTTAATTGTCTAAATATAAGTTCGAATTAAGATTTTTATTTGCGAAAGTTAAGTTGCTATATTAATTGTCTAAATACAAGTCTAAATTAAAAAATTTATTTGCAAAAGTCGAGTTGCTATATTAATTGTCTAAATACAAGTTTAAATTGAAATTTTTATTTGCGAAAGTCGAATTACTATATTGATTATTTAAATATAAGTAAGTTTTAGAATAATTAGAATTGCAACTTATTCTTATACTTCTTTTGCTTATTAACAAGACATATTTATTTCTTTTTGATTTACAAAACGCATCAATATTAAATATCTATAATTAATCTTACTTCAAATATATATTATATAAATATTCTTATCTTTTCTTTAATATATCTTTTTCTTGTCTTTTATTGTTTATATATATAATCGAATTAGAGCGCAAATACGCTTTACGAAATAACTTTGTAAATTTTAAGTAAACAAAAAAATCGAACATTTATAAAATACTTAAATTAAATTTTCAAGATTTCTAATATAATTTGTTGCATTCGAATTAAATCTTTAAGATTTTTAACATAATTTGTTGCGTTCGAATTAAATCTTTAAGATTTCTAATAAGAAAGACAAAATAAAAATTAAGAGTAATAAAATTTGTCTTGTCTTGTTATTTTATTCGATTAAGATAAATTGAGAAAAAATTATTGTTTGAGCAAATTTCGAACATTAATTGCAATCGATAATATTAATAAGTTAACAAAGTATTAGATAAAACTCAAAAAAAGATAGCAAATGCAAAACTAATAATAAATAATATATTCTTAAATTCGAAAACAATTAATTGCAAACTCTTAAGCGCATTTAAGAGACACTAAATAAAGTTAGTATTTATATTTTGTTATTGAGATATATTAACAATATCTTATATTAACAATATTGTAATTAAAATTGTATACAAATTAATTGCAAAAGATAATCAAGACGCGCATTGTATAAATGTTATCTCTTCGACACAAAGCATCTTAATATTGTTTATCTTATTTATTAAAAAAGTTGTAAAAACAACAATGCAAGTCGAGATATATTTATTTATAAATATACTAGCTTAATAATAATTAATTGTAAATATATATTTGCTATCGAAAGAACAAAGAGAATTTGAAAAAGAAATAAATTCTTTATTATAGCAAACAACAAATTATTGTTATTTCTATATTATTAAGAAGAAGAATAAAGAGCAAATAACAATGCAAAGCAAAAAGAATTATAAAAATTTTTAAGTATTTGACGCAAGCTTAGACGTTGTTTTACTTCTTTTTATAAGCAATATATAGAATTGCGTTGCATTTATTAGCGTTAATTCTTACTTAATTAGTACGTTAATAGCTTATTAGTTACAAAATAAAAAAAACAATTTGCAAACAATTCGAAGTAATTTAGCAAAAAAAAATTAATAAAGACTTAAGCGTAACAAGTAATGTGCAAATATCGAAAACAAACGCAAAGCAATTTGATTTCGATCAATTTGTTAAGAAGTTTTAACTTAAGAGCGCAAATTGTTTGCGATTGTTGTTGACAATTCGAAATTATATATTATTGCGCAAGTCTATTCTTCGATACAACGCAACATTATGTAAAATTTGCTTTCTTAATTTTTATGCTCTTAATAATTTTATATTTGTTGTCTAAAATAGAAATTCGAAGCTTTAAATATAATTAACTTAAATTAAAAGTTGCAAACAATACAAGAATTAATAAATTAAGTTCAAGAATATATATTATAATATACAACTTTTGTTTGCGATAAAAGATGTCGATACTTAATAACAATTATTTAATAAAAGCAAATATAAGAATAAACAAAAACTTGTTGTATTGCGATAAAAATATAAATTATATTATAAAACTTAGTCTTCGAGATAAAAGAGTTAAAAGCAAATATTTTATAAAGATTTAACAATATCTTTACGCAATAACGCGACAATTTTTTTGATTACAATATTGTTACGCGACGTTGCTCAAGTTTTATAAAATATTTTTAAAATATCAAATTAAGTAAATTGTATTTGCAATAAGTCTTGCATCTAAGAATAAATTCGACAATTAAAGTATATTAATAAATTTAATTTGTAGTTTTATACTTCGCAATTAATATTTGCATTTAATAGAATTAAATAACACTAACTTGTTACTTTTGATTTTTTATAATTGACAAATACTTTCGACAACAAATCAATAGTAAAATAATATATCGAAAGTCGCAAAATTAAGCATAAAAAACGAAAAGTTAATTCGATTATTTAACTTAAATGTTTAACAAAAAATTTATATCTAACAAAAAAGAAAATAAATTTATAATAATTGTTATGTAGCAATCTAGATGCGAAATCGAGAATATTAAAGTTTAATCTAATTTTTTGCATTAATAACATTATAAGTATTAATATAAATGCTCGCTTGTAATTAAATAAGCAAAATAGCGTTGCGCAAAATTAACTTGATTTATTCTCATTTTTTGTTATTTTGTTAATTTAGAAATAAACACAATCTTTATTCAATATATTCGAGAATATATAGATTCTAAGTGTTTTTTATTATATTAAAATTCTCGCATTATAATCTTTCTTCTTATCGAGTCTTTATTAATTATTAAAAAGTTAATATTAAGTCTTGTTTTATTATTCTTTTTGCGAGATTTTAACAATGAAGATTATTTCTCTAACGATATTTATTTCGCTCGCTTATTATTTTTAGATACTTCGATCTTTCTTGCGAACGTTTGTCGATTTTGTAGAATTAAATTTTAAGGAAGTTAACAATATTACGAATCTAATATTAAACTATAAGTTAACAATTCTTAAGTATTTAACTTTGTTGAAACAATATTGCAATAAATTTGCAAAATAGTATAGCAAGTTTTTCAATTACATTTATAAGAAATATTTAAGAAAAAAGAGTTCTTTCTTCTAATAAACTTACAAAAGTTTATTATTGTATCTTATTATAATTGATTCTAAGCAATAAATAAATTGCGATTTGAACTAAATATGTTAATAAAAGATAAAGTCTTCGAGAAATATTAGAAATTCTTAGAGATTATAAATTAAAAAACTTTAATTAACTTCGAGAAAATTAAGAAAGCAATAATCAAATATATTTCTTGTTAATTGAAATTTATTGTTAGCTTTAATTGCTTAAGATATTAGAATAATTGCAACAAAAATATATTTAAAGTTTAGCTCTTAACAATATCGAAACTATATTATCTACTTCATCTCGACAAATCGAATAATTTTTAGTCGATTTTTGCTCTCTATCTTTACAATAATACGCTTGTCGAAGAATTGTTAATTTGTTATGCTCTATTAATTTAATTATGTCTTATTGCACAATTCAATATTATATAAAAAAATAAACAAATAAGATTAGAAGACAACTTAGATTAATAGAGAAACTTTTAATTACAATTTTAACATATAATAATTTCGATTATACAAAAGATAGAAAATTTAATAAAATTAATAAAATAAGACAATTTAAGTTTATTACGATAACTCTTATGTTTGAATCTTACAAATTTAACTTAATTTTGCTAAAAAAGAAGATATAAAATTCTCAATTTTATTTGCTTTTAATTCGATAACTTGTAATAAAGATCGAGAATATTAAACTTGATATAAATATAAGTAATAATCGAATTAATTAGTATTGTTCGATTAACAAAGCAAATTTAATTGCGATATATTAAGATTATTATATAAAATCTCTTTATAGATTTAAAGTACAAAAAGATAAAAAAAAAATTTTTTAATCGACGTTTATATTATTTATTTAATTGCTAAGATCTTATCGAATTAAATATTATTTTATAAAGTCGATTTTCAAAAATAAAAGTATAACGATTAATAATATTAATATTATTAACAATCTTTATTTTACGTAAATTAAGTTTAAGAGCAACAATTTGTAATTCGACAATTATATACAAATTTGCGCAAATAATTTGAAAATTTATAAGAGAATAAAATCGACAATAGTTTTGCAAAAATATATATTCGAACTCTTCTTCAATAGCTTTAACTAACTAATATTAATAATTAAATTATAATATTTTAGCTTTAATATAATAGAATTGATTTATTATATTTACTTTAATAACGCGCATTTTAAGAACAAATTAAATCTTTAATATGCAATTAATAAATAATAACGCAAACGTGTTGTTTAATTCAACAACTTTTAAAATATCAAGAAACTAATCTTACAAAGTTATAAATTTTGTACAATCGACATTATAATACGTTTAACTTGTTAAAAGAAATACAACTTCAAAATTATTAATAATATTCTAATATAATTTAAATCTTATATTAAGAAGCTTATCAAATCTTAAATAAATTACTTCGATATATAAAAGATTAGTTTTACAAATTATTATTTGCGCAATCGATTATTGCAATTTTATTAATTTTTGATTAAGAATTTCGAAATTATTAGAACTTTTGCAATTATAAAAAGTTATATATAATACTTCGATATATTATTAAACACGCAAATATCGAATTTTTAAAATATATTCTTTGAAAAATTGCGATTGTTTTTTAGACAAAAACAACAAGTATATTAAATTATGCTTAAGTATTATTGCGCATACTTTATATAATTGATATATTAATAATATCAAAGAAATTGCAAGATACAATATTAATTAATAGTTTAATAAATTTTTAAAATCAAGAAAACTTTAATTTCGAAATAAATCGATTGTTAAAGTTATTAAACTTAAATTTAAAGACATTTTAAAAAGAAAATTTAATATTTTCTTAAAATAGCAATAAGTCGCTTAAAATTTAAATACTTACATATTTATATTTGTTAAGATTTAATTTATTTATAAAGAAATTATTTAAAATTGTTAAATCGAACAAATATTTAAAAAAGAATAATTCGAAAGATATATAAAGTATAACGTTGCATCTAATAGAAACGTTATTAATCAAAAAGTTTATCAATTAATACTTTAAAAATTCTATTATAAATCTATATATAATAAGCATCGTTAAATTAAGTAAAAATAATGCTAAATATAATTGTTAATATTAAACAAAATTCTTCGTTACAACAAAGAATATAAATAATAATAAGATTTTAAAAATTAAATACGCAAACAACAATAACAAATCTAAATTCGAGAAAACTCTAAATTTAGACAAAAGTTCTTAATTTTTTTTAATTTTTAATATATTGTTGTTGCAAATATTTAACAATAAAGAATATATATTCTAGTTCTTTTTACAATCTTTTAAATTTATATTTGCACAACTTTGTTTATTGCAATTGTTGCGCTTACTTCTATTAAAATTTGTCGAATTGTTAAAATTGCATTGCGCGCGTTTGATAATCGAACTAAATTTATAATTGTTTAAGTAATTTAATCTCTTTCTTTGTCTCTTAATTTCTTGCACGTTCTATAACAACAATAGATTTCTATTAATATTCTTTAAAATTTCTTTTAACAACTTTTATCTTCGAATTCTAAATATTTTCGAAAGCGTTTTTGAGAGATTTTCATCTTATTTATCTTTTAATATTTGTTAATTTTTAGCTTTTAACGCAATATTTTTTCTTATTTTTGGATCAACGAAGCTTGCACTTATCGATTTTGCGTTTATTTTTTATTTATTTTTCTTCTTTTGTTTCTTATTACTCTTTGTTAAAGATTTGTAATTAATTTTGATTAAATAAAAAATTTGTTGTTATTAAAAAATTACAACAACTTTGTTTATTAATTCTTTGTTTACTTTGTCTTTGTTGCGCAATCTTGTTGCAATTATTTTATTCGATTTAATATTTAATTGTTAATCTTGTTTCAAGATTTCGAGTATCTTAACATTGTATTGCGTTGCGTTACTTTATATACTTTTTATAATTTACTTAAAAGTTGCTTTATTAATTATATATTTGTCTTAAATTATTAGATTTTTTAATATTTTATTAGATATAATTAAGATTAAATAGAATTTAAGATAAGAATTAAAAAATATTGTATAAATCTTTTGTGTTCTTTAGCTTTTTAATTGCTTCTTAAATTAGATTTTCTTTTTTAATATTTAAATATTTTAAATATTATTTTTGCTATACAAAATAATAAGTATTTGTTTATTTGAATTGCAATTCGAGCAATATAATTTAGACTAAATTTTGTCTTACTTTGCAAAACTTATGTTATTGATTATTTTGTTATTAAAATATAGCAATTGGATTCTTTAATAATAATTGATTAAAACGTTAATTAACTCTTATATATTCTTTTCGAGATTATAACAATATGCAAAATTTGACTTATTTATTAACTTAATTAGACTAATCGTTGGATCGAGTTTCGATATCAACATTCTAATTCGACCTAGATACTTGGTATCAATCTCTTGACTCGACTCGAAATCAACTTGAGTCAACGATTTCTTGACTTGGCTCGATCGACTCGCCAAGCAATCGAAAATAACGCCAAAATGTCAAGATTTTCTATTTTTAAAAAAATTCGCATTATTTGAATTACTAAAAATAGTTTAAAAATAATAACGCACAAATAACGTACAAATGCATTATCTAAATGCATTACT
>JAABUZ0100003299.1_pt1 | contig 24300 bp, 28 predicted proteins | sample 5562091 | NCBI WGS metagenome assembly JAABUZ01 (sample SAMN12813069, study PRJNA571459) | rock metagenome | isolation source: Antarctica rocks | place: Antarctica: Victoria Land, Linnaeus Terrace sud | collected 2015-12-21
GCGAGCAGTCCGCCCGCCACCTCGGGACGGTGATTGAAGCGGGGCTCGCCGAGCACGTCGAGGACGCTCCCCGCAGCGCCCGCCTTGGGGTCCTCCGTGCCGAACACCACCCGCGGGACGCGAGCGAGGACGATCGCTCCCGCGCACATGGCGCAGGGCTCGAGGGTCACGTAGAGCACGCAGTCGAGCACGCGCCAGGTTCCGAGCCCCCGCGCCGCCTCGCGCAGCGCGAGCGTCTCGGCATGGGCGGTGGGATCGCCCCGCCGCTCCCGCTCGTTGCGCGCGGCGCCGATCACCTCCCCCTCGTGCACGACCACCGCGCCGACCGGCACGTCGTCGTGCTCGAGCGCGCCCTCGGCCTCGCGCAGGGCCAGTCGCATGTAGTACTCGTCGCGCGGAAAGAAGCGGGAGGGCAACCGGGAAGGCCTTCGCAGGGCAAAAGGGAAACTTCTTCCTGCCGATGATGTCTTAACGGGGGCGATTGCCCAGAGCTGCCCCTGCCGGTCCGTTCCCTCCCCCATGCGCCTCCCCTCCTCTCTCCGTCTCCTCCTGAGCCTCGCCGGGCTCGGCGCCGCCCTCGGACCCGCCGCCGCAGCGGCGCACGCCGAGCTCCCCGCCCCGTACGTCCCGGGCCAGGTCGTGGTCCGCTACGCGGCGCGCACGCCGCTCGTGGCGCGCGCGGCGACCGACCGCGCCGCCGGGGCCGTGGCGCTCGCCCAGCCCAAGCCGACCACCGCCCCCTTCCGCGTGCTGCGCCTGCGCGCGGGCACCTCCGTGCCCGACGCCCTGCGCCGCCTGCACAGCGCCCCCGGGGTGCTCACCGCCGTGCCGAACTACCGGGTCAGCCCGGCGGGCGGCGGCGGCTTCTTCCCCCGCGACCCCGGCAGCACCTCGCGCGCCGGCGCCTGGACGCGCTTTCAGTGGAACTTCCTGCGGGGCGCGGGCGTCGACGCGCCCGACGCGTGGGCCCACCTCATCGCCGCCGGGCACCCCGGGGGCAGCGGCGTGCGGGTCGCGGTGCTCGACACGGGCATCGCCTACCGGAACTGGGGGCGCTTTCGGCGCTCCCCCGACTTCGCCAGGACGCGGTTTGCCGATCCCTACGACTTCGTGGCCCACAACCGCTTTCCCCTCGACCGCGACGGACACGGCACGCACGTGGCCGGCACGATCGCCGAGGAGACGAACAACCGCGCGGGCGTCACCGGCCTGGCCTACGGGGCGACGGTCATCCCCGTTCGCGTGATCGGCCCCAACAGCGGCGACGTCGAGGTCGCCGCGGGCATCCGCTACGCGGTGCGCCATCACGCGCAGGTCATCAACATGAGCCTGGAGTTCCCCGACCGCTATGCCACGCTCAGCCCGGCGGACATCCCCGACGTGATCGATGCGATCGGCTACGCCCACCGCCACGGCGTGGTCCTCGTCGCCGCCACGGGCAACGAGGGGCCGAGGGTGAGCTACCCGGCTCGGGCCGAGCACGTCCTGGCCGTCGGGGCGAGCACCGTCCATCGCTGCCTGGCCGACTACTCGAACCACGGCGAGGGGATCGACCTCGTCGCTCCCGGAGGCGGAGACGACGCCTACCTGCCCCAGGACCCGAACTGCCACGTCGACGACCCCTCCGGCCGGCCGATCTACCAGGAGACGCTCCTCCAGTTCGAGATGCCCGTTCGTCGGCACGGCCGGGTCGTCGGCTCCAGCACGCGCACAGATCCCGCCCGCTTCGGCCTGCAGCCCGTGTGGGCCGGGACCTCGATGGCCAGCCCCCACGTGGCGGCCACCGCCGCGCTCGTGATCGCCAGCGGCGTCATCGGCCCCCACCCCTCGCCCGACGCGGTCAGCGCGCGGCTCGAGAGCACGGCGCGGGACCTCGGCGCGCCCGGGTACGACCTGCGCTACGGCTACGGGCTCCTCGACGCGGCGCGGGCCACCGCCCCGTAGTCGGAGGGCGTGCCGCGCGGCGCGCTACGTCGTGCGGATGATGAGAACCGAGCAGGGGGCGTGGTGGGAGACCTTGTTCGGCACCGAGCCGAGCAGGAAGCGCTTGGCGCCCGTCATCCCCTTGTTGCCCACGATGATGAGGTCGGCGTGCTCCTCCTCGGCCACGTCGAGGATGGCGTCGGACGGGTCGCCGCGCCGCGAGAAGGTCTGCACCTCGACGCCGGCCGCCTTGGCCTCCTCCTCGGCGTCGCCCAGCGTGGCCTCCACGTCCTCGCGCGGGTTGACCGTCCACTCGACGTCCTTGGGCACCTCGCCCCGCTCCTGGCGCAGCCGCTGGTCGGGCACCGGCTCGTAGGCGCTCACCAGCTTAAGGCTCCCGCCGACGCTCTTCGCGAGGTCGATCGCGTGCTTCACGGCCTCGTGCGCCGTCTCCGAGCCGTCCGTCCCCACCACGATCGAGCCGAACATCGCTTCTCCTTTCGCAGGTGCCCCGATGCGCGGGGATCATAGAGGCGACCCGCGTACCGAGGCCGCCAGCGCGGGGCTGGGCGGCGGGTAGGGTCCCTCGGGGATGATCGACCTCCACTCCCACGTCCTTCCCGGCATCGACGACGGGCCGGCGAGCGTCGAGGGCTCACTCGCGCTGGCCCGGGCGGCGGCGCGGAGCGGCGTGCGCACGCTCCTGGCCACCCCTCACATCGACCACGCCTACGGGCTGCGACCCGCGCGCGTCCACGAAGAGGTGAAGCGGTTCGGCGCGCGCCTGCACGAGGAGGGGATCCCCCTCGAGGTGCTGCCGGGCGGCGAGGTCGCCCTCTCGCGGTGCAGCGAGCTGAGCGACGAGGACCTGCGCGCGGTCTGCCTCGGAGGCGGGCCCTACGTGCTGCTCGAGAGCCCGCTGCAGACGGTGGCCGTCGCGCTCGAGCCGGCGGTCTTCGAGCTGCAGGTGCGGGGCTTCCGCGTCCTCCTCGCTCACCCCGAGCGCTCACCGGTCTTCATGCGCGACCCCGAGCGCCTGCGCGGGCTGGTCGATAAGGGAGCGCTCTGCCAGATCACGGCGGCTTCCCTGCTCGGCCAGTTCGGGCGCACGGTGCGCTCCTACAGCCTCACGCTCCTGCGCGAGGGCCTCGTGCACGACGTCGCCTCCGACGCCCACGACGAGCAGCGCCGCCCGCCCGGCCTGCGAGAGGGCCTCTCCGCGGCCGAGCGCGACGTCCGCGGGCTCGGCGCGCTCGCAGGCTGGCTAACCGAGGAGGCGCCCGCGGCGATCCTGCGCGGCACCGCGCTGCCGCCCCGGCCCGAGCTACCCGGGCGTCGGGGACTGCTCGGGCGGCTCAGGCGAGCTTCGTGATCGCGATGATCGCGCCCGCGAGCACCGCGATGACGATCGCCACCTGAGTCCAGATCCAGAAGGGAGACATCGCTGGCTCCCAGGGTAGAGGGGCGGTCGCGCTCAGCCGCGATAGAGCGGGAAGTCGCGCGCGTGCCGGGCGTTGCCGGTGAGCTCGAGCGCCCACTTGAGCCACCAGGCGCCCGTGCGGGGACCCGGCATGGAGCCCGGCGCGTTGGCGCAGGGGCCGTCGGAGAGCCCGGGCGGGCTGACCCAGAAGAAGGCGTCGACGAGGCGGTTGCCCGTACCCAGCGTCGGCAGTGCACCGAGCGAACGGCCGGCGGGATTGCACCACACCTCGTTGCCGTAGCGGACGCCGTTGCGCGGCATGAGGGCGCCGCGGCCGTTCAGCGCGGTGTTGACCACGAAGTGCTTGCCGCCGAGCAGCCGCGAGACCTTCGTGCCGTAGGCGATCTGCGTGTGCGTCCACTCGTAGTGGGTCGGATCGAGCACGAAGCCGCGCACTCCACCCACGCCCACCCGGCGCAGGAGCTCGGCGGCGCGCTCGGGACGCAGCCAGTCCGCCGCTCCCGCGTCGATGTAGACCCCCGTGTTCGGCAGCGCGGCGAGACGGCGCACCTCGTAGGCGATCAGTCCAAGGCGAAAGGAGAGCGCGCTGCCGCGCAGGCAGTTCGAGCTCGCGATGCCGTCGGACTCGACGAAGATGACCGCGCGATGCGAGCCAATCCCCCGGGCGAAGCCGTCGACCCAGCGGCGGAAGCCGGCGGCGCTCGGGCCGCCGTTCTGGGCACACCCCATGCCGGGCAGGTTCTCGGTGACGAGCGCGGGGATGACCTCGCCGCCCTCCTCGGCGACCGCGCGGTCGAAGTAGGCGCGCGTGGCCTGCTCGCCGAACTGCCACGGCCACCACTTGGCCGACGGAGTCACCGCCAGGACGTCGAGCTGGCGAGCGGTCGCATGACGGCCGAGCGAGTCCTGGTAGCGGACCTCGCGCGCCGCAGGCTTCCAGTGCCAGTCGACGAACCACGAGCCGCCCGCGAGCGGGTTGCCGGCCGGCGCGGCGACGGCCGGCCCGACGCCGGCCACCGCCAACACGGCGCAGGCGAGCAGGAGGGCGGTGAGAAGTCGCTTCAGGCGCACGGACGACGGGCTGCGAGGGAGGCGGCGGACGCCGGCCTCCCCACCCCTACCTCACACCTCATCGGTCGCTTCGGTGCGGAGCTTGAGCGGACGAGCGGCGATCCGGCGCGCAGGCGCTCGTTTGGCAGCGACGGGTACGGCGCATGATCAAAGCCGATGCCTCCCGCCGCGATCCTCGACGTCGACGGAACGCTCGTCGACACGAACTTCCACCACGCGCTGGCCTGGTACCGCGCCTTCCGCCAGCACGGGATCGTGCTCCCGATCTGGCGAATCCACCGCTCGATCGGGATGGGCGGCGACCAGCTCGTCCCGTCTCTGACCGACGAGCGCACCGAGGAGGAGCAGGGCCAGGACATCCGGACGGCGGAGAAGGCGCTCTACATGGCGCTCATCGAGGAGGTCGAGCCCTTCGCCGAGTCACGCGAGCTGATCGAGGACCTGAAGGGGCGCGGTCACGCCGTCATCCTGGCCAGCTCGGCCAAGGCCGACGAGATCGACTTCTACCTCGACCTCCTCGACGCGCGCGAGCTCGCCGACGGCTGGACGAGCTCGGCCGACGTGGAGAACACGAAGCCCGAGCCCGACCTCGTGATGGCGGCGGTGGAGAAGGCGGGCGGTGGGCCGGCGGTGATGATCGGCGACACGACGTGGGACTGCCACGCCGCCGGTCGGGCCGGACTCGAGACCATCGCCGTGCGCACGGGTGGCTTCTCGGCCGAGGAACTCCGAGAGGCGGGGGCGCGCTCGGTGTTCGACTCGGTGGCCGAGCTGCGGGGAGCGCTCGACGAGGCGCTTCCCGGCTAGCGGATACCGTCCGCCGCGTGGATGGCGCCGTGACCGGAGTGCGGCTGCGCCAGGCGGTGCTCGTCGCCGCCAAGCTCGAGCCGGTCGTCGCGGAGCTCCGCGCCGAGCTCGGGCTCGCCGAGCCCTACGCCGACCCCGGCGTCGCCGAGTTCGGCCTGCGCAACGCGGTGTGCGCCCTGGGCGACGCGTTCATCGAGGTGGTCTCCCCCGCGCGGGCCGGCACCGCCGCCGGCCGCCACCTCGAGCGCCACGGCGGCGACGGCGGCTACATGGCGATCTTCCAGCTCGACGACCTCGAGGCCGCCCGCGCACGCGTGCGGGAGTCCGGCGTCCGCGTGGTGTGGCAGATCGACCTGCCCGACATCGCGGGCACCCACCTGCACCCGGGCGACGTGGGCGGCACGATCGTCTCGCTCGACCGGCCCGAGCCGCGCGGCTCCTGGCGCTGGGGCGGCCCGGAGTGGACCGGGCGCGCCGGCCGGGGCGCGCCCGGCGCGCTCGTGGGCGTGGGCGTGCGAGTCGCCGACCCGCACGCGGTGGCCGCCCGCTGGGCGCACGTGCTCGGCGTCGCCGCCGCGGACGGCGAGCCGCCTCGACTGCGCCTCGACGGCGGGGGGCACGTCGCCTTCTCCCCGTCCGGCTCGGCGCGGGAGGAGGGACTCGCCGAGATCGTCGTGGCCGTGCCGCCCGAAGTGCGCCGCGGCCGCCAGGCGCTCGAGGTCGGCGGGGTCCGCTTCGAGCTGCACGACGCTCCGTAGACTGCGCCGCCCGAGCCCGAGGGGAGGAGCAGCCGTGAGCGAAGTGGTGCAGAGGACGGTGCAGGACGGCGTGGCGGTGCTGACGCTCAACCGTCCCGACCGACTGAACGCGTGGACCCCGCAGATGGGCCGCGCCTACTTCGACTCGCTCGCGGAGTGCGCGGCGCTCGAGGAGGTGCGGGTGATCGTCGTAACCGGTGCCGAACGTGGCTTCTGCGCCGGGGCGGACATGGAGAACCTGCAGACGCTCGGGCAGAACGGCGCCGAGCCCTCCACCGAAGAGCGCGACCAGCGCCCGCAGTCGTTCCCGCTGAGCATCCCCAAGCCGGTCATCGCCGCGGTGAACAGCGCGTGCGCCGGCATCGGCCTCGTCCTCGCCCTGATGTGCGACCTCCGCTTCGCGGCGGAGGGCGCCAAGCTCACCACCGCCTTCGCCCGCCGCGGGCTCGTCGCCGAGTACGGCATCGCGTGGATCCTGCCGCGCCTCGTCGGTCCCGCGCGTGCGCTCGACCTCCTGCTCTCGGGGCGCGTCGTGCTCGGGGAGGAGGCCGCGGCGCTCGGGCTCGTCAACCGGGCGATCGCGCGCGAGCGTCTCCTCGAGGAGACGCTCGCCTACGCCCGCGACCTCGCGGTCAACTGCTCGCCGGCGAGCATGGCGGCGATGAAGGGACAGCTCTACGCGGATCTCGAGCACGGCCTCGACGACGCCCAGGCGAAGGCGGGGCGGCTCATGCTTGATTCGTTCGCCGCCCCGGACTTCAAGGAGGGGGTGGCGAGCTTCATGGAGCGCCGCGAGCCGCGCTTCGCGCCGCTCGCACCCTGACCTTCGTCTCCGGGCGGGGGGCGCCGCTCGGCGAGTGCCCCGCGGCGACTCCCAGCGCACTTTCAGCCTCCTCCCAGGATGGCCGCCGACACTCGGGTGGGTCGGACGCAGCACCCGACCATCAGCCAGCCGTCAACCCGGAGGTCATCACGATGAAGAGGTGCGTACTCGTTCGCGCCGGCGGTGTCGCCGGGGCCTGCGCCCTCGTCGGGGCGGGCGCCAGGATCGCCGGAAGCGCCGCCTCTTCGCCGCCGAGCCGCACCGGGGCCAACGCGGCCCAGAGCATGCGCGGCCCCGGCACAATGGATCGCGGCTTCGCCCGCCACCGCATGGGCGGCCCGGCGGTGCACGCCCAGCTCGTCGTGCTCAACCGGGCGGGCAGCGCGTTCATCACCGTCACCGCCGATCACGGGACCGTCAAGTCGGTCTCGGGCCGCGAGGTCACGATCGCCGAGGCGGCGGGATCGGTGGTCTACAAGGACGTGACCATCACCGTGCCCGACAAGGCGACGGTCTACCGCAACGGCTCCGTGGCCAAGCTCGGCGACCTGAAGGCCGGCGACCGCGTGCGGATCTCGCAGTCCTCGGAGGGCACATCCGTGTTCGCCGAGGACGCACAGCACGAGCAGGGCGCTCCCGACGGATGGCACCGCGAGCGCCCCGACGGCGACGGGCCACCGCCGGGCGGATTCGGCGGCTGATCGCGCGACGCTAGAGCCGGCCACGAGCGGGAAGGCTCCTGCTCGTGGACCTGCTCGCCCTCAAGGCGCTGCTCGCTCGTGCTCGGCCTGAGCGAGCTCAGCGGCGCCCTCGGTCCCCAGCTCGGCGGGATCCTCATCGCCTTTCCCGTCCTCGCCTCACTCCTGGCGGGGTTCACGCACGCCTCCGACGGCGGCCCCGCCGCGGCCACGTTGCTGCGCGGGATGATCACCCGACTGATCGGCTTCGCCGGCTTCTGCCTCGTCGCCGCGCTCGAGCTGCGAGCGCTGGGCGTGGCGGCCGGGTTGCTCGCCGCGGTCGCCGCGTCCCTGACGCTCCACGCCACCACGCTGCGCTGGCGCGCGACGTCGGTCGGGCTCAGCGGCTGGCGGACGGGATCCCCAGCCTTCCGCCGCCGTAGTCCACGCTGACCGGCTGCGGCGCCCCGGCGGGCAGGCGCCAGGCGGCGTTGAAGGGGAGCACCTGCCGCGGGGCGATGCGCAGCCTGATGCCCAGGCGCTTGAGCTCCAGCGCGTTCTGCACCTCGCCGAACTGCGTCGGTGAGTACAGGCCGTGGGCGTAGCTGGCCAGGAAGCGAACGGTGGCGCCCTTCACGGCCCGTCCCTTCCCGTCACGCAGAGCAACCCGGCGCGCGTCGAGCACGAGCGCGCGCCCGGAGCGATTCTCGATCTGTCCCCCGAGCACCCGATCGCGAGGGAGATCGCGGTAGCGGAACACCTGCGGCGCTCCGTGCCAGGCCAGAGGCGCGCCGGCGTGCCCGCCACACCCGGCGAGCACGACGGCGAGGGCCGCGAGCGCGGCGCTCGCCTTGGGGCCCGGCCTCAACGAGGCTTGGGCGGGAGGGTGAACCAATCGCAACCCGGCGGGTTGGTCATGTTCTGCGGGTCCCAGGCCGCGCACGCCGCTTCCTTCTCGAGCACACCGGGGCTGCCGGGACGGAACACGCCGGCGGTGGGATCGCCGCAGTCCGGCATGGGCGGGAGGTGCTCCTGCGTGACGTCGCCGGCGTCGGCGCTTGTGTTGGCGTGGATGCAGTTTCCGGCGCCCTCCCCGTCCCAGGTGATGTCGTAGCCGTTGGGCAGCCGTCCGTTGGTCGAGGAGCGCCCGAAGTGGTTGCCGACGATCTGGTTCCCGTTCGAGGTGTCCCGCTGGTGGTCGGGGTCGTTGTCGTTGCGTAGCGCCGCGGGGATCCAGAAGATCCGGACTCCGCTGCGCCAGTTGTCGTAGATCCGGTTGTTGCGGATCACGTCGCGGTTGCCACCGTAGATGATGATCCCCGACCCCTCGGGCGCCTGGAACTGCGGGCAGACCAGGTGGGCCTTGCGCTTCTTGAACGGGGTGTGCGCGCAGTAGCTCTGGTGCTGGGCGTCGAAGAGAGGGAAGTTGTTCGAGTAGATCCGGTTGCCCTCCCACTTGAAGCACTCCTGCGGCATGCCGGGATGCCCGGCGGCGAACGAGTCGGTCGCCAGCCCCGAGGCGTTGTCGTGGAACCGGGAGTCGTGGATCCAGGTCGAGTTGCCCGCAGTGCCCGAGTAGCCGAGCGTGTTGCCGAAGGAGTTGATGCCGCGCAGCTCGATCCCGTAGCGGCGCTGCGCGTACCCGTCGGCCGGCGAGCACCCCTTGGGGTCGGAGCCGGGGTAGACGCCGGAGTCCCCGTTGCCGAAGGCGGTGATGTTCTCGTAGAGGCCGTGGTCGGTCGTGAACGAGAGGATCCCGTAGTTCTGGTTCCACCGGGCGATGACGTGGTCGAAGTGAAAGCCGTTCAACTCGACGGCGTCGATGCCGTTGAACGCGCCGTACTCGACGGTGAGGTTGCGCACCGCGAAGCCGTCGGCCCGATCGGCGCGGATCACGTCCATCTTCGTGCGATCGCCCTTGATGTCCACGTCGTTCGGCCGGCGTCCCATGCCGATGAGCTGCAGGTTGCAGCGCACGTCGCAGCGCGGGGAGTGCGCGCCGTCGGCGAGGACCTTGCGGTTGCCGACGATCGAGATCAGGTTCCGCGCGTTCGGGCAGTCGTGCTGGAAGCGGAAGTTGGGCCGAACCGGCGGATCGTTCGAGCGCGGACCGGCGGGCGGAGGGCCGGTGCTCGAGTAGCCCTCGGTGATCGCGAAGTACTTGCCCTGGTCGCTGCACTTCTTCGGCGTGAACGCCACGCGCCGGCTCGGCAGCTCCTGGTAGACGCCCGGCATGATGAGGATCCGGGTGTTGCTCCTCGCGTGGTTGACCGCGGCCTGGATGTCGGCGAACCGGCAGCGGCGCACCAACGCGAGCCGGGAGCGCAACGCCGGCCCGCGAAACTCCCGACGCAGTCGCCGCGCCGACTCGCGGCGCTTGCAGACGACGACGCTCGGCCCGTGCGTACGGAAGGCGGGGACGCGGCCGACGGCGGGATTCGGGAAGGTCGTCGGTCGCTCGGGGTGCCCGTAGGACAGCGTCGCGGGAAGGACGACGGCGGCGAGCGCCACCGCGACCGCTCCCAGCACCAAGCAGGTACGCCTCACGCCGCGGAGCGTACTCGACCCACCCCCCGCCCGCGCCACCCACTGCCGGCCGCCGCAGCCCGAGGGACCCAGTAGGCTCGCACTCGCTCATGCGCGAGGCGACGCCGGCGCTTGGAGGTCAGGAGCGCAGAGCCGAGCGCCCCCATCTCTGTGCCGAGGAAGGGGCTCAGACCGTGAAGCTAGTGATCGCCATCGTCCGCCCAGAGAAGGCCAACGACGTGCTCGAAGCCCTCTATCGCGCCGAGGTGCGCGGCGTCTCGATCAGCCGTGTCCAGGGGCACGGCGGTGAGCTCGATCGCGTCGAGACCTACCGCGGCACCACCGTGAAGATGGGACTTGCGGACAAGGTTCGCGTCGAGATCGCCGTCTCCGACGCGTTCGTCGATCCGACGATCGCGGCGCTCTGCGACGGTGCGCGCACCGGCGAGGTCGGCGACGGCAAGGTCTTCGTCGTACCGCTGGAGCGCGCGATCCGCATCCGCACGGGTGAAGTCGACCGCGGCGCCGTCACCCCGCTGGGCGGATGACGGAGATCTCGAGCCTGGCGGCGGCAGGGGTGGACGCGGGTGACACCGCGTGGATGCTCGCCGCGACCGCGCTGGTCATCCTCATGACGCCGGCTCTGGGGCTGTTCTACGCGGGCCTCGTGCGCGAGAAGAACACGCTCAACACCTTCATGATGTGCCTCGCCGCGCTCGCGGTCGCCACCGTCGCATGGGCGATCGTCGGCTACTCGCTCGCGTTCGACGGGACGGGCGGGCTGATCGGCGGCCTGCATCACGCGTTCCTGAACGGAGTCACCTTCGCGCCCCGGGCGGGAACGAAGATCCCGCAGCTGCTGTTCATGGCCTTTCAGGCCAGCTTCTGCATCGTCACCGTGGCCCTCGTCTCCGGCGCGGTTGTGGAGCGCATGCGCTTCGGCCCGTTTCTCATCTTCGCCGCTCTGTGGTCGGTGCTCGTCTACGCGGTCCTCGCCCACTGGTCCTTCGGCGGCGGATGGCTGCACGCCCGCGGGACGCTCGACTTCGCCGGCGGTGTTCCCGTCGAGATGGGGTCGGGCTTCTCGGCGCTGGCCGCCGCCCTCGTGGTCCGGGCGCGCAAGGACCACGGCCGGCAAGCCCTCCTGCCCCACAACGCGGTCTACGTGCTCGTGGGAGCCGGCCTGCTCTGGTTCGGCTGGTTCGGGTTCAACGGCGGCAGCGGCTTCTCGACGGGCAACTCCAGCGTGCTGGCCTTCACGAACACGCTGCTCACGCCGGCGTGCACGATCGTGGTCTGGTTCGTGCTCGACCTTGTGCGTGGCCGCCAGGTGACGGCGATCGGCGCCGCGACGGCGATCATCGTCGGCTGCGTCGGCATCACCCCTGCGGCCGGCTACATCAGCCCGGGATGGGCGTGCGCGCTCGGCGCCCTGGCCGCGCTGCCGAGTTACGCGGCGATCGTCTGGCGCGCGCGGACTCGGATCGACGAGACGCTCGACGTTCTCGCCGCCCACGGCGTGGCGGGAGTGACCGGGATCCTCTTCATCGGATTCTTCGCCCAGGCGTCGTGGAACGGCGCCTCCAACGGCCTCGTCTACGGCAACGCGGCGCAGCTCGGCCATCAGGCGGTGGCCGCCGTCATCACGCCCCTGTACGCCTTCGTGGTCACCTTCGTGCTGTTGCGGGCCATCCTCTTCTTCACGCCGCTACGCGCGACCGAGCGCGAGGAGGCTCTGGGCATGGACATCGTCCAGCACGGCGAGGAGGCCTACGCGACCGGCGAGGGCGCGATCCTCATCTCCGCGGAGGCGGGGCTCGAGGCCGACGTGCCGGTCGCCGATCCGGCGTAGGGGCGTCCGCGTCAGAGCAGGTCGCCTCAGCCGTCCGCTCACGAGGTGGCCGCTCGCGCCGCCTCGTCGAGCGGTCATCGCCCCAGAACAGCGATGCGTTCGGCCGCCAGCCATGAGTACGGCGACATCGCGCCGAAGACAACAGCGGGGGCTCGCGGCCGCTCATCCGCGCGGAACCTGACGCGCGCGATGCCGTCGTGCCTTGGCCACGTTGCCGCAGCCCTGCATGGAGCACCAGCGCCTGCCGCCGCCGCGCGACCGGCCGTAGAACCGCGCGCTGCAGGTCTCCGAGGCGCAGACGCGAACGCGGTCGCGCTGCTCGGTCCCGAGCATCTCCGCAGCACGAGGAGCCCGAGCGCGTATCGGCCGAGGTTCGCCGCAATCCCCGGCACCAGGACCGGCGGTCGCCCGACGTCTGCGCAGAGGCGATCCGGCACGAGCGCTTCAGGAAGCCAACCGTCGATGGCAGCGAGCACCACGTGCGGCGGACCGTCCGGTTCACTCAGCGCACACACAGCGGTGTCGATCGCCTCGCGCAGGTCGCGCGCGGCCGCGAGCAGCGCGTCATCGACCGACGGCTGACTTGCGAGCAGTCGGGCGCACACCACCCATTCGGCGAGGTCCTGCGGCGTCACGAGCGTCTCCACGTCGCGCCACCAGCGCTCGCGCCGGGCGGTCAGGGCGACGAGGCGCGTGCCGACGGCGGGTCCGTCCACGCCCGGGCCGAGCGCGACGACCTCCCCGGACGATGTCCTGCCCGGGCCGCCAGCCGTCGCCGCGCATGCGCAGGAGCGTGAGCTCGCCGCGGTTGACGCTGAAGGCGCGAACGCGGACGAGGACCTCGTCGTGTCCGGGGGGAGGGGACGTCGACGTCGCGCCGCACGCGTAGTTCGAGTACGCGCGCTGAAAGCCTTCGCCCGGTCAATCGTTGACGGCATTTCAAATGGCTTTCTAGCGCGCCCGACAGGATTCGAACCTGTGACCTTCGGTTCCGTAGACCGACGCTCTATCCAGCTGAGCTACGGGCGCAGTTTGGGCAATCCTACCCCTCGACTGGGGGGCGAACCGGGTGGCGCGGGCGGGGGCGGCGCCGCGGCAGCGGAGAGGGCGGGATTCGAACCCGCGATGGGGGATGAACCCCATACTCGCTTAGCAGGCGAGTGCCTTCAGCCACTCGGCCACCTCTCCCTCGCGCTCGCGCAGTGTAGAGGCTGGGCGTCCGCCGGCCGCACGCCCTAGCATCGCCTCCTCGCCGTCTCGGAGGGGTGGCAGAGCGGTCGAATGCGGCGGTCTTGAAAACCGCTGGGCCGGTTTCCCCCGGTCCCGAGGGTTCGAATCCCTCCCCCTCCGTTCACGAGCCGCGCGGTCACCCGGCCGCGACCCGCTCCACGAGCAACGCGCCCGCGAGAAGCAGCAGCGCCACCCCGGCCAGGCGCTCGGCGCGCTCGCCCGCGCCGCGGCCCGCGCGGACGCCGAGGCGCAGGCCGACCTGGGAGAGGACGAGCGCCTGAAGGGCGACGAGCGCGATGGCGGGGACGACCGGGACGCGGAGGAGCCCGAGCGTGAACCCGAGCGCGAGTTCGTCGAGGGAGACCGAGAGGCCGAGGAGGAGCACGGCGGCGAGGGAGGTCGCGCGGGGGGCGGAGAGCCTCTCCTCGCCTTCTCCGCGCAGCGCCAGCAACCCGAGCACCGCGAGGACGACGATCGCCGCGTACTCCGCCGCGCCGCCCACCGCCCGGGCCAGCGGCGCGCCGAGCGCGAGCCCGACCAGCGGCATCCCGGCCTCGAACGCCGCGAAGAGCAACGAGAGGCGCCGGCGCTCACGAGGCGAGGTCTCGCCGCTCGCGCCCAGGACCGCGGACACCGCGAGGGTGTCGAGCCCGAGCGGCACGACGAGCGCCACGAGCGTCAGCACGGACTTGCTCAGCGCGGGGGATCCAGGATCTGGAGCACGCCGTCGTCGCGCCCGGTGACGAAGACCCGGCCGGTCCTCGGGTCGACCGCGACCGTGTTCGGCTGGCGGACCGAGGGATAGCTCGCCACCACCCGCGGTGCGTGCTCGAGGCTCGCGAACGTCTCGACGAGCTGGTTGCGCGCGGTCAGCGTCACCCACAGGCGCCCGCGATCGGGGTCGACCGCGATCCCGTAGGGCGTGCCGGGCAGGTTGAGGCGCCCGACGATCGTCGGCTTCGGTCGCAGCTTGAAGGAGAGGATCGCCTGGCCCTCGGTGTCGGCGACGAAGAAGCGGTTCGAGCGCCGGTCGTAGGCCACGTGCGTCGGTCCCACCCCCGCGCCCGTCTGCGCCAGCATGCGCCCCGAGCGCGGGTCGTAGGTGGCGAGGACGCGCCCGCGGACGGCGATGAGCGCCACGGTCCCGTCCGGCGCCGCATCCACTCCGCCGGGCTGGAGGGGAGCGGGGACGGTGCGGAGCACGCGATCCCCTCGCAGGATGGAGGCGGAGTCGGAGTGCTCGTTGGCCACGACGATCTGGCCGCCCGCCGCGGTGGCGTCGTGCGGCGCGGTGCCGACCCGGGTGCTCGACTCGACTCGGCCGGACGGCAGCGCGACCTGCGCGAGCACGCCGGCCTCCTCCTCGGGGACGAGCAGCGGCCCTCCGGGGGCGCCGAGGCTCAGATGCCGGGTGGCGCTGCGCAGTGCGATCCGCTTGACCACCCGCCCGCTGCGGCCGTCGAGCACGACGAGCTTCGCCGGCTGGCGCAAGCCGACCGCGACGAGGCCGGTCGGCCCGTCCGCCGCCACCCCCTCGGGCAGGTTGCCGACGGGCACGACGCGCCCGGCGGGCCGCGCGCCCAGCGGCGGCGAGACGGCCGGCTCGGGCGCCGGCGGCGGGGCGGACGCCGAGCCGCACGCGGCGAGAACCCCCGCCGCGACGGAGCACATCGCCATCGCCCATCGTCCCCGCATTCACAGGCCAACCTACCGGTGCCCTAACGTCGGCGCGCGTGGAGCCAGCCCGCCTTCCCCGTCCCCGGGCGGCGTACGCGATCGCCGTCGCGGCGGGCGCCACCATCGCCGTCGGGCTCGCCTTCCACTACCTTTTCGGCGGAGAGCTGGGGGCGCCGAGCCCGCCCTTCTTCCTCTTCTGGTCTCCGCTCGCCTCGGGCTGGGCGCTGCTCGCGCTGGGCGCCTTTGCGCTCGGCCTCGCCGTCGCCCCGCGCCTGGCGAGCGCGACGACGAGGGTCCCGCCTGCCGCCTTCGCCCTCGCCGTGCTCGGCCTCACCGTCGGGCTCCGCCTCGCCCTCGCCGCGGCGCGGGTCTCGCCGGCGGCGTGGGACGCCGTCTTTACCCAGACGCCCGAGGGCCAGAACGAGTACCTGCCGGCCCTGCCGGCCTTCGCGCGCGGCACGCGTTCGTTCCTCGATCGCTTCGCGGAGGTGGCGCCCTCGCTGCCCACCCATCCCTCCGCCCACCCGCCGGGGACGCTGCTCACCCTGCACCTCCTCGGGATCGACTCCGCCGCGGGGCTGGCCGCGCTCGCCATCGGCGTCGGCGCGCTGGCCACGCCGCTGCTCTACGCGCTTGGCCGCAGCCTCCTCCCCGAGCCGCAGGCGCGCGTGGCCGCGCTGCTCTTCGCCTTCGCGCCCTCGAGCCTCCTCTACGGCGTCACGTCGACCGACGCGGCGTTCGTCACGCTGGGCCTCGCCGCCGCGGCGGCGCTGCTCGCCCGCCGTCGCCTGGCCCGGGCCGCCGGGCCGCTTCTCCTCGCCCTGGCTTCGTTCTTCTCCTACCCGCTGCTCGCGCTCGGCGCCTGGTCGGTGCTCGTCGCCTGGCGCCGCGACGGGCTCGGGCCGGCGATGAGGCTCGCCGCCGCCTGCGCAGCGACGGTCATCGCCGCCTACGCGCTCCTCTTCGCCCTCACCGGCTATGACCCGCTCGGCTCGCTCCGTGCCGCGAACGAGGTCTACCGGCTCGGCGTCTACTTCGCGCGCCCGTACGCGTACTGGCTCTTCGGCTCGCCCGCGGCGTGGCTTGCCGCCATGGGGCTGCCGCTCGCGTGGTATGCCCTGCGCGCCCTCTCCGCCCGCGAGGTCACCGCCCTCGCGCTGGCCGCGATCATCGCCGTCTCGGCGCTGACCGGCTACTCCAAGGCCGAGACGGAGCGCATCTGGCTCTTCCTCGTGCCCCTCGCCTGCCTCGCCGCCGCCCGCGTGCTGCCCCCCCGACGGCTGCTCGCGGTCCTCGCGCTCCTGGCTGCTCAGGCGCTCGCGGTCGAGCTGCTCTTCGACTCAGTCTGGTGAGGGGAGCCGCGCCGGCGCCCCGCAGGCCACGAGCGGCTCGGGCAGCACGACGCTCCCGTCGTCCTGCTGGCCGTTCTCGAGCAGCGCGATGAGCGTGCGCCCGACCGCCACCGCCGTGCCGTTCAGCGTGTGCAGCGCCGCCGGCTTGCGGCTCTCGGCCTGGCGGTAACGCACCTCGAGCCGGCGCGCCTGGAAGTCGGTGGTGTTCGAGCACGAGGTGAGCTCGCGGTAGCGCCCCTGCCCGGGCAGCCACGCCTCGCAGTCGTACTTGACCGCCGCGGAGGAGCCGAGGTCGCCCACCGCGATCGCCACCACCCGATAGGGGATCTCGAGGGCCTGGAGGATCTGTTCCTCGAGGGCGAGGATCCGCTCGTGCTCGGCCCCCGACTCCTCCGGCGCGACGAACGAGAACATCTCGACCTTGTCGAACTGGTGCACGCGGAAGATCCCGCGCGTGTCCTTCCCCGCCGCGCCGGCCTCGCGCCTGAAGCAGGGCGAGAAGCCCGCGTAGCGCACCGGGAGCTCGTGCTCCTCGAGGATCTCGCCCGCGTGCAGGGAGGCGAGGGGGACCTCCGCGGTGCCGACCAGGTAGAGGCCGTCCTCGGGCACCCGGTAGATCTGCTCCTCGGCGTCGGGGAGAAAGCCGGTGCCATACAGCGCGGGCTCGCGCACGAGCACGGGGGGGATCACCGGCTCGAAGCCCTCGGCCCGCAGGGTCTCGAGCGCGTAGCGCACGAGCGCGAGCTCGAGCAGCACGAGATCTCCCTTCAGGTAGGCGAAGCGGGAGCCGGACACCCGCGCCGCGCGCTCCATGTCGATGCGCGGGCCGGCCAGCGCGAGGTGATCGCGCCCCTCCCGGCCCGCCTCGCCCACCTCCCGGAGCACCGTGTCGTCGTCCGGGGCCTCGGGGGAGGGGAGGTTCGGGAGGGCGGCCAGCGCGGCGTCGCGCTCGCCGCGGACGCCGCTCTCCTCGTCGCTCAGTGCCCGGCCGCGGGCGGCCAGCTCGCCGAGGGCGGCGTGCTCCTCCGGGGTCGGGGCGCCGCGGCGCCCGCGGCTCGCGGCGTTCTGCTCGGCCTGCAGCGCCTCGAGCCGGGCCGTGAGCTCGCGCCAGCGCTCGTCGAGCGCGAGCACGCGGTCGACGCCGGCGGACTCCCCGCGCCGGGCCAGCGCGGCGCGCGCTGCGTCGGGGTCGCGGCGGATGCTCCTCAGGTCGAGCACGGCGAGCCGGGCTCGAGGCCCTTAGGGCGAGCCCTGCGCGCCGGCCGGCTTGCCCTGGCTCGGCGAGTTCTGCCGGCTGCCAAGGCCCGAGTACTTGGCGACGAAGCCCGCCACCGCGTCCGCGTCGGGGCCCACGACGATGTTCTGGGGCATGATCGCTCCCGAGAACCCGCCGTTGCGGATCGCGAAGAGCACCCGGGCCGTGTTCTCCTTGCGCACCGTGAAGTTGGGGCCGTTGGTGCGCAGGCGGGTCTTGATGTCGGCCGCGGAGCCGCGCGTGCCCGCGGCCTTCAGCGTGTGGCACCCGGAGCAGCGTGCGCTGAAGAGCTCGGCGCCGTGATGGTCCGGGTCCTGTTTGGCAACGGTGACGCCCTGGGAGCCGCAAGCTCCGAGGCCGGTGACGAGGAGCAGCCCGAGGAGGACGAGCGCGAGGCGGCGGGGCATGGCGGCGGGCATCATAGGGGAGGCAGGAGCCGGCCCGCGCGCGGCGAATCAGGCACCCGTTCCCCGGCGCCGGCCGCGAGACGGCCCACGCGGCCGTCCCTCACGGCGGCAACCGACAGGCCGGCGCCGGGGCTCCATCGCTATAACCGCGAGCGATGGCAGGGGAGCTCCACCCGCGACGCTATCGCGACGTGCTCGGCCGCTTTGCCACCGGAGTGGCCGTCATCACCACCGCGGGTCCGCGCGGGTCGGGGGGCATGACCGCCAACGCCGTCTGCTCGCTCTCGCTCGAGCCGCTCCTGCTCCTCGTGTGCTTCGACAAGTCCACGCGCACGCTCCCGCTCGTGCGCGAGACGCGGCGCTTCGCGGTCAACGTGCTCCACACCGGCCAGGAGGGGCTCGCCGGCCACTTCGCCTCCAAGGTGCCCGAGAGCGAGAAGCTGCGCGACGTCGCCCACCATTCCGAGGACGGCCTGCCCGTGCTCGACGAGGCGCTCGCGTGGGCGGTGTGCGACCTGCGCGAGCTCCTGCCCGGGGGCGACCACGCCATCGCCATCGGCGGCGTGACCGCCGTGGGCCACGGCGAGGGCGATCCCCTCGTGTGGTACCGCGGCGCCTACCGGCGACTGGACACGTGACCGGAGTCGATCACCGGCCGATGGAGGAGGCGGACCTCGCCGCGGTCGCCGCGATCTACGCGCACTACGTCGAGACCGCGTATGCGACGTTCGATCTCGAGGCGCCCGACGAGGCGACGTGGCGTGCGCGGCTCGACTCCGCGCGCCGCGCCGGCCGTCCGTGGCTCGTCGCCGACCTCGGCGGCGAGATCGCCGGCTACGCGACGATGTCGTCCTTCCGCTCCAAGCCGGCCTACGACTCCACGGTCGAGTCGACCGTCTACCTCCGCTCCGACGCGACGGGTCGTGGGCTCGGGAGGCCGCTCTACGCGACGGCGTTGCAGCGGGCCGCGGCCGGAGGGTTCCACCTCGCGGTGGCGGGCATCGCGCTGCCCAACCCCTCGTCGGTGGCGCTGCACGAGCGGCTCGGGTTCGCGCCCGTCGGCGTGTTCTCCGAGGTCGGACACAAGCACGGCGCCTGGCGTGACGTCGGGTGGTGGCAGCTCCGGCTCGACACGCTGCGCTAGAGAGCGCCCGCCGTGCTCGCCGCCCGCAGCGCGAGCACGACGACGACGAGCGCGGCGAGGGCCGTCACCCCCATCTCCCGGCGCAGTATCGCGAGCACGACCGAGCGCTGCTCGGCCTCCGGCAGCTCTCCGACCGCCGCCGCCGACTCGAGGCCGCGCGCCCCGAGCACCGTGTCGGCCGAGCCCACCCGGAGCTGCTCGGCGATGAAGGAGACCGCGAGGGGCAGCAGCCCGTACACGAGGTGCAGGTGGCGGGGCTGGTGTCCGCTCACCAGCAGCACGCCTCCCAGGATCACCTGCACGAGCAGCACCGCCTGGCTCGCGCGCAGCAGCCGCCAGAACAGCCGGCTCGGCTCGACGCGATACCAGCGCCAGGCGCCCCACCCTCCCGCGGCGAGGCTGAGCGCGAGGAGCAGGAAGCCGACGACGGCGTGCACGGCGGCCACGTCGCTCAGCCCCGCTCTCTCGCGTCATCGGACACTAAGTAACAATCTGTCACGAACTCCGTCCATCCGGTGGTATAACCCGCTTGGCGTGCTCCGCTCCTATCTGCCCGCGATCGTCTTCCTCGCCTTGGGCGGCATCGTCGGGGTGGCCTTCGCGCTGCTCAACACCTTCCTCGGGCCGCGGCGCCCGAGCAAGACCAAGCAGATGCCCTACGAGTGCGGGCTGCCCTCGGAGATCCAGCAGAACTTCCGCTTCGGGATCTCCTTCTACCTCATCGCGATGCTGTTCATCCTCTTCGACGTCGAGGTCATCTTCCTCTACCCCGTGGCCGTGCAGCTCAAGAGCTTCGGCGGCTTCGCGCTCTCGGAGACCATCGTCTTCATCGTGCTGCTCACCGTGGCCTACGTCTACGTCTGGCGCCGAGGAGCGCTCGAGTGGAAATAACCCGCCAGAAGGTGGACCCGGCCGAGCGCCCCGAGGAGTTCCGGGCGCGCCAGCTTCGCGCGCGCGACATGCTGCGCGGAGACCTCGCGGGCGAGGACCTCGACCGCTACGTCGAGGAGCGCGTGCTCACCACGACGCTCGAGAAGGCGCTGAACTGGGCGCGCTCCAACGCCCTCTTCCCGGCCACCTTCGGGCTCGCGTGCTGCGCGATCGAGATGATGTCGATCGTCGCCTCCCGGGTCGACGTCGCGCGCTTCGGCTTCGAGGCCTTCCGCGCCTCTCCGCGCCAGGCCGACCTCCTCATCATCTCGGGCCGGATCTCGATCAAGATGGCCCCCGTGGTGCGGCGCATCTACGACCAGATGCTCGAGCCCAAGTGGGCGATCGCGATGGGGGCCTGCTCCTCCTCGATGGGCGTCTTCAACAACTACGCGATCGTCCCGGCCGACAAGTTCATGCCCGTCGACGTGCACGTCCCCGGGTGCCCGCCGCGCCCCGAGGCGCTCTTGCACGGGATCCTCAAGCTCCAGAGCAAGATCCAGGGCCACCCGGACGACGGCTGGCGCGAGCGCTACCGGGCGCACGGGACCGAGGAGCTCCTGGAGACGAGCGAGACCGCCGACAACGTCGCGTTGCCCGGAGACAGCGCCGGTGCCTGACGCCACCGGGCTCGAGCTCCTCGCCCAGGAGCTCCGCGACGCGGACCCCGACACGGTGCAGGACACCGTCTTCTTCCGCGACCGCGGCACGATCGTCGTCGCGCCGGCCCGGGTGCGCGAGGCGCTCGGGCACCTGCGCGAGCGCGGCTACCGCTTCCTGGCCAGCCTGCACGGGTCCGATCACTACCCGGAGGAGCCGCGCCTCGCCGTGCACTACGAGCTCCTGGACATGGAGAAGGTCGACCGGATAACCGTCCAGGCGCGCGTCTCCGTCGAGCATCCGGAGATCGACTCGGTCGTCGACATGTGGGCCGGCGCCGACCACCAGGAGCGCGAGGTCTACGACATGTTCGGCGTGATCTTCAACGGACACCCCGACCTGCGCCGGATCCTCATGCCCGAGGACTACGAGGGCTTCCCCCAGCGCCGCGACTTCCCGGTGGGCGGCGAGCCGATCATCTTCACCTACAACGAGAAGCAGGTCCCCGGCTGGCTGGAGGGGCAGTGAGCACTCTGAGCGACTACCGCCAGCAGGAGGAGAGCATCACGCTCGCTCCCGTCGACCACCAGGTCGACGAGGCGCTCGAGAGCGGGCCGGAGCAGGAGCTCCTGACCCTGAACTTCGGTCCGCACCATCCCGCCACCCACGGAGTGCTGCGCCTCCTGGTGACCCTCGAGGGGGAGGTGGTGCGCGACCTCAAGCCGATCATCGGCTACGTCCACACCGGCATCGAGAAGACCGCCGAGGACAAGAGCTACTGGAAGGCCATCCCCGTCGTGGAGCGGATGGACTACCTCGCCTACTACTTCAACGCGATGGCGTTCTGCGGGGCGGTGGAGGAGCTGCTAGGCCTCGAGGTCCCCCCGCGCGCGCAATACCTGCGGGTGATCCACCTCGAGCTCAACCGGATCATGTCCCACCTCGTGTGGCTGGGGACGAGCTGCCTCGACCTCGGGGCGATCTCCATGTTCTGGTACGCGTTTCGCGAGAAGGAGCAGATCCTCGACCTCTTCGAGATGTCCTCGGGTCAGCGCATGCACACGCGCTACATCCAGGTCGGCGGGGTCATGGAGGACGTGCCCGCGGGCTTCGAGGCCAAGCTGCGCGCGTTCATCTCCGACATGCCGCGGCGCATCGAGCAGTACGCCGACCTGCTCGACAAGAACGAGATCGTGCTGCAACGGCTGCGCCACGTCTGCCCGCTCGAGGCCGAGACGCTGCTCGACCTCGGCGTCACGGGGCCGCTGCTCCGCGCCGCCGGAGTGCCGTGGGATCTGCGCAAGGCCCAGCCCTACTCGTCCTACGAGCACTTCGACTTCCGCGTCCCGGTGGGCACGGTGGGCGACAACTACGACCGCTACCGCGTACGCATGGCCGAGATGCAGGAGTCGGTGAAGATCATCGAGCAGGCGCTCGACGGGCTGCCCGAGGGCCACTACATCAGCCCCGACCGCAAGGTCGCGCTGCCGCCCCGACACGAGCTCGCCACCTCGATGGAGGCGCTCATCCACCACTTCAAGCTCGTCACCGAGGGCTTCCGCGTGCCGCCGGGCGAGCTCTACTACGCGATCGAGTCCCCGCGCGGGGAGCTCGGATGCTTCGTGCGCGCCGACGGATCGGCCAAGCCCGCGCGCGTGCACATGCGCGACCCGAGCTTCGTGAACCTCCAGGCCGTCGCGCCCATGGTCAAGGACGCCTACATCGCCGACCTCATCGCCACGCTGGCGATGCTCGACCCCATCCTCGGGGGGATCGACCGGTGAGCGCGCACACCCAGGACGCCGACCAGCAGGTCCCGCGCTTCGCCCACGGCTCGCGGGTGCCGGGCTGGGACGACCCCGTCGACCTGACCAAGGACCCGGCCGCGGTGCCCGACCTCGCGGTCACGCCCGTCCCCGACGAGCTGCGCGCGCAGATCGAGTCGGTCATGGGGCGCTACCCCGACCGGCGCTCGGCCGTCATCCCCGCCCTGCACGCCGCCCAGGATCGCTACGGCTGGTGCTCGCCCGAGGCGATGGAGCAGGTCGCCGCGGTCATGCGCCTCACGCCCGCCTATGTCGACTCGATCGCCACCTTCTACGACATGTTCTCGACGGTGCCGATCGGCCGTCACACGATCTACGTGTGCACGAACATCTCCTGCTCGCTGCGCGGCGCGGATGCGATCTACGAGGCCATGCGGGAGGCCACGGGCGAGGACCCCGACTTCAACCTGCGCTCCTTCGAGTGCCTGGGCGCGTGCGACATCGCGCCGATGGCGTCGCTCAACGGCGAGTACGTCGGTCCGCTCGAGCCCGCCGACGCCGAGCGGATCGTCGCCGACCTGCGCGCCGGCCGGCCGCCACTCGAGCCCAAGCAGCTCCGCTATCGCCGTGCGGCCGACCCCGACGCCAACCGCGACGAGATGCCCGAGGCGAGCGAGTTCCACGTACCTGAGGGAGTCGAGCCCGTGCAGAGCGCCGGTCTGCCGCCCGGGGGCGACCCGGAGGACCGCCTCGGGCCACCGGCCCCGATCGAGCTCTCGCAGAACGAGGACGAGAGCGCCGAGGAAGAGGACGGGGACTCGTGACCAAGGTCCTCTTCCGCGACATCGACGAGCCGGGGCTGGCCACGCTCGAGGTCTACGAGCGCCGCGGCGGCTACGGGTCTCTGCGCAAGGCGCTCGGGATGGCGGCCGAGGAGGTGCTCGAGCAGCTCACCGCCTCCAACCTGCGCGGCCGTGGCGGCGCCGGCTTCCAGATCGGCAAGAAGGCCTCGTTCCTGCCCAAGGGCCACATGGACAAGTACCTCGTCTGCAACGCGGACGAGTCCGAGCCCGGTGCGTTCAAGGACCGCGAGCTCATCCAGAAGAACCCGCACCAGCTCATCGAGGGGATGCTCATCGCCGCCTACGCGGCGGCGTGCAACAAGGCCTTCATCTACATCCGAGGCGAGTACGAGCGCCCGGCGGAGATCCTCGAGGCCGCCGTGGCGCAGGCGGCCGCCGCGGGCTACATCGGCGAGCGCGTCCTCGACTCCACGCTTTCGCTCTCGCTCGTCGTCCATCGCGGCGCGGGCGCCTACATCTGCGGCGAGGAGACCGCGCTGCTCGACTCGCTCGAGGGCAAGCGCGGCAACCCGCGGCTCAAGCCGCCGTTCCCGGCCGTCCAGGGGCTCTTCCAGGGCCCGACGCTGCTCAACAACGTGGAGACGCTCTCGAACTTGTCACACGTCATCCGCATGGGTGGCGAGGAGTACGCCAAGCTCGGCGTGGAGACCTCGACGGGCACCAAGGTGGTGTCGGTCTCGGGCTGCGTGCAGCGCCCGGGCAACTACGAGATCGAGCTCGGCATCCCGCTGCGCCAGATCATCTACGGCCTCGCCGGGGGGCCGCCCGAGGGCCACGAGGTCAAGGCGTTCTTTCCCGGCGGCTCCTCCGCTCCCCTGCTCACGGTCGAGGACCTCGACCTGCCCTACGACTTCGACTCGATGGCCAAGGCGGGGTCCATGCTCGGCTCGGGCTCGATCATCGTGCTCGACGACTCCGTCCGGATGATCGACGTGGCGCTGAAGACCGCGAAGTTCTACCGCCACGAGTCGTGCGGCAAGTGCACGCCGTGCCGCGAGGGGACGAACTGGACGGTGAAGATGCTCGAGCGGCTCGAGTGCGGCGAGGCGACCCCGATGGACCTCGACATCATCGCCTCCGTGCAGGAGCAGATCATCGGCAACTGCCTGTGCGTGCTCGGCGACTCGATGGCCATGCCGATCGGGTCGATGGTCGCGAAGTTCCGCGCGGAGTTCGAGGAGCACATCGAGCAGGCCCG